>Ga0207660_10000455_pt1 | contig 26976 bp, 19 predicted proteins | sample KBSC73BmetaG_FD_184335 | JGI IMG/M metagenome (GOLD analysis project Ga0207660, IMG submission 184335) | Corn rhizosphere microbial communities from Kellogg Biological Station, Michigan, USA - KBS C7-3B metaG (SPAdes) (version 2) | ecosystem: Host-associated > Plants > Roots > Rhizosphere ... | reverse complement strand
TGATCGTGCCTTCGATACCCGTCGCTTGATCCGCATCGCTGATGTGCGGCACTCCTAGGCAAGGGCATACTGCGAAGCTTTGCAAGCTCTGCGACTCGTTGCAGGATCGGCGTGGGCCTCCCGCACACTTCCCCGCGTCTTTATAGCGCCGCTTTCGGGCAGATCAATAGCGGGTGCAACCGACCGCTTCTGGCCGCTGAGCGACCTACCTAAGCAGGGGCCGCCAAGCGACCCAGAGGGTCGTTGACATCGCCAAAGCTCCTACGCCTGGTTCCCGGAGCGGGCAGACCTTCACGCGACGACTCGCCGACTGCACCAACCCGGGTTTCGAGGAGGCGCCAAGTCTTGTGTTGGTGTACATGGGCCAGCCGACAAATCTCTCCCTCAAGCTCACGCGTCGTTTTACGTGCGGTTTGCAGCGTATATGCGGACCCCAATACTTCGCTTGACGATTCGTTCCCGCCCGATTTACTTCCTAAACCAAAGCGCCAGCAGGAATGCGAAGAGCGCAGCGAGGACTTTGCAAGTCATTGACACCGCTGCGAGCACGGAGAGCATCGCCGTACTGCAATCGATCAGGATCGTCCCCGACTTGCCGATCGCCAAGGATCCATCGATTCCGGTACCGACGATCGCTGTCACGAGCGTGGCCAGCACGAGGTATCCATTTGACGTCCGGAGTTGCGATCGGCGATAGGCCCAAGATGACGCGCGCGATGCTTGGGCCGGGGCGCGTTGGTCGTAGCGCAGACCGAGCTGACCGGGTTGAAGGTACACATGATTGCCCCTTGCGCCCTCCCGCGGAACGCGAGCGACCGCGAATACATCCACGAGCGCTGTGCGATCATTTCGACGCAGACGGAGATACTTGGCGCCAGCCAAGTCCTCCAGACCATTCGCAGGCAAGGATACTGATGGCTCCGTACCCAGCGCGTGTAGGACCACCGCGACCTCAGACATGGTGTTGCAGCACCTCCGTGGTCAGCAGCTGGAGCGTCGGTATCAATTCGTCAGCGTGCAGCCGTAACCGTACCGCGATGGCGATGGCGGCGGCCATGAGTTGTTGTTCGTGCAAATTCATGGCGCCTACTAACGGCCGCAAAGCCTTCGGTGCTGCACGACTCAATTGGTTTGAGAGGAATTCGACGTCTGTGCGGACAGCGGACCAATCCTCGCCATCGAAATCCGGCACCACATCTTTAACCATATCGACGTCACGGGCCCACGGATCCATGTCCGGTGGCACACGATCAGGATCAACCCGACGTGTTGCCGCAGCTGCGAGCAGGTTAGGAACGCAGCATCCGCAGATATACGCAGGTCGATTGGGGTCCCGTCTCCCATGCGCAAGACACGCAAGAATGCCACAAAGCTTACAGCAGCCAACTGCGTCGCCAGCCGCTTGCCCAGGAATTTCAGAGTACCGCTTCTGACAGAGGTAGCAGCCTGCAGCCATCGCGTACTCCTGTCGGATTGGCAAGGGAGACCATGCCGCTTGACACCCAACCTCGACACCACTTTACCACCCGTGGAGGCGCCAAGAAATTCGCTGGCGGGTTTGCCGACGCGTCGGACATTTAACAATGAAGCGCGTGCGGGTCAAAGGTAGCCAGTGCAGATCCAATGGTCAGGGCGTGAGACCGAAGTGCCGGAGGTCACCACAGTGACCCTGTTCCCCGGTTTCAGTGCCAGGGGGTAGTTCGTAGGTGAGCTCCTAGGAGTGTTCCGTTCATACCTAGCCGCGAAGGCGATGTTGCGAAGCCTGCGGCTTGGGCACACAGTCGACCCGCTCCCGTCCTTCCCGACTGTCGGCTGTCGGGACGGCTGGATCACTGGGTGAGATGGCCCCTCGCCCCAGCGCTACGCGCTCGGCCTGCGGCCGCCTCTCCCCCGCAAAGAAACTGCGGGCGAGAGGGTTTGTCTCGACGCCACTCGAAGTCGCGGGGGAAGCCTCAGCCGCTCACCGCAGGGACGCGATTGATTGCCTACCCGGCGCGTCGAAGCGCCAGCCGGCGACGCGCCGCCACGCCCAGCAGCAGCACCAAGCCGAAGCCGAACAGGCCCAGGCTGCCTGGCTCAGGCACGTTGGCGAGCGAGAAGCTCACATTGCCGAAGGAAATCCCGTTGAATCCCGGAGTGCTGTAAGCAAAACCACTCGCTCCCGGGCCAACAATCCATCCATTGGTGCCCGAATTGACCGAACAGGTTCCCGCGTTTTCCCGCGTTGCATTTATTCCCAAAGTTGAAGCTGGTCAGATTGCCGATGCCATCGAAGTCCAGCCAGCCGGTATTGGCGGTGCCGGCATTCCAGACGGTGCCGTTGACCGAGACAGGTAAGGCCAGCCCAGTCGGCGTAGAGCTATAGCCAAAGGAACACATGCACCGCCGATCGCAGTCGTAGCGGCGGCCAAGCCGGTAGGAGTTGGAATAATCGGAGCAGGCATTGGACGTCCTCTGGTACCTCGCACGAGACGTCCAAAAACAAAAAGGACAGCCCCGCGCGAGCGGGTTACTGTCCTTTAGCCTTGCCACCCGAAGATTTGCTTGCGCGTGACTAGCGCGCATCTCCAGATGCCCGCATAATCTAACGGGCGCGTTCGCCAATCGTGCCGCGAATTGCATCACGGTTTCAATAAAACACCACTGTGCGCATTCGTGCGCGGTGCAGTTGCTCGTGTTGCGAGACGTGTCTTCGCGCGCAACCGACGTGGACGTTGCGGTTGCGTAGTACTTCAAATTTGAGCACACTCCCTACGACATGCATCAAGCTTGCATGCGCTGCAAGCTCTCCTGCGACGTCCACGCAACATGCAAGCCTCGTACAACCACACCCGCAGGGGCAGTTTTTACTGTCCAGGCTTGCGTGCCCCTTCGCCCTGACCAGCGCAGGGGCACTTTCGTCTTGAGTAACAGAGTGGTCAGGTACGCACTTGGGTACACGACCGCGACGAATATAGCGGTACGTTCGCGCACAGGTACAAACGTAGGTACACACACGTACAAAAAACGCCCAGTTAAATGGGAACCGGGCTTTTCGACAATCGCAGCGTGAAATGGCCCGAGAACCGCACCAACCCTGGGCGTTCAGCGTGATACCATTGGTGCGGAAGAGGGCATCACAAAGTCCGCTGAAACGTAGGCGGGACGCGGGTCCGTGAGAGGGCATCTCTGCCGATGCCCCCAAGGATGCCCCCACGTTGCGCACGCTTGGGCGTCGCCGTGTGCGCTATGCGGCAGCGGCGGCGAGCGCGTCTCGGCGGCTGACCTGTTCGGTAATCCACTGCTCCACTTCGGAGCGTAGCCAGCCAACGGCAACGTCGCCTAGCGGCACTGCGGCGGGGAACGTGCCTTGCTTGATCCGCTTGTAAATGGTGGCGCGGGACAGTCCTACCATCCGCAAGACTTCACGCATGCGGACGATGATCGGTACGGGTGTATGTTCCATCGTGCTATGTCTCTCTGTTGTGCTTTGGGGTGCCCCCAAGCGCACGCACTGGATACACAATCCAGCGTGCTTGCCGACGGGGGCTCGTGTTGTGGGAATGGGTGACGCGGCAGGCGACGCGCGGGCTTGCTTTTGGTGCCCGAATTGCTCGCCGCGTTCTTGTGGTGAAGCGCGGGGGTGACGGGGGTAATGCGCATTACCAACCCTCTCCAATGGGTCATCGGAGATGTGCGGTAAACATTCCGGGAAGAGGACAACCCGCGTCCTTGCGGATGGCCAATTTGCTCCAGGTCCGGCATTCTTCGCGTTACGCGAAGAGGTACAGGGCAATCCAAGCAAACCCTCGTAGGGCGCGGCTTTCATGGGATTTGCCGCTTGTCCGTTGCTGACTCCTAATATGAGATGTACAGCCCGTGAGCCTGTACATTTGTACAGCCCTCGCCTACTAGAAGGGATAGGAATCAGCGTAAGGATCGGCGTGCCCGCCCCGGAGTCGGGGCAGCTTCTCTAGCCACTGCCGGGCAGCAACCAACTGCTGCGCTTCCGCGCTCTCTATGTCGACCTCTTCCCAAAGCTCGTCGATGGCCTCTGATGTTCGCTGTAGTGCAAGACGGATAACTTTGGCCCTGTCTTGCGTCAACAGCGGTACGAGTTTCGCCGCTATGCGGTCGGCCCGTTGAACGTCGGCATCTGTCAATTCGTCTTCCTCGTGTTCTGGCTGGTGCTTCTCTCTCAGTCGGCGCTTCACCGCAACCCAATACGGGAAGCCGGTGCCGGGGTCCAAGTCCCGTTTGTCCCAAGTTCCTGCGGTGGTTGCGCGTGCCACCCATGGCAGATGCTTCAACATGCTGCCGATGGTTCGCCTGTCGATTCCCCAAAGGTCGCCCAGCTTGACCGCCGACATCGGAGACAACGCCGCACCGTTGACAATCTCCGCCACTGCCGCCAACTGCTGCCATCGCACCTCGACCCGTTGATCCCGGTGCAGGGGCAACGCACGGTTGTCTAGGTTGGCGAGCTTCGCGGCCATAACAGCTTCGCGCTTCGTCAGCGGATATATCCGTGCCGGAATCTTCTGCCGCCCCGCTGCCATGTATGCGGTTGTCGTGTGGAAGCCGTCCACTACTAGCAACCGATCGCCAACCTCGCCTAGCAAAACGGGGGGAAGGTGGTTCTTGGGATTGGCCTGCAAGTGACGCAGCATGCCTAGCATGTGATGCTCACTGGCTTTCTGCGTTGCAAACCGCTCGCCGTACTGCACAACGTTCAGCCGCCGTGGTTGCAAGTCTGCATCCATGGTGATGCTCGTCAACGGCACGCGCTGCACTTGTGCTGCCCGAAGTGTCCGTAGGGCATCTTCAGCGTTCAACGCCGCCTTAGCGCCCATGTCTCACCGCCGCAGGCGCGCTTTCGGCGTGCGTGTGCAACAGGTACTTCACCACTTCCGCATTGCCGATCTGCCGCCGCAGCCTGCCGACAAGGCGGCGCTGCATGTCCTTCAACAAGTCGAAGGTGGGCGTATCGAAGGCAATGGTGCGGATCACGAGCGGATCGCAAACAGTGAGCGCTGCAAGCAACGCCGGTCCATCAAGATCAATCATGCGTCTCTTTCCTCTGTAAGTAATGCCCTACAAGCGGGCGCGGTGCGGCCCCACAAAGCTTCTAGAGCCTTGCGGGTTTCGTTCGTTTGGTATCCTCGGCAAACCTCGGGGGATGCCCATGCCGCTTAGCTGGAACGAAATCAAAGATCGCGCGCTGCGGTTCTCGCGCGAGTGGGCGGACGAGTCATCGGAAGATGCCGAAGCCCAAACTTTTCTCAATGGCTTTTTCGACGTGTTCGGCGTCACCCGCCGCCGCTTGGCCACGTTCGAGAAGAAGGTGAAGAAGATCGACGGCCGGGACGGCTACATCGACCTGCTTTGGAAACAGAAACTGCTGGTAGAGCAAAAGTCCCGCGGCAAGGACTTGGACCGCGCACACGCTCAGGCGCGCGACTACTTCCACGGCTTGACGGATGCGGAGCTGCCGCGTTACCTGCTGGTGTCAGACTTCGCGCGCTTTCGCCTGTATGACTTGGAAGGCGATGCGCCGCCGCTGGAGTTCGCGCTGAAAGACTTGCACAAGCATGTGCGCGCGTTCGGCTTCATCGCGGGCTATCAGGCCCGCACCTTCAAGGATGAAGACCCGGTAAACATCGAAGCCGCCGAACGCATGGGCAAGCTGCACGATGCGCTCAAGGCGGCAGGCTATGCCGGGCACGATCTTGAAGTGTTGCTGGTGCGCCTGCTGTTTTGCCTGTTCGCGGAAGACACGGGCATCTTCGAGACTGCCGCTTTCCACGACCTGATCGCGCAGCGCACCGCGCCGGACGGCGCAGACCTGGGCCTTTGGCTGGGGCAACTGTTCCAGACCTTGAACAAGGATGTCGCCCAGCGCCAGACAACGCTGGACGCGCAGCTCGCGGAGTTCCCCTACGTCAACGGCAAGTTGTTCGCGGAGTCCATTTCTCTGGCCGCATTCGATGCCAAGATGCGCGCACTGTTGCTGGATGCTTCCGCGCTGAATTGGAGCCTTATCAGCCCGGCCATCTTCGGCGCGATGTTCCAGTCTGTCATGGATGCCAAGGCGCGGCGCAACCTTGGGGCGCACTACACCAGCGAGAAAAATATCCTGAAGCTGATCGGGCCGCTGTTCCTCGACGACCTGAAAGCCGAGCTGCAACGCATCGGCAACAGTGATGGCCGCTTGCGTGCCTTTCACGCCAAGCTGGCGGACCTGCGCTTTCTTGACCCGGCTTGCGGCTGCGGCAACTTTCTCGTCATTGCCTATCGCGAGCTGCGGTTGCTGGAATTGGAAGTGCTGCGCCGCCTGCACCCCGAAGGCGAATCCTCGCGCGCGCTGTGGGTGAGCGAAGAAGTGCAGGTGGACGTGGATCAGTTCTACGGCATCGAGCTGGAAGAGTTCCCGGCGCAGATTGCGCAGGTGGCGCTATGGCTCATGGATCACCAGATGAACATGCTGGTGAGTGAAGCCTTCGGCAACTACTTCGCGCGCCTGCCGCTGAAGAAATCGCCCACCATCGTCAATGACAACGCGCTCCGGGTGGACTGGAACGCCGTCGTGCCGCGCGAACGCCTGAGCTACATCCTCGGCAATCCGCCGTTCGGCGGGAAGCATTACCAAAACAAGGAACAACGCGCGGATCAAGCAATGGTGACGGCGGGCATCAAGAGCGGTTCCGATCTTGATTTCGTCGCCAACTGGTTCATCAAAGCAGCCAACTACAGCGAAGGCACGGTAGTGGATTTTGCCTTCGTCGCCACAAACTCCATTACCCAAGGTGAGCAGGTGCCGCTGCTGTGGCCTTACTTGCTGGATCAGCGCAAGCTGCGCATTCGATTCGCGCACCGCACGTTCAAGTGGTCGAACGAAGCGCGCGGCAAAGCTGCCGTGCATTGCGTCATTGTTGGCATGAGTCGGCAGCCGGTGACGCGACCCATCCTCTATGACTACGACACGCCGACTTCGGAGCCGCACCTTGTCGCGGCGACGAACATCAATCCGTATCTTGCCGATGGCCCCAATGTAATCGTGACCAAACGTTCATCCCCTCTGGACGAACGGCCCGCGATGCGCTGCGGGAGCAAGCCTTCAGATGATGGCCAGCTCATTCTGTCTGGCGCGCAGCGAGCCGATCTGGTCGCTTCGTATCCGATCACCGGAGCGTGGATTCGCCCGTTCATCGGCTCAGAAGAGTTCATCAACGGCAAGCAACGCTGGTGCTTGTGGCTGAACGATGTTGCGCCATCGGCCTTACGCAACGTGCCGCCAGTTCTCGAACGCATCGAAGCTGTGCGCGCGTTCCGCGAAGCAAGCAGCGCAGCACCGACCCGTGCCGCCGCCCAAACGCCTGCCCGCTTCTTCTTCGTTTCGCAGCCCAGTACCGATTACATCCTTGTGCCGGAAGTGTCTTCCGAGCGGCGGCGTTACGTACCAATCGGATGGATGACGCGCGACATCGTTTCAAGCAACAAGAACTACATCGTGGCCGAACCGAGCCGCTACATCTTCGGCCTACTTCAATCGGCTATGCACATGGCGTGGATGGCAACGGTTGCGGGCCGCCTTGAGAGCCGATTCCAGTATTCCGCTTCGATGGTTTACAACAACTTCCCTTGGCCGCAGCCATTGGAAGGCAAAGCCCGCATCGCCATCGAAACCGCCGCGCAGGGCGTGCTGGACGCACGCGCGCAGTTCCCCGATGCCACGCTGGCAGACCTGTACGACCCGCTGACCATGCCGCCCGCGCTGGTGAAGGCGCATCAAGCGCTAGACCGCGCCGTGGACGCCGCCTACGTCGCCGCCGAAAAGGCGGAAGGCCGCAAGCCGCCCAAGCTCGCCAGCGATGCCGAGCGCGTCGCGTTCCTGTTCGAGCGCTACCAAGCCCTCACGTCCCTGCTGCCCATCGAGAAATCCAAGCGTGCGGCCCGGAAGCGTGCGCGCGCCTGAACCGCGCCCAAGCGCACCGCCCGGAAGTGTGGGCGCGCCTGAACCGGCCCTCGCCGGACGGGCCGGGACAAGCCCATGTTCCCGATTGCAACTTGTCGCTATCGTGCGGCTCTTCTCCCTAAGATGTGTCCTAATTCGATCTCCTGCGATCTTGCAGCTATCTCGCCAAGCGAGAATTGCCCACTCGGCAGGGATCGGCACAGGCTTCTCCTAGGATAGGCCCTAATCGCCTCTGCACGGCACTAGCCAGCGCGGGGGCTTCTCTAGGGTCAGGGGTAATTGCCTCAGGGTCAGCACGTCTTGGACTTCTCCCTAAGGTTGGCGCTAATTGCTTCACCGCGTCTCAGTGTGTCGCGGGCTCTCCCTAGGGTGAGGGGAAATTGCTCAAGGCGTCGGCGTCGCGGGCTCTCTCCTAGGAGGGCCCTCATCGGCGCACAGTGTCCTAATAGACATAGGCAGTCCCGGCGCAAAGCCGCATCGGGCCTCAGTCATTGTCCCAGTGGGACGGCTGATTTGGACAGTAGCGTTCCAATGGAACACGGACAGCTAAGGGCGCTTCCTGGAAGTTTCAGGCGCGCCCTTGCTGTCTCGTTCGTGCTACCCCCGTGACCGGCTGCTACCCAAGCTTGCCCACTCGCTATGGAAGCCTGATGTTAATCATGTCGAGGTTCTCATCATCGAACCTGTAGAGGATCGTCATTGCTGGGGGCGCCCCATCAACATCGAACCTATCCGGCTTGATCAAGTACGCTGCCGGTATTGAGTTCGGCACCAGCATGGCGTCGGTGAGCGGGTCTCTGGCGAGCCTGTACGACCACGCGATCCACCAATCACTTGCGCGCGAGTAGTCCTGCCGTATCCTGTCGAGGGCATCCGCAAAGTCCTTATTTTCACGAATGCACCTTGGTTTCATCGTTTATGCGGCAATAGCCAACTGTTCTTCAGCCCAAGCCAAATCTGTTTCGTCCAGTTCGCTAACAGAGGACGCGAATACCGCCGCAAGCGGAATCTCCTCCCCCATGTCGGCGACTTTCCAGATTATGTCATGCGTCTCCTCGCTGACGGAGCGTGCAGTATGGTTCATGCACACATGCTCGAACGCCGCATCTATCAGCGCGATCTCATCCGCGGTGAAGCCCGTGATGTCGGGATCATCCAACGAGATGTACTCGTTTTTCATGAACCCAAAGTGGTTGACTTTCCCGCGAGCAACCTTCCCGTCTTCGATTAAGGCATCCACGACGGTCAGGATGTGCTTAGGGACAGGACCGTGCTGGCGCTTCACATAGGTCTCGCCAGTGATTGATGCCCCTGTCACCAAGTAGTTGATGGAGTCGGCATACCAAAGCACCTTGTTGAGCTTGACGGCTCCAAGGTCAGCAGGATTCGTAGCCTTGTGACACACATAGTGCACCAAAGCCTTCAGTTTGTTGAAGTCGAGTCTCATAGTATTCATACGGCCTCCTGACTAGCTTTCCTAGCTAGCGCACCATGCAACCGTAGTGCATAACCCCGTGGTGTTTACATGCAAGAACCGCGCCGTCCAATGGCACTGCGTGGCTAGATATGGGGTCGCATCTGCGCAATCCCACCCCCTGCCACACGCCCAAGGTAGCACAGAAACATAACGTTTTGGCTGCTCCGGTCAGCTATCGGTCACTCTGGCCGGATGGACGGTTGTTGGGTTCTTTAATGTATGTAATCGCCAAGCGAAGGGGGGGGCGGAAGGGCCGCCGTCGGGACAGCCCGTAGAAAAAGACAGTCCAGCGGAGCCCCGTGCAAAAACATTCACTCGCTGGTTTTGTGCTTCCGCTTGAACGGGATCACCTGCGCGCCATCCCTAAGCGCGTCTAGATAGTCAGCCCATGCCTGCATCATCTTTCGCCGTTCCGCCATGTACTGGGCACGGTTGTAGGCCGCCCGGACCTTGTTACGCTCAGCATGCGCTAGCTGCCGCTCGATAACATCGGGGGACCAGCCCTGTTCGTTCAGCAGTGACGATGCCATTGCACGGAACCCGTGCGTCGTCATGGTGTCCTTATCGAATCCCAAGCGTCGCAGCGCGGCATTGAGCGTGTTGTTGCTGAGCGGACGGCCGCGTCCCCTGTTCGATGGGAAGCAATAGCGCCCGCGTCCCGTGATCGCTTGAATGTCTTTCAGGATCGCCATCGCCTGCTTTGCCAGCGGCACGACATGCGCCTCTCGCATTTTCATCTTGTCGGCTGGGATGCGCCACTCTGCGGCGTCAAGATCAAGCTCCGTCCACTCCATTGCGCGAACGTTGCCCGGACGCTGGAACAAATAAGGGGCAAGCCTCAGCGCCGCATGCGTCGCCGGTTGTCCGCTGAATCCTTCAATCGCCCGCAAAAGCTCCCCCACCGCTGCCGGTTCGATGATCGCGGGATGGTGCCTAGATACCGGCGCTGTCAGTGCGCCCCGAAGGTCCGCCGTCACGTCACGCTCAGCGCGCCCCGTTGCTACCGCGTAGCGCATGACCTGCCCGATGCGTTGCTTGATCCGGTGCGTTGTCTCGTGCCTTCCGCCAAACTCAACCGCCCGTAACACGCTCAGCACTTCCGGCGCTGTGATGTCGCGGATGGGGCGCCCGTGCAGTTTCATCGTCTGCCCGATCATCCATCGCGCTTTCTCGAACGTCGCGGGTGCCATGCTTGCCCGCTGCCGCTCCAACCATTCCGTCGCCACTTCGCCGAACGTTTCCCCCACTGCCGCCGCCGCTTCGCGTGCAGCCCTGCGCTCCGCGCTCGGGTCTTTGCCATCGCGCAGCAGTGCGCGTGCTTCGTCGCGCCGCGCGCGTGCCTCAGCAAGCGACACTTCGGGATACACGCCGAACGCTAGACGTTTCTCACGTCCCGCAAAGCGGTACTTGAGACGCCAGCACTTCGCGCCCGTCGGCGAGACTTCGATATAGAGCCCTTGTGCGTCCGCGCACCGATAGGGTTTGTCAGCGGGTCGCAGTCGGCGGAGTGCCGCATCGGTCAACATGGATGCCCCTGTCATGATGCCCCCAAATTGGGGCAGGTGCAGACAGGATGCCCCCAACGATGCCCCCACGTCAACCGCGCTTAGGCTGGATCGCGTGAGACAGCTAGACACAAAAAACCCCGCTGCCATGCGGGGTTCAGTGGTGAAGCTAGATCGCCTTGGACAGCCTGAAACTGATAATTGGTGCCGGAAGAGGGAATCGAACCCCCGACCCACGCATTACGAATGCGTTGCTCTACCAGCTGAGCTATTCCGGCACAGGCGAGCCGTCTAGTCTACGGGCGCATACCCCGGGTGCGCAACGCGATCCGGCGCACGCAGCGGCGAAGACGGACGCCCCCAAGGCTTGTGCAGGCGCATGGCGTAAAGCATGATGCCGCGTGGCAACCGAGTCCCCGAAAAGTCCGAATGCCCTCGTGGGCCGCAGCACGGATCACATCCGGCGCGAACTGCGCGTGCTCGACACCTACCGGGCTTTCCAGGCGCTGGTCTACAGCGGCCTGTCACTGAGCAGCCTCGCCTTCACCTGGATGCCGCTGCACGCGCCGCTGCTTGCACGCAGCACGGCCTTGGTTTACCTGCTGTTTGCGCTGCTGGTCCTGGCGCGCGACCTGCGCGGTCCGCGCTCGCTGCTGGTCAGCACCAGCGCCTTCCTGAGCGTGGACGTGCTGGCTGCGTTCCTGGTCGCCGTCGCCATCCCCGCCGCGCACACCGGCATCGCGCTGATGCTGGTGATCAACGTCGGCGCCGCCGCACTGCTGCTGTCGCCTCGCCTCGGCGGCCTGTTCGCCGCGTTGGCGACATTGGCGATGATCGCCCAGGCGCTGCTGGCGACCAGCGAAACCGACATCGGTCACGCGCTCGTCGAAGCAGGATCGTTCGGCGCCGCGTATTTCGCCACGGCCTCGTTGTGTTTCGCACTGGGCAGCCAGATGCGCGCCAGCGAGGCGCTGGCCGAACAGCGCGGCAGCGATCTCGCCAACCTCGCCCAGGTCAACGACCTGATCATCCGTCGCATGCGCACCGGCGTGCTGCTGGTGGACGACGCCAACCGCATCCACCAGATCAACGAATCGGCGTGGATGCTGATGGGCAATCCCGGCGTGGAACAGCGCGACCTTGGCACGGTGGCGCCCGAACTTTCGCGCCGCCTGTACCACTGGCGCACCACGCACGAACACGACTCCAGCGCGGCCGCGCTGGCTGACGGTACGCCGGAAATCATCCCGCGCTTCACGCGTCTATCCGCGCACGACGATTCGTTCGTGCTGATTTTTCTGGACGACACTTCGCTGGTATCGCAGCGCGCCGAGCAACTCACGTTGACCACGCTGGGGCGGTTGTCGGCATCGATCGCGCACGAAATCCGGAACCCGCTCGCGGCGATCCGCTACGCGGCGCAATTGCTGGCCGAATCCGAGCTCATCAGCGAAGCCGACCAGCGCATGGTGGAGATCATCAACAACCACTGCGGGCGCGTGAACGAGATCATCGAGAACATCCTGCAGCTGTCGCGCCGCGAGCGTTCGCGGCCCGAGTCGCTGGACCTCAATCATTGGGCGGTGCGTTTCGTCGAGGAATACAAGGAAGCCAACGACGTCGGCCAGGACAGCCTGCGTCCGCTGTTGTATCCGCGCCCGGTCGAGGCGCTGGCCGACTCCCAACACTTGCAACAAGTGGTGTGGAACCTCGTGCAGAACGCGCTGCGTTACGGCCGCCTGCCCGACGAGCCGGCGCGCGTGATGGTGGTGGCGCGGCTGGCCAGCGACAACGGTCCGCCGCTGCTGGAAGTGATCGACCGCGGCCCCGGCATACCGCCCAAGGTCGCCGCGCAGATCTTCGAGCCGTTCTTCACCACCCACGAGTACGGCACGGGCCTGGGCCTGTATCTCGCCAAACAGATGTGCGAAGCCAACCAGGCCAATCTCGAATACGTGCCGGTTGCCGGCGGGGGAAGCTGTTTCCGCATCACCCTGACCACGCCGGTGCGCATGCCGGTGGGCCCGGAAGCCTGATACGGAGCCACGGCGGCGTGGAAACGCGACGGCCGTCCCGCTAACCTCGGGCACGAGGGGACACAACGCAAGGCGGGAAGCATGGCCAAACAAACGGTACTGGTCGTCGACGACGAACGCGATATTCGTGAACTGCTCACCATCACGCTCGGGCGCATGGATCTCGATGTCGACACCGCCGCGAATGTCAGCGATGCAAAACGAATGCTTGGCGAATCGCATTACGACCTGTGCTTCACCGACATGCGTCTGCCGGACGGCACCGGGCAGGAACTGATCGAACTGATCGCGCGCGACCATCCGGAAACGCCGATCGCGATGATCACCGCTTACGGCAACGTCGAAGCGGCCGTCGATGCGTTGAAGGCGGGCGCATTCGATTTCGTCAGCAAGCCGGTCGACATCCACATGCTGCGGCGGCTGGTGCAGAGCGCGCTGCGCGCCGGGCAAGCCACCGAAGAGGCCAGCGGTGACCAGGTCACGGCGAGCCGCCTGGTCGGCGAATCCCAGGTCATGCAGGACGTGCGCGCGCGCATCGCCAAGCTCGCGCGCAGCCAGGCGCCCATCTACATCAGCGGCGAATCCGGTGTCGGCAAGGAACTGGTGGCGCGTTCCATCCATGAATTGGGACCGCGCGCAACAGGTCCGTTCGTGCCGGTCAACTGCGGCGCGATTCCTTCCGAATTGATGGAAAGCGAATTCTTCGGCCACAAGAAGGGCTCATTCACCGGCGCGCACGCCGACAAGGAAGGCCTGTTCCAGACCGCCCACGGCGGCACGCTGTTCCTCGATGAAGTCGCCGAACTGCCCCTGCACATGCAGGTGAAATTGCTGCGCGTGATCCAGGAAAAAGCGGTGCGTCCGATCGGGGGGCGCGGCGAAATCCCGGTCGATGTGCGAATTCTTTCCGCCACCCACAAGGATCTCGGGCGCCTGACCCAGACCGGCCAGTTCCGGCAAGATCTTTACTACCGCATCAACGTGATCGAACTGCGCGTGCCGCCGTTGCGCGAACGCGGCGGCGACATCGCGGTGCTGGCCCGGCACATCCTCAAGCGCATGGCCGAACAGACCGGTACGCTCGCGCCTACCCTGCAACCCGCTGCACTGAAGGCGCTCAACGAATACGATTTCCCGGGCAATGTGCGCGAACTCGAGAACGTGCTGGAGCGCGCGATCGCGCTGTGCGAGAACGGATTGGTCGAACCGCCCGATCTGATGCTGGAGCCGTCTGGACACGAACCCGATGAAGACGACTTCGACGAGGACGAAGGCGAAGATGACGAATCCGGGTCCGACGCAAAAAGCGGCGTCGGCCTCGACGATTACATCTCCAACATCGAGCGCGAAACCATTGTCAAGGTGTTGAAGGAAACCCGCTACAACAAGACCGCCGCCGCGAGGAAGCTGGGCATCACGTTCCGCGCACTGCGGTACAAGTTGAAGAAGCTCGGCATCGACTGACAAACCAGCGTCTGCCCTGCTGCGCCTGTTGCCACATCTACGTGGCCTGCCTCGGCGCACGCCGGGCTCGCCGCCCGCGTGATCCATGGCGGTAGCGCTGGATCTTGTCGGCAGTGCCGCACGTTTCCATGGCGCACCAACGGCGGCGTTGATTCTTGCTGGTGTCGAGAAACAGCCAGCCGCATGAGCTGGTGTTGGCGCAACGGCGAAGGTGCGAAGCCGGCGTGCAGCCAAGCAGGTCCAACGCGTCGAGCGCGATGCGCTTCAGCGGCAGCCGAGCATCGCCGGCATCCTTGCGCCAATGCAGGTGCCCGTCCGCGCCAAGTGACTGGCCGGCCCAGGCCAGATGTACCCAGCGATCGAGCCCGCGTACCGCGTCCGCAGGCGCCCGTCGATCGTCGATTCGCGCGGCGAACAGCGCATGGAGGTGATCTCGCAAGCTCTCCACCTCGCGCATCAATGCAGCGCGCTGGTGCGCGGTGCGGGGCGCGCGCACGCTGTCGTCCGGATGCAGTGCTCCGGCACGAACGCACCACTCGAGGAAGCGCTGCGGCTGTTGCAGGTAGTCCTCGATCTCCAGCGCGTAGCGGTCGTGGATGGTGTTGACGAAATCCAGGCACAGGCACCCGCTATCCAGGCGGACGTCGGCAATCGGCCGTGGCGGCGAATGGCGGCGTTGGCGCAACACGCGGTGCTCCCTGAACCTTCCGATCCCGCAATTTTGGATACTGTCTAAATCGTTTTTGATGGTAGCATGCGTACCACCTCGAAACCATGAAACGGGGTTCCTGCATGACGCCCACGTCCAAAGCTTTCGCAGTGCCACCCATCGACGCAACCCAACGCAAACTGATCGCCGGCATCATCATCGCGACGCTGGTGACATTGGCCATCGTGATCGTCGATCTGGCAACGGGCGGCCGTCCTGATCCGCCGACACTGCGTGCGGCCGCCACCTTGCTCGATGGCTCGTGGCGCTTTCACACCGGGGACAACCCGCACTGGGCCGACACGGGGTTCAACGACCGCGACTGGGGGGGCGATCGACATGACCGCCCAACCGGGCAGCCACGACGGCGACGTGGGCCTGCCCGATTACGTTGGCGGCTGGATGGCGCACGGCCATCCCGGGTATCAGGGTTACGCGTGGTACCGACGAGCGGTGACGGTGCCGGCGGGACACGCGTCATGGGATATCCTCGGTCCGACCATAGTCGAAGACGGCTATGAGCTCTACTGGAACGGCCGCCTGCTGGGTGGGTCCGGCAGGCTTGGCCCAGCCCCGCGCCTCGTTGGTACGCGGCCACTGCGGTTCTCCCTTCCTGCCGATGCGGCAGGCACCCGCGGTGTCCTCGCGGTCCGCACCTACATGCTTCCCGGCTTCGGGCGCAGCGCGAACAGCGGCGGCATGCACGCCGCGCCTATCCTGGCGCCTGCGGCGATCGGCAGCGCGCTCCACCGCGCGCAATGGGAACGAACGATCGCTGGTTACATCGTCGATGCGATCGAGCCGCTCGCCATGCTGGCACTCGTCGGACTGGCACTCGGTTACCGGTCGCGCAGCAGCCACAAGAGGTTCCTGATTTTCGCCTGCATCGCGCTGGTGCTTTCGGCAGCCAGACGCGCCAGCAATACGATCGTCTCATGGACCGACCTCGAAGATCTGACGACCTACGCATGGTTGGCGGCCGTGATGTGGGCGCCGACGGTGGCCGCGTGGACCCTGGCCTGGAACCGCTGGTGCTTGCGTCCGTGGAAAAGCATCGACGCCCTGGCTGTGGTACTGGCGGCCATCGGGATCATCGGCGTCGTGGCGCATCTGGCGGCCGTGACAAACGCCAGCCGGCTGGCATCGATTGCGCTGTTCGTCGTGATCGGTGCGCGCATGGTCCGCAGCGGCCCCATGCGATTGCTGGCAGCCGTCACGCTGGTCTCGATCGTGGCCATACTGTTCGGCGGCGAACTGCTCGATCCGATCGGCGTGCCGGGCATCTGGTTTCCGTTCGGCATCGGCGTGTCAAGGGAGCAGTACGTTTATGCGCTCGCCATCCCGCTGCTGGCCGTGCTGATCGTGCGAACCCTGCTTGCAAAGGATGTGCAACACGCGAGCGAGGCGACGAGACCATGCCAGCGCGGTTTGGCTTGATGCGCACGACGAAACCCTCACGGAATCGCAGTCATTGAATAAGGCTGATCCTGTGGTTGCGTCGCCCAGGTTTCGTTCGGCTGCGCCCGCATCGTGAAGTGCAACGTGCCGCCGTTGGCGATCTCGGCGTAGGTCAGGTAATCGCGGGCCAGCGGTTTGCCGTTCAACTCGACCGAACCGACGTAAGAGTGTTCCTTGCCGAGTCCATCGACCGTGATGGTGAAGGTCTTGCCATTGGGCAAGTGCATCACGGCGCGACGCACGAACGGACGCCCGATCACGTACTGATTGCTGGCCGGCGCGACCGGATAGAAACCGAGCGCGGTGAAAACGTACCACGCCGACATCTGGCCGAGATCATCGTTGCCCGCAAGGCCGGTGGGCGTCGGCGCGTATTGCGTGTGCATGATTTCGGCGAGGCGCTCTTGCGTCTTCCATGGCGCGCCCGCGTAGTCGTACAGGTACGCGATGTGGTGGCTGGGTTCGTTGCCGTGCGCGTACCAGCCGATCAGGCCGGTGACATCCTCGATCCCCGCAAACGCCTTGGGATCGATCTTGGCGTCGAACACTTCGTCCAGTTTCTTCACAAGCCCCGCGTCGCCGCCGAGTTCGTGGATCAAGCCACCGACATCCTGCGGTTCATACCACGAGTACTGCCACGAATTGCCCTCGGTGAAGCCGCTGCCGACACCCGCGGTCGCGGGACTGAACGGCTCGCGAAACTGGCCGTTCGCGAGACGCGGTTGCGCGAAACCGGTCTTCGGGTTGAACGCGTTGCGCCAGTTCTGCGCGCGCTTGAAGAATTTCGCGGCGACGTCCTTGCGGCCCATCGCTTCGGCCATCCGGGCGAGCGACCAGTCATCGAACGCATATTCCAGCGTCTTGGAAACCGATTCGGGTTCCTTGTCGCTCGGCACGTAACCAAGCTTCATGTAATCAGCCAGATCGCCATAAGGCGCGTAGGTCGCGCTCGCCACCATCGCCTTCAACGCGGCATCGGCATCGAAGCCGCGGAAACCCTGCATGTACGCGTTGGCGATCACCGGCACCGCGTGATACCCGATCATGCACCACGTTTCCAGACCCTGGTACGCCCACACCGGCAGGATGCCGAATGGGCTGGCCTGCTGCGCGGCAACCAGCGAACTCACGAAATCATTGATGCGCTGCGAGGGCTGGATGAATGCCATCAGCGGCATTTCCGCGCGATAGACGTCCCACAGCGACCAGCTCGAATAGAAGGTGAAGTCCCTGGCCGTGCGCACCGCATGGTCGGGACCGCGGTATTGGCCATTCACGTCCATCACCAGATTCGGTGCAATCAGCGCGTGGTACATCGACGTGTAGAAACTCTTTTCAATGTCGGGCGGAGCATCCACGTCGATTGCGGACAGCGCCTTGGTCCACGCCTGCTTCGCTTCCGCACGTCGCGCGTCGAAATCCCAGCCCTTACCGTCGGCACCGAGGTTGGCAATCGCGTTGTCGGCGCTCACCGAGGAAATCGCCACTTTCACCAACAATGGTTTCGCGAGCTTGCCGAACTCGAACGCGCCTTCCAGTTGCTTGCCCGCGATTGCATCGTTGCCGGTCGGATTCGCGGCCGGTCCCTGGAAGCCTTTGTAGGGAATGCCGGTTTCGCGATTGACGAGTTCGTGCGCCGTCATGGGCTGCGAAAAGCGGATCGCGAAATACAGTTGCCGCCCCGGCGCCCAACCGCGCGTTTCGCGATAGCCAGTCACCGTGCCGTCCGCGCGCACGCGCAGGCGTGCCCACAACACTTTGCCGGGGTAGTCGTAGATGCTGGGGCGCAGGTCCAGCAGCACGTGCGCGTCCTGACCCTTCGGGAACGTGTAGCGATGCCAGCCGACGCGCTGGCCTGCGGTCAATTCCACGCGCACGCCGGGGGTCGCCAGCGTCACCGCGTAGTAACCCGGTTGCGCGATCTCGGTCTTGTGGCTGAAGTCGGAACGGTAGCCGCTGCCCGGCTTGTCGGGATCACCCGCATCCCATTGCGGCTTGCCGGTGCCCGGCATCAACAGCACATCGCCGAGATCGGAATGGCCGCTGCCGGAGAAATGCGTTTCGGAAAAACCTAGGATGCTGTGGTCGCCGTATTGGTAACCCGCCGCCCACGCGTACGCGTGCTTGAAATCCGGCATCGCGGTGTCGGGACTCAATTGGATCATCCCGAACGGCACCGTCGCACCGGGGAAGGTGTGTCCCGCGCCACCGGTGCCGATCATTGGATCGGCTTGCTGCCAGGCCGCGGCACCCGGGTCCGCCGCTTGTGCCAAGCCCGTGATAGCCAACGCGAGCACCAGCGCCAGCAGGCCGCACCCAACTTCGCGCAATGATCGAATCCCGAAGGCAGCCATGGCAATTCCTTGGATCGTTCCAAACGTCCGACGAAAGTAGCACGCGGCGCGGCTCGGTGCATGCTGCGCTGCAGAATGCGGGCGACTGCGCTCGCGGGCATCATGTGCGAAATTGGATCGTTCCAAACCCTCCCCGTTATGCGCACATCCATCCACTTCTCCACGCAGATCCCCACGCAATGAACGGTCGACGCGTCACCGTCACCGACATCGCGCGCGGCTGCGGCGTATCGCGTGCCACCGTGTCGCTGGTGTTGCGTGGCAGTCCGCTGCCCGCGGCGGCCACCCGCGCCAAGGTCGAAGCGGAACTGAAGAAACAGGGCTACGTTTACAACCGCGCCGCCGCGAACTTGCGCCAACGCCGTTCGTCCAGCGTGGCGCTGGTGATCAATGACCTGTCCAATCCGTTCTTCGCCGACTTCGCCGCGGGTGTGGACGAGGCGCTCGGCGCCGCCGGCTACGTGACCTTGCTCGGCAGCACCGGCGAATCGCCCGAACGTCAGCAGCGGGTGCTGGCTTCGCTGATGGAACACGATCCGGCCGGCATCATCCTGTCGCCGGCCGAGGGCAGCGACGGCGTGTCGCTGGGGCAAGTGCTCGGCGTCCATCTGCCCGTGCTGGTGTTCAACCGCGAACCCTCGCACGTGCGCTGGTCCGCATCGCATTGGGATTACCTTGCGCTGGACAACCGGCGCGGTGCGGCGCTGGCCACCCGGCATTTGCAGGAACGCGGACACCGGCGCATCGCATTCTTCGGCGGCCATGCGGAATCGAGCTCCTGCCGCGATCGCCGCCGCGGTTACGCCGAAGCCATGCGCGCGGCTGACATCGAGCCGGAACCCGGCTGGCTGGTCGAGACTGCGCCGACCCGCCTGGACGCCGCAGCCCGCACGGCGTCGCTGTTCGCGAGCAGGCAAGCACCCACCGCGGCCGTTTGCTACAACGACGCGGTCGCACTGGGCCTGATGCTGGGCCTCGGCGCGCGCGGCCTCACTGCCGGACACGATTTCGCAGTCACCGGCTTCGATGACATTCCCGAAGCCGCGGTCAGCACACCCGCGTTGACCACGCTTGCCACCGATCCGCGCGCACGCGGCCGTCAGGCCGCCGAGCGCATCCTCGAACGCGTGCGCCGCCCGGACATCGGCGCGGTGCGCGGCATCGCCCCCGTCCGCCTGATCATCCGCGCCAGCAGCGAGGCCACCATCGCATGAATACCCGAGTCGCAGGCAACCGCACCGCCCTCACGGTGGTCACCACGATCTTCTTCATGTGGGGATTCATCACCGCCCTCAACGACGTATTGATCCCGCACCTGAAATCGGTGTTCACGCTGAACTACAAGGAAGTGATGCTGGTGCAATTCACTTTCTTCGGCGCGTACTTCCTGATGTCGCTGCCCTCGGGCAAGGTGGTGTCGCGGCTCGGCTACCGGCTCAGCATCGTCGCCGGCCTTGCCGTCACCGGCATCGGCGCGCTGCTGTTCCTGCCGGCCTCGATGGCGCAGTCGTATCCATTGTTCCTGCTGGCGTTCTTCGTGCTGGCCAGCGGCATCACCCTGCTGCAGGTCGCGGCAAACCCTTATGTGAGCCTGCTCGGGCCGGCCCGCCTCGCATCCAGCCGCCTCAACCTGGCGCAGGCGCTGAATTCGCTGGGCACCACCATTGCGCCAAAGCTCGGCGGTCTGCTGATCCTGTCGGTGGCCGTGCTCGGCAGCGCGGACCTGGCGAAGCTGCCCGCCGCGCAACAGGCCGCCTACAAGTTGCAGCAGGCGCACCTCGTGCAGGGGCCGTATCTCGCCATCGCGTTGGTGCTGTTCGCGCTCGCCCTGATCGTGTGGCTGTTCCACCTGCCCGCGATCGAAGGCGCCGACGAACGCGCGGACGACTCGCAGCACACGTTCTTCGACGCGCTGGCACACGCACGCGTCTGGTTCGGCATGGTCGCGATCTTCGTGTACGTGGGCGCGGAAGTGTCGATCGGCAGCTTCATGATCAACTACATCTCGCTGCCGGGCATCGGCGACATGCCGGAAGCGCGCGCTGCCGGATTCGTGTCGCTGTACTGGGGTGGCGCGATGATCGGCCGCTTCGCGGGATCGGCATTGCTGACACGCATCGATGCGCGCAAGCTGCTGTGCGTTTTCGCCATCATCGCGGGACTACTGGTGTTGACCACCATGCTGACGCACGGCCACGTGGCGATGTGGAGCGTGATCGCGATCGGCCTGTTCAACTCGATCATGTTCCCCAACATCTTCACGCTGGGCATCGAGAAGTTCGGGCCGCTGGCCGGCAAGGTTTCCAGTCTGCTGGTGATGGCGATCGTAGGCGGTGCCGTGATTCCGCTGGCGCAGGGTGCACTGGCCGACCGCATCGGCGTGCACCACGCCTTCGTGCTGCCGCTGCTGTGCTACGCCTACATCGTGTTCTACAGCGTCAGGGGGTCGCGCGTCGCATGAACGGCGCCGTGTATTGCTTCGGTGAAGCGCTGATCGACTTCCATGCCGAAGCGCGCGCCGGCGATGCGCCTCCGGTCTTCATTCCGCATGCCGGCGGCGCGCCGGCCAATGTCGCGGTGGCGGTCGCGCGCCTCGGTGATGCCAGCGCGTTCGTCGGAATGTTCGGCCAGGACGTGTTCGGTGATTTGCTGTTGCGCGGGCTGGACGACGCCGGCGTGGATACCCACCACACGCGGCGCACCGACGCGGCCAACACCGCGCTCGCCTTCGTGACGCACGACGCGAACGGCGAGCGCAGTTTCAGTTTCTACCGGCCGCCTTCCGCCGACCTCCTGTTCCGCGACGGCGATTTCGATCCGGCGATCTTCGCGACCGGAAACATTTTTCACGCAGGCTCGTGCAGCATGACCGAAACCGCATCGGCCGCGACGACGCTGCAGGGCATGACTCACGCGCGTGCGGCCGGCGCGCTGGTCAGCTTCGACATGAACCTGCGCCCCGCGTTGTGGCCGCGCGGCGAGGATCCCGCACCGACCACCTGGCGCGCGCTTGCGCTTGCCGATTTCGTGAAACTGAGCGTCGAGGAACTCGCGTTCCTGGCCGCTTCGGCGGGACGCGAGGAGGCCGTGCTCGAGCGCTTGTGGTCAGCCAGCACGCAATTCCTGGTCGTCACCGACGGCTCTCGCGCGATCCGCTGGTTCACGCGGGACGCAACCGGTGAAATGTCGCCTTTCGTGGTGCGCTCCATCGACAGCACCGGCGCGGGCGACGCTTTCGTGGGTGGTCTTTTGCACGGGCTGACCGCAGCGGGTTCGCTGGCGGCATTGCTCGAAGATGACACCCGGCGCAACGCCGCACTGCGCTTCGCCGCCGCTTGCGGCGCACTCGCCGTCACCCGCACCGGCTCATTCGCGGCCATGCCCGCGCTCGCCGACGTCCACGCCTTCCTGGAGCGACACGCATGAGCGATTTTCCCGATTTCCGTTCGCCCGAATTCCTGCGCCAGCACATCCGCGACACGATGGCGTTCTATCACCCGCATTGCCTCGATCCGGCTGGCGGGTGTTTCCACTATTACAAGGACAATGGCGACATCTACGATCGCGTGGATCGCCATCTGGTCAGCAGCGCGCGCTTCGTGTTCGACTACGCGATGTTTGCGCGCCATTTCGGCGGCGCCGAGTATCTGGACGGTGCGCGCCATTGTGTCGCCTTCATCCGCGACGCACACCACAATCCGGTGACCGGCGGCTACACGTGGACGCTGCGCGACGGCAAACCCGACGACACCACCAATCATTGCTACGGCGCGGCGTTCGTGCTGGTCGCGTACGCGCAGGCGCGCATGGCCGGCATCATCGAGGCCGCCGCGTGGATGAACGAGCATTGGGCGTTGCTGGAAACGCGCTACTGGGATGCCGACGCCGGGCTGTACCGCGACGAAGCCGACGCGAACTGGCATTTTTCAAACTATCGCGGCCAGAACGCCAACATGCACATGTGCGAGGCGATGCTGACCGCGTTCGAAGCCAGCCACGAACAACGCTGGCTCGATCGCGCGTACACGCTCGCGGACAACATGACGCGCAGGCAGGCAGCGAAAGCCGGCGGCCTGGTCTGGGAACATTACGACACGAACTGGGAAATCGATTGGGAATACCACAAGGACAACCCCAGGGATCTGTTCCGTCCGTGGGGGTTCCAGCCCGGCCACCAGACGGAGTGGGCCAAACTGCTGCTCATCATGAGCCGCCATCGCGACGACGACTGGCTGCTGCCGACCGCGCGGCACCTGTTCGACACGGCGGTCGCGCGCGCCTGGGACGACCAGTACGGCGGCTTGTGCTATGGCTTCGCGCCCGACAAAGCGCCTTATGACGGCAGGATCTGCGACGACGACAAGTACCACTGGGTGCAGGCCGAGTCACTGGCCTGTGCGGCGCTGCTGGCGGACTGCACCGGCGAGCAGAAATATTGGGACTGGTACCGGCGTCTGTGGGAATACGCCTGGACGCATTTCGTCGATCACGAATACGGCGGCTGGTATCGCATCCTCACCCGCGACGGCCGCAAGTACGACGACGAAAAAAGCCCGGCCGGCAAGACCGATTACCACAACATGGGCGCGTGCTACGAAGTGCTCAATGTGGTGGGTGGATCGGATGACGCGAACAGGAGGCAGTCATGACTCGTTCGTCCGGTTTCCTTCGCGTGCCGCGCCGCGGGGCGTATGTCGCGGCAACGTTGGCACTGGCGCTGTGCTGCACGGCTGCGTCTGCGCAAACCATCGGTCCGGCCGGCGCGGTCAATCCATTGATCGGCAGCCGCAACGGCGGCAACACTTTTCCGGGCGCCACATTGCCGTTCGGGATGTTGCAGTGGAGCCCGGAAAACACCAAGGGCAAGCACGACCGTACCGCCGCGCCGGGCGGTTATCAGTACGACGCCACCCGCATCCGCGGCTTCAGCCTGACGCACTTGTCAGGCACCGGCTGCGCCGGCGCCAGCGGCGACATTCCGTTCATGCCGGTGACGAATGACGTCAAGACCTCACCCTCCACCGACGCACACGATTCGCTTTACGCGAATGACTTCTCGCACGCCGACGAACACGCGACCACCGGCGACTATCGCGTCAAACTGGCCAACGGCGTGTCGGTGGAACTCGCCGCCGCGTTGCGCAGCGGCATCGCCCGCTTCGCGTTTCCGGCGGGCAAAACGGCCAACCTGCTGGTGCGCGTCTCCGATACCGAAGTCGGCAGCAGCAATGCGACGGTTTCGATCGATCGCAGGACGCAGACCGTCAGCGGCTCGGTCACCAGCGGCAACTTCTGCGGATATTTGTCGAAAGCCGATCGCCGCAGCTACTACACGCTGTACTTCGTCGCGAAGTTCGACCAACCGTTTGCCACGACCGGCACCTGGCACGATGCAACCGTGCACAACGGCGGCACGTCGGCCCACGGAGGAACAGGTTATGGCGACAAAGGTTTCCCGCCAGCCGGCAAAGGCTCCGGCGCGTGGGTGGGTTTCGCACCGGGCAGCGATGTCGCGGTGCGCGTGGGCATCTCCTACGTCAGCCTCGCCAATGCGCGCGCCAACCTTGCCGCCGAGATTCCGGTCGGCGCCACACTGACGCAAGTTCGCGACCACGCGCGCGACCAGTGGAGCCATGCACTCGGCAAGATCGCGATCGAAGGCGGCACAGAGACCCAGCGCACCACATTCCATACCGCGCTGTACCACGTGCTGTTGCAACCGACCACGTTCAGCGACGTCGATGGCGAATACCGCGGATTCGACCAGAAAATCCATCGCGTCGAGGGCACCCAGAAAATCCAGTACGCGAATTTTTCCGGCTGGGATGTGTACCGCTCGCAACTGCAACTCGTGACCTGGCTGATGCCGAAGGTCGGCAGCGACATCGCGCAATCGCTCTACAACCAGGCGCGCCAGAACCACGGCGAATGGGATCGCTGGACACACGACTCCGGAGGCACGCACGTGATGGCCGGCGATCCTTCGGTACCGGCACTCGCAGGCATTCACGCCTTCGGCGGCCGCGATTTCGATTTGAAAGGTGCCTACGCTTCGCTGAAGCAGGCGGCCACCCACGTCAGCGCGAATGACCTGAGTGACGCGGGCTGCAACGTCGAATGCGTGGGCCAGCGCCCCTCGCTGGACCAGTGGATGAAGCTGCACTACATCGCGACGAAATCGCACGCGTGGGGCGGCGCCGGCGAAACACTGGAAGATGCCACCGCCGATTTCGCGCTGTCGCAACTCGCCAGCGCGGTAGGCGACGATGCAGGCCACGCGCTGTTCCTCGCCCGCGCGGGTTATTGGCGCAACCTGTTCAATCCGCACGCGACCGCAGACGGCGGCTACATCCAGAACCGCAATGCCGACGGTTCCTGGTCCGCGTTCACGCCTTCCACCGACGACGGATTCGTCGAAGGGACCGCTGCGCAATACCTGTGGATGGTACCGTTCGACGTGCATGGCCTGTTCGACGCTTTGGGCGGCCGCGCCAAGGCCACCGCGCGGCTGGACGCATTCTTCCATGACAAGAATGGCAACTGGGCGCTGACCAACGCCGGCCCACTGCACCCGGAGTTGAACAACGAACCGTCAATTGGAACGCCATGGCTGTACGACTTCGCCGGCCAACCGTGGCAGACCCAGAAAGCCGTGCGCGTGGTACTCGACACGATCTGGAAGAATGCGCCCGACGGCATTCCCGGCAACGACGATCTCGGCGAGATGTCGTCGTGGTATGTGTGGGCTGCGCTGGGCTTGTATCCGGCCATTCCTGGGCGGGCCGAGTTGCTGCTGGGCAGCCCGCTGTTTCCGCGCGCGGTGATCCATCGCGCGGGCGGTGACGTGACCATCGAAGCACCGGGTGCAAGCCACGACAACTTGTACGTCCATGCACTGACGCTGGATGGCAAACCCTGGCGCAAGCCGTGGCTGCCGGAATCCTTCGCGCTGCACGGCGGCACCCTGCATTTCACGTTGAACGCCACGCCCGACAAGAACTGGGGCAGCGATGCCACCGACGCGCCGCCATCGTTTCCTCCGCCCACGCATGCGCACCGCAACGGCTCGTGACGCGCGCCGAATAAAAAAGCCCTTTGAAACGAAGGGCTTTTTCAGGTCCGGCGTGGGCAGATCTCAGAACGGAATGTCGTCGTCCTCGAAACCACCGTTGTCTTGCGGCGGCGCGGAAGGACGGCCGCCACCCGACGGTGCGCCTGCGGGACGGCTCTGCGACTGGCGTGGCTGATAACCACCGCCTTCGCCACGGCCGCCGCCACCACCTTCACCCTGGCCGCCCAGCATCTGCATCTCGTTGGCGATGATGTCGGTGGAGTAACGCTCGACGCCTTCCTTGTCGGTGTACTTGTCGGTACGCAACGAACCTTCGATGTAAACCTGCCGGCCCTTCTTCAGGTATTCGCCGGCGATCTCGGCGAGCCGGCCGAAGAACTTCACCCGATGCCATTCCGTTTTTTCCTGACGTTCGCCGGTCTGCTTGTCCTTCCAGCTGTCGGTGGTCGCGACGCTGATCGAGCAGAACGCCGTACCCGAAGCGCTGTAGCGCGTTTCCGGATCCGCGCCCAGATTGCCGATCAGGATGACCTTGTTGACGCCACGTGCCATGTGCAAACCCTCGAATTGGAACAACCGAAACCGAGGATGCTACCAGCACATCGGCGCGTATGCCGGCGCAATGCCCGCCGCGGCGTAGGGCGATGCCGGTAGCTTGCTGCAAGGCACTATAATCAACGGCTTGCCGCACGACGGACGCCCATGAACCGCCCCAATCCCGCCCCGCCGGCCGAGTCCGCCAATGCCTTCATCGTGGCGCGCGACCTCGCCGCGCCCGACATGCAGCGGGTCGACGGCATGATCCGCCAGCGCCTGCATTCGGACGTGGTGCTGATCAATGCCATCGCCGAGCACATCGTCGGTGGTGGCGGCAAGCGCCTGCGTCCCGCACTGCACGTGCTCGCGGCGCATGCGGCAGGCTACGAAGGCGATGCGCACATCGAGCT
>Ga0207660_10000450_pt1 | contig 27082 bp, 22 predicted proteins | sample KBSC73BmetaG_FD_184335 | JGI IMG/M metagenome (GOLD analysis project Ga0207660, IMG submission 184335) | Corn rhizosphere microbial communities from Kellogg Biological Station, Michigan, USA - KBS C7-3B metaG (SPAdes) (version 2) | ecosystem: Host-associated > Plants > Roots > Rhizosphere ... | reverse complement strand
CCAGCGGGTGAGCTGGGGGTTGCACGCGCCCACCACCGCCTCGGCCACCACGTCGGCGTCGTCGCGCGAGGGCGCCAGGCTGTAGGCCCAGCGCCGCGCGCACTCGTCCATGGCGGCCGCGCCGTCGTCGATCGCCGGCGCGATCGCCACGCCGCCCTTGGCGGTGGTCGTGTTGGGCGCCTGGAAGCTGGTGCAGATCTTCGGGTTGGCGGCTTGCGCCTTGTGGGCGTTGTCGCAGGCGCCGAGGCTGAGCGCGGCCGCGCTCAGGACGGCCGTGGTGAGGAAGCGGTTCATCGCCTTCAGCTCGCCCGGCCTAGCGGCGGTAGTCGTCGGCGCCGGTGCGAACCGGGTTGCCGTGGCGGTCGTAATAGACGGTCCGCGCCGGGGCGGCGGCGTAGGTCGGGCGCCGCTCGGGGACGTAGCGGCTGGTGTGGCTGCGCCGGTAATAGGTGCGCGCGTGGCCGCAGCCGCTCTTGGCGATCTCGTGGCCGACGACCGCGCCGCCCAGGCCGCCGATCACCGCCCCGCCGCCGCCGCGCGAAACCGAGTTGCCGATCAGCGCGCCGCCAATGGCGCCGAGCGCCGTGCCGGTGTTCTTCCGCCCGCGGCAGGAGGCGTCTGCGTCGCTGGCGCCCGCCAGCAGCGGAGCGGCGATCAGGGCGGCCAGCGCCGCGGTGGAGAAGGTCTTACGCAGGGTCATAAAGTCCGGTCCTTCCAGGTGTCCCATGGTCACAAACGCGCAACCGTTGAGTCGGGATGCAGACGCAAGGAGGCGGCCGGATGGCGTGAACCGTGCATGAACCGGCGGCCTTCGGCTCGGTTCAGGGGCGGCCCGCTAGGTTGGCCTCACATGGAAAACCCTAAGGAGGCCCCCATGAAGACCCTGATCCTGGCCGCCTCCGCCGCGGCCGTCACCTTGGTCGCCGGCGCCGCCGCGGCCCAGCCCTACAGCTACTCCCGCGGCTACGACTGGCCGGCCTACAGCTACAACAACGGCTACAGCTACAACAACGGCTATACCTACGATCGCGGCTACAGCGCCGGCTACCGCTACGCCGACCGCGACCGCGACGGCGTCCCCGACCGCTACGACCGCTACGACAACCGGCGCGACCGCTGGGAGCGTCAGCACCGCCATCATCGGCATCACGACTGGCGCTACGACCGCTACGAGTACGGCCACCGCTGGTAGGCCTGAAGCCTGACGGAGCGCCCTCGTCCTCGCGGCGGGGGCGCTTTGTCTTCAATGGTGGTGGCCGCCGCCGCACATCCGGTGGACGCTGTCGTCCATCCACATGATCTGCACGCCCGGGCTCCAGCTCAGCGTGCGCCGCCCGTCGCTCCAGATCAGCTCGACCGGCGGGCCGTGGTAGGGGCGCGAGGCCAGCGTGTGCGGCCCGTCTCCGTCGAAGGCGTCGACGATGGCCACCAGCCGCCCGCGCTCGGTGGCGAAGCGGGCCACGATCGCCCCGCCGTCCTGGCAGGCGAAGCGCTTGGCCGGGCCGTCGTTCTCCGAGGCGCCCATGCCCTGGCCAACGTCATCCGGCGCGGCCCAGGCGGGCCCCGCAGAGGCGAGAGGGACGCAGAGGAGGGCGGCGGCCAGCGCCACGATCCGGGTGGTGGGAAACGCCATCGCTAGCCCCCTCGGCCGAGCTCGGGGTCGGCCCCCGCAGGTCACCGAACCGCGTTTCGAAGGGTCGGTCAACGCTCGCCTTGCACCGCTCCCGAACCGATGGGAGAAAAGCGCAACGGGGAGCGAACCAGTGCAAAGCAAGACTACCAGCGTCGTCGTCGGGGCGGGCTTCGCCCTGTCCATCCTGCTGTCCGCCGGGGTGACCGCCGCGCCCAAGGCTCCGGCCCACGGCTTCGGGGCGGCCGCGGTCGATTCGGCCCGCCTGCTCGCGGCCGACCAGGAGCCGGGCAGCTGGATGGCCGCAGGCCGCACCTACTCCGAGCAGCGCTACAGTCCGCTCACCGGCATCAACAAGGCCAACGTCAGCAAGCTGGCCCTCGCCTGGTACGGCGACATCGACACCGAGCGCGGCCAGGAGTCGACGCCGGTGATGGTCGACGGCGTGCTCTACGTCACCACCGCATGGTCGATGGTGAAGGCCTACGACGCGGCCAGCGGCAAGAAGCTCTGGGAGTTCGACCCCAAGGTCGACCGCGCGACCGGCCAGGTGGCCTGCTGCGACGTGGTCAACCGCGGCGTCGCAGCCTGGAAGGGCAGGATCTACCTGGGCGCGCTGGACGGCCGCCTCATCGCGCTCGACGGCAAGACCGGCAAGGTCGCCTGGTCCGTCCAGACCACCGACCCTAAGCAGCCCTACACGATCACCCAGGTCCCGCGGATCGTGAAGGGCATGGTGATCATCGGCAACGCCGGGGCGGAGTACACCTGCCGCGGCTACGTCTCGGCCTACGACGCCGCGACCGGCAAGATGAAGTGGCGCTTCTACACCGTGCCCGCCGCGCCGGGCGACCCGACCAACACCCCGATGCTCGACAAGGCCGCCAGGACCTGGAACGGCGACTTCTGGAAGTACGGCGGCGGGGCCACGGCCTGGGACACGATCCTCTACGACCCGAAGACGGACCTCGTCTATTTCGGCACCGGCAACGGCCTGTCCTGGAGCCAGAGCATCCGCAGCCCCGGCGGCGGCGACAACCTCTTCGTCTCCTCGATCATCGCGGTCCACGCCGACACCGGCAAATACGCCTGGCACTTCCAGGAGGTGCCCGGCGACGAGTGGGACTACGACGTCACCAACCCGCTCATGACCGCCGACCTGACGATCAAGGGCAAGGTCCGCCACGTCCTGATGCAGGCGCCCAAAACCGGCTTCTTCTATGTCTGGGACGCCGCCAGCGGGAAGCTGATCTCGGCCGAGAAGTTCGCGCCGGCCAACTGGGCGACCAGGATCGACCTTGCGACCGGCCGACCCGTCGAGAACCCGGCCGTGCGCTATACCGAGGAAAAGGCCGCCATCGTGCAGCCGGCGCCGCTCGGCGCGCACAACTGGCACCCGATGGCCTTCAGCCCGCGCACCGGGCTGGTCTACATCCCGGTGACGGAGAGCACGACCGGCTTCCAAAGCGCGGTGGTCAAGGACTTCGAGGTGAAGGATCGCGTCTACAACACCGGAACGGTCTCGTTCTCGGACAAGATCACCGCCCTCTACGGCCAGCCCGGCGCGCCGCCGCGCGGCAACATCAAGAGCTACCTCGAAGCCTGGGACCCGGTGGCGCAGAAGGAAGTCTGGCGCGTACCGGACAAGGATTACGGCCCGCACGGCGCCATGGCCACGGCCAGCGACCTGGTTTTCTCAGGCGACTGGAGCGGCCGTTTCTCGGCCTACGACGCGCGCACCGGCGCCAGGCTCTGGAGCGCCCCGGTGCAGGCCGACGTGGTCGCCGCGCCTTCGACCTATACGATCAACGGCGTGCAGTACGTGGCTCTGCTGGTCGGCGCGCGCGGCCTGCCGCCGGGCCAGGCCCGCACCAGCGAGACGAGCGCCAACAACTCGCGCCTGCTGGTCTTCAAGCTCGACGGCGCCGCTCAGTTGCCCAGCGCGCCGGTGGCGGGCGCGGCCGTGGCGCCGCGCAAGCTCAACCCGCCGCTGCTGACCGGCACCAACGAGCAGGTGATCGACGGGCAGGGCGCCTACGGCCGCTTCTGCTCCGGGTGCCACGGCCAGGGCGGGGTGGCCGACAAGTCGATCCCCGACCTGCGCTACTCGCCGGTCCTGAACAGCCTGTCGGAATGGAACGCGATCGTCATCGACGGCGCGCGCAAGGACAAGGGGATGGTCTCCTTCAAGCCCGTGCTCGCCGAGGGCCAGGCCGAAGCGATCTTCCACTACATCGTGAGCCAGGCGAACAAGGACAAGGCGGCCGAACAGGCGGCGCGGCACTAAGACCGCGCCGCGCGCGTCGCCGCCTCGTTGCAGATGCGAAACGCGACCTCGCTTGCGCCGTGGCCGAGGCTCCCTAAGCTAACGCCGATAACCTGGGGGGAATCCAATATGCATCGTCGCGCCTATCTCGCCACGGCCCTGGCGGCCGCCCTGCTGCTCCAGGCGCCGTTCGCGGCCGCCAGGCCTGCGCCTAAGGCGGTGGCCGCCCACGCCGGCGACCTGACGCCCGCGGCGAGTCCGGAATCCGTCGGCTTCGACTCCCACCGTCTGCAGAAGCTCGATGCCTATATGGCCAAGGTGGTGGCCGATGGGCGGGTCGCCGGCATGACCACCCTGCTCGCCAGGCACGGCAAGATCGTCGCGTTCAACACCTACGGCAAGGCAAGCCTCGCGACCGGCCAGGCGATGCCCAAGGACGAGATCTTCCGCATCTATTCGATGTCCAAGCCGCTGACCGGCGTGGCCATGATGGTCCTGTTCGAACAGGGCAAATGGCGGCTGGACGATCCGGTCACACGCTATGTGCCCGAGTTCAAGAACCTCAAGGTGATGGTCGAGGCCGACAAGGACGGCAAGATCACCAAGGTCGAGGACATGAAGCGCCCGCCCACGATGCGCGAGATCATGAGCCACACGGCCGGGTTCGGGTACGGCCTTGGGGACAAGCACCCGGTCGACAAGCTCTATCGCGAGCGCCAGGTGCTGGGGTCCAGCAGCCTGCACCAGATGATCGAGCGCACGGCGACCATCCCGCTGATGTTCCAGCCGGGGACCGACTGGTCCTATTCCAGCGCCGTCGACATCCAGGGCTACATCGTCGAGAAGCTGTCCGGAAAGCCGTTCGGCCAATTCCTGCAGGAGAACGTCTTCGGCCCGCTGAAGATGAAGGACACCGGCTTCTACACCGGCGCGGCCAAGGCGAGCCGCCTGGCGGCGGTCTATGTGGGCGACAAGGACACCGGCAAGATCGAGCAGGCCGACGACCTGTTCGGCAACAAGATGCCCGACTATTCGAAGCCGCCGGCGATGGAGAGCGGCGGCGGCGGCCTGGTCTCGACGACCATGGATTACGCCCGCTTCTGCCAGATGATGCTCAACAAGGGCGAACTGGACGGCGTGCGCATCCTCTCGCCGGCCTCGGTGGAGCTGATGGACACCAACGTCATTCCGAAGAACGTGCTGGTGAATTCCAATGGCACCAGCGTCGCGCGCTTCAACGAGGCCGTGGGCTTCGGCCTCGACTTCATGGTGGTGAATGACCCACGTGCAGCGGGCACGCTTGAGGGAAAGAACACCATGAGCTGGGGCGGCGCGGCCGGCACTTGGTTCTGGATCGACCCGACCAACGACGTGCTGTTCGTCGGCATGATCCAGCGGATGGGCGGCAGCGGCGGCGACGACCTGGGGACCCAGGCGCGCACGCTCACCTACCAGGCGCTGCTGCATCCGGAGAAGTAGCGCGTCGCGCCTCGCGGTTTTGGGGGGCGATGCTTGACTTTCGCCCCCCCTCATGCGCCCTTCCGCGCCTCGTAAAACAGCCGAATTCTCCAGGTAAATGCACGCCTACCGCACCCATACCTGCGGCGCGCTTCGCGCCGCCGACACCGGCAAGACCGTTCGCCTTTCGGGCTGGATCCACCGTAAGCGCGACCACGGCGGGCTGATGTTCGTGGACTTGCGCGACCACTATGGGCTCACGCAACTCGTGCTCTCGCCTGAGACACCGGGGTTCGACACGCTCGAGCGCCTGCGGGCCGAGAGCGTGATCCGGGTGGACGGCGAGGTGGTGGCTCGCTCTCCGGAGACAGTGAACCCGAGCCTGCCGACCGGCGAAATCGAGATCCGAGTCAGGGACGTCGCCGTGCTGTCGGCCGCCGCCGAACTGCCGCTGCCGGTCTTCGGCGAGCCGGATTATCCCGAGGACATCCGGCTGAAGTATCGCTATCTGGACCTGCGGCGTGAGACGCTCCACCGCAACATCGTGCTGCGCTCGAAGGTCATCCACTCCATCCGAAACCGGATGATCGAACAAGGCTTCCTGGAGTACCAGACGCCGATCCTGACGGCCTCTTCGCCGGAAGGAGCCCGAGACTTTCTGGTGCCCTCGCGCCTGCACCCGACCAAGTTCTATGCGCTGCCGCAGGCGCCGCAGCAGTTCAAGCAACTCCTGATGGTCTCGGGCTTCGACCGCTATTTCCAGATCGCGCCCTGCTTCCGCGACGAGGACCTGCGCGCCGACCGCAGCCTGGAATTCTACCAGCTCGACGTCGAGATGAGCTTCGTGACCCAGGAGGACGTGTTTGCGGCCATCGAGCCTGTGATGCACGGCGTCTTCGAGGAATTCGCGAACGGCAAGCCGGTGACGCCATACCCGTTCCCGCGCATCCCTTACCGCGAATGCATGGCCAAGTACGGCACCGACAAGCCGGACCTGCGCAATCCGCTGATCATGCAGGACGTCTCCGACCACTTCCGTGGTGGCGGCTTCGGCCTCTTCGCGCGGATCCTGGAAGACAAGAAGAACGCGGTGTGGGGCATTCCCGCGCCGGGCGGCGGCTCCCGCGCCTTCTGCGACCGCATGAACTCCTGGGCGCAGGGCGAGGGCCAGGCCGGCCTGGGCTACATCTTCTGGAGCGAGGACCAGGGTGGCTGGGGCGGCCCGATCGCCAAGAACCTCGGGCCTGAAAAGACCGACGCGGTGATGGGCCAGCTTGGCCTGGGCAAGGGCGACGCCGCCTTCTTCTCGGCCGGCGACCCCAAGGTCTTCGCCAAGTTCGCCGGGACCGCGCGCACCAAGGTGGGAACCGACCTGAAGCTGGTGGATGAGGATCGCTTCGAATTTGTCTGGATCATCGACTTCCCGATGTTCGAGATGAACGACGAGACGAACCACGTCGATTTCAGCCACAACCCTTTCTCGATGCCGCAGGGTGAGCTGGAAGCGCTGAACACCCAGGATCCGCTCGATATTCTGGCCTACCAGTACGATATCGTCTGCAACGGCTACGAGTTGTGCTCGGGCGCAGTGCGGAACCACCTGCCGGAGATCATGCTCAAGGCCTTCGAGATCGCGGGCTACGGCCCCAACGTGGTCGAGGAGCAGTTCGGCGGCATGCTGAACGCCTTCCGCCATGGGGCGCCGCCGCACGGCGGTTTGGCGCCGGGAATCGACCGCATCGTGATGCTGCTCGCCGGCGAGACGGCGATCCGCGAGGTCATCGCCTTCCCGCTGAATCAGCAGGGTCAGGATCTGATGATGAACGCGCCTTCAGAAGTTTTCGACAAGCAGCTGAAAGAGCTGAACATTCGGCTGGCGGCCCCGATCAAGGCGTAGGTCGCCGTCAGTTCGCGACGGCGACCAGTCGGCGGATCGTCGGCGGCGGGGGCGCTGGCGGCGCGGGCGGGATCACCACATGGGCGGCCCAGACCGGCGAACCCGCCTGCTGGATGATCACCCGCATGTTCGCGCCGCAGGTGCGCGCGACCAGGCCCTTGGGCGTCCGCGTGCGGCTGTCGGCGCAAGCGTCGTCCAGCTGTTCCTGCGCAAGGCCGCGCGCCCGTGAGAGATCGACGCCTGCGATAACCGTATGGTGCAGATCCGCATCCTTGAAATCGGCGCCGTCGAAGCTGCCGCCGCTCAACACCGCCCCGGTCAGCGGGGCCGAACGGAACGAGGCCTTGTCGAAATTCCCGTCGATCATCACGGCCCCCTCGAGCGACGCGTCCCGGAAGTCGGCGCCCCGCGCTTGGGCCTTGGTAAGGTTCGCGCCCTGCAGCTCGGCTGAGCGTAGGCTGGCGCCGTTCAGGTTTGACTTGGCGAAGTTCGCGCCCGTGGCCTCGGCGTCGTTGAGGTCGGCGTTGCTGAGGTTGGCGTTGGCAAAGGTCACGCCCCTGGCCTCGGTCGACCGGAGCCGCACGTGGGACATGTTCGCGCCGGCGAAGTTCGTGCCCAGGATCTGGGCGTCGCTGAGGTCGGCGTGCGACAGGTTCGCGCCGGTGAAATTGGAGCCCAGGAAATGGGCTTCGCGCAGATCGGATCCGACAAAGGCCGAGCCGGAGAAGTCGGCGCCCATGAAGTGGGCGCCGGCCAGCCTGCGGCCGGACAGCTCGCATTTGGGGCAGGCGCCGCCAAATCCGGTGGATCGCGGGACTTCCTTCTCGGCGCCCGCCGCAGCCGCCGCCTGGGCCGCGATCGGGCCGGACGCCGACAGGAAGAGCACGGCGGCCAGCAAACGGTGAAGGTTCGTCGTCACGCGAGCAGAGTCCTTGAACTGCAGGTTCCATCTGCGCTTCGCGGACCTGGGACGCCACTTAATTCGCGGTAATTTTTAAAGGCTTAGCCGAGTCGGACTACGCGCCAAGGTCCTCGCCAAGGCGGCCGGCGCGCGCCCCGCAGGTTTCGCAGATGAGCGCCTGGCCTTTGCGCACCACCGCGACGTCCCCGCACGCCGCGCAGACGTCCGCGGCTTCCAGGTTCGAGGGGCCGTTCGCCCGGTTGCCGATCGGCAGGAACAGCAGGTTGTCCGGCGCGGCGCCGCGCGAAAACCCGCGGGAAATGAACCGCGAGGCCGGCTGCGGCTCGTCCGGCTTGCCAACGCCCAGGCTGTCGGCGTCGTGCTCGGCGGGGTCGCCCGTGGCGAGATCCCTGCGGCCCAGGTAGGAAACGCCGAGTTCGCGGAAGATGTAGTCGAGGATCGATGTCGCCGACTTCACCGTGTCGTTGCCGGTGACCGGCCCGGCCGGTTCGAAGCGGGTGAAGACGAAGGCGTCGACGAACTCGTCCAACGGCACGCCGTATTGCAGGCCGATCGAGACCGCGATGGCAAAATTGTTCATCAGCGAACGAAAGGCGGCGCCTTCCTTGTGCATGTCCAAGAAGACTTCGCCGAGTTCGCCGTCGTCGTATTCGCCGGTGTGAAGATAGACCTTGTGGCCGCCGACCGACGCCTTCTGGATGTACCCTTTGCGGCGGTCCGGCAGCTTCCGGCGGGTGCGTTCGCGCTCCACGACCCGTTCGACGACGCGCTCCTCCGGCGCCGGACCGCGCGCGGCGCGCGTTTCGCTGGCGGTGGGCAGGTCCAGGACCAGACCCGATGGCGCGGCGGCGCGGCGCAGCCAGGTGGCGGCGCTCGCTTGGGCAAGCCGGGCCAGGGCCTCGGCGGGACCCGCCTCCCAGGGCATTTCGCGGTGATCCATCGGCGGAATGGCGAGGGCAGGGGCCACGGCGTTCAGCATGGCCTGCCTCGGCGCATCCCCCAGCGACGCGGCGGTGCGAAAGACGTCGCGGGCGGCCGGTGAAAGGAACTCGGCCTGCGCCAGGCCGTCGTCGCCCAGGGCATGGGCTTCGGCCGCCGCGACCTCGGCGGTGGTGAATCCCATCAGCGCCAGGGTGTCGAACTGCGGATCGGCCAGCTGTGCGCCGCTTGCTCCGAGCACGTCGCGGATGAAGCCTTCGCCAATGACGGCCGGTGAAAAGGCGTCGGCTAGGCGCGCCACCAATGGCAGGGCGGCTTCCACGGCGGCGACCTCATGGTCGGTGAAGCCGCGCGAAATCAGCGCCTGACGATTGATCCCAGGCGCGTCGGCGAGGTCGGCGCGGCCCAGCAACAGCTGGTGAGCCTCAGCCGTTTGAACCCCAGCGAGCGCCAGCCCACGAACCGCCGCCTCGCCCAGCGTGCGGACCTGCTCGCCGTCCGCAGATTCCGCCCAGGTGACCGGACCCTGCCAAGCCTCGCCGCCGAGCTGTCCGCCGCCCAGGCGAAGCTCCAGCTCCGGATCGCGGAACAGGCCGATCGCGGCGCCGGCCCCAGCCATCGCTCGGCCAGCCGCAAGATAGAGTTCGCGAGCGGTCTCGCGTCCGACCTCGCTGTCGTAATCGAGCCCGTGGGCGACCAGCCAGTCGCCGAGGCCGGCGAGACCGATCACTGCCGGTGCGTCGTCCGCCGCCGCGAGCGCGGCGGCCAACAGCGCCACTGCGGCCGTGAACGCCTCGATGCCAAAGCCGTCGGGCGACCAGAAGCCCATCAGGTCGACCCCGCCGCGAAGCGCGCCGGCGCCCGCCGCAATGGCCTGGGCCTGGGCAAGGTCGGGCGCCACCGCCACGGCCCCGGTGGACCAGACCGCGCGGGCTATGGCCTCGTCCGGCGCGCCGGCCACGACGAGGCGAAGGCCGTTGCGGTCGACCGCGAGCGGTTCGACGTCCCAGGCGCTCTCGCCCGATCGCGCCAGCGCGATGGCGTCGAGGATCGTGCTGTCAGGCGCACCGGCGGCCCGGGCGGCTTCGGCCGCCCGCGCGAGGCTCGGATTTGCCTGGGGATCGGCGCAGGCGTCGGCGTCGCCTTCGCAGCGAAGCACTGCGTCCATGACGGCCTGGAGGCGACACCCATGTTCCAGGGCGGCGGCATGCGCCGCCTCGCGCCCGCGATGCTCGGCAATTACGCGGGAAAGCGTCGCCGCCAGCTCCGGCGCGCCGGCTTCAACCACCTCGATCGCTGCGGCCCGGGGTGGTCGCCCGATGGCGATGATTCCGCCCAGCAGCGCCTCGGTGAGTTCGTCGCGGAATCGGGTGCGCGCACGCACGTCGCGGATCAGGCCCTTGGCCTGCGCTTTGGCGGTGAGGTCCTCGACATAGTCGGCGATAGCCGCAGGAAGGTCGATTGGCTGGCCGGCCCAGTCGAGCCAAGCGTCGAGCCGCGCGGCCGTCCAGTGGGCGGGCGCCAGCACCTCGACGAAGCGTCCGTCGCGTTCGACCGCGCGCGCCTCGATTCTCGTTCGCGACTCTTCGCGGCCCATCCGCCGACTCCCTTGCGGAAGCCTAGGCGGCAGCCGGTTGCCCAATCAATAGATGTTGCGGTCTTGCGCGCCTTATCCCCAACATCTTGCCTTCACGCCTGCGGCGGTGGAGTGCTGGACGCTCCAAATCGGCCCGCCTATAGTCCGCCCGCTCCAAGCGCATTTTTCCAACCCCGTTTTCCAGAGATCCACGTCCCGTGCTGAATTTGCTGAAGATCATCTTCACTTGGTGGAACGGGGCGACCGTCGGCGTTCTCTTCCACGTCGGCCGCCGCGGCGTGTTCATCGGCGAAGACGAGCGGGGAAACCGCTACTACGAGGCCAAGGACGCCTCGGACAGCTACGATGGGCGCAAGCGGCGCTGGGTGATCTTCCGCGGCTATGCGGAGGCCTCGAAGGTCTCGCCCGACTGGCACGGTTGGCTGCACTACACCTTCACCGAGCCGCCGACGACGGCGCCCTTCCGGATCAAGACCTGGGAAAAGGGCCATCTGCCCAACCTCACCGGAACCATCCACGCCTACCGCCCGCAGGGCGCGATCTCGCGTGGCGGGGAACGCCAGAAGGCCACCGGCGACTACGAGGCCTGGACCCCGAAGTAAGGCGCACGTCCGTGCAGCATCGCTCGAAGCCCCAGACCTTTCGCCGGCGCAGGATCCTCTTCGCAGCGGGAGCGATCGTGGCCGTGGCCGGCGTCGTCGCCGCGCAACCTTCCCGACCACCACCGCCGCCGCCGGCGGAAACCCCGCCCAAGAGCGCAGCCTCCGAAGAGCCGCCTCCGATCAACGTGCCGACGCCGGCGCCCATCGCCGTTCCGCCGATCTCGGAAAAGGAGGTGGCGCCTGCGACGCCGCCCGCTCAGATCGCGACCAAAGCCCCTGGCGTGCCGGTGCGCCGCGCGCGCTATGACGTGGCAGTCATCGAGGCCCTGGACAAGGTCACCGCCGAAAGCCTGCGTTTCGAGGCCGCCGTGGGCCGCCCGGTCCGCTACAAGAGCCTGATCTTCACGGTGAAGGCCTGCGAGCGATCGGCGCCGGACGAGCCGATCCAGGATTCCATCGCCTATCTGACCATCGACAGCCAGCCGCGGCCCGCGCCAGGCAAGCCGGAGCTATCGCCACGCCAGGCGTTCAAAGGCTGGATGTTCGCCTCGTCGCCCAGCCTGCATCCGCTGGAGCATCCGGTCTATGCAGCCTGGCTGGTCAGTTGCAGGGCCGCCGCGCCGGTCAGCGCGCCTGCGCGCTGAAAATCCGCGTCCGCCGACAAGGCTCGGGCGAGGCGGCGGTGGTAGTCGAGGCGTGAGATCTCCTGTGCGCCGAACTGCTCCAGGTGGGCGGTCATGAACTGGGCGTCGAGAAGCCGGTAGCCGCCAGCGATCAGGCGCGCCACAAGGTGGACCAGGGCCACCTTCGAGGCGTCGCGCCGACGCGAGAACATGCTCTCCCCGAAGAATGCGCCCTGAAGGGAGACGCCATAGAGGCCTCCCACCAGTTCTCCGTCCTGCCAGCACTCCACGCTATGAGCGAAGCCGAGTTCCTGGAGGCGCACATAGAGCTTCTCGATTGGGTGGTTGATCCAGGTTTCGGTGCGCCCCGGCCCGGAAGCCGCGCAGGCCTCGACGACCGGCTGAAATGCGGTGTCGATACGGACCTCGAAGGGATCGCCACGCACGGTCCTGGCCAGGCGGCGCGCGACGTGGAAGCGGTCGAGCGGCAGCACACCGCGCCGTTCCGGATCGATCAGGAAAACACGGTCGTCATCGCGCGCGTCGGCCATCGGGAAGACGCCGCGGGCATAACAGGACAGGAGGTCGCGAGCGTCGAACGCAGCCATCGCTCGATTTAGCAAGGATCGAGGCGGCGGCGACAGCTTCGTCGCGGCCGCCCGCTGCCAAGGTGCGTCGGAGGAAGGCGCCGGACGCGGAGGCCTTGGCCGAGGCCGGCTGATCGGCCGGTCAGGCGGCGCTGGCGAGTTGCGCCTTCATCCAGTTTTCGAGCCAGTGGATGTTGTAGTTCCCGGCCACGATGTCGGGGTTCACCAAAAGCTCCTGAAACAGCGGGATGTTGGTGTCGACGCCGGCGACCACGATCTCGCCCAGGCAGCGGCAGAGCCTGGCGATGCATTCGTCCCGGTCGCGGCCGTGGACGATCAGCTTGCCGATCAGGCTGTCGTAGTAGGGCGGGATCGTGTAGCCGGCGTAGAGCGCGGAATCGAGCCGGACGCCCAGGCCGCCCGGCGCATGGAAGTCGGTCACCAGGCCCGGTGAGGGCGCGAAGGTCTTCGAGTTCTCGGCGTTGATCCGGCACTCAATGGCGTGGCCTTCGAAGACCACGTCGGCTTGCGTGAACGACAGCGGCAGGCCCGCGGCGACGCGGATCTGTTCGCGGACCAAGTCGATGCCGGTGACCGCCTCGGTGACCGGATGCTCGACCTGCAGGCGGGTGTTCATCTCAATGAAAAAGAACTCGCCGTTCTCGTAAAGGAACTCGATGGTGCCGACGCCCAGGTAGCCGATCGCCTTGACCGCATCTACCACCACCTTGCCGATCTTCGCGCGGGTCTCGGCGTCGATGACCGGTGAGGGAGCTTCTTCCAAGACCTTCTGGTGGCGGCGCTGCAGCGAACAGTCGCGTTCGCCGAGGTGGCAGACGTTGCCGAAGCTGTCGGCGACCACCTGCAGCTCGATGTGCCGCGGCGTCTGTAGGTAGCGCTCCATATAGACGGCGTCGTCGCCGAAGGACGCCTTGGCCTCGGAGCGGGCCGTGGACACCGCCTCGTAGAGGTCGGCCTCGCTCTGGGCGACCTTCATGCCGCGGCCGCCGCCGCCGGCCGCGGCCTTGATCAGGACGGGAAAGCCGATCGCCTTGGCGGCCGCGAACGCCTCCTCCTCGGTCGTCACCGCGCCGTCGGAGCCCGGCACCACCGGGATGCCAGCGGCCTTCACCGCCTGCTTGGCGGTGATCTTGTCGCCCATCATCTTGATGTGCTCGGGCCGGGGCCCGATGAAGGTGAAGCCGTGCGCGCCGACGATCTCGGCGAAACGGGCGTTTTCCGAAAGGAATCCATAGCCTGGATGGATTGCCTGAGCCCCTGTGATCTCAGCCGCGGCGATGATCGCGGGGATGTTCAGGTAGCTCTTGGCCGCCGCGGGCGGCCCGATGCAGACGCTTTCGTCGGCGAGCCGCACCCACATGGCGCCCGAGTCGGCCTCGGAGTGCACGGCCACCGTCGAGATGCCCATCTCCTTGCACGCCCGATGCACGCGAAGGGCGATCTCGCCGCGGTTGGCGATGAGGATCTTTTCGAACATCGCGCTAGCCGATAACCGCGAGCGGCTCGCCGAACTCCACGGGCTGGCCGTCCTCGACCAGGATCTCCAGGACCCTGCCGGCCTTCGGCGCCGGGATCGGGTTCATGGTTTTCATGGCCTCGACGATCATCAGGGTCTGGCCCGCGGTGACCGTGTCGCCGACCTTCACAAAGGGCTCCGCGCCGGGCTCAGACTGCAGATAGACGCTGCCGACCATCGGAGAATTAACCGTGTCGCCAGCGGCGCGGACTGGGGCCGCGGCCTCGACCGGCGCGGAAGAGGGGGCGGCGGCGACCGGAGCCGGCGCGGCGGCCGGCGCGCTGTGCATGAGTTGCATCGGAGCGGCCGTCAGCGTCTTGGCGACGCGGATCTTCAGGCCTGAATGCTCGACTTCGATTTCCGAAAGGCCGGTCTCCGTCAGGATGTCCGCCAGTCTGCGCACCAGGCGCGCGTCGATCGGGTCGGCGGCGGGGGCCTTGGGAGGACTAGCCATGGAGATACCTTCTTCTTGCGCCGAAACTCTAGCGGACGAGACCCGCAGCGGCCTCGACGGCCAGTTCATAGCTCGCCGCGCCGAACCCGGACACAACTCCGGTGGCGGCGAGGGACACGTAGGTCTGATGGCGGAACGCCTCGCGCGAGGCCGGGTTCGAAAGGTGGCATTCCACGACGGGGACGCCCACGGCCTTCAAGGCGTCGAGGATCGCGACGGAGGTGTGGCCATAGCCCGCCGGGTTGATCACCACCGCCGAGCCCTTCTCGCGCGCCTCCTGGATCCAGTCGATCAACTCGCCCTCATGGTTCGACTGCCGGAAGACGACCGAGCAGCCCAAGGCGGACGCGCGGGCCTCGCAGAGCCGCTTCACGTCTTCCAGGGTTTGGTGACCGTAAATCTCCGGCTCGCGGGCCCCCAGGAGGTTGAGATTGGGCCCGCTCAGCACATAGATCGGTTTCGACATTCGGCTCCGCCGTCGATTCCGCCGTCTTGTACCGGCAGGGCTGCGGCGTCACAAGCTTGCCGACCGGAGGACCCGCGATGAACCTGACCGTCAATGGAGAGCCACGTGCGTTTCCGCCGCTCGCCAGCCTGGCGGCGCTGGTGGCGGCGCTGGGGCTGGACGGGCGCAAGGTCGCCGTCGAACGCAACCTGGAGATCGTGCCGCGCTCGGCCTATGGGAAGACGAAACTCCTCGACGGCGATCGGATTGAGATCGTGCACTTCATCGGAGGCGGCTGACATGGACGGAGCCCAGCAGATCCCAGAGACCATGCAGGACACCTGGAGCGTCGCCGGCCGCACCTTCCGCTCGCGGCTGATCGTCGGCACCGGCAAGTACAAGGACTATGCCCAGAACGCCGCCGCCGCCGAAGCCGCGGGCGCCGAGATCGTCACGGTGGCCCTGCGCCGGGTGAACCTGTCAGACCCCAGCCAGCCGATGCTGGTGGACTATGTTAAGCCGGAGCGCTTCACCTTCCTTCCCAACACCGCGGGCTGTTTCACGGGCGAGGAGGCGGTGCGCACCCTGCGCCTGGCGCGCGAGGCGGGCGGCTGGGACCTGGTGAAGCTGGAGGTGCTCTCCAACACCAAGCACCTGCTGCCCGACATGGAGGAGACGCTGCGGGCGCTGAAGCTGCTGATCGCCGAGGGGTTCTCGGTGATGGTCTACTGCAGCGACGACCCGGTCTACGCCAGGAAGCTGGAGGATGCCGGCGCCGCGGCGATCATGCCGGCGGCCGCGCCGATCGGCTCGGGCCGCGGCATCCAGAATTTCCTGAACCTCGGGCTGATCATCGAGCAGTCGAGCGTCCCGGTGCTGGTGGACGCCGGCGTCGGCACGGCCTCGGACGCAACGCTGGCGATGGAGATCGGCTGTGACGCGGTCCTGATGAACACCGCCATCGCCGAGGCGCGGGACCCGATCCGCATGGCGGTCGCGATGAAGCACGCGGTCATGGCCGGGCGGGAGGCCTGGCGGGCTGGCCGGATGGCCAAACGCTCCTACGCCGACCCGTCCTCGCCGATGGCGGGGTTGATCTAGAAGGGGGCTTATCCAGCTCAGCTCTGCGTCTTGTACTTCGAGTGGCAGGCGGTGCAGGTGTCGCCGAGGCCGTTGGCGGCCGTCGAGAAGCCCGCGCCGTCCTTCTTCATGGCCGCCTTTTCCGCATCGTCGGCCAGCTTGGCGAAGTCGGCGGCGGACTTGGCCCAGACCTCGCCCGGCTGCTTCTGTGGACCGGCCAGGTGGGCTGCCGCGCCCTTGAGTTTCTGAGCCGCCGCCAGCGCCTCGTCCCAGCGGGCGGCGGAGACCTTGGCGGCGTCGGGGCCATTCGCCGGGTCCACCTCGCCGCCAACCGCGAAGATGGTGTTGGTGGCCGGATCGACCACGGTCTTCATCTCCGCCTTCACGGTCATGCCTGCGGCGAACGCGCCTCCCGCGAGGACCAGGCTGAGGACGAGGGCGAGGGGAGTTGAACGCATCTGAAAGGGCCTTCCGCCGGAAAGGCGGACCTTGGCCGATCAGGCCGCGCCTTCCAAGACCCGTTGGACGTCGAGGTCCGGCGACAGGCCCAGCCGGCGCAACATCTCGTCGCGCTCGGGGCCGCCCTTGGGCCGGTAAGCCTCCGCGTTGCGTTCGCGGCCGCGCGCCCAGTAGCCTAGCACCTTGGCTAGGTTCTTCGGCCGCCTCAGCCAGGCCTGCGGATCCTCCAGCATATGGAAGCCGCGCAGGGCGGCGCGGAACAGCTCGACGTCCGAGCGCACCGCGATCGCCACGCCGTCCTCGAGAAACTGCTTGGTGAGGCGACTCTTCAGGTTCGGCCGGTAGTTGGGGGTCAGCGCCTGGCGCGCGCGGCGGATCGCGCTGCGGTCGGCGTCGCGCATGGCGGTGTAGTAGGGGCCAAGCTCGGCCTGCACGCGGCGCTGGTAGGCCTCCACCCGCGCAGCCGGATCGCTGAACATCTGCATGGCGTCGCGCAGCAGGTGGGCGCTGACAGCGGCGAAGGAGCAGCCGCGTCCGAACAGCGGGTTCGACCGGACCAGGCTGTCGCCGACCGCGAAGAAGCCGGTGACCGCCGCGCGGCCGCCCGGTGCGAGCTCGCGCCAGCGGCTGTGCAGGTCGCCCATGCCGAACACCCGGCTGATCGGCGTTGCGGTGGCTTGATCGATCCAGGGCGCGAGGCCGGGCAGGGCGCTGCAGGCCGCGTCGAACACCGCCGGATCGACGATCCGCTTGCGCAGCTCCTCCTCGATCTGCGGCACGCACAGCGTAATCGAGAAGCAGCCGTTGTCGGCCGGGAACACCCCGAACTTCAGGTACTCCAGGTCGCCGGTCAGCGGCGCCTTGCTCCGTTCGGGCTCGGCGACCCCGGCGTTCAGGCGATAGTGGCGCGTGAAGTAGAGGATGCCGCAATCCTCGGACTCCTCGCCGATCGCTGCCCCCGCCTCGGTAAGCTGTTCGACCGCGGACGACGTCCGGCCGGCGGCGTCCACCACCACGTCCGCGGGAAGGTCGTGGCGCCCGTCGGCGTCCTCGACGACCAGGCCCGTGACAGCAGGGATCGGGCCGGGGGTCACCAGCAGCTCGCGGACGAAGGCCCCGGAGCGGATGGTGACGTTCGGTTGCCGCTCCACATAGCGGCGCATGATTAGCTCCAGCGTCGTGCGCCGGCTGGTCAACACCGCCAGGTCGGCGTCCACCGGATCGGGCGTGTAGTTGCGTTTGTGGATGTCGGTAAGCCCGCCTTCGAAGCCCAGGTCGCGGCAGCCGGCTTCCAGCAGATCGGCCAGCAGCTGAGGGTGCTCGTCGCGGATCAGGATGCGCAGGCGCGCGAGGAAGGCGTGGCTATGGCGCAGGTGCCCGACGCCGCGCCGCGTCCAGTCCTGGAAGGCGGCGTCGGCTCCGCCTTCCGGCGGGGGCGGATCGCGCTCCAGCAGCGTCACCGCACGGCCGGTCGGCGCAAGCGCCAACGCCGTCCAGAGCCCGGCCATTCCGGCGCCGATGACCAGCACGTTTTCCGTCATGTCGACCTCCGCCACCCCTCGTCCGGTTCAGGATAGGCCAATCTCCGCCTGCCCATAGGTCAAGGGCGAGCCGCGACCGCTCAGCTGGCGGTCTTGGGGGCCGCGGCTACGCCGCTGCGCGCGGCGGCGATCGCGGCGCGCAGGGCGTTCATGTCCGCGCCCGGGATCATGGTGTCCCCGACGATGAAAGCCGGCGTGCCGTCGATCTTCAGCGCTTCGGCCAGGGCGTGGGTGTCGAGGATCTGGCGCTGGATCATCGGATGCTCGGCGGCCGCGTGGGCGGCGGCTGGGTTGATGCCGACCTCGGCCAGGTGGCGGTCGAGCGCCGCCTCGTCCAGGGCCTTGTCGTCCATCAGCACCTTGTAGAGCTCGACGCCCTTGGCTTTCGCCTCGGGGGTAAGCGCGATCTTCGCCGCGGTGTCGGAGACCTCGCCGAAGATGGGGAACTCCTTGAACACGAAGCGGATGTCGGGGCTGTCCTTGATCAGCTTGACCACCTCCGGCGCCGCCAGCTTGCAGTAGCCGCAGCGGTAGTCGAAGAACTCCACGACCGTGATCTTGCCGTCCGGGTTGGCGACGAAGTCGCGATTGTCGCGCTCGAGCTGATTGCGATAGCGGTCGATCGCCGCGGTCGAGGCCTTCAGCGCCGCCAGCCGATCGTTCTCGTTGAGCTTGACGGCCGCCTCGCGGATCACCTCGGGGTGGGCCATGAGGTAGGCATGCACCCGGTTCCCGAAGGCGTCGTCCGATTTCTGGCAGGCGCCCAGCGTCAGCGCGGCGACTGCGACCAGGGTCGTACGAAGGGCGTAGGTCATGAAAGCCAGATAGGTCGGCATGGCGTCCTTTGTTAGTCGAGGAGATGATGGCCGGGTCGTGAGGGAACTAGCGGACCTGGGCGCCGGAGATCGACCCCTCTTTCGCGAGGTCCTTCAGGTCTTCCTTGCTGGGTTTCGAGACCAGCACGATGTCGGTGGCGCGCCGCCACTCGGGGCTGTCCTTCGGCAACCGCTCCCGCGCGCGAATGGCGAACTCCCGCGCCTGGCGCAGGTCGCCCACGTTGAACTGGAACTCCGCGGTGGCGAGCCGGGCCATGCCTTCCTCGCCGCGCTTGTCATAGGCCTCGGCCAGCATGCGCCAGGCTGAGGCGTTGTCGTTCTCCTCGGTCAGCGCCTTCTTGAGCTCGACAATGCCTTCCTCGACCTTCTTCTTGTCGTCCAAGGCGATCAGGGTCTGGCCGAGGTTCATGTGGAGCAGGGGTGCGTCGCCCTTGAGCTGGACGGATCGGCGCTGCGGCGCCTCGGCCTCGGCCTGCCGGCCGAACTCGAAGAGGATCTGGCCCTTCAGCTCCCAAAGGTAGGGGTTGTTCGGCTGTTCGGCGAGGAGCGCGTCGACCCGCTTCAACGCCTTGTCCGGCTCCTTCATCTGGTAGTAGGCGATCGCCCGCGCGTAGCGGGCCGGATAGGAGGTGTCCTTCTCGTCGTACTTGGTCATCGAGACCTGCGGATTGATGAAGCCGTCCAGCTTGGCCTTCATCACCTCGTGCTCCGCCAGGGCCTCGGGGCTGTCCTTCTGGTTGTAGTGAGGCATGGAGACCACGCGGCTCTGCAGGGACTCGACGCGGTCCGACGAGAGCGGGTGGTCGATGAAATACTTGTAGCGGCGGTAATTGGCGAAGACCTCCTGGTAGCGGTTGTTGTCCAGGAACTCTTCCAGCCCGCGCGCCGACAGACCGGCCTTTTCCATCAGAGTGGCGCCCGCCTGGTCGGCGCGGCCCTCCTGCTCGCGGCTGTAGCCGGCGGCGCCCAGGGCGCCGAAGTAGGGCGCGCTGGTCACCAGGCCCGCGGCTGCGTCGCCGGACCCTGCCAGCGCCGCCAGCACGCCCAGGCCCATGGTTAGGATCATCGGCACCATGCCGGCGCGCTGCATGTCGCCCGAGCGGAAGCTGTGGCCGCCGGCCAGGTGTCCGACCTCGTGGGCCATGACGCCCTGCAGTTCGTTGGGATTCTTCGACTGCAGAATGAGTGCGGTGGTGACCATCATCAGGCCAGGCGCGGCCGCGGCGTTGACCTCCTTGGAGCCGATCAGGACGATCTTCACGCCTTTGGGGTCCATGCCCGCGGCCGCAAAGATCGGGGCGACGTCCTTGTGCAGGATGTCCTCGATCTCGGTGTCCCGGATCAAGGTGTCGCCGGCCGCGAACTGGGCGGCCGCCCGCCCAGGCTGCAGCGCCAGGCTCAGGCCCAGCGCTGCGGCGAGTGCGACCTTGAAAACCGAACGGGCAGGGGCGGCCATGCTCAACTCTCGTCTCCGCCCCCGACTGCGAACCTAGCGCGTCACCCGCGCCGCCACCAGCCTCTGCGCGGCGCCGCCGGCGGGGCGGAAATCTCCGCCGGATCGGGCTCGCGGGGAGCCGCCACGGCGGGTTCCGGCGCTGGTTTCGCCTCGATGGGCTCGGGCGCGGCGGCGACGACTTCCGGGGCCTCCACAGGCGCGGCGTTGACAGGCGCCGTCTTTGCCTTGGCGCGGCTGGCGCGCGGCTTCTTGACGCTGGGCGGGGCGTCGTTGGCCGCTACCGCCTCGGGCTCCGGTTCGGGCGTCGCCACAGCCTCCGGCGTCGCCACCTCGGCCACGGGTTGCGCGGCGGGGGGGCCATCGCCGCGGCCACGTCCGCGTCCCCGGCGCGGCCGCTTCGGCTTGTCTTCGGCCGCGGGCAACTCGACCCAGATTTCCTCCTCGGAATCGCTGCCGGACCTCGACGGCCCAGGCGTCGTCACCGAGAGGGCGGGGGCCGCGGCCTCAGCGGCGATACGCGGCGTCTCGCGCTGGTCGTTGGCCGGCGGCGGCGCGGCGTCGCGCTTCATGTCCTCCGAAGGGTCGTACCAGACGAAGGGATCGTCGCCATAGGGCACCCACGGACGGGTCCAGGCGAACACGTCCGTCGGGCGGCCCTCCTCGCGCATCCGCCGGCCGCCACGCCGTCCGCGGCGGCGACGCCGGCCCTGGGCGCTGTCGTCATCATCGTGCTGCGCGCCTTCCGCACGCGGGGCGGGCGCGGCGGCGCCGGCTTCCCGAGGCTCGCCATCACGGCGCCCGCGGCGACGGCGGCGACGTCCGCGACGGACGCCCTCTCCATCTTCAGAGGCCTCCTCGTCGCGATGCGACCGCTCGCTGCGAGCGCGCGGCTGGTCGTCGTCGGTGTCCTCGCGCCCGACTTCCTCTTCGTCTTCTTCCTCTTCGTCCTCCTCGAAGGCCTCGTCATCGTAACCATCGTCGATCATCGGCTCGTAGGCCGCGCTCGGCGCGGCGATCGCGGCGTGATCCGGGCGCTGTTCCATCGAGGTGCGTTCGATCAGGCATTCGGCATGGGCCATGTCGTCATCGACGACGACCGTGACGAAGAGGCCCAGGCTCTGTTGCAGCCGCGCCAGGTGGGCGCGCTTTTCGTTCAGGATGTAGAGGCCGACCGCGCGGGGCGCCTTCAGAGTCACCTCGCCGCCGCCCTTCAGGGCCTCGATCTCCAAGGAGCGCAGGGCGGAGAGCGCGCTGGACTCGACGGAACGCACCCGGCCCGTGCCGCCGCAGTGTTCGCAGACGTGAGTGGTGCCTTCCAGCACGCCGGAGCGGCGGCGCTGGCGGCTGATCTCCATCAGGCCGAAGGCGGAGATCTTGCCCATCTGCACGCGGGCGCGGTCGTCCTTCAGGCAGTCCTTCAGCTTCTTCTCGACGGCGCGGTTGTTCTTCGATTCATCCATGTCGATGAAGTCGATGACGATCAGGCCGGCGAGGTCGCGCAGGCGAAGCTGGCGGGCGGCTTCCTCGGCCGCCTCCATGTTGGTCTTGAGCGCGGTGGCCTCGATGTTCCGTTCGCGGGTCGAGCGGCCGGAGTTCACGTCGACGGCGACCAGCGCTTCGGTCTGGTTGATCACCAGGTAGCCGCCCGATCGCAGCGGGACCACGGGCGAATAGATCTGGCTGAGGTGGTCTTCGACCCGATGCTTGACGAACAGGGGCGTGGGCTCGCGGTAGAGCTGCACCTTCTTGGCCTGGCTGGGCATCAGCATGCGCATGAATTCGCGCGCTTCCTTGAAGCCGGCCTCGCCTTCGACGAACACGCCGTCGATGTCCTTGTCGTAGAGATCGCGGATCGCCCGCTTCACGAGGTCCTCTTCCTCGTAGATCAGGGCCGGCGCGATGGAGTGCAGCGTGGTCTCGCGGATGTTCTCCCAGAGCCGCAGCAGGTAGTCGTAGTCACGTTTCAGCTCGGCCTTGGTGCGCTTGGCGCCGGCGGTGCGCACGATCAGCCCCATGCCCTGCGGCACGTCCAGGCTCTGGACGATGCCCTTCAGGCGCCGCCGGTCCGTGGCGGTCTCGATCTTGCGGCTGATGCCGCCGCCCCGCGCCGTGTTGGGCATCAGCACGCCATAGCGGCCGGCCAGCGACAGGTAGGTGGTGAGCGCCGCGCCCTTGTTGCCGCGTTCTTCCTTGACGACCTGGACCAGCATGATCTGCCGGCGGCGGATCACTTCCTGGATCTTGTACTTGCGCATCAGCCGCCGGCGGCGGCGCGCGACCTCTTCCTCCATGACGTCGTCTTCGTCATCGGAGACCGCTTCGTGATCCTCATCCTCATCGTCGGAGCCGCCTTCGGCGGCCGCGCCGTTCCCACGCCGGTCCTTCGGCTCGTGGTGGTGGTCCTCCTCTTCCTCCGCTTCCTCGCGCATCAGCGCTTCGCGGTCGGCGACCGGGATTTGGTAGTAGTCGGGATGGATTTCGTTGAAGGCGAGGAAGCCGTGGCGGTTGCCGCCATACTCGATGAACGCCGCCTGCAGCGACGGCTCAACGCGCGTCACCTTAGCGAGATAGATGTTTCCTCTGAGCTGCTTTCGGTTGGAACTTTCGAAATCGAACTCTTCAACGCGGGTCCCGTCGACGACCACCACACGCGTCTCCTCCGCGTGGGCTGCGTCGATCAGCATATTCTTTGACATCAAGGTTATCTCCGCGGCGCGCGCTGGACGTCAGGTCCAGGAGCAGCCGGCTATTTGTGGGATGGGCGCGCGCGAAGTCCGCCTGGACGCCGGAAGCGGCGCCGCGGGGGGCTGGAGGGCAAGGAATGTCCCTCAAATTATGGTGAGCAGCGCTGCCCATCGGGTGTGTTCCTAAGCGCGCCGGGAGGCGCGGATCGGATAGAGCGTCGCTCGCCGGGAATCGGTCAGCTGACGCGGGCTTTGGTTCGCGCGACCCTTCGCCCCGCTAGAATGCGAGAGGCGGTGCGGCGCGCGACGGGACATTGCAACAGCGGGCCGGAAAAGGAAAGCCGAACCGCAAGCGGGGAGCCGGGCGCCCCTGCGTAACCGCGACGCAAGTCCCGGTTAACCATTTGTCTACCCCGCGGGCGCGTATATGCGTCTTCATGTGGTGATTTACCAATCCCTTCGGGGGTGAGGCTGGATGCTGGCTGGGGCGGGGTGGGTGTTTGTGCGGAATCGGGCGCGGGCGGCGATCACCGCGGCGGCCGTCGCCATAGGCCTGAGCGCCGTCTTCGCCGTTTCGCACGCCGCCACCTCGACGGCGGGGCTGCTGAAGGTCCGCGTGGGCGGCGACGCGCAGCAGACCCGGCTGGTCATGGACATCGACCAGGCGGCCAGCGGCAAGCTGATTTCGGACGGCTCCGCCGACGGCCACCTCATCCTGGTGATGCCGACCGTCTCGGCGCAGGGCGGCCTGCAGGGATCGAGCCAGGGCCTCGTCAAGGCGTGGACCATCCAGCAGACCTCGGCCGGCGCGCGGCTGCAGATGGACCTGGCCGACAATGCGCGGATCAAGGGCCGCTTCCTGCTGCCCCCCGCCGACGGGATCGACCACTACCGCTATGTCGTCGACATCGTCTCGCAGGTCGGCGCGGTGCGCCTGGTCAGCACCAACGCCACGGCGGCACGGCGGCCGACGACCGTCGCGCTGAAGCTCCGCCCGCAGATTCCACCGGCTCGCGCCTTGCCCATTTCGCTCAAGAAGGTGGTGGTCATCGACCCCGGCCATGGCGGCCATGACCCGGGCGCCAGCGGCGCCAAGGGCTTCGAGAAGGACGTGAACCTCGCCGCGGCGCTGGCGCTCAAGGCAAGGCTGGAGCGTTCGTCACGCTACCAGGTCGTGCTGACCCGCGAGACGGACACCTATGTTCCCCTGGAGGAGCGGGTCCGGATCGCCCAGCGCGCCAACGCCGACCTGTTCATCTCGCTGCACTCCGACAGCGGGCCCGACGCGGACACCCGCGGGGCCAGCGTCTACACCCTGTCCGACAAGGCCTCGAACCGGGCCGCCCGGTTCGTGAGCCGCGACGACTGGTTCATGAAGGCGAGCCTGACCGGGGACCGCGGGGTCAGCGACATCCTGTTCGACCTCACGCAGCGCGCCACCAAGAACCGTTCGGCGGCCTTCGCCCAGACGCTGGTTGGGCATATCGAGGGCAAGGCGCCGCTGCTGCGCCGCAGCCACCGCAACGCCGGCTTCATGGTGCTGCTGGCGCCCGACGTGCCTGCCGTGCTGCTGGAGATGGGGTTTGTCAGCAATCCGCAGGACGAGGCGCTGCTGCGCGATCCGGCGCGCCGGGGACGCCTGATGAACGCGGTCGGCGACTCCATCGACGACTACTTCGCCGAAGCCACCCGGCTTGCGTCGCGCTGACGCGACCCCGCCGGCGCCCGTTGGCGCCGCATCCGAAGCCGTTTAGACCCAGGCTCGTGAAGGGGCGGGGCGCCTCTGGAGACCGTAAGTCCGTTGAATCCTCCCCGCGAAAGATGGGTCGCCATCGCCGGCGTCACGGTGCTGAGCCTCATTGCCGCGGCGGGATTCGCCATCGCGATCTGGGCGGCGTGGCTGTTCCACGACATGCCGGACGCCAGCGACCTCGCCGATTACCATCCGCCCACGGCGACGCGCGCCTATGCGTGGGATGGCACCCTGATCGGCGAGTTCTCCCGCGAGCGGCGGATCTTCGTGCCCTATGACGCCATCCCCGCCCAACTCGCCCAGGCCTTCCTGGCGGCGGAGGACCGCAACTTCTTCAAGCACTCCGGCCTCGACTACGCCGGCATCATCCGCGCCAGCGCCAAGGACGTCGTCAACCTGGCCCAGGGCCGGCGGCTGGAGAGCGGCTCGACGATCACCCAGCAGGTGGCCAAGAACATCCTGCTCACCAACGACGCCACCATCGGGCGCAAGCTGAAGGAAGCTCTGATCGCCCAGCAGCTCGACGGCACGCTCTCCAAGGAGCGCATCCTCGAGCTCTATCTGAACGAGATCTGGCTGGGCTATCGCTCCTACGGCGTCGGCGCGGCGGCCTACAACTACTTCGGCAAGTCGATCACCGACCTCGACCTCGCCCAGTGCGCCTACCTGGCCTCGCTGCCCAAGGGACCCGACAACTATCATCCGATCCGCCACAAGGCTCAGGCCATGGCGCGCCGCAACTGGGTGCTGGACCAGATGGCCGAGGCGGGCTGGGTGACGCGCGCCCAGGCCAACGCCGCCAAGCAGGAGGATCTGGTCGTCCAGCCCGAGCCGACACGCGCGAAGTACCGCGACGCAGACTATTTCGTGGAGGAGGTCCGCCGCCGGGGTCTGGCGACGCTGGGGCCGCGCCTGACCGAGGGCGGTTACTTCATGCGCACGACGCTCGACCCGCGGCTGCAGAGCGCGGCGCGCACGGCGCTGATGGACGGACTCGAGCGCTATGACCGGCGTCACGGCTGGCGTGGAGCCTGGGGCCATGTCACCACCCTGGCCGGCTGGGAAGACGTGGCCAAGAAGTCAGCCCGACCGGCGGAGCGGCGGACCTGGCTGCAGGCGGTGGTCACCGACGTCGGCGGCGGGACGGTGCGGGTCAGGACCATCGACGGCCACACCGGTGCGATCCAGAGCGAGGACGTCTCCTGGGCGCGCCGCGGCAAGGGCATCGGAGCCGGCGACCTGATCTTCGTCGCCCCCAACGACAAAGGACCGGGCTTCCTCCTCAAGCAGATTCCGGCCGTGAACGGGGCGCTGGTGGCCATGGACCCGGACTCCGGCCGGGTGCTGGCGATGGTCGGCGGCTACTCCTTCTCGCTCTCCAGCTTCAACCGCGCGACCCAGGCCTTGCGCCAGCCGGGCTCGGCCTTCAAGCCGATCGTCTACGCCACCGCGCTGGAGAACGGCTACACGCCGGCCAGCGTGGTCCTGGACGGCCCGATCTCGCTGCCCGGCGCCAACGGCCAGGCCTGGACGCCGGAAAACTACGAGCACGACTACCTGGGGCCGCTGCAGCTGCGCAAAGGCCTGGAGCTGTCGCGCAACACCATGACGGTGCGCCTGGCCCAGGGGGTCGGGATGCCGAAGATCAGCGCCTCGGCGATTCGGCTGGGCGTGGTGACCAAGATGGAGAACGTCCTGGCGATGGCCCTGGGCGCAGGCGAAACCACCGTCTTCCGGCTGACCGCCGCCTACGCCTCCTTCGTCAACGGCGGCCGCAAGGTCGAGCCGCACCTCATCGAGCTGGTGCAGGACCGTGAGGGCAAGACCATCTTCCGGGCCGATGGCCGCGACTGCGACCGCTGCGGCGCCGGCTTCAATGGCGATGAAAGCCCGCGTATCCCGGTGTCCGGGGCGCAGGTCTGGGACCCTATCACCGCCTATCAGATCACCTCGATGCTGCAGGGTGTGGTCCAGCGCGGCACGGCCGCGGCGGCCTCGGTGCTGGGTCGCCCCACCGGCGGCAAGACCGGCACCACCAGCGAGTACCGCTCGGCGTGGTTTATGGGCTTCACCCCGCACCTGGTGGTCGGCACCTATGTCGGCTTCGATGACAACCGCAGCCTGGGCAAGGGCGAGACTGGCGCGCAAGACGCCGTGCCGATCTTCATCGACTTCATGCAGCAGGCGAACAAGAGCTTCGCGCCGGATGACTTCAAGGCGCCCAGCAACGCCAAGTTCGCCATGGTGCGTGGCATCCGCGAAGCCTTCCGGCCCGGCACCGAGCCGCGTGTGGCGGACCTGAGCGAGGCGCCGGTC
>Ga0207660_10000447_pt1 | contig 27198 bp, 48 predicted proteins | sample KBSC73BmetaG_FD_184335 | JGI IMG/M metagenome (GOLD analysis project Ga0207660, IMG submission 184335) | Corn rhizosphere microbial communities from Kellogg Biological Station, Michigan, USA - KBS C7-3B metaG (SPAdes) (version 2) | ecosystem: Host-associated > Plants > Roots > Rhizosphere ... | reverse complement strand
GTGAGCCACAGGTCTCCGACGTACCGTCCGTTGGGCAGGCGCAGGGTGACCATGACGTCGCGGTCGCCGTTGTCGGGGGACAGGTTGATCAGCTGGTGGTACAGCTCCAGCGCGGCGAGCTCCTGCCGGGTCTGCTGCTGGTCGTCACGGTTGTCGCCCATCACGCGGCACCGCCCCTCACGATCACGAGGAAGGTGTCGGTGCGCATGCACATGACGACCTCGGCGGGCTGTCCGGCGGCGCGTCGGTCGGCGGCGAACCGCTCGGCCGGCCAGCTGCCGCGCGGGTTGCTCGCGGGGAAGCGTTCCAGGACGGTGCGGCCCTGAGTCGATACGGCGGCCATCAGACGATGTCCACATTCACGCCGCCGGCGTCGATCCACGCGGTCTGCGAACCCGAAGTACGCGTCACGATGCCCCGCACGTGCAGCCGGTTCCCGTAGTTCAGAGCCGGGGTCACCATCCGCGTCACGTCCGCGTTCATCAGGACGTACGCGCTGTTCTGGTCGGCGGAGGAGATGACGGCCATCACCCGTCCCCCGGAAAGCCGGGTGATCGAGGTGATCGTGCCGGTGGCGGTGACCAGCGTCCCGGTGGCTACCTCGTTCAGCGTCGGGTCGAACCCGAGGTGCAGGTCCCAGTCGTAGTAGCTGACCGGCAGACGACCCGGCATCGGAATCGGGTTGCGGGCCGCCACTCGGTGGACGGTGTCCACGGGGTGCGGTGCCCTGGACAGGGTGTTTGTGCGATCCTTCATGGCGGGATCAGCCTCCTGTTGTGGCAGGTAGGGCGGTTCCAAGTCCTTCGCGGTGTTCCACCACCGCTCCGGACACGCGACCCCGGTCCGGCTCTGCTGGCCGGGGTCGTGTCGTTGTGCTGATACGAGAGTCCCGCACCCCGTGGACTTTGTCAACAAGGTGCGGCATGATGAGGGAGAAGCGTTGACCAACGAGGAAAAGGAGGAGCCCCGCTTGCTGACCATCCCGGAGATCGCAGCGGACCGCGGTGTCAGTCGCCAACTGGTCCACCGCATCGCCCAGTCGGATCCGGCATTCCCTCCCCCCGTGATCGCGCCAGGAAGCACGCGGGCGAAGTACCCAGCCGACAAGGTCGACGAGTTCTTCGCCAACCGGGTGACTAGGCCGGGCCGGCGTACGGACTTGGAGACCGAGCGGAGACCGAAGGATTCCCGCGCAGGCGATGAGGACTGACGTGTCGTCTGCATGGGCCCTCCGTAGTCGTCGATCAGTGCTGACTCCATGCCAGCACCGGTACGACCCAGCGGAGTTCAGGCTGCTGTTGGCAATCAGCCCGACCCCGAATTGCCAACAGACAAAGACGACGAAGAGGGCGCGATGCTCTCCCGACCAGGTGTGAGAGGAGGAAGACTCCAGGCATGACGACCTTCCCGGAACTGCTCCGTGAGTGGCGGATGGCTGCCCACATGTCCCTCACGGACCTGGCGCAGCAAGCCCGCTACGACCGGACGTCACTGCACCACTTCGAGACGGGGCGCCGGCCGACGCCGTTGTCCGTTGCCGAGGCCGCGGATGAAGCGACCGGTGCGAACGGTGCCCTGGTCGAGCAGTGGCATCGGGAGGACAGAGAGCGCCGCGAGGCCGCAGCCGTACACCGCACCCGGGCCGCCGCGCTCGCCATGTCGAGGGACCTGACAGCGCTCGCCGACCTGGACATCTCGGAGCTCCAGGAGGGCGTGTCGGCGACGGCGGTGGACTATCTGTCGTCTCCCCCGGCACCGATGATGGACCGGGCGCACACGATGCGCGGGGAGGCGTTCGAGCGGCTGCGTTCGGGGCATCACCGACCGCAGGACCGTTCCGACCTGTACGTTGCGGCCGGGCGGCTGTCCGGGGTGTTGTCGTACGCCATGCTCGACATGGGCGACTCGGACGAAGCCCTCGAGCACGCCACCGCGGCAGGCCGGTGCGCCGAGTACGCAGGTGATGCGGAGCTGGCCGCGTGGGTGGCCGGGACGAAGTCGCTGATCGCCCGCTTCCAGGGCGACTACGGGCGCGCGCTGGAGTACGTACGGGACGGCTACCAGTGGGTGGGCTCCGGGCACGGCACCGGTGAGGCCCGGCTGCGGTGTGGTGAGGCCCAGTGCCTGGCCAACCTCGGCAACTCCAGGCTGGCGAACGCCGCGTTGGACCGGGCTGAGCAGGCCCGGGACAGCATCCGGCGCCCGGACTCTCTGGGCGGCCTGTTCGGGTTCTCGAGGGCCAAGCAGTCGTACTACGCCGGCTCCAGCCTGATCTGGTTGCAGGGCGGGCACGACGCCGAGCGCGCGTCGCAGGAGGCGGTCACGGCGATCGAGTTGTGGCAGGCCGGCCCGGAGGATGAGCGGTCGCTGGACGACGAGCGGCTGGCGCACATCTACCTGGCCACCGCCAGAGTGCAGCTGGACGACGTGGAAGGCGCCGCCGACGCCATCCGGCCCGTCCTGTCGTTGCCAGTGGAGGACCAGATTTCGTGGATCGTGAAGCGCGCGGAACGGCTGGCGGGGATGCTCAGTGCCCCCCGGTATGCCGGGAACCGCACGGCTGAGGAGACCGTCGAGGCGATCAACGCCTTGGCGGCTTGAGCAGAGGAGGACGGAGCTATGAGGAGCCCGCCGTAGAAGGCGGGCGGCCGGCCGGTCACCACAACCAGCCGACCGCCCTTTGGGCCGCTGCCCTGCGAAGACACGCGGCCTTGCACAGCCCACCCGCTTACGGAAGGACCTGTACGTGAGGAGCCTAGCGCTCTCACTTCGCACCATGCGAAGTTCCACCCGCTGGGGGCAAGGATGAGCCCCCGAAACCCGGACAACACCGGCGAGACGAGACGCCCCCCTGCCGTCACCTTCGGCACTGGCGCCGATCTTCTAGTGCGGGAACGAATCGTCGAGAAGATCACCCGTGAGGGCGTGCGACACATCGCCACGTCCGACAAGTACGCCAAGTACTGGCCGTTCGGTCCTGGAAAGCCGCATCCGTACGGGGAAGCTTCAGGTGCCCTGCTGATGGCTACAGAGCCGTTCGTCTGGTTCTTCACACACGTCTACGAGCAGCTGGATGAGAACGGTGAGCTGGACTCGCCGGACATCAAGCAGGCGTAGCGCACTGGTCGCGTCTCCGACCGCCGTGTTCGCAGCCACGACCCGGAAACGCAGAACGGCCCAGCAGAGAGAGTTCGCAGCTCACTCAAGCGCCAGGCCGTCCAAGCAGCACCAGCGGTGCAAACCGCTGGATCTTCGAGTCGCGATGAAAGAAGACTCAGCATGAGCGTAACCGGTACCCCCGGTACCTCGACAAGCAGGCCCGGCATGATCCTCCGTGTGGTGGAGCGTGCCCGATGACCTCCGCAAAGAAGAAGGCCAGCTCACTGGCCGACAGCCCGCCTGTTGAGCTTTACGGGCCCGAGGATGGCGGCTGGTACACCACCCGCGTCTACGACTGGATTGCTCTGTGTCCGGACCTGAAAGACGTTGACGTCCGCGGCTACCTGATCCTGCGGTCTCTGGTCATCGAGAAGTACAAGAACCCCGTCCGAAAGCTCACCCTGGCCGTACTGGGCGATCTCCTGCCGGGCGTGAACGGCAAGGAGAACAGCCTGGGGCGGATCCGTGGCGTGCTCGGAAACCTGTCAGCGGTTGGCCTGGTCTGCACGCCAGACGGGGACCCGATCAAGACGTCATCTCGAGCGGGCGCCGCTCACAAGCCGATCCGCATCCGGATCAACGACATGCCTCCCGAGGGCTTTGCGGGCTGGCGGAACACGGAGGCCAAGCTGGCCTTCGTGACTAGCCAGAGGGAAGCCAGCGAGGCGGGTCAAAATTCTGACCCCAACCCGGACAGCGCCGACTCGGAGGGCCCGCCGGGCCAAAATTCTGACCCGGCGGGCCAAAATTCCGACCCACGGGGTCAGAAATCCGACCCGCACTCAGGGGGTGACCTGCCAGAACGCGAACTCCCACTGGACTCTTCTTTTGGAACGTCGACCGGTGGATCTGTGCCTTCGGCACGTAGTGCCGTTGGCGTGCGCAGCACTTCTTCCTCAGGTAGTAGCGACGCTGAGGGTGGAAGCGGCTTCGCCGCGGCGGCAAAAGAGAACTCGTCATCGGATCAGGAAGACGGTCAGGCGGACGTGCCGGGACCGCGGCGGTCGAACGGTCCGGAGCTGTCCAGGGAGCAGCTGGCCGCAGTGCGCTCGGTTGAGGCGCTACTGCCGCCCCTGCTGCTTGCCCGGCTGCCGTACGACCAGTTCCCCAACCGCAACCGGCCCGCAGTCCTCGAAGCCCTTGAGTCGCGGACCGTTGAGCAGCTCCGGGAGCGGGTGGCCCGCCGGTGGCAGGCGTACGGCTACGAGCCGGCCCTCTACGACGGGGCGATGACGAACCCTGTTGGTGCTGCCCTCGAGTTGATCGTGCCTCCGCGGTACTGCCCGGACCTGTCGTGTGAGGACGGGACGATGGTGGATACCGGCGCCGAGTGCCGGGCCTGCCTCGAGCGCCGTGCACGTCGGCGTGCCGCCCGCGCGGCCGGACAGTTGGAGAACAGCAGCAGCAAGGGGGGTGGTGGTGGGCGGATGCCGGAGTGTGTGATCTGCCAGGCGCCGTTCCCCGGCGCCGTGCCGGACGACGGGGAGTGCCTCATCTGCCGGAAGGAGGCAGAAGCGGCCGCCGACGCTCTCCGCGCCCGCCTGGAGGTTCCTGAAGTGGTGTGGCAGGCCGAGGAGCCGGAGCCGCCCACGGACGTTCAGGAAGACGCTGGCGTGGACGAGGAGACCGTTCAACTGCGCGCCTACTTCGCCCGGCAGTTCGGCACTCCCGAGCAGGTAGAGGCGTACTGCACCGAAGCCCCGTTCTGACACCCCGGGTGCCCCAGCCCTCGAGCTGGGGCACCCCTTCACCGAAAGGACCCCGGAGGATGGCCCACCGGCCGAAGAAGAACCGCTCAGCCCGGGACAAGAAGATGGCCAAGCAGCGCGCCGTACGCGATGTCCGTAAGCGCGACGAGCACCCTCTGTACTACCTCCAGCCGCCCTTCAAGGGCTACCACGAGTGGGTTCGGGTGCCACGGCATGCAGGCGAGATGTTCCAGCATCCGGTCAGGTTCGACGAACAGCTGGAGGACGGAGCCAAGGACCTGATGGACACGTTCGTCAAGCTCGGGCCGCGCTACAACTACATGGTCCCGATGGCCGCGGTCTACCTGGACCACATCCTCGCCACCGGCGAAGTGCCCGTGGCCGTCACGGGAAAGCCCGGATACGTCAGGCCAGTCCCCCTGAAGCAGATGGCGTCCGAGGTTTCCACCCAGGACAGTCTGGACCGTATGCGGGAGGAGTATCCGGATGCTGGTCTACCGGAGAAGGCTGAGCTGATGACGGATGACGTAGCTGCCTTTCATCTGCACCATCTGCACTTCCTGGGACTGATGATCATGGATGACGATCACATCCTCAATCTGGTCGTGGAGAAGCCCGAGCGAGGCAAACCGTGGGTTCTCAACGGCCACCTGGACCTCCCCGAGGACTGACCGGCCGCGTGCGGCGCCTCTGGTCTTCGGGCTGGGGGCGCCGCCGCGCTTTCCGCCCGCCCGGGCCGGCTCCGCTGGCATGATTCCCACGACACGACACGTCACGCCAAGGTCCGGGGGGACCCATGCACGCCACCGTCACCAGAACCGCCGCCACGCTGATCCTCGCCCTGGGCCTGGCCGCGTGCGGCAGCAGCGACGACAAGCCGGCCGCGAAGCCCACCGTGACCGCCACAACACCCGCAACCCCCACCCCTACGGCGACGCCGTCGCTCAGCCAGGCCGAGACCTCACGCCAGTGCAGCGTCGCCGTCTCCGAGGCCGCGCCCGGCTGGGAGGACTGGAACTTCAGCCCCGGCGGTTGGCAGGACGATCCGCGGACACCGGCCGTGTGCCAGGGTTTGGCGGATGAGGAGTTCCCGCCGCGGGGGAACCGGGCGTTCATGGACGCGTTGATCCAGGGTTTGGAGTTGGCGGACGATCCGCGCGCCCGGCAGTAGGCCTGGGGGCGCCGTCTGGGGAACGGGCCGGCTCGGGCGCGGGACGATGGGTGGATGGACTCCGAGACGACCACCCCCCTGCCGGAGGGGCATCCGCTGTCGTGGGATGAGCTGGTGCCGTACGAGAAGGATCAGGGCGGGTACTGGCTGTACCCCAAGGGCTGCGACGTGTACGGCAACGGGAAGATCTGGGTGAGCGTGCCCCGGCCCGAACGGGTGGGCGAGCTGGACGTGTTCGCGAACCGGATGTACGCGCTGGCCAAGGAGATGAAGACGCGCGGCTTGGACGTCGGGAACCGGGACATGGCGGATCTGGGGGCTGATCTGGAGGGGTTGGCGATCAGGGCGAAGGACGAGGCGGCGGCGCGGCGGGCCGGCTAGTCGGCTTCGGTCCAGGGCGGGTCGTGGGGGGTGCAGGTGGTGCCGCAGTTCCAGCACTCGAAGTCGTCCACCCGGTATTTCTGCGTCCACCAGGAGACCACTGGCTCACCCCACACGACGCAGTCCGCCCCGCACCAGCCGCACGAGAACACGAACTCCCGACCCGCCACCCTGCGTTCCTCCCGTTCGTGACACCAACACCCCGCCAGGCATTGCACTGCCATGCTGGATGGGTTACTGTGGAACACGTAACCGGGCACCGGGCCCCCTCCACCTACCAAGTCTCAGGGGCCCGGCTCACCCAACGACCCTACCCACCAACCCACATACCGCCCTTCAGGCTGCCAACTCCACGCCCAACTGACCAGAGGACACCGACCTTGACGAAGCGCTCCGAGCTGGCCCAGTTCCACACCGAAGAGGCGGCCGCACTCCGCAGCACCGCGTCCCTCGCCCCGGGAACGCCGGGAAGCCAGCAGTGCCTTGCCGCAGCCCGCGACCACGACTCGCTCGCCGAGGCCGCCCGCGTAGGCGACTACCCGCACTCCTCCGACCACATCGTCGGCACCGACATCTGACCCCGAGGAGGGAGGTAGCGCACCACCCGGGTTCCGGCCGTACCCCCACGGCGGCCGGGCCCCGGCATCCAGCCCGTACGACACCTCACAACCCCACCCAGGAGACCCCGCGTATGGCCACCACCGCCACCGTGACCGCCGAGGACCTGCTCAAGCGGTACGCCGACGACCTCGCCTACGTCGCCGAGGAGAACCCGGCCACCGACCTGTCCACCCTGATCGACCACCTGGAGACCGCCGCCCCACGCTTCGACCAGGCCGGCATCAACGGCCACGAGGACATCGACACCGCCGCCACGTTCCTCGCCGAGGTCGCCGGCGCAGAGGACGACGCTGAGCGTGCCGTGTACCTGCGCAAGGCCGACAAGCTGCTCCACCCGATCGTGTGGGACATGGTGCAGGAGTACCGCGGCATGGTCGGCGACTGAACCACCCCCAACCCAGGCCCGGCCGTTCCCCATGGCGGTCGGGCTTTCTCATGCCCGACTGTCAGTGCCATACCGCACCATAAAACCCAGCAACGCCCAACACCGGCTTGGAGGCCAGTAGTGGACGCACCCGACCTCAACAACCTCACCGACGACCAGTACTCCGACCTGCTGACCAGCCAGGTCCACCCCAAGTACCGCGACCAGCACACCTGGGACCTCCTCACCAGCCCCGAGCACATCGAACGAACCCGGGCCGTCCTCACCAACATGCACCAACGGACCGCGGCCACGCTGCATCGGAAGAAGTCCGAGCGGGAAGCGTTCGAGCAGGAATGCCGGGCCCGTGGCGCGGCAGGAAAGTCCGCATGGTTCGAAAGCCAGCCCCAGTACGAGGCATCCCGGCGCAGGACCGCCTTGTTCCACCAGAAAGTCCAGCAGGCGATCTCCGACCTCGGCAAGATCCAGAAGAAGCACAACCGGGCCACCACCGAACAGGCCGCCACAGCATCCAGGAACACGCTCCGCCAGCTGGCAATGGCCGTCCAACGGCACCAGGCCCTGCACGCCAAAGTCGGCACGATCGCCGAGCAGCACGACTACGAACTGTGGCAGCTCCTCGACCGCCTCACGGTCCCGATCGGCCCCCACCAGGAACCAACCAGCCTGCGAACGATGCTGGACTTCTACTGGACTGACGTGGACGTGCGAAGCGGGGCGGAGGAAGCGCGGGCGCAGGCGGAGCGGTCGATGCGGCGAGCCCCAGGCGGCCGGTCTGCGGAGTTCTCCGGGGTGCCGCGCGCCCGGCATGTGGGCAACGAGAAGCCTCTCGCCGAGTAGCAGCCGCTGGCCACCCGGGGGAACGGTCGCTTCGGTCGCTGTCATGCTGGCGGGGTCCCGGACACGGGGCATGATCAAGCGCCCCCACGATCCCGCCCATACCCCGGGTAGGGGAAGAGCTGGGGAAGCCCTCGAGCGGACAGCCTCGAGGGCTTCTTCGCGCCCAGGGAACACCGCACTCCTCCTGAGGCACCATCAAGACGTGCCCTACAAGCTGCCCCAGGAATGCCCGCACTGCCCGGAGTACCCGGACTTCACCGAGCTCGATGCGCACATCGACAGCGCGCACAGCGACCTGCCGGCCTGTACGGCCACCCTGGACGACGACTACACCGACGGCGTCGTGCGGTGCTCGTTCCGTGTTGGGCACCGTAGCGGGGACTTCGGCGACTGGCATGCCAGCAAGCCGCACGGGCCTTCCGGGCGGACCGTGTGGAACGACTCCACGCGCGGCGCCACGCCGCATCGGTCGTAGCAGCCGGGCATCTCACGCGTCTGGGTCGTCGTCCCCAGTCGGTAGTTCCGTGTGGCCCTCCGCCCAATGGGACACCCACCCACAATTGCCGCAGGCGTAGCGGCCGTTCACCCCAGAAATCTGGCTGCTGCACTGCCGGCAGTCCGTTGTGGTGATCTCCTGCGCGGCCAGGAACTCCGCGGCCGCGGTCGCGGTCTCCGGGGCCGACAGGGGCTGGTTACGTCGCCTGGTCACGGCTCGACCCTACCCGCGTGGCCGGCGTGTTCCCGGAAATGGGGCCGCATTGTGGGCAGGACCAGGATCCGTCGGGTCCTTGCTGTGCGGAGCCTCCGCAGTTCGGGCACTGCATCGTCCACCCCCAGGCGCGTTGTCGGCTGGGTTCAGCCTGCCGTGTGGGCGCGGCCGGCGGTAGGGGTGGGCGTGGGCCCGGCTGGTGGACGACCTCCCCGGCCGGGCCCGACGCATGCACGGACGCGCCGGGTTCAACGAGCGGGGGCGCAGTGGGGTTACCCGGGGCGGACTCCACACCCCTTTAGGCATTGCCGTGCCATGCCGTACACGGTAGTCTGGAGTCCACTCACCCTCCGCCATCACGCCGGGGGAAGGCCCACGCCGAAACGCGGCACGCTGGATGACCACGCCCCTAACGCCCGGGAGCTGCCCCCGATGACCAACACCCTCACCACCACAGCGAACTCCCCGGCCCACCTCATCACCCGAGCCGCCCCACTGACCTCATACCGCCGCTACACCTTCGACCCCGACCCCAACATCCCCGGCCGCCCCCAGCCGCCCCTCACCGTCACGGACGCCACCAACCTGGCCCGAGTCCACTTCCGCGCCTACCCCAGCCTCCGCAGCATCACCACCGAAACCTGGGGGGCGATCACCCTCCTCCAGGGCAACCGGCACATCCGCCTGGAACCCGGCCAGGACGCCCGCCCGAGCCTGCTGACCGCCCGGCAAGCAGAAGACCTTCTGCTGATCGCTGAAGTCGGTGAGCGTGCCGCGATCACGCTGCTGCCAGGTCGCGGACCGGCCATCGACGCCGGCCTGCATCGCATCCCTCCGGCGGCCACGGAACGCCTGATCGGCCACGGGTGGGTTGCGACGACTGGCCGTGTGGGTGCGCGGGTGGAGGTGTCGGTGGCGGGGACGGTGGCGTTGACGTGGCGCGCCTGCAAGACGAGCCGGGTGCCGTCGGGGCAGTGGGCTGACGCGATCGCCGAATCCGTGTACAGCGCGTATGCCCCGTGACCGCCACGAGGTCCGGCCTCGGACGCGCTGCTATCGCGTCCGAGGCCGGCCACCCCGAACCTACCCGCCGGGACCGTCCTGAACGAAGGAACCAACCGATGACCGCCATCCCGGCCCTCGTCTCCGAGACCGAGCTCGCCGACTGGCTCACCACGAACGTCGGCGAGCGGATCGACAACGACTACGACGCGGCCACCCGACTCCTCACCACGTTCGACCTGGCGGCGAAGGACTCCCCGAGCCTGAACAACCGGCATCAGATCGCAGGCGTCATCGAACCGGACCGACCGACCTGGCACCAGTTGGCCCGCCCGCTCACCGCCGCCGCGGCCGCCCAGCACCTGTTCGAGGCGTTCCACGTCACCCGCAAGCCCGCCGACTACGACCGGATCGTGGTCGATCTGCCCATGCCGGTGGTCGTGTCCAGGCATCAGTGCCCGTTCTGCCGCCGCTTCACCCGCGCCAACGTCCGCCAGGTCCAAGACCACATGACGCGCTGCTGGCAGAACCCGGCCCTCAAGACCTGCAAGACCTGCGCCCACCACCAGGACGCCTCCGGCACCCCCGGCAGCCCCGACGAATGGCTGGAGTCCTGCACCAACCCCGACGGCCCCGAACACGAGGGCTACCGGTTCCCCGTCCTCCACTGCCCCCTCTGGGAAGCGAAGAAGGCCTGATCATGACCAACCCGCCCACCGAGCAGCAGCTCGCCCAGGCGCTGCAACGCGCCACCGACTACACCAAGGGCCACGCCCACCTCGGACCGTTGTGCGGCTATGCATGCGACATGGCCAACGCGATCCCCGCCATGGTCGACGAGATCCACCGACTGCGCGACGAGCTCGCCGAGACGAAGGCCCTCAACGACCCGCGGCTGCGCGGCCTCCTCGTCAAGGCCGCACCCGACAAGGACCTGTACGTCCAGTGGTCCACCGTCTGCGACATGCCCGGCGGCGTGTTTTCCCGCGAGTCCGCCCTCGCCTACGGGTTCCCGCCGTCACGGCTCGACCACGCCGACAAGCACGGCAGCAGCTCCCGCCTCGGCGACGGAGCCTGGGACGACAAAGGCTGGGTCGCCGAGCAGCGCGGCTGGCTCCGACGGGACCGGATCGGCGAGTACGCCGTCGAGTACCTGCACGGCGACCGGGAGGCCGCCTACGCGCTGCTGGAGCCGTTCGACGACGACGAGCCCGCCGCCGGGGCGCAGCAGCCGAAGGAGGTCTGATGCCGAAGCGAGTCCAACGCACCCGCCAGGCCGGCCGACCCGGAATTCCCGAGGGCGCCGTGTACGTCGGACGGGCCCGCGGCGACTACGGCAAGTGGGGCAACCCCTTCAAGGCCTACGACAGCAGCCTCAAGGAACGCCGCACCGCCACCCTCCTCTTCGCCAACCTCCTCTACACCCGCGGCGAACCCCCGTACCCCGAGCACACCATGCCGTACCCGACCGCAGAACAGATCCGTCAGGAGCTCGCGGGAAAGGACCTCGCCTGCTGGTGCCCACCCCCGACCACGGGTGAGAAGGACTGGTGCCACGCCGCCGTCCTGCTCGAATTCCTGGACCGCGCAGAGAGGAGCGCCCGATGACCGAGCCGGAGACGCCCACGCACTGCTTCATGTGCGGTCACCCCGTCACCTCCCACGACCCGAACCCTGACGGCACACGCCCCTGCCGCTCCCCCGGCCACCCCAAAGGCGTCCCCTGCGCGGACTGCCGGGCCCTGCTCACCAGCGCATACCGGGAACGCGTCCAGCAGGAACGCGACGGCGCCGGGTTCGAAGCCGCCTGGAACGCCTTCATGGTCACGCGTGAGGACGCCCGCCACGCTTTCGGCGAGCACGCCCCGGTGTTCTTCACCGACATCCACCAGTCCGCGCTCGCCTCCGCCCTCATCGCCTACCGCGAGCACCAGCAGCAGGAGGCCCGCCCGTGACCGACCAGCAGACAGCCTGGGACCGCCTCCTGGACCTGATCGACACCACCAAGGCCGCCGACGCCAACACCAGCCCCGCAACCGCCATCGCCGACGCCATCCGCGAATCCGTGGTCAACGCGCCGTCCCTCCGGAACTGCCTGTACCCGGGCTGCCTCCTCGAGTTCGACATGACGGCACGGATGAACGGGAGGGAGCCGGCCCGCCCGTCCTGGTCCGGCGACGGCTGGCACCAAGCCCGCGGCGTATCCCCCGGCAACATCTGCCCCGACCACGTCCAGGCCGTCACCGAACACCTCGGCCGCCCGATTGACCTGCCCAACGGGAAGTGGACCGTGCACTGCGCGTGCGGCTGGCAGCTCACACCGCAGGCGTGGGGCGGTCTCCTGCGCCCGCTGTGGGAACAGCACCTCCTCACCGCCACCGGCGTCCTCCCCGCCCCTCCCGCGCCGTCCGAGGACCTTGAGCGGCTCCCACTCGCCGAGCACACCGAAACCACTCTCGCCGAGCTGTACGAGCGACTCGAAGACACCGAGTGGGACCGCCGAGAAACCCGCGAAGCGGCGCAGGCCATGTTCAAGGCCTGGGACTGGCACCGGCGCGTCCTCGGCGGCGTCTCCCGCGCGATCAACGCCGTCTGCAACATGATGCGGACATCGTCTGACTTCCTGGACCACCGCGACTGGACCGCAGACCGGCACGACGCCTACCTGTGGGCGGTCCTCATCGGCTGGGACGACGACGCACTCCAGGAGATCGCCACCAAGCACCAGTGGAACGAGCACCGCGTGAAGTACGTGCGCGAGATGCGCGCCCTGCTCGCCCCCATCACCGACCCACCCAAGGAGCCCACCACGTGAGCCCTCTGACCGTCACGGCCGCGACCCTGGGACTGCTCGCCGCCGGCTACACCCTGGGCCGCCTGCGCCCCGCACGCCGCGCCTCCGACTGGGCCAATTGGCAGAAGTACGACAGCAGCATGCGCAGGCACAGCCCCCGCTGGTGGGCCGTGTTCGTGATCCTGTCCGCCGAGAACCTCGGCTGGCTGCTCGCCCACCCCGTGCAGGGATGGCACGCGTGGAAGCACCGCAACGACCCGCCACCACCCCGCAGCCCCGCACCGGAGGTCGACCGCGACTGGGCCGCCAAACGGGCCGCAGGCAGCCAGGAGGACGTGTGAGGCGGTTCTTGTCGAAGCGGGAGATCCTGCGCCGCCTGGAAGCCGTGGAGGCCCAACTTCGCCAGCCCACACCGCCCTCCCTCGAGGGGCAGCAGGCCATCGACATCCCCGACAGCGACCCCGAGGACGCCAACCCGGAGCCTAGGCAGCAGACTCTGTGGCCGTGACCGTGCCGGCCTCGGGGGCGCTGTCGTCGACGAGGCGGTCCGGTGACAGCGCGTACTGGAAGATCAGCTCGTTCAGGGTGGACACCGCCCACCGGCCTTTCAGGACGGCGATCTCCTCTTCCAGTTTCCGCTTCGAGACACCCAGCTTGCGGGCTGTCGCCGCCTGCGACTCGCCGGCGCACAGGTAGCGCATGATGCCCCGCTGCTGCCGGTCCGTACGCGTCCCGTCCGCGCCGGTCACCGTGTCCACGCTCGCCCCGGACGTCCCGCACCGTGTACGGAGTTCCCCCGTCCACGGCTGGGCTCGCCGCCACGACGCCTCGAACGCCTTCGCCAGCACCGCCACCACCGCCGGGTCCTTCACCAGCCACGCCGAATGCGGCGGGGAGCCGGCCACGATGTGGTCGGACACGAACGCGAACTCCCGGTCCACGATGACCATGCGTTCGAAGTCCCCCACCAGCGTGGCGTACCTGGCGGGCCGGCCCGTGGCGCGGGCCGACATGGTGCGCGCGTACTCCGCCGTCACCGGATGATCCCGCACCGTGTCCCGGTAGATGGTGCGCATCTGAACGCCCCGGTCCAGGGCGGCACTGTCGCGGGCCACCGCAATCTCGAGGAGCCCCCGCATACGCGGCCCCCCAGGCTGCGCGGCCAGGATCTCCCGACGGGCATCACCGATCACGTCCTGGAGGCGGGCGTTCACCTCAGCCTGCTCGGCCAGGTACACGCTCGAGCCGCCGGCCCGCAGCTGCACCTGCCGGTACTCCCGGATGAGGTCGCGGGACAGGTCCGGCAGGCTCTCCACGAGCTCGATGCGGCGTCGCGCTTCGGCGAGTTCCCGGGTGACCTTGGCGCGCAGGGCGGCTTGCGGGTCGCGGGCGATAGGGGGCTGTTCGTCGCTGATCAGGTCCCAGGCCAGCAATTCGGTGCGGGCATTCGGGTGGGAGGCCTGGATGGTGTCGACAAGTTGCCATTCCTGCCGGGCTATTGCCCCGTACAGGCGGGTTGCTTGTTCGGACAAATGCCCGGCGCCTCTGTCACCCTCGGCGAACATTATGGCCAACGCTTTTCCCCCGAACCTCGCACCATAGATCATCTGCGGGTTTCCGCGGCGCGCACACCCGCACACCACAGCCGTTGAATACGACACCACGCTACGGCAGATTGGCCCCGGGGCGTCCCCCGACGCTCGTACACCGCATCCTCCCCAAACGCCGCACGCGTACATCTGCCAGGAACTCGCTTACGCGGCAACGGGATTCGCAGCAGGATCGGTTACGAGAATCGGGCCAGACGCCCCATTATCGTTTCTGCACAACCGAATTGAGAGGACAACCCGCTTGTGAAGACACCCTTGCGACGCCTCATTGCCGGCCTCACCCTGACCCTCGCGACCGCCACCGGATACGCCCTCACCGACGGCACCATCGCCGCCCCGGCAGGCGACACCGCCTGGGGCGCACCCGACACCACCGGCGACACCGCAGCCACCCAGCCCACCGACGACTCCAGCCAAGGCAGCGGGGCAACCGTCACCCCGTTCGACACCGCCTGGGGCTGACCACCCCCGCCCCTCATGCCGGCCCGGCGGTAGTGCCCCCAGCACACCGCCGGGCCTCCCCATACCCGGGGGGAACACCCGCCGCGAACCGCGGGACCGTAGACCCATGCCCCTCGCCAAGACCACCGAAGACGACCCCGGCCTCCCTGCCATCACTGGGCCCGCCCTCCTGTACACCACGTCCGTTGACAACCAGGGCACACAAGCCGTTCAACGCATCGACCTGGGATCACTTGAGGACCCCAGGGAACGCGCCATCTGCCGGGCCCTGCTGCACCATGCCCTGGCGCTCCTGGACGCCTCTGAACCGGCACGCCGAGTTGCTGTAGGCGCAGAAGCACGGAGGCACTGATGGCCAAGTACCCCGCTGGCGCCCGCCGTGTAGCCCTCTGCGCCTGGCTCACCGACAACGGCATCAACCCCAGCGACGTCCCCCAAGACGCCGAAATCACCATCGACAAAGGCCCCACCGGCCGGTTTTTGCGCTGCGAGGTCTACGACCGCGACTCCGACGGTCACCTCCAAGCCGACGGCGACCGCGTAGCCACCATGGCCGTGAACGTGCCCCTCAAGGTGGAGCCGCCGGAGTGGTGGGAACCGAACGTCAAGCCCAGCCGGGACGACCTCCTAGCTGCCGTGGAGCGCATCCACGCCCTGCACCGCCGCAACGAGAACACCGATGAGTGCGAATACTGCTCTGTACGCGACTACCCGGACTATGCGGTGAAGTGGCCATGCGAGACGATCCGTGCACTCGGGAAAGGGAACACGTGATGGCGAAGACACTCCCGCAGAGCCGCTACGCACGCCTCCGCCAACTAGGCGGCGACCGGCGTCTCCACATCACCGACACCGGGCACACCACCAGCGGGTACCTTGCCGAGGTCAACGTTCAGTACACCAGCGGAGACGCCACCTACCTGCACCTCGAGCTGGAAGAGTCTGAGCACGACCTGTTCAGCGACGGAATCGACGCGGCCAGTGTCGACATCCGCGTCGACCGGATCCTGGCCGCCGACGTCCAGGCGCTGGACTTCAAGGCCGGCCGATCCTGGGCGTGGCAGGAGCTCCAGAGGACCCTGGACAGCCTTGCCGGGCTGATACAGCAGGGCGACCGTCCGCCGTGTGAGCACGAGGACGTCATCGAGACACCTCAGATGGGATCCACCACCGTGCCGGGCGTGTGCGTGTGGTGCCCGGTGCCGCTGGTCAAGCTGAACGACGAATGGATCCCGGCGTAACGCCCCGTTGCCAGTGCCGTCTGTCAGGCTTCTGGTAGCGGATCGGCTCGCCCCCGGACGGCGGAGGGCGAGCCTCGCGCGTTCCCGGGGCCGATGTCAGTGGGGCGCGGCATACTGGTGTCTTCGCAGTGCCCCGGCTGGCTCCCCCGTCTAGTCGGGGCACACGCGTATTCCGGCGGGGTCGGGGCGGTGTGCGTCAGGCGCTGGTCTGTCCAGAGGGGACATCACTGGCGAACAAGATCGACAGGCCTGGCACTTCCTGCGCGATACGGGCCACGACGGCACGGTGCCAGGAGGCAGGAAACTCGGCCTCGGGGTGTGTCTCCCTGTACTCGGTGTCGTCTCGGTAGGTGATCACCCCGGGGTCGGGCAGGTCCATCAGCTTGTCCACGATGCCGCCGATGAACTCCCCGGTGCGCGCCTCCAGTTCTTCGATCTGCAAGCGGACTCCGTCGGGGATGGCGTACTTGCCTTGCTCCCAGTGACGGACCGTGCGGGCCGAAACGCCGAGGTGGGCGGCGAGCCAGTCCCCGGTGAGGCCGAGGAATTCGCGGACGACCTTGAACTCTGCCGGGCTCATCCGCTCATCGTCGGGCATGCCAGGCGGGTCGGTGTAGGTCTTCTCGGGCATTGCAGCCTCCGTACAAGGGGGAAACCCCCGGCGCGTGGCCGGGGGCGGAAGTCGGGGGTTTGGTCAGTCCGCGTCGCGTTCGACGGTCACGACGTAGGCGTTGTCGACGGCCTCCCAGTTGCCGACTACCCGCCACCCCGCGTCACGCATCAGGTCCTCGGCCTCATCGCAGCCGTCCTCGGCGTCGCCGTCGCAGGCGTCGACCTTGGTGACGGCGTAGAAGGCAGTTGGCTTGCTGGTGTCGGTCGACCACGAGGGCTGCTGCTCGCCGTACACCTCGGTGTAGCCGATGACCTGGTCCTCGAGGATGGTGACGTCCATGCACGGCTGGTCGAGGGCGGAGGCGTCGTTGACCAGCCAGGCGGTGAAGTGGCGGACGGTCATGGCCGGGTCCTTCCGGTCGGGTCTGGGGCTGTTCCCCTGACCTCACGGCTCCACTATAGCTTCCTATTTTAGGAAGTGGCAAGCGGTTGACTCGGGAACGCAGAAAAAGGGCCCGCCACCTGCCTGAGCAGATGACGGGCCCTTCTCCTTCGCCCCGCGGTGGGCGCCCCCCTCGATGACGGATCACCCACGCTACGCCTCACACCCACCTCACCGGTAGGGCCGCAGCACCGCATCCACCCGGGCCGCCACACACCGCGACCGCCCCCACGCCCAACCAGCCGGCGCAGCCCGCAGCACCCGCCGCAACTCCCCAGCCGCCACCACCTGCACCATCCCGGACGGTGTCGCCACCTCAAAGTGACCGCCCCGCACCGTAGACCCGTGAATCACCAACACCGGCCACACCGCCACCCCCGGCATGCCGAGCGCCTGGCCGACCAGCAGCGCGTAGCGGGCGACCTTCTCCGCCTCACCATGCCGGTCCTCCAGCCCGCACCGCAGCCGGCCACCCTCGGCGTGCGTCTCCCGCCCGGCGTGCCACCGTTTCGTGTCCGCGACCACCACCGCCTCACCGCACGGAGACCCGAAGGCGTGGTCCACGTTGAAGCGGCGCCCCTTCAGGCGCAGGTCGTGGCGTATCCGCCAGCCGTGGAGCCGTAACGGCCGGACGATCCGGGCCGTCTCCTTCTCATACCGGCCGCCGAGCTCCCAGCGGGCCGCCTGAGCGTCCGCACGGGCCGCCTCCGGGTTCATCCCCGCCCAAGCGGTCACACGCCGCCACACGCCCCGCCTGGCGTGCGCACGCAGCCGTCGCGCCTCACGCGCCGCCGACCCACCCGCGCTCATGCCTGGCTCCCCTTCGCCCGGTCCATGGCCTCGATCAGCCGGTCCGCGTAGTCGACGGCCACGCCGTGCGGGGAGCAGAAGTCCCGCATCTCCGCCGCGAACTTCCGGGCCGCAGCAACCTCCACCTTCAGACGGCTGATCTCCTCACACAGCAACTCGATGTTCGGCCCGACCACGTACGCCACCTTCTCGTCCGTGAGCAGCCGTAGACGCTCTTGCAGGCGTTCCGCGCGCTCACCGTTCTCGATGGCCTTGTCGGCGTACTGGGCAGCCATGCGGACCGCGTGACCGGAGCTTTCGCTGGCGTCCACCATGACCTTCATGCGCTCCAGTTCACGGTCCCGTACGGCGAGGATTGCGTCAGCGTGCCGCTGATAGTCGTGCGGCTCCAGGCCCTCATACCGGAAGCCGTCTGCTTCAGCGCACGCTCGCCGGATCTGCTCACGCAACTCAGTCCGGGTGTCGGTCGCTTCGGTCGCTTCCCCTACGGTCCGCTCGTTCGCCGCGGTCCGCGGATGCCCCGGGCAGATGAACGGGTAGTCCGGGTTCGGGTCGGTACACAGCGCGCAGTCCTCGGCGTTGCCGTTGCAGCACCAGCGGTCGGGCTCCCGGTCGGTGTCCAGGTCCTTAAGGGCGGGTCGATTGGTCATGCTGCTCCTTCGGTGGTCGTTGGGGTCCAGGTCTTGGGCCCTTGGGCAGGGGATCCGGATCGTCATCACGCCCCCTGCGGTGCCGTACGACGCACACCACGGAAGCGGGACGCCCACGACTTCAGCCGGCGCCGGGTGCCGTCACCGCCACCTCCGTGCCACCAGATCCAGGCGTTCACCGCCCCCAGCGCAGCGAATGCCGACGCCACACTGGTGATGCCTTCCAGGCACGATGCGACAACAGCCGGAATGCTGGCGACGGCACCAACACCGCTGAGATGATTCCTGGCGAGGCGGCCCGTGAAGACAGCCCATAGGCCGACGTAGGCGAGCACGTTCGAGGCGATGAGCAGTGCGTAGAACAACATCAGGCCGCCTTACCGGTCTTGGTGTGGGGTCGGGCGTGTGCGCGTCGGGGCCGGCCGCGGTGGTTACGTCTGCGGCGTACGGCGGCGACCGCTGCTTCTGCGAGGAACGCGGCACCGCCCACAGTGACCAGCAGCCAGAGTGGGACTGGTTGGCGGGCGAGGATGCCGTGCCAGACGACGGCGAACGTGGCGCCGATGGTGAAGCCGATGAGGCAGGGGACGGTGTACGGGCGAAGACGGGTGCGGATGCTGCGCATGGGGCCCTCCCGGGGCGTTGATCGGTCTTGCCCGCCCATGGCGGTGTCTAAGATGTCCGATTCGAGGGGTCAAAAAGGCCGTGCTGCATCGCCACCCGAGCGGCCGCCGTACGCCTCTGGTCCTGCGGCAGACCGGACACACCCAACTGCTGGTAGATCCGCGTCAGATGCGAACTCACCGCAGACCGCGACATGCCCAAACGGGCAGCCACCCCAGTCAGCGGCGCACCAGAAGAAGCCTCACGCAACACATCAACCTGGCACGCCGACAACCTAGGCTGATCGTTGTCCGGCATCACCCAGTTCCGGGACAGCAGATGGCCCGCATCCACGCCCAGGGCCGAGCAGACCTGGAGTAGGACTCGGATCGAGCCGATTCCCTGCTGAACCCTGCGGATGGTGTCCCGGGCCAGGTGTGCGCGGTCAGCGAGTTCAGACTCGGTCAGCCCTCGGTCCTTGCGCTCCGCGCGTACCCGGTCGCCGATGTCGGCCAGCACGTCGTCCCAGTCCGGAGACGGGACGGGCCCGCCACCCGAAGGAGACGGACCCACCTGGACCGGGGCGCTCATGCGGTCCGGTCCGGATTCATCAGGCACGATCCCGGGTCTACGCCCTCGCAGTTGGAGCACCGGTGCGCCAGCGACTCTAGGAAGTGGTGCATGGCCCGGTTATGGCGGGCGTCCGCGAGCGCGTTGTGTAGTCCGGACGGCTGCTCAGGCATGTCGGGGCTGCCGGCCTGCCAGCGGAGCGTCTCGAGCTCGTTGAACCAGCGCGGAATCTGGTCGGGCATGACGGACCAGTGGTTGTCCCACAGGGAGTGCAGGCGGCAGATGTCCTGCCCGCCGTACCAGGCGTACAGGTGGGTTTCGGTGGCGTCCGTGTTGGCGAAGTACTGGGCGACGCCAGCGCGGATTGCCGGGACGAAGTGGACGTCCTTGTGCCGGTAGCACAGCTCGAGGCCGTCGCCGATCGCGGAGTCGTCGCGGACGGTGGGCAGGGACGGCCACACGTTGTCCAGCATCCATTGGTTGGCGATCAGAGCTTCAACGTCCATGTCGCCGTTGACGGCGTAGAACTCCACGCCCTGGTCGTCGGTGAGGCCGATGGACACGAGGCCACGGGTGGTGGGGTCGGCGGGGAGGAACTCGCAGTCCAGGTACACGTTGCGGATCGTCATGCGGGGCGCCTCCTCAGGCGGGCAGGTAGTAGATGTGCACGGCCTGTTCGTCGCCCTCAGCGGCGTCCCAGCGGACGGTCCACGGGCACTCGGCGTCCTCCGGCTCCCACGTGAACACCGCCCAGTACGCCTGGAGACGGTCGTAGTCGACGTAGTCCGTGTCGACGCCGACTTCCTCGTCGTACGCGGTCACCGCGGCGCGGGCCTTGTCGATGTCGTCGGTGACGACGATGTAGTCCTCGCCGTCCTCACCGATCACAGCGAGGAGTACGCCGGCCTTCTCGTAGAAGCCGTTCTGGTCGGACGCGAACGGGATGAACGCGCCCATCGGCAAGCCCGGTACGGGTACGACCTCGTCCAGGTAGGTGAGGCCCTCATAGCCAGGCCGGACGTGCAGGTTGCAACGCGTGCCGTCCAGGCGGACCTTCACAGAGGCCTCCTGGTCCGGAACCAGCCCGGTGATGATGCCCGGGTAGACGGGAACGTCAGACCGTTCCAGGTCGCGGTAGTAGGTGAATGTGACGCGGCGGCCGACGACCGCCTTCTCCGCCAGGGTTGTGATGGTCATCAGTCGTCGTCCTCGCAGTCGTCGTCCTCGGCAATGGCTTGGGCGCACTGCGATTCGTCGTCGTCCAGGAAGTCCAGGTCGCATCCGGTGCCGCAGTCCGGGCATCCGTAGCCGTTGCACCCGGGCGCCTCGCACCCGGAGTCGTAGGCGTCCTGCCCACAGCTGTGACAGCCGCGCTCGTCCGGGGTGTCCAGCAGGCGGGGCCGGTCGGGGTCGAGGATCTCGATGTGGGTCACTGTTCCTGCGGACAGTTCGAGGGGCGTGATCGGGATGAGGGTCATGCTGCGGGGGTCTCCTTCTTGCGTCGGGTGTACGGGAGTCGGGCGCTGGCTCGGCTGAGGAGTGAGCGTCGGGCGGCCGGGATGGTGGACGGCGACGGGACGGGCTTGGGGGCGCCCTGGACGGCTTGCGGCGGCTTCGGGGCGGTACGGGCAGGCTCCGCCCGGTCTACGGCGCCAGCCGGGTGCCACAGCTCCACCCACACCCCGTCACGCCGCCACACCAGCACCACCCGATCCGCCACCTCGATGTCGAACTGCGGGCGCACATCACCCGGGTGGGGCAGGTTCAGGTGGAAGTCCGCGGCGAACGCACGCAGCGCCCACACCGCACGCCGGCCGGACACCCGCCCGGACAACAGCGGTGACCCGTCCGGGGCCACCGTCCCAACCCACTCGAGGGTCGGGCTGTCCACGTTCCGGCCGTTGGTGAACGTCTGCCACGACTTCGTGGCGTGCTGCCGGGCAGCATCAACGCTGCTCATCGTGTCGGTCATACAGGTTTCCTTGCGTTGAGGGCGGTGGTGAGGCGGGTCAGGGCGCGGCCGGTTAACTGCCACACGGCCATCGGGTACAGCAGGAACGCGGCCATCAGACGGCTCCGACATAGCGGGCCACCACACGCGTTCCGTTGTCCGTGGGCTCCGTGTAGGACTCGAACGAGCCGGCAGGGGCGTAGCAGGCTCCCGACTGGTGTCCCGGAGCCGCACGGATCATCCAGGAGATGCCGTCCGCACTGGTGCGGGAGCGGTATTCCGCGACCGGCATCCAGACTCCGGGCTGGGCGCGGAGTTGGGCGGCGGCTTTGGCGTGGTCGGTTTGGGGTCGTCGGGCCAGTCGGCTCATGGCGGAGGCCTCCGTCTAGTGATGCCGGGCGTCGATATGGGGCTGCCCCACCCCGCTGGGGGGTGCGGGATGGGGCAGCCGGTTGCCGCGCTGCGGGGGTGCGCGGCCGGAACGGTCCCCCAGGGGGGGCGAGGGGACCGGAGGTCAGGCAGCGGTTCGGGGGCGTGGATGCCGGCGGAGCGCGGCGGCCTCGCAGTACTCCTCACGGGCCTCGGATTCCTGGTCCTCCCAGTACGGTGTGATCACTCGTAGCCTTCGGGAAGAACCGGCGCCACCTGAACAGGCGTCCGTGCCGCCCAGTGCAGGCTGGTACCGAATCCGCCTGCCTTGTTTAGTGCCAGCACCGTCACCGGTGGAACATCGACGTCGTGGTCGGACCCGAGGCATATGTCGGAGCAGTACCCGGACACGTGGTCAGTGGATGCGGTGCACTTCTTGCGGGCGCAGTTCTGCATGGTGTGTTGTCTCCCTGGATCGGGTCAGGCGGCCGGACGGACGCTGTAGCTGGTGGGAACCGGGCTGCATCCCTCGGCGTGCAAGAACGCCGTCTGCTCCCCCTGCTGTCCCGCCTCGCAGTCCGGGCACTCCCCGGCGCCCTCGCACAGGCAGTGCCACTGCACGGCCACCTGCTGCGGGTTGGTGCGGGAGATCAGTAGAAGCTGGCGGACCCGCTCCTTCGCGTCCGGCTGGCTGCCGTGAACGGAGATGACCTCGCCGAAGTTGTCCACCACCCACCGCTGGCCGTCCGCGTGGTCGACGACGGCGCGCAGCGCGGACACGGCGGCCTCCACGATCCCGATCGTCTGCGCTGGGCTGGCAGGCACGTCCAGGAGCTCCGTGCCGCCGTACCCGTACCGGCCGGCGATCCGCGCGTTGCCCTCCCCTTCGACGGGGAGCTCCACGGTCCACGTGTAGCCGGCGTGGTTGATCTCGGTGCGGGGGCCGAGGTTGGTCGACGTCCAGCGGGTCGCGGTCGTCGCGGCGGCGAAGACGGCGGCGGTGAGGGTGGTGTCCATGGGGTCCTCCGTGAAGCGGGTAGTGCGGGTGCGGGGTGGCTATTCGGTGGCGTCGCAGGAGCAGAGGGTCCGCATCCCGTCGAGGTCGATCTCGATGGGGTCACCGCAGTCCTCGCAGCGGCTGGTGCGCCATTCCTGCTGATCGGGCATTGCCGGCCTCCTACTGGTCGTAGTGGTCGGACGGGTCGTCTGTCCGGCCTTCGTGGCTGGTGCATTCGGGGGTGTGGATGCTGGCGGCGAGTTCTTCGCGGGTGGCGCCGCAGTCACAGGGCACGGGTCCCCCAAGGGATTCGTGGGTTGTTGTCGGCTTCACCAGACTACCGTGTGTGGCATGGCATTGCAATGCCTGTGTTGGTGTCAGGGAATGCGAAAGGGGCCCACCCGAAAGCAGACCCCTGACACGCGGCTGACGTCAGAACGGCGGAGCCTCCGACCACGCACCCGACCCGGTCCCCGGCACATCCGACGCCCACGGATCCTGACGGCCCTCCTGCGACGACTCCTGACTGGCGGCCGCGTAGGCATCCTGCTTGCCACGCCCCGACCCGCCGGCCTTCGTCACCTTCGCCGTCGCGTTCCGCAGGGACACCGCCACTTCGTCGGCCTCCAGCTCATACACCGTGCGCTTCACGCCCTCACGGTCCTCGTACGAACGCTGCGACAGCCGGCCCTGGATGACCACCCGACAGCCCTTCACCACACTCTCCGTAACGTACTCAGCCTGCTGACGCCACACGGACACAGGCAGGTACAGCGTGGTCCCGTCCTTCCATGCCTGTGCCTCCTTGTCGTACGTCCGTGGCGTCGACGCCACGGTGAACTTCGCGACCGCCGCCCCGGACGGCGTGAAACGAAGCTCGGGATCCTGTACTGCGTTGCCACACACGGTGATTACGGTCTCTCCAGCCATCAGGCTGCCTCTTCCATCTCGTTCTGCGTCAGATCCTTGGCGACCTGCTGCGTTGTCATCTGGTGATATGCACGGCGAACCGTCTCCCGGCACAGCCCCAGCCGATCCGCGACCACTCGGAGAGTGGCGCCGGCGCCGTTGCGGTACATCCGCAGGATCGCGTCACCCTCGAGAGCGATCACATCGTTCACGCTCAACCCGGCGCCGCACTCCCGGAGAACCCGCATCTCCTCGGCCCGAAGGCGCTCAAGACCATCCGCTCCGTTGCGGGAAAGGCGCCGGATGCCCTCCTCCCGCTGCCTCAGCACCGCCAGCGATGCACTCACCACACTCTGCTGAAACCCCATCTCCACACCGATTTCCGCATGCGACAGGCCCCGGCGTTCCAACGCCTTCAGCTCCTTTTTCGACGTGTGCACCAGGTCTTCGATCAGTGAGGGCTTCTTGTTACGCGGACGTCCCGGGCAAGGCGGAACCAACATCACGTACGCGAGGTACACGGCCATCGGCGTGGATCCGAGAGACTCGGCGACCTGCTGCACGTTCATCCGCCACTCCACCAGGGACACCAGCAGATGCGCGCCGTGCTTCACGGCCAGCTGCCGCGCCGATGCCTTACCCGGACGGCGGCCGCGCGGCGAGCCCGCCAACTGACGCCGCTCGCCCGCGGTCAGACCACCGCAGATGGCTTCGCTTTCGCCCCGCCGCATGGCGTCCTCCAGGCATGCCTGCCTGACCGGGCAGGCGGCGCATACCTTCTTGGCGTCCGCGATCCGGCCGACAGGCGTGCCCGGCTCTGGGAAGAACAGGTCAGGGTCGGCATCGACGCATGCTGCCTGTGCCCGCCATGTGGCTGCCGTAAGGGTGCTCATGCCGCCTTCACCTCCTTGACGGCACGCTGGTCCAGCTTGCGAGTCACACTGTTCACGGTCTGCACGTTCGTCCTCAGTCCGCGCGCGATGTCGATCGGCCTGAGCCCCTTGGCCTTGAGTGCCAGGAACTCCGGCAACTGGTACGTCAGGACGTGCTCGCTGGCCCGCATCTGACCGGGCCGGTACGTTCGCCTGCCTTTACGGCGGTGCAGGCGACGGCGGTCGTCCTCCGACATACCGCCCCACACGCCCGTGTCCTGCCGACTCTCCAACGCGTACTGGCCACACATCTCCATGACCGGGCAGCGCCAGCACACACGCTTCGCCGTGTCCTCCTGCGCCTTCGCCAGAGGGCTGCTCCCGATTGGGAAGAAGAGCTCGGGGTCCTCCTGGCGACAGGCGCCGCGGGCCTGCCAGTCCCGGCTGGTGGGCGCGGCATTGGTCCTGGCGCGGCGTGTGCTGGTGCTCATCGTGCGGCTCCGGGAAGGGTGGTGGGCGGGTTGAGGAGGGCCAGGTGGTGGGGGTGGATTTGGTCGAGGTCGGTGATCCACAGGACGAGTTGGGAGCCCTTGACCGGTGTCCCGATGCGGGGGTCGGGTCCGATCAGGCGGGTGCAGTCGTCGTCCGGGAGGACCCCGGCATCCACGAGGCCGTCGACAGCAGCCTTGGCGGAGGGTGCCCAGTTGCCGGGGTCGCGGCGTTTGATGCTGGTGTCGGGGTGGATGACGAAGTAGATGTGGGCGCGCTGGAGGGCCGGGATGTTGCTGTGGCGGGCCATGGTCCATGCGGCGTTGCGGATGACCTTCACCATTTCGGCTTTGCGCCTGAAGTGGAGGTTCTGGTTGGCGTTGATGAGCTTGGTCTTGGCGGGGAGGGCGAGGCGCCAGGACTGGGGGCGGTGGACGCTGCCGTGGTGGGTTTCGGGGGCGGTCATGGTCACTGGGTGGGCTCCGGCAGGTGGAGGTCTCGGGCGAGGCCTTGTCGGATGTCGAGGGCGATGTGCGGGTTGTTGATGAAGCGGGTGACGGTGCGGAGTGCGTGGCGGAGGTGTTGGAGTTCGTCTTCGGCGGCGCGGAGGAGGTCGGGGCGCTGGGTACGCAGGTCGTGGGTGAGGGTGGCGACGTAGCTGGGCGGACGCTCAGTCATCCGTTTCACCGCCCCAGGTGGCACGGCGCAGGCTGCCCAGCGCGGAGTCGTGGCGGCCTTCGTGCCCGTCGGCAAGTTCGCAGCGGGTGTATCCGGGGCCGCCGTACTCGGCCTGGCACTGGTGCTGGGCGGGGTCGATGGCCATGCCCATGCGGCGGGCGAGGCCTTGGAAGGCGGTCTGGCTCTGCTGGAGGTCGGCGCGGGCCTGCTCAAGCTCGGTTTCCAGTTCCGTGACGCGGGTTTCGGCCTTGCGCCGGAACTCGTGCGGGGTTGTGCCTTCGCGGCGCTGGACGGTGACGGTGTACGAGTCGTACGGAGTGTCCTTGTCGCGCAGGTCCATGGAGATGGCGGAGGCGGGGGTCTCCATGTAGGTCTCGACGTAGTTCTCGGCGCCGTGTGCGTGCAGGAGGCCGCGCATGCCGGCCACCCACAGCTTGAGGAGCTCGTTGGCGGGTTCGAGGTCGAGGCAGATCTTGCCGTCCTTGACGGTGAGGGCCTTGAGCATGGTGCCGTCAGACAGGATCTCGGCGGCCAGGTCGCCGAGTCCGTCCATGGCATGGTCAGCGGCCTTGGTGAAGTCGGGTCGGCGTCCGGTGCGGCGCCAGTCGCTCCAGGAGGCGGCGAGGGCGTTGGCGATGGCGGTGTGGGCCTGCTTCCAGCGCCGGTCTCGTTGCTCCTGGGTGAGTTCGGTGGTCACGGTTGGGGGTGCTCCTTGAGTTGGTCGTTGTCGGCGCGGGCGGCGAGTCCGGCGGTGATGTCGTCGGTGGAGAGGGGTTGGGTGTCGGCGACGCCGGATGTGGAGTGGGCGAGGGCGTCCCCGAGGGCCCGGTCGCGCTGCCCGGCGAGGGGGACGGGGATGGTTGCGGTGATTTCGCCGGCGAGGTGGTCGGGGCGGGCCCAGGTGGGGGTGTTGAGGAGGCCGAGTTGGGCGAGTTCACCGCCGGTGAGGGGCCTGATGGTGCTGAGGTCGGCGTGTGCCTGTTCGCAGGTGGCGGCCTGGACGCGGGCGGATGCGGCGGTGGAGGGGCTGTCCAGTACGTAGGTGTGGACGGCGCCCATGCGGCAGGTGGCCTGCCAGGTGAGGGCCCGCGTGTCCTGCGTGTAGTGGAGGGTGCCGTCCTTGAGGGGGCGGGTTGCGGTGCCGTCGCCGTGGTCGGTCCAG
>Ga0207660_10000446_pt1 | contig 27217 bp, 21 predicted proteins | sample KBSC73BmetaG_FD_184335 | JGI IMG/M metagenome (GOLD analysis project Ga0207660, IMG submission 184335) | Corn rhizosphere microbial communities from Kellogg Biological Station, Michigan, USA - KBS C7-3B metaG (SPAdes) (version 2) | ecosystem: Host-associated > Plants > Roots > Rhizosphere ... | reverse complement strand
CGGCGGTGGCGGGGGTGCCGGGGGTGCCTCCGGCTCCGACCGCGACGTGACCGGACGTTCCCGCAACCGCGGATAGTTATGCACGTAGTCCCACACGCGCGAGAGGAGATTCACCGACTCCACGTGCTCCTCATCCAGCCGGCTCGCGTATTCGCCGCGCGCGGCGTCGAGCTGCTGCTGAACGTCGCGCGCGCGCGTGCGCTGCAGCTCCGCTTCCCGGGCCGCCGCATCGCGCTCCGTGGTCGCGAGCGCGTACTGCTCCTTGAGAGTAGCCACGTACGACCGCAGCGACGCACTCTTCTCCGTGAACTCGCGTTGCGCCGCGGCGAGCGCCCCTTCGAGCCGGGCCCGGTCCTCCTCGAGTGCCTTGAGGCGCGCCATGAGCTCCGAGCGCAGCTCCGATGCGGCCGTCCGTTCGACGTGCAGCTCCGCCGTCGTGCGCTCGAACAGGTTGCGCGCGGCGGCAAGGTCCGCCTCCAGTCGCACAGTGGTGCGCGAGCTCGCGTCACGCATCGAGGCCAGTTCGGCACGCAGGTTGAGCGCGCTCTCCTGCGCCGCGGCCAGCTCCGAGGCCGCCGCTGCCCGCCGCGCGATATTCTCGTGCCGCTCCGTCTCCAGCGCCGCGGTCAGCCGCAGATCCACATCGCGCGTGGCGGCGCGCGCCGCCTCGAGCGCCTGCTGCTGCGCGGCGATGGTCCGCTGTGCCTTGTCGAGATCTGCGGCGAGCGCGGGACGATCGCGGCGCAGTACCGCGAGCTCGGCGAGGACTTCATCATGCTGCTGCGCGTGCGACGTCATCTCGGCGATCATGCCCTTCATCCGCTCGATCACCCGGTCACGCCCGCGAATCCGTGACAACAGCACGCGCCGCACGCCGGTGAGCTGAACACGCGCAACAAAGGCCGCGATCAGCGCGCCCACCACCACGCCAATCATGGCCCAGAATATCACAATCGCTGCGGACACATCGTTCAAGGATGACCTCGGCTTCGGAGCTGATCCGGCCCGCGTCGGCCGGTGAGAGACCACGACCGGGCTAACGCAAGCGCCGCGCCCGGCAAAGCTTCCGTTTGCTATTGGACAAGTCTAATCAGTGCAATCGCTTGAAAGATGGGGTCCGATTCCGTGGCGCGAACGCATCACCAGTCTTTGCCAGGAGTTGTGGAGTGTTCGCCACTGATTGGGTTGCTGTTCTGGGACATGACCTGCGCCTTCTGGATGGCGTCCAGCTCCCGGCGCGCCTGCGATTCGGTGATCTGTTTCACCGATTCGCCGCTTTGCGAGGAGCCGAATCCGCCGCCTGGCGACGCTCCGGCTCCGGTCTGTGGCTGGCCGGCATACCCCGCCTTGGTGAGGTTCCCGCCACCCCCTTCCGCCTTGTGCGCCAGCCCGGTCCCGAACCGGTCGTTCTCCGAGGCGAGCGTCCGCACGGCGAGCTCCAGATTCCACTTCGTGTCGGCATCGTGCGGGTCCGCCACCAGCGCATCCTCGAATGCGGTAATCGCGGCGCGCAGCCCGGGCTTCCGGTCGGTCTGCCCCGCCGCGTACTTCATGTACGCGTTGCCCAGGTTGAAGCTCGCGCGCGCGCGCACCTGGCGCGAACCACCAAGTGAGAGCCGATACGCGTTCATCGCATCCTGGAATCGGCCCATGCGGTAGAGCGCATTCCCCATGTCGTACGAGAGCGTGGCGCGCTCGTCGGCGCTCGCCCGCGGGCCCAGCGCCTGCAGCCTGGCGCGGAAGCCGTCGTATGCCTCGCGGAACCGGCCAGCATGGTACAGCGCGCCGGGCCCTCCGTGCTCGCCGGGCTCTCCCTGCGCGCCGATCGCGGCGAACAGTCCCGCCGTGAGGAGAACCATCACACCCGCCCGAGCGCCCGCCCGCGCCCCCACCCCGCCCGCGAGCCGGCGGCGCCAGCGCATCGCGCGACCAGCGCGCCGCGGCAACCCCAGCGCCGATTCGAAAACCAGCACCAGAATCGCCAGCGCGAGCGGCCACTGGAAGCGATCCGGAATCGCCGCGCGCGCCTGCGACTCCGCCGCGCCCGTGGCCAGTTGCGCAATGCCCGCCACGATCGGCATGACGCTGGCGTCGCCCGACCAGTGCGCGTACACACCGCCCGTCTCGCGCGCGATGTCGCGCAGATTCTGCTCTTCGAGATGCGACACCACTTCGTTCCCCAGCCGGTCGCGATGGTATCGCACGACGCCCGCGGAATCCACGTCGGGAATCCTGGCTCCGGCGGTCGTGCCGATTCCCACCGCGTAGCCGTGGATGCCATCGTGCTTGAGCGCGCCGATGGCGCCTTCGAGCTTGCCCGCCACGTCCTCGCCATCGGTGAGGAACACGGCCACGCGCGCGCCCTGTCCGCCGGACCGCACCAGCGATGACGCCGCGACGTCCGCCGCCGCTTCGAGATTCGTGGAGACGCTGGGAATCTGATTCGCCGCCGCCTGATCGACGAAGCGCGCCAGTGCGGAATGATCGAGCGTGAGCGGCAACTGCAGAAACGCGCTGCCGCCGAAGATCACGAGCCCCACGCGATCGTCGGGCAACCGGCGCGCGATGGCCAGCGCCGCCTGCTTCGCCGCATCGAGTCGCGAGGGCTGGGCGTCGCGCGCCTGCATCGAGCGCGAGAGATCCAGCACGAACAGCACATCGTGCGACGCGGCGTGCAGCGTCTGCTCGCCGCTCCCCGAGCGCGGGCGCGCCATCGCCACGAGCAGCGCCGCGCACGCGATCGCGAGCAGCACGCGTCTCGTAATGCGCCAGCGCCGCGATGGCAGCGGCGACGACCGGCGCAGCACCGCCAGTTCGCCGAAGCGCGCCAGCGCGGCGGAGCGGCGCCGGTCCGCCGTGCGCAGCAGATGGAGCAGCGCCGGCACCGCGAGGATGATCGCGATGAGCCAGACGGGATGATCGAACGTCATGTGCCCGGCACTGTGCGCAGCCAGAGCGACCGCAGCGACAGCTCGAACGCGAAGAGCACGAGTGCGGCGACCGTGAGCGGCAGGTAGTACTCGTGCCAGCTCAGGATGTCGCGCACCTGGATGCGGCTTTGCTCGAGCGCGTCGATATGGGACACGATTCCCTGCAGCGCATTCGCGTCGGACGCGCGGTAGTATTCGCCGCCACTCTCGTGTGCGATCGCGCGCAGCAGATCCTCATCCTGCGACGACAGCGACGGCGCCGCCGACTGATACAGCCTGCCCCGCCCGCGCACCCATTCGTCGGGCAGCGCGGCGTGGGCCCCGCCCGCCGCCATCCCCACCGCGTACACACGTACGCCGATGGCACGCGCCAGCGCCGCCGCGGTGAGCGGGTCCGGCGTGCCGGTGTTGTTGCCACCGTCGGTCACGAGGATGATCAGCCCGCTGTTGCGTGGCAGGTCCTTGAGCAGGTTCTCCGCCATGGCGAGCGCGGGACCGATCGCGGTGCCATCGGGCAGCAGTCCGATGTCCGCATTGCGCAGCATCTGCAGCATCACGCTCTCGTCATCGGTGAGCGGTACCTGCGTGAAGGGGCGGCTCGCGAACAGCACCAGTCCCATGAAGTCTCCCTGCCGCGCATGCACGAAATCGGCGAGCACCTGCCTGGCGGCGCCGAGGCGGGACGGCGCGAAATCCTCCGCCTTCATGCTGCTCGAGATGTCGAGCGCGAAGACAATATTCCGCCCGCGGAGGTTTTCGTTGCGGACGACGCCCGGCGTACGCGGACGCGCGAGCGCGAGGATGAGCAGCGTGAGCACGGCGGCGCGCAACGCCACGGGCAGCCACACCCACCGTTCGCGCCCCTTCCCCGATCGCGCCGGTTCCGGCAGAAGCGCGAAAGTGGGCAGAGGGAGCGACACGCGCGGCATCCGGGCGCGCCGTGGCCACCGCAGCCAGAGGTATGCGCCCACGACCGGCAGGAGCAGCAGCGCCAGCGGGTCAGCGAAGCGCATCGCTCTCGTCCGGAACATCCAGCCGTTCGCGCTCGCGCCACACACCCAGCAGCGCCCGGGCGCGCGCGAGAAACGCCGCTGCCTCCGGCGCGTGCGGCCGCCAGCGCGCGAACTTCACGAGATCGGCGTCCTCCAGCAGCCGCGCGAGCTGCTCTCGCAACCCTCCGCCCGAGAGCGGCGCCGGCAGCAGTCCGAGAATCTCGGGCGTCGTGCGATCGAGCGCGCACAATCCGTGCGCGCGCTCCAGGTAGCGGCGCAGCGTGCCACTCACGCGTTCGTAGTATCGGACCACATCGCTCGTCGCCCACCCGGCGCGCTCAATGTCATCGAGCTCCTGCAACGCGGCGGCGCCGGCATCCACCGGCGTCGCGGCCGCGAGCGCAGTACTCGTGCGCTCCGCGGCGCGGCCGCGAAAGCGCCACGCCAGGATCCCGAGCACGACGAGCAGCACGACACCGACGCCCAGCGCGATCCAGCGCGCTCGCTCCGCACCGGGAAGCGGCATGACATCCTTGATGTCGCGCATGCTGGCCGCGTTCTCCGGCAGCGTGGGCACGATCTCGATAGCGCGCGCCGCCCCGCGTGCCGTATCCGCTGTCGCGGACGGCGGCCGGCGGTACGCGAGATCGAACGCGGGCGTACTGGTGGACCCCGCGCGGAAGAACGCCAGCACCACGCGCGCGGTGAGCGCGCCCCCTGATGCACGCCACGCGCCCGGATCGAGCACGCGCACGCCATCGGGCAGCGGCGCGTGCAGCCGCGGCGATGAATCCAGCGGCACGGCGCCCGCCGGCAGCGTCACGCGCAACTGCACGGCGATCGGATCGCCCACCGTGGGATGCTCGGCGTTGCTCGTACTCTCGATGCGCTGCGCCTGCAGCGGCGCCGGGAACGTCGCACTCAGGACCGCCGCGCACGCGAAAGCCGCGCAGACAGCCCCCGCGTGCACGGCAGCGAGCGCGAGCACCCGCATGCGTGCTGGACGACTCGCGGGCTGCTTCATCGCCGCAGCATGCGCTCGCGCATGCGGAAGAACGCCATCAGTGGGCCGGCGTAGTTCTCGCCCGTGCGCAGCCGGATGAGATCCACACCACGGCGCCGCAGCGTCCGGACCAGCATCTCGTCCCCCTCGCGTACCCGCTGCTCCAGCGCCGCCCGCACGCTGGACCGCGACGTATCCACGTAGCGCCATGCGCCCGACTCGGGATCCTGCAGCACCATGAGCCCCGCATCCGGCAGCTCGCGCTCGCGCGCATCCACGAGCTGCACGGCGATCGCGTCGTGCCGGCGCGCGACGATCTCCAGCGGTCGCTCGAAACCGGTGGCCAGCCAGTCGGAGAGAATGAAGATCACGGCATGCCGGCGCAGCACGCGATCCGTGAACTGCAACGCCCCGGCGAGGTCAGTGCCCCGTCCCTCCGGTTGAAACGCCACCAGTTCGCGGATCACCCGCATCGCATGCCGCTTGCCCTTGGCCGGCGCGAGATAGCGTTCCACCCGGTTGGTGAACAACAGCGCGCCCACGCGATCATGGTTGCGTACCGCGGCGAGCAGCAACGCCGCGCACACCTCCGTGGCCAACTCGGCTTTCGTCTGCCGCCGCGTGCCGAACGCATCCGACGCGCTGTGATCCACGAGGAACAGCACGGTCCGCTCGCGCTCCTCCACGTAGCGGCGCACGTACGGCGTGCCCGTGCGCGCGGTGACGCGCCAGTCAATGCTGCGAACGTCGTCCCCCGGGAGATAGGGCCGCACGTCCTCGAACTCCACGCCGCGTCCCTTGAACACGCTCGAGTACTCGCCCGCGAGCACGTCCTTCACCAGGTGCCGGCTGCGAATCTCGAGCCGCTGCACCTGGCTCAGGACCTCCGACAGATTCACGGCACGCGGATCGCGTCGAGAATGCGGTCGAGCACCTGGTCCACCGACACGCTCTCCGCGTCCGCCTCATAGGTGAGAATCACACGATGGCGCAGCACATCGTGCGCCAGCAGCTTGATGTCAGGCGGCAGCACGTGCCCGTGCCCGGCGAGAAAGGCGTGCGCGCGAGCCGCGCGCACCAGCGCGATCGCCGCGCGCGGACTCGCGCCGAAGGCAATGAGCGGCGCGAGGTCCGTGAGGCCGGCGGCAGCCGGATCACGCGTGGCCCGCACGATGTCGAGCGCATACTCCCGGGCGCGCGGATCGAGGTAGATCCCGTTCACCGTTTCCCGCGCCGCGCGAATGCGCGCCGTGTCCACCACCCGGCGCGGCACGGGCTCATGCCCCGTGCTCATGCGGTCCAGCATCTCGCTCTCGTGCACGCGCTCGGGATACGTCACGATCAGCTTCAACATGAAGCGGTCCACCTGCGCCTCAGGAAGCGGATATGTGCCTTCCTGCTCGATGGGATTCTGCGTGGCCAGCACGAGAAAGGGATCCGGCAGCGGATACGTCGTCCCGCCGATCGTCACCTGCTTCTCCTGCATGGCCTCCAGCAGCGCGCTCTGGACCTTCGCTGGTGCGCGGTTGATTTCATCGGCGAGCACGAGATTCGCGAATACCGGCCCACGCTGCACGGTGAAGCCGCCACTCTTCTGGTCGAAGATCATCGTGCCTACGACATCCGCCGGCAGCAGATCGGGCGTGAACTGGATGCGCTGGAACGAAGCGTCAATGGCCGCCGCCAGCGTCCGCACGGCGAGTGTCTTGGCCAGCCCCGGCAGTCCCTCCAGCAGCACGTGCCCATCCGCGAGCAGGCCAATGAGCAGCCGGTCGAGCATCACCGTCTGGCCCACGACCACCGTCGCGAGCTCGGCGCGCAGCTCCGCCACGAAGGCACTGGCCTCGCGTACTGTCGCATTCAACGCCGCCACGCTCTCGGCGTCGCGGGTTCCTGTTGCGCCCGCTGTCGTGGTCATGGCAAGTTCATCCGTTGGCTCCTGGCTCGTCCAGCGTCTCCTTCATCAACGTAGCCGCCGGTCGAAGTCCGTGAAAGCGCATGCGTGCCACGCCAGACCTTTCCCGGAGCGAGTGAGTGTGAGCGTTCTTCCCAGCATCGGCATCCCGCTCGAACGCAACGGGGCTGATCATCCCGAGCTCGACCTGAGCACCCCTGCACTCCCGGGTGATCTGCCTCCACACCGCCCGGCCGCCGTCATCGTCTGCCATGGCATGGGACAGCAGGTGGAGTTCGAGACACTGAGTCTCGCGGCCGAGGCGATCTGGCGGCGCCAGTCCGCCGAGCCGTTCGCGGACGCACCGGTACGCGTGCGCTACGTGGCCTTCGACGACCAGTGGCATCCGCGCGTCGAGATGACGTTGCGCACCCCGGATGGGCGGACGCGCGAGGTGCATTTCTACGAGGCCTACTGGGCGCCGCTCACCGAGGGGCGCGTCCGCCTCGGACGCGTGCTCGCGTTCCTCGCCAGCGCGCTCGTGCGGGGGGTGCGCTACGTGGTGCGCGGTTCCTTCGATCGCTGGATGTTTGGCGCGCGCCAGCAGTTCGCGCTCCCAAGGCGCACGCTGCTGCCCCTCCTCACATCGGGCGCGGCGTTCGCCATGGTGGTGGCGAGCGGCGCGCTCTTCGCCGTGTTCGCGCTGCGGCAGCTCCTGGCGCTGGGCCGCGACAGCGCGCTCGCGGCAGCGCCGGTCACGGTGGCCGCGCTCGCCGCGGGCCTCATCATTTTCGCCGCACTGCGATGGTGCCTCGTGCAGTCCGTGGGCGACGTCTGCGCATACATCTCGGCGCACGAGGCCAGCCAGTTCGCCGACATTCGCCGCCGCATCCGCGCCCTGGCGCGGACGCTCGCGCGCAGCGTGTACGGCTCACGCATTCCCGGCAGCAGCGCGCACGAGTACGACGACGTCGTGATCGTGGGCCATTCGCTGGGCTCCGTGATCGCCTATGACATGCTCAACGATGCGATCAATCGCGATCTCCTGCTCGCGTCCATGCCGGGCGGCCCCGCGCCGCTGAACGTGGTGAAGCGTACCGCGCTCCTTCTGACGATCGGTTCACCGCTCGACAAGACAGCATTCCTGTTTCGCACGCAGAAGGACGACGCGCCCGTGCGCGAGACACTCGCCGCCGCCGTGCAGCCCATGATCGTGAGCTACGCCAATCGGCCGCACCGCTGGATCAACATCTGGTCACGCCGCGACTGGGTCAGCGGGCCGCTCGACTTCTACGACGCGCGCCCCGTGCCGCATCCGTTCGCCGAACGCGCCGTGGAAAATCTCCGTGAACCGCGTGCGCCGCTCGATCCCGTGCGCGCGCATACGGGTTACTGGGTGCGCCCCACGCTCGGGGCCGTGCTGTATGACGCACTCTCCGCTGTCGCCGTGAAGCAGGACTGACTCATCGTGCGCGCCCGCGCACACGGTCTGGTAATGAGTTGAATCGCTCATCCCCGTCGCAGAACGGTACCGCTCCCGAATTGGCGATCCGACAGGTTGGGCCACGCAGCACCGGTTCAACTTTTTTCAGGGGGCAAACATGTTCAGACGACTGGTTGTGGCAGGAGGCGCATGCCTGGCGCTTGCGGCGTGCTCGGATAGCGGGCCGCCACCCACCGGCATTCCGCAGCACGGTGTGTCCACCTACAAGGCGTCCGGCAAGGTAGTCGTGACGGGCTTCGGGCGCTCGGACACCTTGCAGGCCTCATCGCACGGCGCACTCGGCACGGGCCTGTCGCTCGACCGCGCCGGTACGAGCCATGGCGGCCAACCCGTTCTGCCGCTGCTCGTCGTGCGCGAGGAAGGGGCGCACGCGGCGAGCACCGGCGGCACGTTCCGTGATGGGCAGGGGCGGCTGCATCAGCTCGTGGTGGAATCCGGCACCGCGGGCGGGCCGCCGCGCGAGTTCCGGCATTACATCAACGGAAAACTGGTGAGTACCACCACCATGCAATGGGAGCGGCGTGGCGGCGTGTGGGTGCAGCGCGATCTTCGCGTCCGCACTTTCAAGGGAGATTCCGCGAGCCTGGAGGTGCACGCCGCCGCCGAACAGGTCGACGTCGCGTCCCGTTCCGCTGGTTCGCGCGCGCTCGTGCGGCTCGCCGCAGGTGTTGCACGAGTCTTCGCGCCACGTGACGCTGTAGCGCAAACGCGGGACTGCACCAGGGAATGGCAGATCTACATCATGGCCTCTGGATACGCCGCGGCCGCCGCGCAGGCACTCGAGATGGCGGTAATGACGGGGAATCCGGGAGTCATCGCCGTGGCCACCACGAACTACCTGCTGGCTGTCGCCGCCATGTGCATCGCGGAATACAATCTCTACCTCTGCACGGGCGGAAGCGCGACAGCTCCTCCCACAGGCGGTGACAGGCCCATCATGTACGCGCCCACACGCGTTGTCCACTGACACACGGGCAATGCAGCCGGGTCGGACCGTGCTGGTGTCCGACCCGGAGCTTCCGCCTTCATTCCGGATATCGTTCAACCTGATCCCCGCATCCCATGTCCCGACTGCTTCGCGCGCTCCCGTGGGCGCTCGTACTCCTCATCGTCATTTCCATTGGTATTCTCGCGCCCCACGGCAGGCCCGGATGGCTACCGCGCCTCGCGCTTGCGCTCATGGGTTTCGGCGGCGCCTTCAACCTGGTGTGGGCCGTCGCGGGCTACATCACGCGCCGGCTTTCGCCCGTCGCCGCCCTGGGCTCGCTCATCATTGGTGTGGGGTTCCTTCTCTACGGCAGCCAGTGGCTTCCCGGCAGGAGCGCGGGCGGCACGCCGAGCATCGCCGGCCTGGCCCTCGGGATCCTGGGAATGATGCTGCAGATCAGCGCGATGAAACCGCTCCGGGAGTAAGGCTGCCTACACGGCGCGGCGTACCCGGCTTGCCTGGCTCACGACCAGCAGCACGACCGTATTCACGAGAAGTGCGATGATGCCGGCATTGAGATCCGTCACGACGTCCGGCCACGATGGCGCGAGCCTCGCCATCGTGACGCCGGACAGCGTGAACCACGTCACCGTGCCAACGCCCGACACGATCCCCGCGAAGGCGCCCGCACGCGTCGCGAACGGCTTCGTGCCCAGGCTGAACAGCACGGCCGGAAAGAGCTGCGTCACGAAGTTGTACCCCATGAGGAGCAGCGTCACCAGCGTTTCACTGCCGCGCACCGTGAAGTACACGCTGACGAGCGCGATCACCGGCACGAGCCACTTCGCCAGGAGCGTCACATGCGCCTCCGGCGTGCGCGGCGCCAGCCTGCCGTACACGTTCTTCGCGACCAGCGTGGCCGCCGTCATGAGCAGCATGGAACCGGGCACGAGCGCGGTGAGCAACCCGGCCGCGCCGATCGTGCCCACCACCCACGGCCCGAATGTCTGCTTCGAGATACGCAGCAGCGACAGATCCGCCGCGCTCCCGGTGAGCCCCGGCACCTGCTGAATGGCCGCGAACCCCGCGAGAAACACGAACAGCAGCACGAGCTGGTAGAGCGGCATCACGACCGCGTTGCGCCGGAATACGTTCTCGTGCCGCGCGGTGTACACGGCCCCGAACCCGTGCGGCCACATGTAGAAACCGAGCGTGGTGAGAATCACCGTGGAAATGAACCAGGATGGGCTCATCCCCGTCGCCGGCAGCGTGAGAAACCCCGGCCGGGCCACCTCGATGCGCTCGAACATGGTGCGCATGCCGCCGTAGTAATGCAGGGGGAGATACACGCCAAGCGCGATCGCCACCAGCAGGATCATCACGTCCTTCACGACCGCGGTCCAGGCAGAGCCGCGCACGCCGGATGCCACCACGTACACCACCAGCACCGCGCTGCTGATCCACACGGCGGTGTTCGACGTGATGGCGCCGTACGATGCCTCCGACACGATGATGCCCAGACCCTTGAGCTGCAGGACCAGGTACGGCACGATGGCAATGACGCCGACCACCGACACGAGCACGCCGAGCCCGGGACTCCCGAACTTGCTCGTGAAGTAGTCCGCCTGCGACAGCAACTGGTGCTCGCGCGCATAGCGCCAGATCACCGGCAGCAGGAAGTACGACAGCGCGTATGCCAGCGCGCCATAGCACAGGATATAGAACGCGGGTGCGCCCTTGCCGTAGGCCCACCCGCTGCCGCCCAGGAACGTGAACGTGGTGTAGATCTCTCCCGCCATGAGCAGGAAGACGAACACGGTGCCGAAACCGCGCCCGCCCACGGTCCACTCCTCGAGAGTCATCGTGCGGCCGCGCCGGGCGCGCATACCCAGCGCGAGCGCGAGCACCAGCACGGCGCCAATGACGAGGAGCGCCGGATTCACGCGCCGGATTGCTCCTCGCGTCGCTCATGCCGGCGGTCGAGTGCGTAGATGAGCCACATGGTGGCGCTGGTGAGCAGCACCCACACCAGCACCCACGCCAGCAGCAACGGGAGGCCGAACACCCAGGGCTCCACCCGATTCACGAACGGCACGCCGCCCAGCATCCCGATGGCGGGCACGAGCGCCAGCCATCGGTACCACCTCACCGTGCGACCGGACTCGCGAGATACTCCCGTGCCGCGGCGACGAACAGCGCCACACCGCGCTCCAGCGCATCCTCGTCCACGTTGAAGCGCTCATGATGGTGCGGATAGCGAATGCCGCGCGCCTCGTTCCGTGCGCCAATGAAGAAGAACGACCCCGGCGCGCGCTGCTGGAACGCGGAGAAATCCTCGCCGCCCATGCTGGGACGCGTCTCCACGAGCGCGTCCGCACCCAGCGTGCGCGACACGACGCGGCGCAGCAGCTCCGTGACCTGGTCATCGTTCACCACCGGCCGGTAGCCACGGTCGAACGTGAGCTCGTACGACGCGCCGTGCGCGCGCGCAATGCCGGAGACGATCCGCTCCATGAGCCGCGGGATCCGGTCGCGCAGCGCCGTGTCGAACGTCCGGATCGTGCCGGTGAGCTCCGCGCGCTCCGGGATCACGTTGTCCGCCGTCCCGGCGATGAATTTCGTTACCGAGACCACGGCATGGTCGATCGGATCCACGTTCCGCGACACGATGTGCTGCAGGTTGGTCACGATCTGCGCCGCCACCGCAATGCTGTCCACCGTTTCCTGCGGCGCCGCCGCGTGGCCTCCCGCGCCCTTCACCACGAGCCGGAACACATCGGGCGACGCCATGAGCGCACCCGTCCGCACGCCGACCTTCCCCGTGGGCATCGGAGCCCAGAGATGCGCGCCCACCACCATGTCGACGCCGTCCATGACACCCGCATCCACCATCTGCTGCGCGCCGCCGGGGAACACCTCCTCCGCATGCTGGAAGAAGAAGCGCACCTCGCCGTGCAACCACTCGCGATGCGCCGCGAGAATCTTCGCCGCGCCAAGCAGCATGGCGGTGTGCCCATCGTGCCCGCAGGCGTGCATCACGCCCGGCGTGCGCGAGGCGTACTCCATGTCGTTCTTCTCGAGAATCGGAAGCGCGTCCATGTCGGCGCGAATCGCGAGCACGGGCCCCGGATGCAGCCCGGCGAGGCGGGCGACGACGCTGGTCTTCGTGGGACGCGTGAGCGCGAGCCCGCCGAATCCCGAGAGCGTCTCGTACACGAATTGCGCGGTCTGCTCTTCGTGGAACGACAGCTCGGGATGCATGTGCAAATGGCGGCGCCAGCCGATCACGGTGTCGCGCAGCGCTGCGGCAAGCTGGACCGGCGTGGGCTCGGCGGAAGTTTCGGTGGGCATGATGGACTCCGGCTGACGTCAGGCGTATGCCGCGAATATGCCGCGTGCGCGGGGCCACGGCCAGCGGTGCGCTCGGCCCTGACGCGCGCAACCCGTCCGCGCTACGGCGGCGGCGCCGCCACGCCGCTCCCCGTACCGGCCGCCGAGAGCGCACCGCCAATGATGATGCCGATCACCAGCACGACCACCACGAAGACTCCGATTACCAGACACCCGGCCATCCGGTCCGCGTGCCCCTGCTGCACCGGCGTGAGCGGCACGTCGCTGTGCCGGGAGTGAAAGCCGGTGTGTGTCCCCGACTGCGAGGTGTAGTAGAGTCCCGTGCCCGGAATGCCGATCGTCCGTCGCATTCCACGCGGACCCACGGTCCAGTGGAATCCCTTCATTCCCATGGTCACGCTCGGCCCCGACTTGGAGATGTTGAGCGAGAGCCCCGGGAGGATCCTGGCGCGCCGATAGAATCGAAAATAGCCCATGCCAACCTACCCCACAGGTTCGAGACGTACCTCCGCCGCGGCGTCGTGCCCGGTCCACCAGCCGAGCGCCAGCAGCGCCGCCGCCAGTTGCGCCGCGACCACGAGGGCGACGCAGCCGCCCCACCCCGCGTGCGCCCACGTCAGCCCCGGCACCAGCGCGCCCGCGCTGCCGCCCGCATAGTACAAGGTGATGTAGAGCCCTGACGCCAGCGACCGGACCGGCGCCGGCGCCGCCACGCGCAGGTAGCTCGTCGCGCATGACTGCGACACGAACGCCGACGTGCACAACGTCGCGAGGCCAAGCGCCACCGCTGGCACGAGTGGAATCATCGTGAGCATCATCCCCGCCGCACCCGCGCCCAGCGACACCAGCAGCACGGCTCGTGAACCGGCCCGGTCGATCCATCGCCCCGCGAATGGCGTCACGATCGCGCCCACCAGATACACGAGAAAGACGGCGCTCAGTGCGCCCGTGCCCAGATGGAACGGCGCGGCCGACAGGTAGAACGTCACGTAGGTGAAGGCCGCCACCAGCACGAACAGGAGATTGAAGCCAATGACATACGTGGCAATGAGTCGTGGGTCGCGCATGGCCGCGCGGCGACCGGCTCGCGCGCCGTCGCTGTGGCGGCGCGGGGTGAAGTGCCGCGACGCCGGCAGCCAGCGCTCGATGACCAACGCACCGGCGAGCGTCACCGCGCCGAGCAGCACAAAGGCCTGGCGCCAGCCGACAAATTCGGTGATGAGTCCAGCGAGCACACGTCCGGCGAGTCCGCCAAGCGCACTTCCCGCCACGAACGCGGCCATTCCGCTTCCTGCGCCGGTTGCGCCAGCTTCCTCCGTGACGTACGCGATCGCGAGCACGTACACGCCGGGCACCGCCAGCCCAGCGAGAAAGCGCCATGCGATCAGCTCACTGAGCCCGCGCGCGGCGGCGGAGAAGAACGTCGGCAGCGACAGCGCCACGATGGAGACGACAATCACGCGCTTGCGGCTCGCGCGATCGGCGAGCAGGCCAACGAATGGCGCGGCGAGCGCCACCGCCGCGGTCGACGCGCTCACGGTGAGCCCGACCTGCGCCTCGGACGCGTGAAAGAGCCGCGCGAACATCGGCAGCAGCGGCTGCGTGGCGTACAGATCGAAGAACGTGCAGAAGCCGGCAAACGCAATCGCCAGCATTCCCGCGGTCGACAGACCGCGGCCTGTCGTCACGACAGCGTGTGGCTCATCGACCCGGCGTCAATGCGGTCCACGGTCAGTGGCTCGGCGCGGCCATCCCACGCGCATGCGCCGTGGGATTCCCGGCGTGTGTCCCAGTAGATCTCCAGTCCGTTCCCATCCGGATCCGCGAAGTACATCGCCCAACTGATGCCGTGATCCACCGCCGCCACCGGCACGCCGGCGCCATCGAGTTCGTGGTACGCCGCCGCGAATGCGCCGCGGTCCGTCACCTCGAACGCCACGTGATGGAGACCCGTGGCGAAACGCGGTGGCTTCGGCGCCGCTGCGCCGAGCGCCTGGAGCGCGAGATGGTGATGCGCGCTGCCCCCGGTAAGAAAAGCGAACTGCCCACCCAGTCGCTCGGTAAGCTCGAGCTTGAGGAATCGCGTGTAGAACGCGATCGCGCGATCCAGGTCGCGCACGCGCAGATGCGCGTGGCCCAGCGATGTGCGATATGCTTGCATGCCTGCCGTCCCTGACTGAAGACGCCCGCTCATCAGGATTCCTGCTGAGCGGAAGCAGCAAGATGGCGTGTCCTGTCGCGCTGCGCTACGGGCGCGCGTGGCTGCACAGTGCGTACCAGATTGCCGGGCTCGACCAGCCCACTTCGCGGGGTATACACCGCGCGAGATCATGACGCGACAATGTCGCGCAACCGGCGCTCGATCTCCCGGCGCGTGCTCGCCGGTTCCAGCACTTCCGCGTCCGCGCCGTATTGCAGCACGTGTCGCACGGCCCACGCCGCATCGGCGAGCGGATGCTCGAGTGTCAGCGACCCGTCGGCGTCCACCGCCACGTGTTCCCGTTCGGCAATCCACCGCGCCACGCGTGGCGAATAGCGGACGCGCAGCGTCTGCGGTTCCTCCGCGTCAATCACTTTCCCGTCGTGCACCACATCATCCAGCGAGAACGACGCCGGAACCTCGAAGTGCGTGTCGAGCAGCTCGCTCTGCTCAATGCGATCCAGCCGGAAAATGCGTATCGCGTCGCGGTCGTCGCAGTGCGCCACCACGTACCAGGCGCCGCGCGACGCGACGAGGCCGTACGGGCAGATCACGCGCACGGCGGACACGACGGCATCCGCACGGCGATACGTCAGTCGCACCTTGCGCCGGTCGCGCACGCCGCGCCGCAGCGTCGCCAGTTGCACCCGGTCGCCCGACGCACCGGAATCCACATGGCGCACGCGATCCGGCGGCGTGTCCGCGGGCAGCTTGGTGAGCGCGGCGCTCAGGCGACGCCGCGCGCTGTCAGCCGTCTCCTGTTCGGCCGGCACCTGTTCCCGGCGCAGCATGGCCAGACCGAGCTGCAGCGCGCACAGCTCGGGCGCGGTGAGCCGCATTGGACGCGTGAAGTGGCTCGTGCGCATGCTCACCTGCGTCGCCTCGAGGTAGATCTCGAGACCCGGCACGAATCCCCCGGGGTCACCAAACCGCATGGACAGCGATTGCATGTCCTTGAGCACGTCGCCGGCATCCGCCCCGGTCAGATCGGCCACTTCGTGCAGCGAATGCGCTTCGCCGTCCGCGAGCAGCGGGATCAGCTGAAGCAGCCGGCGCAGTTGCTGCGCCGCGTCCTGCGTCATGCGCCCTCCTCGTACAGGCGGAGCGTCTCGCGCGCCAGCTCACGATATTTCCGCACCATCTCCGGCGGCTCGACCGGAGCCAGATCACCCGCGAAGCCAAGGAGCCATCGCGCGAACGTATCGGCGCGGCGCACGCGGAAACGGCGCCGATCAGGACGGCCCGCGACCGGTTCGCCCAACTGCGCGGCCGCGGTCGCGGCCCCCGTCGGCACGCGGACCTCCACGAGGATCTCCTCCACTTCCTGATCGCCGAGCTCCCACGCCTGCCTCGAACGCGCATGCTCCTCGAGCCGGAAGTCATCCGGCACGGAGAAATCCGGCGTCCGCATCCTGGCGTGATTGATCGTCACCTTGCTCATGCGGTTCAGGCGGAAGTTGCGCACCAGCTCATCACCGCGCTCCGCGGCCGCGAGATACCAGTGCGAGCCGAGGAACACCAGTCCGTACGGCTCCGCCTCGCGCTCGCGCATCGTGTCCGTGCCCATCGCATGGTACGTGAACGACACGCGCTTGCGGGCAAGCAGCGCCTGCCCCAGCAGCGCGAACGTGGCGCGGCTGGCCGGCGACTGATCCGCCACCACGCGCTCGTCCCGCTCCGCGTCGCGCGCCAGCGCGTCTACCGGCTGGTCACAGGCAAGCTTGCGCAGCGCCGAGTCGGCATCCGCGGCCAGCAGCGGATCGCCCAGCGCGCGCACCCGCGCCGCCGCCTGCGCCACGAGGCTCAGCTCATCCGGCGCGAAGGTGAGCGTCTGCAGCGAAGTGAATGGCGCGCGGCGAGTCGTTGGCCGTCGCGGGCTCCCGCCCGTCGCCGCCAGTTCGATGAAGGGCAGATAGAAATCAGCCGCGCGAAGCTGGTACGCCGACTCCGGCGGATCGCCCGTCTGCACCGTCTCGATCGGAATACCGAAGGTGCGCATCTCGTCCTTGTCCCGCTCGAACATCCGGTTGAGCGTCGCCTCGTTTTCCGTGCGCTGATACGCCGGAACCTCCCGTCGCAACTGTTCCAGCGTGATGGGATAGCGGTGTGACAGCAGTGCCGCGAGCACGTCCAGCCAGCGCTGAAGCTTGGACGGGCCGGGAGCACCCGCTGTTCTGATCGTCATCTTGTTACCGGGCTGCGCCATCGAAGGAACCGGGACTGAGGGGTGACGCCAGGATAGGGTCAGCGGCTGACAGCGATCCGTGCCGCCAATGATGAAGCAGCCCGTGCCCGCCCGGCAACCTTCCGCTGTCACAGATAGGCGGTACTTTGGGCACAGCCGCACCACCCGCTCGCCGCTTCGTCTTTTGCCATCCCCCGTGTGACCATCCTCCATCAGTTCGTCTCCCGTGATCCGGAGCTGCTCCTGCGCGCCGCCGCGAGCGGATTTCTTGCACCTGTGCAGGCCACTCCCGAGTACCCGTTTCCCTCGCCACCGTATCTGCTCGTGCTCCGCCAGGGCGGATTGCGCGATGACCTCATCCGGCTCGCGGCGCAGGCCACACCGCCCGTGCGCGGCTGGTTCGATCCTCCGCTCTGCGTGTTCAGGGAGCTGCCGGAGTGGCTGGGCGCCACCAATCGCAAACCGTGCGGTGAGTATGAACGGCTCGTGCTCGTCGCGTCGCTGCTGCGCGGCTCGGAGCACCACCTCTTCACCACACTGCGCACACCGGCCGCATACGTCGGCGCGCTCGACCGGATCTTCGGCGAGCTGGCGAGCGAGGCGGTGTCCGCGGAACAGTTCGCGGAGGCGCTCGCGCGTCTGTCCGCCATGGAGGCCGCCGGCGCGCGTACGCCGTGCCGCGACGAATTCGAGTGCACGCGCGACGCGGGACTGCTCGCCCTGTACGCCAGCTATCTGGAGCGGCTCGATCGCGCAGGATTGCGCGACGGCCGCGATGCGCTCGTGGACTGCGCCATCGCGATCGAGCGCGATCCCGCCGCGCTCGCGGCGCGACTCGGCGGGCGCCGCGAGATCCGCATTCTGGGACTGGGCGATCTGCGCGACGGATGGCGCCGCCTGCTCGGCGCGCTGGCGGCATCGCCAGCCCTGGATCGCATCGGGATCTATACGTCATCACCGCTGGATCGCCTGAGCGTGGACAGCGACATCACGCGACTCGATGCCGGCGACACGCTCGCGGATCGCCTCTTCGCGAGCACCGGAATTCGCGGACCTGAACGCATCACGCTGCTCGCCACGCCGGACGAGTCGCGCGAGGTGGAACACATCGCGATCCGCGTGCGCGCGCTGGTGGACCGTGGTGTGGCGCCGCACCGCATCGCGATCGTCGCGCGCGACGCGCGCCCATATCTCGATCTCGCCCTCGACGCGCTGCAGCGCCTTGGCGTGCCCGCCACGCTGCGCACGCGCATCCCGTACGTCGAGATCCCCGTGATCCGCGCCGTCCTCGCCCTCCTTGCGGCGGCAACGGACGGTTTCGTGCGACATGGCCTCGTGGAGCTCGCGGAACAGCCGTACATCGGCGCGACGCTCGACGCGGAGATCATCAATCACATCGGCTACCAGCATCCGGTGCATGGACTGGCCGGCTGGGCCACGGCGCTGCGGTCGCTCGAGGACGACGCCGCGGCGCACGAGAACGACCCGGACGCAACGCACCACACCACGCGCCGGCCGCCTCCGCCGCTCGCACGCGTGCACGCCGCACGCGAGGCCTTCGCGGAGTTTGCTCAGCGCGCCACGCTGCTCACGGGCGAGCACCCGCTCACCACCTGGCTCGACTGGCTGACGCATCTCACGACGGACGATCCGTGGGATATCGCGCAGCGGCTGTATCAGGTGCCAGGCGGGGAGTTTCGGCTGGCGAGGGCGGATGTGGCTGCATGGGACAGACTGCGCACCGTGGCGGCCGAGTGGCGCGACGCGGTCCACAGGTGGGACACGGACCGCGCGATCCTGACCGCCGGCGAATTTCACGATGCGCTGCGCGCCATGCTCGCCGGCGATGTCGCGCTGCATGGCGGACCAGCGTGGGGTGTGCCGCTGCTCGAAGCCTCCGCGGCGGAATACCGGTCCTTCGACTACGTCTTTTTCGCGGGATGTGATGCGGGGCGGGTCCCGCGCCGTGCCCCGCGTTCGCCCATCCTCGATGACGCGGATCGTACCGCCTTCGCGATGGCGGGACTCCCGCTGGAGCAGCGCGTACACTGGGATGCGCGTGAGCGCGAGCTGCTGCGCATGCTCGTGGCCGCCGCGCGCCGGCGCCTCACCTTGAGCTGCGCGAATCTGGACTCCGCCGGATTCGACGTGCTGCCATCCACGCTGATCGATGCCGTGGGCGATGCCGCCGTGCTGCGCGTCAAGCTGATCAGCCCATCGATGATCGTCACGCCGCATCTCCCGTTGTATCGCGAGGCAACGGTGCCCGCGCGCGCACACCGCGCCGCACGCATCGAGCGCGTGCGTCATGGCGGCGAGATCTCCGTGTACAACGGACTGATCCAGCACCCGGCGCTGCGCGCCCGGCTCGCGACCCGCTACGGCGACGACTACCTGTGGAGTCCCACACAGCTCGAGGGCTACGCCAAGTGTCCCTGGGCGCATTTCTCGGCGCGGCTCCTCGGACTCGAGGAACGCGCGGACCCCGACGCGGATCTGGATGCCGCCGCGCAAGGCACCATCATGCACGCGGCGCTGCAGCGGTTCTACGATGCGGCGTACACGCGCGCGGGCGAACCGGTGATGCTGCGCGACAGCGATCGGGAGTGGGTCGCGCATGCCATTCCCGCCGCGCTGGATGCCGCGCTCGACGACACGGAGCACCTCCACTGGGCGGAGCACCCGGCGTTGCGCGCCGTGGAACGGGCAGAGCTGCTGCGCACGCTCCACGTGTACGTGAACTTCGAAATCGAACGGAACGAGGCGTGCTTCACCAACCGGGGAGATAGCCGGTTCCTCGTACGCACGGGCGTTGAACGCAGCGAAGTGGTGCTCAGCCAGGTGGCGCTGCGTCGTGGTGGCATCCAGATCCGGTATCGCGGCACCGCCGATCGCATGGAGCGCGGCGTGGATGACCGGTTCCCGAGCACGCAGTTCATTGCCGCCGTGGACTACAAGCGCACCGCCTTCTCCACGCCCGGTGCAGGGAAAGCCCAGGCGTGGAACGATGGCGTCGTCCTGCAGGTACCGCTCTACCTGCACGCGCTCGCCATGGCGCATCCCGCCGACACGGCCGTTCGCGTGGAGTACCGGGCACTGCGCAGCCCCAGGGTCGTGCACCGGCTCAATCTCTTCACTGTCGACAAGGACACGCACGACGTGAAGAACGATGCCGAGGCGCAGACCCGGTTCGGCGCCGCGCTCGACGCCGCCGTGCTTCACGTGCGCGGAGCGCGCGATGGCTGCTTCCCCGCCGCGCCCGCCAGCTCCTGTGGCTGCCCGCCATTCTGTCACGCCCGGGACATCTGCCGTGTGAAAGACGGTCCGAAGCAGTCGGGAGGTACCCGATGAAACACGCGCCACGAGATTCCCAGTGGGCGGCCATCCGGGATACCACGCATCACCTCCTCGTCACCGCCGGCGCCGGAACCGGAAAGACACACACCGTCGTCGGCAAGGTGCTGTATCTGCTCGGCGTCGCGGTGCGAGGCGAGACGAACGCCGCGCCGATCGCCCTCTCGGACATCGCGGCCATCACGTACACCAATCAGGCCGCGGCCGATCTGAAACGGAAGCTGCGCGAGGAGCTGCGCCGCGCGAACCGCCGCGAGCTCGCCGCCGAAGTGGACGAGGCGCGCATTGGCACCATTCACGCGTTCTGCGGTGACGTGCTGCGCGAGTTCGCGCTGCGCGGCGGGCTCCCGCCATCCCTGCGCATCCTCACCGAGGACGACACGCACACGCTGATCGACGAGATCGCGCGCGACACCGTCATCTCGGCCGTCGAACTGGAATCGGTGCCCGACCTGGATGCCCTGCTGGCCCAATGGTCGCTCGCGGACATCACGACCTGGGTCGCGACGCTCGCCGCCGACACACACCGGCTCTCACGCCTCACGAGCGCACGCGCATCGCTCGGAGTGCGCGAGGGTGCGCTGCTCGACATCGCCCGCATGGCGCACGATGCCGTCGAGGAGCGGATGCGCCGGGACGCGTCCATGGATTTCCACCGCATGCTCACGTGGGCGCGCGATCTCATTCGCGACGCGCCCGGCGTGTGCGCCGCGCTGCGGCGCCGGATCCGCGTGCTCATCGTGGACGAGTTCCAGGACGTGGACCCGGTCCAGAAGGAAATCGCCTATCTGCTGGCCGACCCGCTGTCGCGCGCCACGAACACGCCGCGCCTCATGCTCGTGGGTGATCCCAAGCAGAGCATCTATGCCTTCCGCGGCGCTGATGTCACGGTCTGGAATTCGGTGCAGCGCGACTTCGCCGAGCGCGGTGCAGGCATCGTGATGCATCTCGCGGACAACTTCCGCAGCGTCGCGCCGATTCTCGCCTTCGTGGCCAGTGCGATCGGCCCGCAACTCGACGAACCCGTGCAGGGAGACGAGCTGCAGGATTTCGAGATTCCGTTCCACCCCGTGCAGCCCACACGCACGGATGGTCCGGAGAACCTCGCGGTGGAATTCATTGTCGTGCCCCGCAACGCTGACACCAGGCCTGCGGTTGGCATCGTGCGCGCGTCCGAAGCGGAGGCCGTCGCGCAACGGATGCTTGAGTTGCACGCGGCGCATGGAACGAACTGGCGCGACATGGCCATCCTGCTCACCGGATGGGGCGCACTCGACACCTACGCCGCCGCACTCGGCCGGGCCGGAATCCCCAGCTATGCGCTCCGGCAGGAAGGATTTTTCGAGCGCCGGGAAATTCTCGACCTCATTCTCGCCCTCCGTGTGGTGCGCGACCCGCGCGACGATACCGCGTTGCTGGGCTTCCTGCGCGCCCCGTTCGTTGGCGCGAAGGATGAATCGCTCCTGGCGCTCGCGTTCGACGCGAAGCCGCCGTTGTTCGCGGTCGCGCCCCGCACCGACTGCCCCGAGCACGAACTGCTGTCGGATGCCTTCGCGCTCATCGACCGCTATGCCCGGCTGCGCGATCGCCTGCCGGCCGCCGAGCTGCTGTATCGGCTGCTCGAGGAAACCGGCTATCTCGCGCACCTGGCGCTCCTGGGCGATGACGGACGCCAGCCGCTCGCCAACATCCGGAAGTTCCTGCGCCTGCTCGATGCGAGCGGCGACAAGAACCTCGGCGATTTCCTGCGCAGGATCCGCGATGTGCGGGACACAGGCTCCCATGAGAGCGATGCGCCCCTGTACGGCGCCACGGACGATGTCGTCACGATCACTTCGATTCACAGCGCGAAGGGACTGGAGTGGGACACGGTGTTCTGGTGCGACCTCGTGCGCGACCCCCGCAAGGGACATGATCCCGGCAAACTGCTCATCGCGCGCGACACGATGGTGCTCGGCCTTCCGGACACCGCGGCGAAGGAGCAGCCGGCGCACTTTCGCGAGCTCGCCCGCACGCTCGACGCCCAACGCGACGCGGAGTACAAGCGGTGGTGGTACGTCGCCGGTACGCGCGCGAAGAACCGTCTCGTGCTGAGCGGCATCCCCTGCGGGGAGTGGAACGGCGCCGGCACCTTCGCCGGCGTGCTGCGCGAGTGGCATCCGGGCTTGACGCCGGATTCGGGCGCCTCGCTGGAGTATGAGGAGCTCGGCAGGAAATTCGCGGCGCCCGTCACGCTGGCGCCCATCGTCGAGCCCGACCCGCGCGCGCCCGTCGAGCTGGACACGGTGCTCCCGGTGGAGACGCTCGCGCGCCCGCGCACACCGGTGGTCGTGCCGGCTGGTCGTGGACGTTTCTCCGCCACGGAGCTGCTCGCCTGGGCGCGCTGCCCCAGAAAGCATTGGTTCCGATACATCGCCGGCCTGCAGGAACCAGCGCTGAACCGGAACAGCGCCGAGTATGGCGACGCGATCGCGCGCGGCCAGATCGTGCACGACGTGCTCGAACACTACGACGACGATGCCGACCTGGATGCGCTGCTGGACGATGCGATGGAGCGCGTGCGTGCCGACACATTCCTCAGCGCCGACGCGCGCCGCCGGCGACGTGACGAGCTGCGGACCGCGATCGCGCGCGCGGAGCGGGACCCCGGCTATCGCGCCATCGCCGATCTGCCTGGCGCCCGGCGCGAGCTGCGCTTTCTCTACATCGCGAACGAACATGCCGTCGCCGAAGGCGCCATGGATCTCGTCGCCGCCACCGCGGACGGTCTGGTGATTCTCGACGTCAAGACCTCGCGCGGCAGCGTGGACGACGCGGAACGCAAGGCAGCAGACTACGCGCCGCAGCGCGACGTATATGTGGCCGCCGCGCAAGGCGTGAGCGGCCTCCCCGTCCAGCGCTTCGCCTTCCACTTCACCGATTCGGGTACGCAGATCAGCACCTCGCTCACGAACGAGGACCGCAAACACGCCGCCACTCAGTTCGTGCAGCTCGCGCGCACGGCCACGCAACCGGACCCACCGCTCACCAGCTTTCCGCGCGAGTGCGCGTTCTGCGGCTATCGGAAGGTGGGCTGGTGCGAGGGGGTGGGTTAGAGACGTAGCTGGCAGCTGGTTTAACGGCGGTAGCTGGCAGCTGGCAGCTGGCAGCTGGAGCGGAGTGGGCCGAGCACTGCGCCACCCGTGCGGGGGGGCAGAGCGGACCCGTGGTACCGAGGGTCCGCGGCGCTCCCCCGCACGGGTGGCGCACTGCGCGCGCGGGGTGGCGCGCTGCCCGCCCCACTCCCGCCGTTACCAGCTACCCGCTACCAGCAACTATCACCTGCATCCCCGCGAGCAACGCCCGCGCGTTCCGTCCGATCACACGCGTGTCGTAACCCCCTTCCTGCACGGCGAGCGTCGGCAGTCCCAGCGCCGCGATGGCGCGCCCGATCCGCTCGAAGCCATCCGTCGTGATGGCCCACGCACCCGTGGGATCACCCTTCGCGATGTCCAGCCCGACCGATACCACCAGGTAGCGCGGCGCGAAGCGCGCAATCAGTTCCACCGCCTGCGCGAGCGTGCGCAGATAGTCGTCGTCACCCACGTTCTCCGGAAGCGGGAAGTTGTGATTGTAGCCCGCTCCCTCCCCCTCCCCGCGCTCGTCCGCGAATCCGGCGAAGTACGGATAGGCGTAGCTCGGATCGCCGTGAATGGAGATCGTGAGCACGTCACACCGCCCGGCGAAGATCTCCTGCGTGCCGTTGCCGTGATGGAAATCAATGTCGAGCGTCGCCACACGGCCGGCGGCGCTCAGCGCCTGCGCGGCGATGGCGGCGTTGTTGAAGTAGCAGAAGCCGCCGTATACCGCGGATTCCGCGTGGTGCCCCGGCGGCCGGCAGAGCGCGTATACGAGCTGCTCGCCGCGCTGGAGCAGCTCCGCGCCCGACATCGCGCAGTTCGCCGCGGCGCGCGCCGCGATGTAGGCGTTGTGCGTGAGCGGCGTGAACGTGTCAATGCAGTAGTAGCCGGCTTGCACTTCCTCATCCACCGGCTTGCGCGCGCGCTGCCGGATGGGAAAGACGTACGGATAGATCGTGCGATCGCTCGCCAGCTTGAGACACACCTGCTCGAGATACCGCACAAAATCCGCATCGTGCACCGCCATCACCGGCTCCACACCATGATCGTGCACTTCCGCCATGTCCAGCCCCGGCAGGCTCCGGATGTGATTCAGGATGCGGTCCACACGCACGGGCCGCTCCACGTACCCGCGCTCGCGCACGTGATGCACCTGATGCCGCGGCGTGACCAGCACCTTGAACGGGCGCGCAATGCCATGCCGCAGCGGCGTGATCGCCGCCGGTCCCCGTGCGCGAGGCAGCTGCAATGCGATCCCGCCGTCCCGCACGGACGCCACGATCGAGCGCGCATACGGGTCGTCACGCGCATACTGGTACTTCCGGAAGAGGATCGCGCTCATCATGCCGCGTACCTCGGCGGCCGATGGCTCGCGCTCCGCACCCAGCGAGTCGAACATCACGTACGGTTCGCCTTCCGCGCGCTCCGGCCGCCTCGCCTCGTAGCTCGTACCCTGGATGACCCGCGCACCGTAGCGCTCGTAGAACCGGATGCGCGCGCGGTTCTCGCGACGCCGCACCGCATCCGGTTCCAGCTCGGGCGCGTCGGGTCGTACTTCCAGGTACAGTCCGAGTGACCCCAGCGACACCAGGTACTCCCGCAGCGCCTCGTACAGCGCACCGCCGATACCGCGCTGCCGCACCGTGGGGTCTACCACGATGAAATCCAGCAGCGTGGCATTGAGATCGATGTAGTGAAAGGCCAGCGCGAACGCGAACACGCGCCCTTGCTGCGGGTTCTCCGCGGTGATCAGGATCGTGCGCTGTTCCGGATCACCCCGCCCGCGCAGCAGATCGGGAATACGATCGGCATAGTCACCGTAATACGCGCCGAAGTAGCTGCGGAAGATGCGCTGCACCTCCGCTACGCGCCGCGGTTCGGTGTCCGCATCGAAGACGTGAACGAAGCGGATCGCCATCCCGCGCCTATCGCTCCGTCACGTGATACTTCTCGAGGATCGCGCGCACGCGGTCCAGGGGAATCGCGTCCACGGTGTGGCCGTTCCCTGTCACCGTCGTCGCCATGAACAGCGAATCGTAGATCGCTTCCTCGGTCGCCTCCACCACCCCTTCGAACACCGCCGACATCGCATCGTTGGGCAGGTCGGCCACCGTGCGGACGCTGTCGTTCGCGGCCGACGCCCCCGAATCGAAGCTCACGTGCCGCCGCACTGATTCCCCGGTGGAGAACGCAATCACGTAATCGCCCGATCCGTTCGACGCCGACGATCCTGTGCGCGCCAGCCCCATGATCGCGCGCGCCGCCACGCGTCCGAGATTGCGATCCGAGAGCGGCGCGTCCGTCGCCACCACGATCATGATGGAGCCGTCACCGTGCCCACCCTCCACCTCGTGCTGGAAGGCGTAGCGCCCCAGCTCCTTCCCCACGGGCGCGCCAAGCACCTGGAGAATCCCGCCGAAGTTCGTCTGCACCAGCACGCCCACCGTGTAGCCGCCGAGCGATGCCGGGAGCACGCGCGACGACGTGCCGATGCCGCCCTTCCAGCCGAATGCGACCGTCCCGGCCCCGGCGCCCACACTCCCCTCCTCCACCGGCCCGCCGCGCGCACTCGTGAGCGCATGCCGTACCGCCTCCGCATCCACGGGGCGCGCGCGAATGTCGTTCAGCGTGCCATCGTTCGTCTCGCCCACCACGGGATTGATGGAGCGCACGTTTGACATCCCCGGCTGCTCCAGCATCCACCCCACCAGCGCGTCGGCGGCCTTCCACACGCAGAGCGTGCATGTGAGCAGGATCGGCGATTCGATCTCGCCCAGCTCCGCCACCTGCGTCACGCCGAGCAGTTTCCCGAAGCCGTTCCCAACGTGAATCGCCGCCGGCACCCGGTCCAGGAAAATGTTGCCATCGTGCGGGAAGATCGCGGTGACGCCCGTGCGCACGGAATCGCCGCGCACGATCGTGGTCTGTCCCACGCGCACGCCGGCGACGTCAGTGATGGCGTTGAGCGCACCGGGCTTGAAGATCCCGGGCGCGACGCCGAGGTCGCGGGCGCGCGCGCGGCCGCCTTCCGCGCTCTGCGCGGCAAGTGAAGTGGTGGCAATCATGAGTATCAGCAGGGAAGTACGGAGCATGACTATCCCGCCACCACCGTGAGCAGGAACGTCGCGCCGCTGTCGGACTGCACGGCATGCTCGACCTTCGCGTTCACCACGAGCAGGTCGCCGGCGGCAAGCTGATGGCGCTTCCCGGCCACTTCGAATTGCATGCGCCCGTCGAGCACCTGCACCGAGACAGGCCCCTCCGCCCGATGCGTCGGGATCTCGCCACCGGCGGCGAGCGCGATGAGCGTGATACGCAGCGCTCCCTCCTTCACAAGCGTGCGCGCGTTGCGACCATGTTGCCTGAGCAACTCGGAGCTCTCCACGCGCTCCCGCTCCGCGCCGATGTGCAGGAGCAGCGCGTCACCGGATAGTGGACGATCCATGGATGACATGTTTGTGGCTGGTAGCTGGAAGAATGGTCGATAGCTATTGACAGTGAACCAAGTAATACAGGGGACGGTGAGATCGGCATCCCCCGCAACACTCCCCTCGTCTACATTTCCAGCATGCCCACTCGTACCCGCACCCGCTTCCTCATCATCGGCAGTGGCGTGGCCGGCCTCCATGCAGCGTGGCGCGCGGCCGAGCACGGCGACGTGCTGCTGCTCACCAAGCGCACGCTGTTCGACAGTAGTACCGCCTACGCCCAGGGGGGCATCGCCGCCGCGCTGGGTGCGGGCGATTCACCCGAGCTG
>Ga0207660_10000445_pt1 | contig 27256 bp, 18 predicted proteins | sample KBSC73BmetaG_FD_184335 | JGI IMG/M metagenome (GOLD analysis project Ga0207660, IMG submission 184335) | Corn rhizosphere microbial communities from Kellogg Biological Station, Michigan, USA - KBS C7-3B metaG (SPAdes) (version 2) | ecosystem: Host-associated > Plants > Roots > Rhizosphere ... | reverse complement strand
GCACGCACTATCGTGGTGTTCCGCGACAGGCCGATGCCTTCCACGGGCAGCCAATCGTTGAAACCCGTGAAACTCGCGTTGAACACGTCGCCGTGTTGGTGCAGCGTGTGCTGCCAGCCGGCGCTGCCATCAAAGGCCATCTGCATCCCGTTGGCCAGTCGCCACCCGCGCTCGGCACGAAGACCCAGACCCGTCTGCAAACGACCAACCGTACGCGCCTCGGCCTTGAGTCCGTACCCCAAGCCGCCCTGCTCGGCGAAGCCACCCAAGTCGAGACTCTGGTAACGCACGTCCGCAAAAGGCACCACGCGCGTGCCACCGATCTGGAACAAGCGGCCGCCCTCCAGTGCGCCTGCCATGTAGCGCCCGGTGGAGGCGTTGCCCACCGGCGCCATCAGCGCACCCAGTTGCAGCAGACGCTGCATGTCCTCGCGATACCAACCGCTTGCGACTTGCGCGCTCGCATACCATTGCCCGTTCACCACGCCACCGTACATCGCGATGGTGTTCATCCAGGTGCGGTCGTGGTCCCAACTTGCGTCGAGTTGGCCGAAGCCACTGCTCTGTCCGGCCGCGACACCCAGCCATCCGCTTGTGCCGATGCGCAGGTCGGCGCCGGCCATGCCGCCGCCGCTGCGGAAACTCGCTCCCGCGTAGCCACCGCGCTGCAGGTTGCCCTCCCAGCCGAGATTGCTGTACCACACGCCCGACTTCGCCCGGCCGCTCGCAAGATCATCGAAGTGCTCGGACAACACATGGTTCCCGGCATCGATGCCGCTGAACAACATCGCGGCGCTGGCGGTGTGCAGCTGACCTGAAAGGCTCTGCAGCGTGGCTTGCGCCGCCGCGGGCGTGGCACTGTGCTGGATGGCACCCGCGCCTTGCAGCACGTTCGACGAAGGCGTGTCGCCCGATGCCATCGTGGCGTTGATCGTCTCGAACCCGGTTTGCACGCGCTGCGCCGCCGACGCCGACGCGGGATCGACGATGCCCATGTCAGCCGCGGCCACGGTGATGTCGAGACCGGTGGTATCCAGCCACACATCATTCGTGCCGTAACCGATGGTCGTGGAGGTGAACACCACGCCGGTGTCCTTGACCAGATTGGCGAACGTGCCGGTCACGCCACCGGTAGCCGTGAGCACGTCGGTATGCGTGTTGGCGACATAGCCGCTGTCGGCGCCCGTCACTTCCAGCGTGCCGCCGTTGAGCGTCGCGGTACCGGTCACCGCAAGCTTGCTGCCAAGGCTGACGGCCAAGGTGCCCGCAGAACCGCTGTAGCCGCCATCAACAATGGTGTCGCCGTCGTGAACAGCAACCTTTCCAGAATTGAAAAGATTGCCGTCCACCTCTGGAACACCGTCCAATATGCCACTGAACACGGTGATGTCTCCAGGCAGCGGCTGGCTCGCCTGCAGGGCGCCCTCACTGATGGCGATACCACCTGTCCATGTGTTCGCGCCAGCAAGGGTAAGTGTCCCAGTACCGTACTTCCAGAACATTCCATTGCCACTGATGATACCCGTGATAATCAAGTTGGTTCCGGCATCGGTCTGGATTGAGCCATTCGCCGTTACCACGATGTTGCGCCCGGTGCTGAAACTTGCCGTCGTTTCCAAAACACCGTCCCCCAGTGACACCGCGTTAGTGGGGGCACCGAGATTGGTGTCCTGCGCAACTGATAGTGCGCCGCGATCAATAATGAGCCCCCCGCTGAAAGTATTGGCGCCTGTCAGCGCCAGCATAAGCGGGCCCGTCTGCGTCACGGAGCCGGTGCCTGAGATTACCCCGCCGTAGGTCATATCATTGCTTTCATCAAAGACCAACGCCCCATTGACCGACACATTCCCAGCTATTGACGCGTCTCCGACGTAATCTCCCAGTTGCAACATAGCACCGGCATCAATTGTGGTAACGCCGGTGTAGGTATTCGCACCGCCCAACAGGAGCGTGCCGCCCGAAAGCTCAAGGCCACCCGTACCACCGATGGCCCCGTTAAAACCACCATCAAGAACTCCCGTAGCACCGCTCACCGTCAACGTTCGTGCGCCCAGCGCCACGACCCCACCGCCCGACAAGTCCTTGATCGTCGCTCCGTTCGTCGTAGCAGAAATATCCAAAGTACCGCCACTGTCTATTAAAACTCCGCTGGAATCGGCAATGCCGCCATTGCCAGCCAGTGCCAAGGTGCCGGCGAAGATACGGGTTTCACCGGTATATGAATTGACGCCGCTGAGAGTACCGGTAACGCCAGGGTCGTTCATGAGCAGCCCGCCACCACTTCCACCACTTATACCCCCGTCGGCCATTACGCCACCAAACGCCCAAGACTGGGTTCCCAATTCGAGATTGAGGCGCTGGCTGCCGAGCGCGATCGTTCCGTTGCCATTTAGGCCGGTAACCCTAGGTTCACCTCCAGCCTGTGAAACATCAAAAATCGCACCACTCGCGATGCTCACAAATCCGGCGTGGACATAGACCATGCCACCGTAGGACCAGCTCGGGGATATCGCTAGCGTGCCGGCGTTGACGTTGACTAGCTGATATGGATCGGGCCCCATACTCGCGATAGTCAGGGTTCCTAGCCCCTCTTTCGAGAGCGTTCCTTCGCCCGGCCCACCCCATTCGATCGGACCAGATAACGTCAATGCATAACCATTGGTATCAATACGTGCCGTGTTCTGGATATCGATGCCGTGCGACAACGTAAACGATGCACCCACTTGCAACGTACCATTGTCGATAGCAATACCTCCACTCGTCAGACCCAAATTGGCATCACTGGATACCTGCAGTACGCCACTATTGATGTTCGTCCCTCCGCTATACGCATTCGAACCTGTCAGCGTCAGAGCGCCCGTCCCCGCCTGTGTCAGCGAGCCGGCACCGGAAATCACACCGCCGTAAGTCACGGGGTCCCTGCGATTGAATACCAGCGAACTGTTGTCCACCACGTCACCAACGATCGATCCGCTCGTGCCTCCATCGCCCAGTTGCAGTGCACCTGCATTGATCGTGGTACCGCTGCTGTACGTATTGGCACCGGTCAACGTCAGAGTATTCAAACTATCCTTCGTCATCGAGCCATTGCCGGAGATAACACCTCCGTAGGTCATGTCCGAAAAGCTGGCGAAGTTCAGCGTTCCGTTATCCATAATGTTGCCCGCGACGGATCCGTTGGTGCCATCGCCTTGGAATCCGATTTGCAGTGTTGCGCCCGAAAAAATAGTGGTGAGGCCGGTATACGTATTCGGGCTCATCAGGTCGAGCTTGCCACCGAGAAGCGCGATCCCACCCGTACCACTGACAGTACCGAAGATGTATGCCCCCGGAAGAGCATTCATTACGGTCAATGTCTTTGCACCAAGCACTACCGCTCCGGTTCCTCTCACGCTCTTTACCGTTGCGCCACTGGCGGTACCAGAGATATCGAAGGTACCGAAAAGCAAGTAAATTTCGTTGGACTTGGCGATGCTGCCTGAGCCTGCCAATGCCAGCTTGCCTCCGCCATCGATTGTTGTGATGCCTGTGTACGTATTCGCGCCGGTTAGTGTCAATGTGCCTGTGCCAACTTGCGTCAACGAGCCGGCGCCGGAAATCACGCCGTCATAAGTCAGCGAATCACTGCGTGAGAACCACAGCGAGGCGTCGTCGACCAAGTCACCAATAATCGAACCACTGGTGCCGCTGCCGATCTGCAAGACACCTGCGGTGATTGTGGTACCTCCGCTATACGTGTTGTCTCCGGCCAGCACGAGGACGCCGAAATCCACTTTGTTCAGGCCGGCACTGCCGGTCAAGGCATTGCTGATAACGGCCCGGCCGACCGGCCTGACGGGGCTACCATCACCAACGTCGATGTCAACAAGACTTCCTGCGCTACCGGCCAACTGCAGCGCATCGCCGGTCAACATGTAACCGTCGGCCGCGAAATGCATGCCGGTGACGCTGATGGCGCCTGCACTGTCGTCCACTGTGACCGTACCCGGAGTGCCTTGGAATATTGCCAGGCCCGGTTGCGGCGACATCGTTGCCGGATCATTGCCGTTGACGTCGGTCCATGTGGCCGAAGTGAGCGACCAGGTACCACTTCCGCCCGGCGCGCTGGCCGAGACCGGCGCCCAGATATTTCGCACAGATGGCGGAACCGGCGGATGGTCGGGGCGCAGGTCGGGCTTGGCTGGCGACGACGCTCCAGCCGAAGCCGCGGGGGCAGACGAGGCGACGACGCCGATCGGAATGGATGAAATGGCGGACCACGTACTGTCGCCATGAGGGGCGCTGGCCGAAACCAGCGGTGCGGTATCCACCAGATCACGCGGCGACATCGACCCATTGTCGGGACACAATTCCGCTATGGTGGATGCCGTTGCGGTGAAGGCCACGGGGGTGCACGGCGTGACAAGAGTGGCCGCAGCCGGCGAAATGGCGAACCGTGTTGCATCACCGCCGAGAATGGCGGTCGAAACCGGCGCCCGAAAGTTCAATCGGGCAGGCGGTGGTACCGGTGCATGGTTGGGGCGCAAGTCGGGTATGGCATGCGACGGTGCGGCGGCCAAAATCTCGGGAGCGCACACCGCGAGGACGATAGCAACGGCCAATGCAAGCGAACGTTTGCGACTTTGATGCATACGCCACCTCTGTCTTTTTTTGTCCTTGCGATTTGGCCATCCGGCGCAACAGATCGCAGTCGTCAATCGGCTTTCAAAAATCAATCACCTTTGAATCAAGTTCTGAAAATGGAATCCCGGATCAGACGCCCCGGGCGGCCTGCCGCGCCGCCGATGTCCAAGGCGGTAACCGTTCGTACGAAACTTGCGACGTAACCATCATCGCCTTTCGGCCCCAAGCTCTGCGCACGGCAATCAGTTTCGCGCTCGGGAGAGCCCCGCCTGATCCCAAGCCTCATGCGCGGCGGATCATATTCTTGGATATCCGCGGTTTCAATGAAATTCGAGATCACCAGATCGGCCTACCAGGTGCGCGCCCCGGAAAACCTGTGCCGAGATAAAAGCCGTGGTCCATCAAAACATGTGCTTCTCGATCCCGAGGTGCGCCATGATCTTGCTGCCGATTTCCTCGATGGACGTGTGGGTGGTGTTGAGTGAGGGGATGTTTTCGCGGCGAAAGATGCGGTCGGCGACTGCGAGCTCGTGGATGCAGCGGTCGAGCTTTGCGTAGGAACTGCCGGGGCGCCGCGCCTCGCGCACTTGCGCAAGCCGGATCGGATCGATGGTCAATCCGTACAGGCGATTGCGGCAACCTTCGAGGCGCCTGGGCAGGTAATCGCGTTCCAGGTCCTCATCGGTCAGCGGGTAGTTCGCGGCCCTGACGCCATAGTGCAGCGCCATGTACAGGCAGGTCGGCGTCTTGCCGACCCGCGACACGCCAACCAGCACCACGTCGGCCTGGCTGTAGTCGACGTCGATGCCGTCGTCGTGCGCCAGCGCGTAATTGGTGGCGTCGATGCGCGCTTCGTACTGGTTGAAGTCGACCATGCCGTGCGCGCGGTTGACCGCGCCGGAACGCCGCGCACCCAATTCCAGTTCCAGCGTGCCGATGAACGGCGCCAACACGTCGATCATCAGCGCGCCGGACTCGGCGATGATCTCACACAACTGCGCATCGACCACGGTGTTCACCACGATCGGCCGCTCGTCGTGTTGCGCGTACACGGTCTTGATGCGCAGCGCCGCCGCCCGCGCCTTGTCGGGGGTATCCACGAACGCGATGCGATGGCCGTCGAACTGCACGCCTTCGAACTGCGCAAGGATGGAATTGCCGATGGTCTCGGCGGTAATGCCCGTCGAATCGGAAATGAAAAAAACCGTCCTGCGACCGTTCATGCTTGAATCCGATTCCAATGGAGCCCGGAGTGTAACGGCGAGCTGATCGCGGGCACTGGATACGCCGTGATCCTGTCGGATGCCGAAGGCGCCATTCCTGTACCTCCTGTACCGCAAATTACGCAAGCACGGCATCAGCCCGCACCCGCGAGGCTGAAGCCGCGCACGCAAAAGCGATTCGATGCGTCCGCCGGCTGCTTGCCGAAACGCGCATCAGAAGCTGTAACTGGCGTTCACGCCAACCAGCCAGTTCCGGTTCGGCGCCGGTTCGAAGAAGCGGCCGTTGGTGGCATCCACCACGACCGCGCCGACGTAATGGCGATCGAACAGGTTGTTGACCTGCGCGAACTCCTTGAAGCTCCACCCCGTGACTTGCTGGCGAAATCCCGCTTCCGCGTTGGCCACCACGTAGCTGGCCGCGGCCTGCCCGTTCTCGTCGTTGACGAAGACGCGGCTGCGCAATTGCGCGTCGGCGAGCGCGTAAAAGCCGGTGGGCGCGTAGCGCCAATCCAGCGCGCCGTAGAGCGTGGAACGCGGCACCCCCGGCAGGCGTTTTCCCGCGAACGGCCCTGAAGCAAAATCCGCCTGCAACCAGGTCCACGCGAGATAACCGTGGAAGCCGCCGCCGAGACCACCGGCCAGACTCAGTTCGACACCCTTGCGCGTGGTGCTGCCGGCGTTGCGGAAGGTGGAGCGGCCGTTCGTGGAGGCCGCGGTCATGATTTCGTTGGCGGTGTCGATCTTGTAGAGCGCCATCCGCAGCTTGCCCTGCGCGCCGAAGTCGGCCTTGAGGCCCGCCTCGTAGTTGTCGCTGGTGCTCGGTTGCAGGTTGAAGTTGAGACCGGAGGTGCCATCCGGGCGATACGCGAGTTCGGCGAATGATGGCGTCTCGAAGCCCTTGCCGTAACTCACGTACGCATTGACCGATGGCGCGAGCCGATAGAGCGCGCTCGCGAAACCGGTGGATTTCGAGAAGTCCTGGCTGCCGCTGTCGTCCGGATCCACGTCGGTGATGAAATGATCGCGGACCCTGAACGTGACGCGCGAACGACGCAGGCCGCCGACGAGCTGCCAGCGCCCCAGCACCCAGCGCGCCTGGGCAAATTCACCGATCCGCGCAAGCAGGTCGTCCTCGTTGCGCGCGAGCGCGCCCTTGCTGCCATCGTCATTGACGAAGCCCTTGCGCCGTTCGTGCAGCCGCTGGTAGTCGAAGCCCGCCGTCGTGGTCAATGGAAACCCGGCAAGCATGGCGTCGTGCGTCCAGTGCGCGCTGCCGCCTCCCGCGCTGTTGTCGAGGTCGACCACCGCGCCACCCGACAGCGGCGTATCGCCGCTGAAAGGCAGGAACTGGACCACGCGCCGGCTGCCCAGCCACGCCGTGGCCTGCACACGGTCGTGGTCGCCGAGTTCCTGTTCGTACACCACGCCAGCTTGGCGGTGTCGGTGGAATTCGCCCGATCCGAACTGGAATACGCGTGATACGGCTTGCCGGGGATCTTCGGCCACCTGTTGCGCGTTCAGTGCCGACGGATCTTCCGCGAAGGGCTGGTTTTCGGCATTGAAGATGAAGGTCAGCGACGCGTTGCTGTTCGGCTGGTAGCGCAGCTTGGTGTAGAGATGGTCGCGCTTTGCCGCGCCGTGTTCACGATAGCCGTCGGTCTGGAACGACGAGGCGCTCGCCATGTAATTGACGCGTCCGACCGTACCGCCCGCGTCGAACTGCTTCTCCAGCGTGCCGTAGCTGCCGACCAATACGTTCGTGCCGAACTCGGGCCGTTCGGGGCCATCCCTGGTGAATACCTGGACGACGCCGCCCGCGGCATTGCCGTACAGCACCGAGAACGGACCACGCAGCACTTCGATGCGTTGCGCGGCCGCGAGGTCGAACGGGTCGGTCTGGCCCTGTCCGTCGGGATCCGAATACGGCAATCCGTCCACCATCAGCCGGATCCCCGTCACGCCAAAGGACGCACGCGCGCCGAAGCCACGCAGGGAAAGTTGCAGGTCCTGTGCGAGACTCTGGCGGTCTTGCGCGACCAGGCCCGGCACGCGCGCCAGCGTTTGCGCCAGGTCCGCTCCGGGCGGGCCCGACCGGATCTCATTGCTCGTCACCACGCTGATCGACGCCGGCACGTCGAATTCACGCTCGGGAATGCGTGTCCCGGTGACCACGATGGTGGGCAGTGATTGCGGTTTTTGCTTGGGCGTTGCCCCGTTCGATTGCGCGACAGCCGGCGACGGCAGCAGGATCGCCGTCGCCACCCATGTCGCCAGCATGGCCAGGGGAACGCACCGCAGGCGGGAATGCGAATTGCGCGCGAACCCTTTGCTGCCGCGCCCACCACGCAGTCGGCGCAGCTTGTCTTGACCCGCCATCGCAAGTCTCCGTGTTGTACCGGATTCCCTTGTCGCTCCACTGTAACCGGAACCCGCTTCAGCGCGGCGCGCCGGGCGTCCGGTCGCTGCTGCGCCCTGAATTGCACCTGCCCCGTCGGCGCCGAACATCGCCGCGGTGTGGCTGTAGTCGGCCTGCCACCGGACACGGCCGAACTGGCCACCACCCCCCAGGGCACGCCCTTGAAGGCATGCGCAGTCAGGCGCATCGGTGACTGACACGACGGCTGCGTCGAAACCGGAACACCCCTGTACCGCGCATGTAACAGTCGCCCCGCTTGGCTTGTCAGTGGCAGCAGCCGCCGCGAAAATGGGGGTTTTGCGGACCGCGGGTCCGGATATGGAGATGGCTGTGAGCGAACTCGTGCTTTGGCTGGACCAGTTGCGCATGACCGACCTCGCCAAGGTCGGCGGCAAGAACGCTTCGCTGGGCGAAATGATCGGCAACCTCGCCAAGCTGGGCGTGTCCGTCCCGGGCGGGTTCGCCACGACCGCGGACGCGTTCCGCGAGTATCTGGAAAAGAGTGGCCTCGCCGACAGTATCCAGAAGCGGCTCGCCACGTTGAACGTCGAGGACGTCACCGCGTTGGCCGCGGCCGGAAAGGAAATCCGCGGCTGGATCGTCGATACCAAACTGCCCGGCGAACTCGAACAAGCAATCCGCGATGCCTACGCGAAACTTTGCAAGGACGCCGGCGGCGACAATATTCCGGTCGCCGTACGTTCCTCCGCCACGGCCGAAGACTTGCCTGACGCATCGTTCGCTGGCCAGCAGGAAACCTTCCTCAACGTCACCGGCATCGAGGACGTGCTGCACAAGGTCAAGGAAGTCTTCGCCTCGCTCTACAACGATCGCGCGATCGCGTATCGCGTGCATCAGGGCTTCAAGCACGAAGAAGTGTTTCTCTCGGCCGGCGTGCAGTTGATGGTGCGCTCCGACATCGGCGCGTCGGGCGTGTTGTTCACGCTCGATACCGAGTCCGGTTTCCGCGACGTGGTGTTCGTCACCGCCAGTTACGGCCTCGGCGAAATGGTCGTGCAGGGTGCGGTGAATCCGGACGAGTTCTACGTGTTCAAGCCGACGCTGAGGGCCGGCAAGCACGCGGTGCTGCGCCGCAACCTCGGGGCCAAGCAACAGCGCATGGTGTACTCCGACCAACCGGGCGAGCGCGTGCGCATCGAAGCCACGCCGGACGAACTGCGCCGCAAGTTCTGCATCAGTGACGCCGATGTCGAATCGCTGGCCAGGCAGGCGCTGATCATCGAGGAACACTACAAGCGTCCGATGGACATCGAATGGGCGAAGGACGGCGCCACCGGCAAGCTCTACATCGTGCAGGCACGCCCGGAAACGGTGAAGTCGCGCGCGCACGCAACCCAGCTCGAACGCTTCCAGTTGAACGAAAAAGGCAAGGTGCTGGCCGAGGGCCGTTCGATCGGCCAGAAGATCGGTGCCGGCACCGCACGCGTGATCCGCTCGCTCGACAAGATGCACGAGTTCAAACAGGGCGACGTGCTGGTCGCAGACATGACCGATCCCGACTGGGAACCGATCATGAAAAAGGCCGCCGCCATCGTCACCAACCGTGGCGGCCGCACCTGTCATGCCGCGATCATCGCGCGCGAACTTGGCGTGCCGGCGGTGGTCGGCACCGGCGACGCGTTGCAGAAGATCCCGGACGGCCACGCAGTCACCGTGTCCTGTGCCGAGGGCGATACCGGTTTCATCTACGACGGCAAGCTGAAGTTCGAACGCATCACCGCGGACCTCGGCGACATGCCGCCCGCGCCACTCAAGATCATGATGAACGTCGCCAACCCCGAGCGCGCGTTCGACTTCGGCATGTTGCCGAACCAGGGCATCGGTCTGGCGCGGCTCGAAATGATCATCGCCAGCCACATCGGCGTGCACCCGCGCGCCCTGCTGAAGTACGACCAGCAGGATGCGGAAACCAAAAAGAAGATCGACGAGCGCATCGCGGGTTACGCGGGCCCCGTGGATTTCTACATTGATCGTCTGGCCGAAGGCATCGCCACCATTGCGGCGTCCGTGTATCCGAAAACCGTGATCGTGCGGATGAGCGACTTCAAGTCCAACGAATATGCGAATCTCCTCGGCGGCGGCAAGTACGAGCCGCACGAGGAAAACCCGATGATCGGCTTCCGCGGCGCCTCGCGCTACGTGGACGACTCGTTTGCCGAATCGTTCGGCCTCGAATGCAAGGCGGTCAAGAAAGTGCGCGAGGCGATGGGCCTCGACAACGTGTGGGTGATGATCCCGTTCATCCGCACGCTGGACGAAGGCCGCAAGGTCATCGACGTGCTGAAGACCAACGGCCTGAAACAAGGCGAGAGCATCAACGGCAACGCGGCGCTGAAGGTCATCATGATGTGCGAGGTGCCGTCCAACGCGCTGCTGGCAGAGGAATTCCTCGACATCTTCGACGGCTTCTCGATCGGCTCGAACGACCTCACCCAGTTGACGCTGGGGCTCGATCGCGATTCCTCGATCGTCGCCAGCCTGTTCGACGAGCGCAATCCGGCGGTGAAGAAACTGCTGGCGATGGCGATCCAGACCGCGCGCGCCAAGGGCAAGTACGTCGGCATCTGCGGGCAAGGTCCATCGGACCACGCCGATCTCGCTGAATGGCTGATGGACCAGGGCATCGAATCGGTATCCCTCAATCCCGACACCGTGGTCGATACCTGGCTGCGGCTTGCCAAGCACAAGGGCTGAAAATCATCACAGCGATCGTTCGCGATCGCTGCGTTTCCGGCTGTGCCGATTCCCGGCGCACCGAAACAGCCGCGGCCGATTTCGATGACCGATTCGATCGAGCCGCCGACTGCCGGATGACGGCAGCCGACGCGCCCTCGCATCCACTGCTTACTTCAACGCGCCCAGATCAGCGCCGAAATTGATGTGGAACGGTTGCCCGCCGAGCACCAGCGCCGGCACTGAACGCACGCCCGCGGATTCGGCCTCCGCAACCCGGTCCTTGTGTTCGCCGAGGTGCACGATCTCGACTGCGTAGCGCTTGCGGTCCAGCGCATCGGCGACATTGCGCTCCGCGGCAACGCAGACCGGACAACCTGCGTGATAAAACACGGCTTTCGTGAGCATGGTGTTTCTCCTGCAAAAAGGTACGTGACGATCGCGGCCGCCACGTGCATGATTGTGGCGATCCACGCCCACGGGAAAAGGAGTTACGTACCGGTGGGGTAAGAACAAAATGGTGCAATTCATGGAACGCGCACGCAAAAGAAATTTGCACGGCAATCCGATCACCGCCCTTCTGGAGGACGTGCTGGGCTGCAAATGGTCGTGGCGCATCCTGCGCGAAGTGCGCAATGGAGTGAACCGGCCGGGCCAACTCGAGCGGGCGATCGAGGGCATCTCGGCCAAAGTGCTCAACGAACGTCTGCGCAAGCTGCAGCGCCATGGCATCCTCGAGCGCACCGAGTACCCGGAGGTTCCGCCGCGCGTCGAGTACCGCTACACCGCGCTGGGCGAACGGTTCTTCGCGATCCTCGGCGAAATCGAAGCCGTCGAATCGGAATACGCGCGCAGCGGCCGCACCGCCACACGCTGAAGCCGCCGATTGGCATCCATGTGCCATTGGTCATCGTGACCCCGCGACGTCCCCATGGCATGCTTGGCGCTCGACGCGCCGCGCCCGGATCCGGCGCGCATCCGCCCATTGCCGACGGAATCCCATGAAGACTGCCTTTTCGTGCGCGCTCGCGCTGTGCCTCGTCGCCTCCCCGTCGTTCTCATCGACGGTGTCCGCCGCGAACAAACCCGTTGCGTCGAAATACGATCCGCAGGCGTTGTTCGCGCCGTTTGATTACCAGAACCCCGTGAATCGCTATCGCAGCGCCGACGGGCGGCCCGGCCCGGACTACTGGCAGAACCGCGCCGACTACGAAATCCATGCGACGCTCGATCCGCAAAGCAAGACGCTCACCGGCACCGAAACGATCACCTACACCAACAACAGTCCCAAGCCGCTCGATTACCTGTGGCTGCATCTCGACCAGAACCTCTACCGCACGGATGCGCGCGGCAACTTTTCCGGCGACAGCGCGCCGAAGGCCGACGAGCACACCGAAGGCGACGTGATCACGTCGGTCGAAGTGGTCGGCGACCACGGCACGGTGAAAGCGGCGCACCTCATCAGCGACACCCGCATGCGCGTGGACCTGCCCCAGCCAGTCGCGGCGGACGGCGGCAAGGTGCGCGTCCGCATTGCGTGGCACTACACGATCCCGGGTGATTTCGGCGGCCGCACCGATTGGTTCCACACGAAGAACGGCGACATCTTCGAAATCGCGCAGTGGTATCCGCGCATGTGCGTGTACGACGACCTGCGCGGCTGGGACACCGCGCCGTACCTCAACAGCGAGTTCTACCTCGAATACGGCGATTTCGATTACTCGATCACCGTACCGTCGAATATGCTCATTGTCGGCTCCGGCGAACTGGTGAACCCCGAAGACGTCCTCACGAAGACCGAGCTGCAGCGGTACGAGCAGGCGCGCCATTCCGACAAGACGGTGGTGATCCGCTCGGCCAGCGAGGTGACCGATCCGGCCAGCCGTCCGAAACAGGGCGGCACGTTGACGTGGCGCTTCAGGATGCAGAACACGCGCGACGTCGCGTTCGGCGCGTCGGCCGCGTACGTGTGGGATGCGGCGCGCATCGACCTGCCAAGCGGCAAGCATGCAATGGCGCAATCGGCCTACCCGGTCGAGAGCATCGGCAAGGACGGCTGGCAAAATTCCACCCAGCACGTGAAGTACACGGTCGAGTTTTTCTCGAAGTACACCGGTTTCGATTACCCGTGGCCGAACGCGATCGCCGAAGCCGGCATCGCCGGCGGCATGGAATACCCCGGCATCGTGTTCGACTGGTGGAAGGCGAACGGCTACACACTGTTCCTGCTGGCGGTACACGAAGTCGGGCATTCGTGGTTCCCGATGATCGTCGGCAGCGACGAACGCCGCAACGCGTGGATGGACGAGGGCATGAATACCTTCGTCGACGTGATTGCGCATGAGGACTGGGGCAAGGCTCACGGCGGCCAGTTCGCGCCGAAGAAAGACAGCGAATACGCGCCGCTGACCGGCGACCCCGCGAAGGACATCGTCAAGCAGGTGTTCGATGATCCCGATGCGCCGCCGATCCTGACGCGCGCGGATGCGATCCGCGAAAAGTTCCGGCATCCGATCACGTATTTCAAGGCTGCGTACGGGCTGACGTTGTTGCGCGAACAGATCCTGGGGCCGGAGCGTTTCGACGCGGCGTTCAGGCAATACGTGCGCGACTGGGCCTTCAAGCATCCCTCGCCTTCCGATTTCTTCCGCACGATGGACAGCGCCGCGGGCGAGGACCTGTCGTGGTTCTGGCGTGGCTGGTTCCGGCACAACTGGAAGCTCGACCTCGCCGTTACCGGCGTGAAATACGTCGACAACGACCCCGCCAAGGGCGCGCTGGTCACGGTGGCGAACCTCGACAAGTTCGCGATGCCGGCGACGCTGCGCGTGACGTTCGACGATGGCAGCACGAGTGACGTGCGCGTGCCGGTCGCGACCTGGATGCAGCACACGCAGTTCGATGTGGCCGTCGCGGGCGGCAAGCGCATCAAGCGTGCGGTGATCGACCCCGACGGCGCGTTGCCCGACGTGGATCGCGCCAACAACACGTTCGCAGTCGGCGCCTCGCACAAGCAATGACCGCCGCACGGCCGGTGACGCGCACGTCGCGCCGGCCGTGCCACAATGCGGCCTTCGTTTCGCCTCGGGGAACGGTGATGCGTGCACGTTGGTTGTTCCCGCTGCTGTTCGTGATCACCGCGCCTTTGCCCGCCGCGCCGGCATCCGCGTCGACCAACCTGCAAGCGCTGGACGGCTACGTGCAGCAAGTGATGCACGACTGGCACGTACCCGGTCTGTCCATCGCGATCGTGCAGGACGGCAAGGTGGTGCTGGCGCGCGGCTATGGCGTGCGCAAACTCGGCAAGCCCGGCAAGATCGATGCGGACACGCTGTTCGACATCGGCTCCAACACCAAGGCATTCACCGTTGCAGCCTTGGGCACGCTGGTTTCGGCCGGCAAGCTCGAATGGAACACGCCCGTCACCGATGAGCTGAAAGACTTCAAACTGGAAAGCCCGTACGTTACCCAGAACGTCACGTTGCTCGACCTGTTGACGCACCGCACCGGCTACTGCGATCCGGGCGCGGCGTGGTACACCAGCGATGCCGACGACATCGTCCACCGGATGCGCTGGCAGAAACCCGAACACGGCTTCCGCACCACGTTCTGCTACAACAACGTGCAGTACCTCGCCGCCAGCCGTTTCATTCCGGCCATCACCGGCCAGAGCTGGAACGACTACGTGGCCGCGCACCTGTTCCGGCCGCTCGGCATGGACCGCACCGTCAGCACCGAGGCCGGCGTCGCAGCGGCCAGCAACGTCGCCGCGCCGCACGGCATGATCGAAGGCAAGCCCGCGGTGATCCACCGTTACTGGCCGCACAACATGGATGTATTCGCGGCGGTGGGCGGCATCTGGTCCAGCGCCAACGACATGGGCCGCTGGCTGCAGATGCTATTGGACGACGGCAAGTACGATGGCAAGGCCGCGCTGGATTCGAAAGTCGTCAATGCCATGATGACGCCGCACATCCTGATCCAATCGGGTACCGGTGTCGGCGACGAAATCCGCACATGGATGCCCGGCGGCATGTTCTACGCCTACGGCATGGGCCTGTTCGTGCAGGACGATCGCGGACACAAGATCGTCTGGCACGCGGGCGACATCGACGGCATGGCCTCGGCCGTCGTGCTGGTGCCGGACGCGCAACTCGGCATCGCGGTGATGGAAAACATGGACCACGCCGACGCGCGCTTCGCGATCGTCGCGCGCGTGCTGCAGACGATGCTCGATCTGCCACGGCACGATCTCGAACCCGCCCTGCTCGCCGCCGCGCGCAAGGACGAAGCCGAAGGCGCGGCGATGGACAAGAAACTCGCGAATACCCGCAAGCCGGGAAGCAAACCGTCGCTGCCCCTGGCCGATTACGCCGGGAGCTACGCGGACAAACTGGACGGCCAGGCGCGCGTCTCGCTCGAACACGGCCATCTCGTGCTGCGCCTCGGCAATCCCGATTTCACCGGCGATCTCGAATCCTGGCACGACAACACGTTCCACGTGACGTGGCGCTACAAATTTTACGGTGACGATTACGCGACCTTCGACGTCAACGCGCTAAAGCAGCCCGCGCGCCTCACGCTGGCCGGCATGTCACTGCATTTCGAACGAACGAGATCTTCGGCGACCCGGTCCCGTTGAGCCTCGACGCCCGCCGGCGCGGGGCTCGTGTTGGCCGTGCCGGCGGCAACGAAGATTCCGGCTGAACATCCGGGCCGGCGAACGCCGGTTTTGCATCGCCTTCATGCCGCCGAAACGTACGGAGTGCTTTCATGAACCCTTGTTCCGCAACGCGCAAGGAGCACCCATGAACATCAAGGATGTCATGACATTGAATCCCACCTGCTGCCCGCCCAACACCACCCTGCAGGACGTGGCGCAACTCATGCGCGACGAGGACATCGGCGAAGTGCCGATCGTGGAAGAAGACGGCGCCAGGAAACTGCTGGGCGTGGTCACCGACCGCGACATCGTGGTGCGCGCGGTCGCCGCGGGACGCGAGGCGCGCAAAATGACGGCCGGCGATTGCATGACCGCCCCCGCGGTGACGTGCAACGAGAACGACACGCTGGAAGACTGCGCGCAAGCGATGGCCTCACACCGCATCCGCCGCATGCCGATCGTCGACGAAAACGGCGAACTATGCGGCATCCTGGCGCAAGCCGACCTGCAGGCCACCGACGCACGCTCGCTGAAGGAACAGGTAGCCGACCGGGTTTCCACGCCGCATTGATCGGAAGTTCGGGACTCGGACTTGGTCCTGGCAAGACAATTCTGAGGGCTTCGGTCGGCAATCGAACTGCAGACTCTGCCCTGATTGCCATTCCAGACGCGCGCAGCGCGATCCGGAATCGGTTTCGGGCAGATCGACAATGGCTGCTCCAACCGATTCCGGGTTCGACCTGCGATGAAACCGCAACCCACTTGGAACGACGAGCTGAGGGGCTTCGTCTGCCGACAAACCGCAGCCGGGATGCGGGATTGGGGATTTGGGGTGCTACAGTGCCGCGATGGCCGATTTCCCCTCCCTCGCGGACATCCGCGCCGCGCGCGAACGCCTGGGTGATCGCGTGCGCGAGACCCCGGCGTGGCAGTGGCGCGGCGACGCGATCGAACGTGCGGCCGGCGCCGGCACGCAGGCGTTCCTGAAACTCGAACTGCTGCAGCACACCGGAACGTTCAAGGCGCGCGGCGCATTGTTGAACGCGATGGCGCTGTCGGAGGACGAGAAACAGCGTGGCGTCACCGCGGTCAGCGCCGGCAATCACGCCATCGCCGTCGCGTTCGCGGCGCGCAGCGTCGGCACCACCGCGAAGGTGGTGATGCCGAAAACCGCAAACGCCGCGCGGGTGGCGCTGTGCCGCGGTTACGGTGCAGAGGTCGTGCTGACCGACGACGTCTACGCGGCCTTCGCGGAAGTCGAGCGCATCCAGCAGGACGAAGGCCGCACCTTCATCCATCCCTTCGAAGGCGAACTGACGGTGCTCGGCACCGCCACCGTCGGTTACGAACTTTGCAACCAGGTGGTCGATCTCGAGGCCGTGATCGTGCCGGTCGGTGGCGGCGGCCTGATCGCGGGCATCGCCTGCGCGGTCAAGCAGATGCAGCCGCGCTGCAAGGTGTACGGCGTGGAACCCGAGGGGGCGGACAGCATGTCGCGGAGTTTCAAGACCGGCTCGCCACAGAAACTCGAGCGCGTTGCCACGATCGCCGACAGCCTCGCCGCGCCCTACGCCCTGCCCTACAGCTTCGGCGTGGCGCGCCGCTTCGTCGATGACATCGTCACCGTTTCCGACGATGCGATGCAACGCGCGATGGGACTGCTGTTCGCGGAAATGAAACTGGCGGTTGAGCCTGCCGGCGCCGCCGCGACGGCCGCCTTGTCCGGACCGCTGCGGGAACGTCTGGAGGGGAAGCGCGTCGGCTTGATCGTATGCGGCACCAACATCGATCTGGCGACGTTCATGCGGCAGGCGACTCCGTACTCGCCGTAAATCCGGGTGGGCGCGACGCCGCTTGCCAAAAGCCTTCCGTCGGCGGGAAGATCAGCGCGGCCCGCAACGGCGGGCTTATTTCGACGAGGGAGCCGGATCATGCAAAGCCGGGCCGGTGGGCATCCTGATGCGCAATGGCGGCTTCACCGCGCTGTTCGTGCTCTCCGGCTGGCTGTTCGCGCGCGCCGCGCATCGTCAGGCCGGATAACCGTGTGATCACTTGGCGGCACTGGTTGAAGCGGTTCCTGCTTGCGCTGGTGATCGCCGGCGCCTTGCTGTTCGTCGTGCAACGGTTGAAGGGCCATGCCGCGAGCGATGCCGCCGGCTTCGCGACACTCTGGAGCGCCGTGTTCGCGGGCATTTTTACGGGCATCGGCTATGTCCGCTACCGCCGCAGTCCTGCCTGCATGTTGCCGCGATCCCGGCATGACTGAACCACCGCCGACGTCCACGACACGACGCTCACATCGTCGCCGATAGTCTGACCCGACGCCCCGATCGCCTTGCACGGAACGCGATGCGATGAACACCCACCCGGTTGCCAGCCGCGTCGAGCCTGCGCGCGACGCAACGTCGACCCGCGCCGATTCGCTCACGCGCGCGCTGGGCATTATTGCGCTCGTCGGCGTCGCGTTCATCACGGTCACCTGCCTGCTGGTGCAATTCCTGCGTACCGATCTCAGCTGGACCGCCACGTCGATGAGCATCTACGTGAAGGGTCCGTACGGACGCTGGGTGCAGGCGAGTTTCTTCGCGCCCGCGCCGGGCATCGCGGCGCTGGGCATCGGGTGGTATCGGGCACTCGACCGGCGCGCGCGCAGCGTGTTTCCACTGGTCCTGTTCGTGGTCGCGGCCGCCGCGTTGTGCGTCACCGCATCCTTCATCGCCGACGCCACGCGCTGGCCCGTCACCGTGCACGGCAGGATTCATCAATGGGCCGCGTTCGGCACCTTCATCTGCGTGACCACCGCCGCGCTGCTGCAATCGTTGCGCCTGCGCTTCGATCCAGACTGGCACGAGCAATTCATTGAAGCCACCACGATCGCTTCGGTCAGCGTCGTCTATTTCTGGGTGTACGCGTTGTCGCCGATCCCGCGCGGCGTCGGCGAAAAAGCCGTGATCGCGCTGGTGCTGGCGTGGCTGTGGCGCGCGTCGTGGTGGCTGGCGTGGTGTGCCCCCCGTTGATCATCACCAACAGGTGCCGCGACCATGATGCGACGCGTCCTTGAACGATGTCGATCTTGATGCGCGTAGTCCGTCGTCCAATCAGCCGCTGCTGGCGTCGAAATCTCGGCGCTTGCGCGGCAAGACACTCACGAGCCATGAAGGACCCGCAGCACCGCAACCTGCCACGCCGTGCGCGCGCCCTCATGGATTGAATGGCCTTGCGGCAGGGCGGTTCAGATGGGAAGATTGCGGCGGGGCAGCAAGATTTCGGCTCTCGTAGGTTAGGCTCAGCGCAGCTGTGCCCAACGACACACGGTTGGCATTCGCAGGAGGAGGCGCTCACCCCCAACCGTGCATGTTACGTGTACCTGACGAAATCCGTGCCCGGAATCTGTTTTACTTCTTCGGGGCTGCGAAATGCTTCTGGGGAGAAGCACCGTGAAATATTTCAGAGAATCGGCGACTCTGTTTTTGATTGCGTGTTGTGCTGCATGCGCGCCAATGCCTATCGAGCGCACGATCAATCACCCAATTGACACCAGTCAGCTCGGGCAATTTCGCTCTGGGATTACGACTGAGGCTGACGTTGAGCGCGTTTATGGACCGCCTGCACGGACCATTACCAATTCGCAAAACGGGCACACAGCACTTGTTTATGCATACAGCCATGTCACCGGCTCGGTCTTCGGCGAGACTAATGTAAATTCACAAGGCGTGGTCTTCATTTTCGATGCTAATGGTCGCCTCATTAGCTATCGAGCCAATAGCACCAACGACAATGTCCGTTAATGGATAAAAGAAAAATGACCAAATTCGCTCCAGCACTTGCGTTGCTGCTAGTGGTCGCATTGGTCTCAGGCTGCGGCATGTATTCCTCCAATGTGAGGTTTGGCAACCAGCAAAGCTTGGCAAGCCTGCACGATCAACATGAGGCGGCGTTGACCGTACTTGTATACCCGTCTGTCCCCGGCGGCGCCGTGGTACTCGGCCCCGTCGATGCCGCACGCTGCCATCGTTTTTCCAACCGCACCCCACCTACAAATGATATGGTGCTGGCGGACCTCAAAATTGCTGCGTATGCCCAAGGTGCAAACGGGATCACAAATGTACGCATTGTGAAAAAGTCGGGTCTAACGTCCAACTGCTGGCATATACTGGACGGTCGCGCCACTGCTCTGAGAGTACCGAGGCCTCCCGATACCTGAACCACGTAGGTTGGGGTGGGCGCTTTCTGCGAACCCCAACGTCATTCTTGCCGCTCGCCTCTCGAATGCGAAAGATCCGGATCGGCAGCCCAATCCGCAGCCAACGTTCCGTTCCGGATGTACCGATGAATGGATGATCACGGCCAATCGCTGGCCTTGGCAGCGTGTCCATGCTCGACGGGATTGATGTGGATGTAATCACTTGGCGGGCGAGATCGTTCTTGTCGCGAATCAGGTGCTCCCAAAAGCGTCGTTATGCCGCGTTCGCCCTTCGCCTCACGTGACAGGTTGACCTTCTCGATAGAAGCAATGCACCGGGAGAAGCCAGCCCTGATCAATGCCCAGCGCGTCGAAAAATCGGCATCATCGGGCGGCAGCGTCAGGACTGCGTGGATGTGGTCCGGCAGCACCACCCAAGCGATAATTTAGAAGGGATGTCGTTGGCGCACGTCGCGAACAACGTCACGCAATGTGCCCACGCGTCCGACCAGCAACCAGTAAGCGGCCTGACAGGTTCGCCAGATTGACGGAGAAGAAATAGGTGCCACCGGGGACGGGGGCTCGTCGGTAGTCCATGGTCACTCGTGATGAAATTGTTGGGTTCGCGAAGAGCGCTTACCCCAACCTACGGTCATTCCATGGCCGGCGTTTGAGAGAACGGCACGCCGCTGCGCTCGCCCCAGTAATAGATGACCAGGGCAATGACCACCGCGAGCACGGAATCCCACGGTCCTTCGATGACACGCGTGCCACCGAACGTTCCGAGCCGCGAAGCGATCAGCATCAGCGCGTAGAAGCCCATCAGCCACAGCGATGCGCGTACGTCGCGCGCCAGTTCGTCGCGCCGAGTGCGGAGCCACGCCGTGTACGCGACGTACACTGCGTACAGCACGATCTGCAGGCCCAGCAGCCACGACACGGTGCCCCAGCCGGACCAGTACACGATCAGTGCGGCGACGCTGAACGACAGCGGTCCCAGCACCGCGAAACCACGGACCCGGAACGGTCGCGGCATGTCGGGCGCGTTGCGGCGCAACGCCGCGGTGGTGACGGGCGCGACGGCGTAGCTCAGCACCAGTGCCGCGGACACCACGTTGATCATCGCCGACCACGACGGAAACGGCAGCGTCCAGAAGATCGACAGCGCCAGCGTCAGCCACAGCGCGGGGCGCGGAATGCCCGACTTGGCATCAACCTTCGTGAACACCTGGAAGAACGTGCCGCCGCGCGCCCAGCCATAGACGACGCGCGGCGTCGCGTTCATGTAGATGTTGCCGCAGCCGCTTGGCGAGATCACCGCGTCGCATACCACCAGGAACGACAGCCAGCCGACGCCCAGCGCCAACGCGATGTCGTGGAACGGCAGCGCGAACAGCTTGTCGATGCCCTTCCAGCCGTGCGCCACCATCGTGGCCGGCACGCTGCCGAGGAACGCGACCTGCAGCAGCAGGTAGATGCCCGTCGACAACGCCACCGACAGGATCAGCGCGATCGGGATCACGCGCTGCGGATTGCGCACCTCGCCGGCCACCGACACGATCGGCGTCAAACCGAGATACGCGAAGATGATGCCGCCGGCCGACACCGCGCCGGCGATGCCCGCGAATCCGAATGGCACAAAACCGTACGCCGTGAAGTTGCCCGAGTGGAAAAACCACAGCAGCACGACGATCACCGTCAGCGGCACCACGAACTTGAAGATGCTGACCAGATTGTTCGCCCGCGCGAAAGTCCTGACGCTGTAGTAATTGAGCAGGAAGAAAACCGCCAGCAACGCGAGCTGCACGAACCAGCCGAGCAGCGTCGGCGACTGCGATCCCACCTGCGTCAACTGCGGAAACCAGGCCGATGCGTATTGGCGGCAGGCAGTCACCTCGATCGCGATCAGGCTGGAAAACGCGATCAGCGTGATCAAGCCCATCAGGTACCCGAGCAACGCGCCATGCGAATACACCGGGTAGCGCACCACCCCGCCGGAATGCGGCAGCGCCGCGCCGAGTTCGCAATACACGAGACCCAGCAGCAACACCGCGGCACCACCGATCAGCCACGACACGATCCCGGCCGGTCCCGCGATGTCCGCCACGTAGCTGGCCGAGAACAGCCAGCCGGAACCGAATACCGCACCGAGCCCGATGAAGGTGAGATCGATCAGGCCGAGTTGCTTCTTGAACCCGCCCTGCGCAGTTGCGCCATCGTCGTCCGCGATCGGCGACAGCTCACGCGCGTCTTGACTCATGGCTGCTTGTAGATCACGCCGCCCTTCATCACGAACGGCACGTGCTCGATCGCGGTGATGTCTTTGGTCGGATCGCCCTGCACCGCGATGACATCGGCATCGAGACCGACTTTCAGTTGGCCGAACTTGTCCTGCTGACGCAGGATTTTCGCGTCCACGGCGGTCGCGGCCAGCAGCGCCTGCACGGGGCGCATGCCGTCCTTCACCATCAGTTCCACTTCCTTGTAATTGGTGCCGTGCTTGAACACGCCGACATCGCTGCCGCAGCCGATGGTGACGCCGGCCTGCATCGCGAGCCTGAACGCGTTCTGCGACGCCTTCATCTCGTCGTTGGGCGGATCACCCGGTTTCCAGTGGTCGAAGTATTCGGCGTACGCGACCACGGCTTCCAGCGTCGGCAGGTACGCGACGTTGTGTTTCTTCATCATCTCGAACACTTCCCTGGTGCCGTTGAAGCCGTGCTCGATGGTGTCGACGCCCGCGAGGATCGAGCGGCGCATGCCTTCGGCCGTGGTCGAGTGCACCGACACCGGCAGGCCCAGCGAGTGTGCGGCTTCCACGCCCGCGTTCAATTCTTCCTGGGTGAAGGTAGGCACCGAGCCGTGCGACTTGCCGCAGTGGTAGTCGGCGTAGATCTTGATCCAGTCCGCGCCGTGGCCTGCCTGGTCTCGTACGGCCGCGATCATCTCCGGCACGCCGGCGACGGGAATGCCGCCCTGCGGAATCGTCATGTCGGTGCGAAAGCCCATCGGGCCGGGGCCGTAGCAATCCTTGGCGACCGTGGCGCGGGTGGCGACGAACAGGTGCGGGCCGGGAATCAGACCGTCGTTGATCGCCTTCTGCACTTGCACGTCGGCGTAACCCGCACCTTCGGTGCCGAGATCGCGCAGCGCGGTGAACCCCGCCATCAGCGTGTCGCGCACGTGGTCGACCGCCTCGATCGTGCGATACGCCAGCGGCTCCTTCAGCACCTGGTCGTTCCACAGCGTCTCGTTGTACGGGTGCAGGAAGATGTGCGAGTGCGCGTCGATCATTCCTGGCATCAGTGTCGTGCCAGGCATGTTGATGACCTGCGCGCCGGCCGGCACCTTCATCGAATCGCGCGGGCCGACGGCGGCGATCTTGTCGCCCTCCACCAGCACTGCCCAACCCGCGTGCGTGCCTTCGCTGCGCGCGTCGAACACGCGGTCGGCGGTGAGCAAGTACACGCCGGCCTTCGCTTGCGGACCCGACGGTTGCGGGGGCGTTGCCGCGCACGCCAGCGTGGCGACGATCGACGCGATGAACGCAATCAGGACTTTCCGCATGGACATGGCACCCCCTCCGGTCCGCACAAGACGTGGAGCCTACACCCGTGGCGCGACTTGCGCGAAACGCGCGACGGGCGAATACTCCGCCGCGGTTGCACCCAAACCCCACGCAACCCAGGAGGGAAAGTCATGATCAGGGCATTACTGGCCATCGCGGTCGGCGTCTTGCTGGCTGCACCGGCTTTCGCGGGCGACGCGCACGCGTCGAGCAAATCGATCAAGCACGGCGAGTTCCTGGTGAACTACGGCGGCTGCCAGGACTGCCACACGCCCGGCTGGTCCGAGCACGCTGGGCAGGCGCCGAAAGACACGCTGTTGACCGGCAGCGGCATGAACTTCCAGGGACCGTGGGGCACGACGTACGCGCCCAACCTGCGACTGTACGTCCAGAAGCTGACGGCGAAGCAGTGGATCGCCAAGCTGCGTTCCCTGAAGGCGCGACCGGCGATGCCGTGGTGGACGTTCCGCTATCTCTCGGACAAGGATCTCGCCGACATGTATGCGTACATCCATTCGCTGGGGCCCGCCGGCAAACTCGCGCACGACTGGGTGCCGCCGGGGCAGGATGCGCCTGCGCCGTATTTGAAACTGGTGCTGCCGGCGCCGCCCGCGGTGGTGCACGCCGACTCGCATTGATTCCGACCGGTGCCGCACACGCGGCACCGATCGCACCCGCACGCGGTTGTGTCATTCATGCGTGCGGCCGATACTTGCAACCGTTCGCGTGAAGGGGCAAGCCATGATCGGTGAATGGTATGCGGGGGTGCGCGTGCTGCACATCCTGTTCGCGGCACTCTGGGTGGGCTCGGCGGTGTTCTTCACCTTATACGTGACACCCGCGATCCGCGCGACCGGACCGCACGGCGCGCCGGTGATGGCGGAATTGATGCGCCGGCGGATGGGCGGGTTCATCGCCGCAGCGGCCATGCTGACGGTGCTGTCGGGCCTGTGGATGTACTGGATATTCACCAACGGCTTCGACGGCAGCATCGTGGCTCACGGCGCAGGGCTGGTCCTCGGCATCGGTGGCCTGTGCGGGATCACAGCGGCGGTGATCGGCGGTGCCGTGATCGGCCGCGCGGCGGAGCGCGCCGGCGTATTGTCGCGGCAGGTCGCGCAAATGCCGGAAAGCGGAGAACGCGAGGCCGCCATGCAATCCGTCGAGACATTGCAACGCCGGGTCGCGACGTTCAGCCGCCTCGCCGTGGTGCTGCTGGTGGCGGCACTGGTCGCGATGACCATCGCGCACGCGCTGTAAACGTCGCGCTTCAGATCCCGGCGAGGCCGGCGAGTTCGGCTTCGCCGAAACCCGCGGCGCGACGCGCATCGAGGTTGAAGGGGCCGCGCAAGCCGGTCGGGATGTATTCGCGCAGCAGTTCGGCGAAGGCCGCATCGGGATCGCGCGCTTCGTGCTCGCAGCAAAAGCGGAACCAGCGCGTGCCCGCCGCGACGTGCGGCACTTCCTCTTGCAGGATGATTTCCAGAAAGTCGGCGGTGACGTCGTCGCCGACCGACCGCAGGCGCGCGATCATGCCGGGCGTGACGTCCAGCCCGCGCGCTTCCAGCACGCGCGGCACCAGCGCCATCCGCGCAAGACAGGAATCGGCCGTCTTGACGGCCATTTCCCACAAGCCGTTGTGGGCATCGAAGTCCCCATAGGCGTGGCCGAGCTGCGCGAGCCGCGCCGACAGCATCGCGAAATGGCGCGATTCGTCGTGGGCGACGGAGGCCCAGTCGCGATAGTAATCGTCGGGCATGCCGCGAAAACGATACACCGCATCCCAGGCAAGATTGATCGCGTTGAATTCGATATGTGCGACCGCGTGCACCAATGCCGCGCGGCCTTCCTCGCTACCCAATCCGCGCTGCGGCACGTCGCGCGGCATGACGAGTCGTGGCTTCACCGGACGACCCGGCGCGCCGATCCGTGCGGGCGGCACGCCATCGTCGTGCAGCGACAAACGACCCCCACGCAGCGCGTCGAAGGTTTCGCGCGTCAACGCGACCTTGGCTTCGGGTTCCGCGCAATCGATGCAGCGTTTGGCAGCTTCGAACAATCCGCTCATGCGATCCGCGTCGACCCCAGTTCGATTCGATCCGCCAGCATCGCCGTTTCGATGGATTGCGGCCGGTATTCGGATTGCGCATACCACTTCAGCCACACCGATGGATCGATGGTTTCATTGATGCCGCCGCCGATCACGCGCTGGAAGGGGTGCTTGAAGATCTTGTAGATGCCGCCCATGAAGCCGCCGTAGGAATCGTTGGGCACGTCGAGTTCGGCGCCCGGCGCCGGCGCGAAATCCTCGTTGAAGGCGAGTCCCGCACCTTTCGCCTTGGCCTGCATCCATGCCAGCGTGATTTCCGGCAGCGTATCGGGTTTGTGCCCGGCGCCATCGCTCTGCTCGCCACCGCCGATGTCGGAATGCGCGCCCACGAACCAGCGTTGTTCCACTTCGATCTGTTCCGGCTTCCACGCCGCCGCCGATTCGCCGGGCTTCCGCGTCGCATCGGGCCGCGTCCACTTGGTGGGTTTGAAATCGGCGCGGTGCTCGTCCAGCGCCAGCGCCTGATACGCGTATTGCACGATCTTGCTGAGGTCCGTGTCGTGGAACGCATAGCGGCTGCGCGAAAACGGAAACCACGACGCCACGCCCGGAATACCAAGCGCACCGACGGTATCCCACACGCCGACGAAACGGATCACGACGTCACGTGAATGCGCGGCCCGAAACGCCGCCATCGCGGGATCGTTCGGATGCAGGTCGTTGCGATAAAGCTGGTAGGCCGCGTCGACGTCGGCGGAAGTGACCTCGCCCTTCTTGTCGGGCTTCAACAATCCGCATTTGCGGATCAGACCGCCGAGGCTGCGCGCGGTATAGGCGCCACGACTGAAACCCAGCAACCAGATTTCGTCACCGTCGCGCCACGTCTTCGACAACCACTGGAAACCTTCCTTGACGTTGCCGGAAAGCCCCAGTCCGAAAGCGCCGCCCAGCAGGTGCGCGATGCCGGGTGTTACGCCGACGCCCGCCACGTATTTGCAGATCTGTTCATTGCCCGCGGCATCGGCGGGTGCGACCAGCCGCCAGAAGCGTTCCACGTTGGTGCGGGTCTGCACCTTGTTCCAGGTGCCGTCGAACAACGCGATCAGGCGGCGCGGCATGCAGAGCTCCCCAATCGTAGGGCGGGAGCAACGCAGTAAATCCCGCCGGACTGTTCGATATTCCGCTGCATCGTTGTACGAATGCAATGGCGGGATGCGCTCCGCTCCTCCCGCCCTACTCGCCCAGCAATGCAGCGATCAGGGGATGATCGCACAAATCAAGCACTGCGACGCTGAGCCTTGGCCTCGTCCGAACGCATGAACTCCAACTGGCGCAGGTACTCGGTGTCCACGCCGGTGACATAGCGGCCGGAGAAGCACGAATCGTCGAAGTGCTTCAGGTTTTCGTTGCCTTCGGCGACCGAGTCGATGAGATCGTCCAGATCCTGATAGACAAGCCAGTCGGCACCGATGGTTTCGCGCACTTCCTCGACGGTGCGGCCGTGCGCGACGAGTTCCGCCGGCGCGGGCATGTCGATGCCGTACACGTTGGGATAGCGCACCGGCGGCGCGGCCGAAGCGAAATACACCTTTTTGGCGCCGGCCTCGCGCGCCATCTGCACGATCTGCCGCGAGGTGGTACCGCGCACGATGGAGTCGTCCACCAGCAGCACGTTCTTGTTGCGGAATTCCAGCGGAATCGGGTTCAGCTTGCGGCGCACCGAGCGCACGCGCTGGCCCTGCCCCGGCATGATGAAGGTGCGGCCAATGTAGCGGTTCTTGACGAAGCCCTCGCGGAAGGGCACGCCGAGCGCCATGGCGAGCGTGGACCCCGAGG
>Ga0207660_10000438_pt1 | contig 27496 bp, 31 predicted proteins | sample KBSC73BmetaG_FD_184335 | JGI IMG/M metagenome (GOLD analysis project Ga0207660, IMG submission 184335) | Corn rhizosphere microbial communities from Kellogg Biological Station, Michigan, USA - KBS C7-3B metaG (SPAdes) (version 2) | ecosystem: Host-associated > Plants > Roots > Rhizosphere ... | reverse complement strand
GGATGGACAATGAGCCCGGCCGCTACAGCTTGATCTTCCTCGCCGTCCCCGGCGACGAGGGCGGCGAGCTCGAGCTCACCTACAATTGGGACGAGGCGGGGTACGGCGGCGGGCGCAATTTCGGCCATCTCGCCTACCAGGTCGACGACATCTACGAGACCTGCGGCCGGCTTATGGACTCGGGCGTCATCATCAACCGCCCGCCGCGCGATGGCCGCATGGCGTTCGTCAGATCGCCGGACAATATCTCGATCGAGCTGCTGCAGAAGGGCGAGGCGCTCGCGCCCGCCGAGCCGTGGAGCTCGATGTCGAACACGGGCGAATGGTGATGCTCGACGTCGTCGCCGTCCCTGCTTTCACCGACAACTACATCTGGCTCGTCCACGATGCGGCGAGCGCCGAGACCGCAGTAGTCGATCCGGGCGACGCGGCGCCGACGCTGGCGGAAGTGCAGCGCCGCGGATGGACCATCGGCCAGGTCTGGAACACGCACTGGCACGGCGACCACACCGGCGGGAATCTCGCGATCAAGGAAGCGACCGGCGCCCGCATCTCCGGCCCGGCCGGCCGCATTCCGGGCCGCGACGTCGAGCTCAGGGAAGGCGACGAGGTTCGCATCGGCAACCACGTCGGCCGGGTCATTGAGGTGCCGGGCCACACGCTCGATCACATCGCAATTATCTTCGACGACGAGCGGATCGCCTTCGTCGGCGATACCCTCTTCGCCATGGGCTGCGGACGCTTGTTCGAAGGAACGCCGGCGCAAATGTACCGCTCCCTGCAACAGCTCGCCGCGCTGCCCAAGGACACGCGGCTCTACTGCGCGCATGAATATACGCTCGCCAATGCCCGGTTCGCCGCGCATGCCGAGCCATCCAATATGGCGGTCGCCGAGCGGCTCGCGAAGGTTGAGGCGATGCGCGAGGCGGGCGAAATCACCGTTCCGACAACCGTCGCTCAGGAACGCGAAACCAACCCCTTCGTTCGCAGCACTAACGAGGAGGAATTCGCTCACCGCAGGGCGGCGAAAGACAGCTTCCGTTCATAAGCCGGAGCGCTTTCGAAACGCCTGCGGAACATTGGAGGAGGTCAAGATGCGCAGCATTCCACTCCTGGTCGCGGGCGCCCTGCTCGCGTCGTGCACCAATGCGCCACCGCCGCCCTATATGAGCCGGAGCCCGAGCGGCGAGCGCGCCTATGAGATGGCCATCGCCGGAAAGGTGCCCGGGAGGCCGCTCGGCTGCCTTCCGCATTACAACGCGAACGACATGAGCATCATCGATGGGCACACGCTGGCGTTTCGCGTCAGCAGCCGGACGACCTACCTGATGCACCTCGGCCCCGGCTGTGAAATGCTCGGCTCGGGCACCTACGCGCTTCTCTCGCGCCAGTTCGGTGGGCCCGGAATGTGTCGCGGCGACATCCAGTCGGTGATCGACCCGCTCAACCGCACGAGTGTCGGCAGCTGCGTCATTACGGATATCGTGCCCTACATGAGGCCATAAACGGCGGCAGCCTATCTCGGGTACAGGACATCGAGCCGCTCGCGATAAGCAGCGCCGATCACATGCCGGCGGATCTTCATTGACGGCGTCAATTGCTCGTTCTCGATGCTGAACGGCTCGTCGGCAACGATGAAACGTCGCACTCTCTCGATCACCGACAGGTCGGCATTGACGCGGTCGACCGCGGCCTGGAGCCGGTCATGGACATCCGCCGCTGCAGCGATTTCCGGATCGGGCACCAGCAGCGCCACGAGGTGCGGGCGGCGGTCGCCGTAGACCATTGCCTGAGCGATCTCGGGTTGCAGGGTCAGCATGCCCTCGATCCGCTGCGGCGAGACATTGTCGCCCTTGTCGTTGACGATCAGGTCCTTCTTGCGGTCGGTGATCCTGAGCCGGCCGCGCTCGTCCAGATGACCGATGTCGCCGGTGCCGAGCCAGCCGTCCCGAAGCACGCGAGCGGTTTCCTCCGGATTGCGCCAATAGCCCCGCATGACGAGCTCGCCCCGGACCATGATCTCGCCGTCCTCGGCGATGCGGATCTCGGTGCTCTTCACCGGAGGGCCGACCGTATCGAGCCGGATTCCCGCGCTCGGCCGGTTGCAGCTGATCACCGGCCCGGCCTCCGTCTGGCCATAACCCTGGAGGAAGGTGATCCCGAGCGACTGGAAGAAGAGGCCGACTTCGGGATTGAGCGGAGCCCCGCCCGACACCCACGCCTTCTGCCTGCGCCCGACCTTTTGCCGGACCTTCCGCCGAAGCGTCAGCGACAGGAATGCATCGACGGGCGCGTTCCACGGCTTCAGCGTCCCCGCTGCCTTGTCGCGGCCGATCTTCAGCGCTCGGTCGAGCAGCACCTTTGAAAGGCCGCCGCTCCCCTCGATCGACTTGATGATCCGCGCCCGGAGCAACTCGAACAGACGCGGCACGACGACCATGATCGTCGGCTGCACTTCCTCGATGTTGGAAGCGAGCTTCTCGAGGCTTTCGGCGTAGTAGATCTGCGCGCCGAGCGCGATCGGGAACATTTGCCCGCCGCTGTGCTCATAAGCGTGGCTCGCCGGCAGGAAGGACAGGAACACCTCGTCGTCCCAGCCGAAGTCGGTCGAAATGATGTCCGTTGCGCCTTCGAGGTTGTGGAGGATCGCGCCATGGTGCTGCTGGACGCCGCGCGGCGCTCCGCCTGTGCCGCTGGTATAGATGATGCAGGCGAGATCGTCCCGGCCGATGGTTGCGACCTGCTGCTTCAGCGCGCCAGGATCGGCGTCGTTCGAGGCCAGCTTCTTCCACGCGTGGCAACTGACCCAGTCAGGTGCCTGGCCGGTGCGAAGCGGCTCCATCGCGATCACATGATGGCACTCGCTCGAGGTCAGCACTGCGGGGACGAGGTTTTTCGCCAGCTTCTGGCTGGAGACGATGACTGCCCGCGCGCCGGAATTGCCGAGGACGTGCGCGTGATCCCGCGTCATGTTCGTCGAGTAGGTGGGCACGGTCACGCAACCGGCGGCCATGATCGCGAGGTCGGAGATGAGCCATTCGGGCCGGTTCTCGCTGACCAACGCAACGCGGTCGCCAGGCTGCAGGCCGATGGCCTTGAGCGACTGCGCGAGTGAAGCGACTTGCCTGGCCGCCTCGGCCCAGCTGGTCGCGCGCCATTCGCCGTCACGCTTCGCCCACAGGAAAGACGCGTCGCCTTTCTCCTCTGCCCGTGTCAGGAACAGGGAGACGAGGTTTTCGAACCGTTCGAGCTGCCGAGCCAAATCCCCCGCCTCCAGCTTATTCGGCGAGCGCCGCGCCCTCGCTGCGCGGATCCGCTCCACCGACCCAGCGACCATTCAGCCGTTCGATCGCATTGGCCTTGAACGTACCGGGCGGAAGCGTCCTGACGCTGGTATGTCCCAACGCCTGTAGTTGCGGGATCATCGGCTCGAGAAACGTCCCGCTTTCAACGAACACGGTATCGCCCGGCGCATAGATCATCGGCAGCGCGATGGCCTGCTGCGGCGGCAGGTGGAAGTCGAGCACGCCGATGATCGTCTTCACGACCTGCGCGGGAATGGTCGATCCGCCCGCTGCGCCGACGGCAAGCACCACTTGCCCATCGGGCCCGTAGACGATCGTCGGGCTCATCGAGCTGCGCGGCCTTTTGCCGCCTTCGACCCGGTTCGCGACGGGGCAACCATCCTTCGCGGGCTCGAAGCTGAAATCGGTCAGCTCGTTGTTGAGATAATAGCCATTGACCATCAGGCCCGAGCCGAAGCTGCTTTCGATCGTCGACGTGTCGGATGCGATGTCGCCCCATTTGTCGACAGCGACGAAGTGCGAAGTGCCGCGTTCCGGTTGCGGCGTCGGCGTGCAGGTGATCTCAGCGCCGGCCGGAGAGCCCGGATGGACGCTCGCCATCGTCGTGGTCGACGAAATCAGTGCCGAGCGGCTCGCGAGATAGGCCGGGTCCATCAGCCCCGCGAGTGGCACACGCACGAAATCTTCGTCGGCGAGATACTTGTCGCGGTCGGCATAAGCGAGCCGCTCGGATTCCGCGATCAAATGCCAGGCAGTCGGCTTCTGCGGCCCGAGCGCCGAAAGATCGAAGCGCTCCAGCTGCTTCAACGTCGCGAAAACCGTGAACCCGCCCGACGAGGACGGCCCCATTCCGCAGATGCGATAGGCTCGATAGGTCCCGCAAACCGGCGGCCGCGGCTTCGCTTCGTATGACGCGATGTCGCCCGTGGTCATCGGGGCCGGATTGTGCGGCGCATGGCTCACGCTCGCCGCGATCGCCTGCGCGTTCGGGCCGACGTAGAAGCTGTCCGGGCCCATGCGCGCGAGCTTTTCGAGGAAGGCCGCGAACGCTGGGTTCCGAACCAATGTCCCGACCGGCTTCGGCTGCCCGTCGGGCTGGTAGAAAATGCTGCGCGCTTCGACCGAGAGCGCGCCCGTCGCCGAATAATGCAGAAGCGCGTTGTAGAGGCGCGGCGTCACCTTGAAGCCGTCGCGCGCAAGGCGGATCGCCGGCTGGAACAACGCCGCCCACGGCACTTTCCCATAGCGCTGGTGCGCCAGCGCCATCATTCGAAGGTTGCCCGGAACGCCGACGCTCTTGCCGCCCGGCTGCGCGTCCTTGAACTCCATCGGCTGCGCGTTCTTGAAGAACCAGGTGCCGGTCGCGGCCGCGGGCGCTTTCTCGCGCCCGTCGAACGTCACGGGTGCTCCGCCACGCTCCGAGTAAACGAGATAGCCGCCACCGCCGATGCCCGAGCTTTCCGGCTCCACGACATTGAGCGCCAGCAACGTCGCGAAGGCTGCATCCGCCGCGCTCCCGCCCTCCCGCAGGATCTCGACGCCGGCCGCTGCCGCGCGAGGGTCGGCGGCGCTGACCATGCCGGGCGCGGACGCCGGGGCTGAAAGGGTCGGAGCTGCCACGCCGCCGATCGCGAAGCCTGCGGCAATCGAAAGCAAGTGACGCAAACGCATGCGCAGCCCGCTACTCGGTCCCGACTGCCTCGGCAATGTTGGCGAACCCTTCGCGGCTGAGCCGTTCGGCCAGCCCCGCGGCGATGCTCCGAGCGATTCCGGGCCCTTGGTAGACCATTGCGGTATAGAGCTGGACCAGGCTCGCTCCGGCGCGGATGCGCTGCCATGCGTCGTCGGCGGTGGCGATGCCGCCGACTCCGATCAGCGGGATTTCGCCGCCCGATGCCGAGCGGAATTCGTGCAAGGCCTTGAGCGCGAGCGGCTTCAGCGGCGCCCCTGACAAGCCACCGGCTTCATCGCTCCATCTGGATTTCAGCATCGGCCGCGATACCGTCGTGTTCGAGACGATGATCGCGTCGATCTTGTGCTGGATCGCGACCCGGACGATCTGGTCCGGTTCCCCTTCCCCCAGATCGGGTGCGACCTTGAGAAAGATCGGCGGGCCGTTGGGGTCGCGCGCCTCCTCGATCGCGGACAGCAGCGCTCTCAGCGCGCCTTCGTCCTGCAGCTGCCTGAGGCCCGGCGTGTTCGGTGAGCTGATGTTGATGGTGAGGTAGCGCGCGACCGGGCTCATCGCGCGCACGCCTTCGACATAATCCGCAATGCGGTCCGCGCTGTCCTTGTTGGCGCCGATGTTCACGCCGATGATCCCGCGCACATGGCTGCAGCCGAGCAGCCGCTGGAAGGCGGCGGGCTGGCCTCGATTGTTGAAGCCCATGCGGTTGATCGCCGCTTCGTCCTCGCGCAGGCGGAACAGCCGCGGCTTCGGATTGCCGGTTTGCGGCCTGGGTGTGATCGTCCCCACCTCGACAAACCCGAAACCGAGGCCGAGCATCTGCTCGGGCACCTCGGCATCCTTGTCGAAGCCCGCCGCAAGCCCGACGGGCGTCGGGAAATCGAGACCGGCGACGGTCGTCCTCAGCGATGCAGGAAAATCGGGAGGCCGCCGCTTCGGCGCAATCTTCACTGCGGCGATCGTCGCCCGATGCGCTCTCTCGGCGTCGAGCGCGAAGGCGAGCGGCCGGACGAGCGGATAGAGCGACACAGGGGCCTTCCGCCTTGCAACGGATGCCTTGTCAAACTAAATCGGAGTAGAACAGTCCGATATGCGCCTGAGCCACCTCGCCGATTATGCGGTCGTTCTGATGACCGCCGCCGCTCGCCGCCCCGCGGGCGCGCGCCTCAGCGCGACCGAGCTTTCCGTGGAGACCGGCGTTCCGCTGCCCACCGCTCAGAAGCTGATGGGCCAGCTCGCGGGACGCGGTCTGCTGCGGAGCGTGCGCGGCGCGAGCGGCGGCTTTTCGCTCGCCAAGGCCGCGCAAGACATCAGCCTCGCCGACATCGTCGAAGCCGTCGAAGGCCCAATCGCCATGACCGTCTGTTCCGAAGGCCGCAACGATTGCGCGCTCGATGCCCACTGCCGGGTCAAGCCGCACATGGGCGTGGTGGGCACTGCGGTGCGCGGCGCACTCGGCGCGGTATCGCTGACGGAGCTCGCGCGATGAACGAGGCCGTCAAGAATGCCGAGCTTCGCGACAAGATCGCGCAGGACTACGAATGGGGCTTCGTCTCCGACGTCGAGCAGGAATTCGCCCCGAAGGGCCTCAGCGAAGACACGATCCGTTTCATCTCTGCCAAGAAGAACGAGCCCGAATGGATGCTCGACTGGCGGCTCAAGGCGTATCGCGCCTGGCTCGAGATGGAAGAGGTCAGCTGGGCCAAGCTCGACATCCCCGAGATCGATTATCAGAACGCGTATTATTACGCCGCGCCCAAGGCGAAACCGAAGCTCGCGTCGCTGGACGAGCTCGATCCGGAAATCCGCCGCACCTACGAGAAGCTCGGGATTCCTATCGAGGAGCAGAAGGTGCTCGCCGGTGTCGAAGGCGCGGCAAAGGTCGCGGTGGACGCTGTGTTCGACAGTGTCTCCGTCGCGACAACCTTCCGCGAGGAGTTGAAGAAGGCCGGCGTAATCTTCCTCTCCATCTCCGAAGCGATCCGCGAACAGCCCGAGCTGGTGAAGAAGTATCTCGGCAGCGTCGTGCCCCAGCGCGACAACTACTTCGCCTGCCTCAACAGCGCGGTCTTCTCCGACGGCACCTTTGTCTACGTGCCGGAGGGCGTCCGCTGCCCGATGGAGCTGTCGACCTATTTCCGAATCAATGCCGAGAATACCGGCCAGTTCGAGCGCACCCTGATCGTCGCCGACAAGGGCAGCTACGTCTCCTACCTCGAAGGCTGCACGGCGCCGATGCGCGATGAGAACCAGCTGCACGCGGCGGTCGTCGAGATCTTCGCGCACGAGGCCGCCGAGGTGAAATACTCGACCGTCCAGAACTGGTATCCGGGCGACAAGGAAGGGCGCGGCGGGATCTTCAATTTCGTCACGAAGCGCGCGCTCTGCTCGGGCGACCGGTCGAAAGTCAGCTGGACCCAGGTCGAGACCGGAAGCGCGATCACCTGGAAATACCCGAGCTGCATCCTCAAGGGCGATGGCAGCGTCGGTGAATTCTATTCGGTCGCGCTGACCAACAACCGCCAGCAGGCCGACACCGGCACCAAGATGATTCACATCGGCGCCAACACGCGCTCGACGATCGTCTCAAAGGGCATCAGCGCGGGCAAGTCGAACAACACCTATCGCGGGCTGGTCCGCGTGCTCCCGCGCGCGGAGAATGTCCGCAACTTTACCCAGTGCGATTCGCTGCTGCTAGGCAGCGACTGCGGCGCGCACACCGTGCCCTACATCGAGGTCAAGAACCCGACCGCGACCATCGAGCATGAAGCGACGACGTCGAAGATCAGCGAGGACCAGCTCTTCTACGCGATGAGCCGCGGCCTCGACCAGGAAGCGGCCGTCGCGCTCATCGTCAACGGCTTCGCCCGCGAAGTGCTGAAGCAGCTGCCGATGGAGTTCGCGGTCGAGGCGCAGAAGCTGCTGGGGATCAGTTTGGAAGGAAGTGTCGGTTAGTGCTTGAGATCACCAACCTCCACGCGACGGTCGCGGACAAGCCGATCCTCAACGGCGTGTCGCTCAACGTGCCCGCGGGTGAAGTGCACGCGATCATGGGGCCGAACGGCTCGGGCAAGTCGACGCTCGCCTATGTGCTCGCCGGCCGGCCCGGCTACGAGGTGAGCGAGGGCGGAGCGGCCTTCGACGGCCACGACCTGCTCGCGATGGAGCCGCACGAGCGCGCGGCGGCGGGGCTGTTTCTCGGCTTCCAATATCCGGTCGAGATCCCCGGAATCTCCTACCTCCAGTTCTTGCGCGAGAGCCTCAACTCGCAGCGCCGCGCGCGCGGCGAAGCCGAGCTTTCCGCCGGCGAGTTCATCAAGCTGGCGCGCGAGCAGGCGCAGCTGCTCGACATGGACGCCGAGATGCTCAAGCGGCCAGTCAACGTCGGTTTCTCGGGCGGCGAGAAGAAGCGCGCCGAGATGGTCCAGATGGGCATCCTCGCGCCCAAGTTCGCGATCCTCGACGAGACCGACAGCGGGCTCGACATCGATGCGCTCCGCATCGTCGGCGACGGCATCAACCGCATCATGCGCGCGCCCGACAAGGGCGTGCTGCTGATCACCCATTACGAGCGGCTGCTCGAGCATGTGCGCCCCGACCGCGTCCACGTGCTTCAAGCCGGCCGCATCACCCGCTCCGGCGACATCGACCTCGCCCGGGAGCTCGAGAGCACCGGTTACGCGGAGGCGGCTGCATGACCGCCCCCTTTCCCACGCACAAGCAGGAGGAATGGCGCTACGCCGACCTCGATGCGCTGAAACCCGTATGGGAGCAGTTCGCCGAGCCGATGACGCTCACCGTCGGCCCAGGCGAGAGGCTCGAGGAAATCTGGCTTCCGAGCGGTGACGACGTGCAGCTCCGCCGGGTGCGGCTCGCGATCGGCGAGGCCGCGAAGGCGCGCATCTTCACGCTCAACACGGCGGCGGTTTACGGCCGCATCGAGCTTGAAGTGAGTCTCAAGGAAGGCGCAGAGTTCGAGCTGTACGGCGCCAACATCGGCACCGGTCTTTCCACCAACGAGATCATCACCAACGTCAAGCACATCGGCGTCGGCGGCCGCTCGCGGCAGGTCGTCCGCTCGGTGCTGAATGGCAAGGCGGTCGGCTCTTACCTCGGCAAGGTCGAGGTCGCGCGGGGGGCGCAGAAGACCGACGCCGAACAGTCGGTCAAGGCCATGCTCCTCGACCGCGGCGCGACCGCGAACTGCAAGCCCGAGCTCGAGATCTACGCCGACGACGTGAAATGCGCCCACGGCGCCAGCGTCGGCGAGCTCGATGCGATGCAGCTATTCTACGCAGAGAGTCGCGGCATGGACCCGGCGACCGCCCGCGCGCTGCTGCTCGAAGGCTTCGTCATGGGCCTGTGGGAAACCGCGACCGAGCCGGACGCAATCGCGGAAGCGGCGCGCGAGGCGCTGCGGAGGGCGGTGGGATGAACGCCCCGACCCGCATCAATTCGGCGCTCAACGTCCGCGACCAGTTCCCGGCGCTCGGCAACTGGCATTATCTCGACAGCGCCGCGACCGCCCAGAAGCCGCAGGCGGTCATCGATGCGATCACCGACGCTTATTCGCGCGACTACGCCACCGTGCACCGCGGCGTTTACGAGCGTTCCGCGTCGATGACCGACGCTTACGAGCGTGCGCGCGCCGCGGCGTCGCAGCTGATCGGGGCCCGGCCGAAGGAGCTGGTCTTCACTCGCGGCGCCACCGAGGCGATCAACCTCGTCGCCCGCACGCTTCCGCAGCGCGGTCGTAATCGCGTCCTGCTGTCGCAGCTCGAGCACCACAGCAACATCGTCCCCTGGCAGCTCGCGGGCTACGAGATCGATGTCGTGCCTCTGAGTCCGGACGGGCAGATCGACCTCGAGGCAGCGGAGCAGATGCTTACCGAAGAGCATCGCGTCGTCGCCTTCGCCCATGTCTCCAATGTGCTCGGCTCGATCCTCGATGCGAAACGCGCGGCCGAACTCGCCCATTCGAAAGGCGCGCTGCTGCTTCTCGACGGCTGCCAGGCGGTGCCGCGGCTGCCGGTCGACGTCGCCGCGCTCGGCGCGGATTTCTACGCTTTCTCCGCCCACAAGCTCTACGGGCCCACCGGCATCGGCGCGCTCTGGGGCCACTCCGAACTGCTTGCGTCCATGCCGCCATGGCAGGGCGGCGGCGCGATGATCGATACGGTAACATTCGACGAGACGACTTTCCTCGACCCGCCGGCGCGGTTCGAAGCCGGGACGCCTCACATCGTGGGAGCGGTCGGACTCCACGCCGCCGTGAACTGGGTCGCGAGGCTTGGCCTCGATGCCATCCACGCGCACGAATGTGCGCTGGTGGCACAGACGCGCGACGCGCTGCGCAGCATCGCGGGCGTGACGGTTTATGGGCCCGGCGACAGCGCCGGGATCGTCAGCTTCAACGTCGACGGGGTGCATCCGCACGACACCGCCACCATATTAGATGACGCGGGCGTGGCCGTCCGCGCCGGCCATCATTGCGCGCAGCCGCTGATGCGGTGGCTGGGAGTCGAAGCCACGGCGCGGGCGAGCTTTGCCGCGCACAGCGACAGCTCCGACATCGAGGCGCTGGTGAAGGGCATAGAGCAGGTCAAGCGGGTGTTCGCGTGAACGAGGAACGCAAGATCGAGACCGAGGAGGTGGATGCAGTAACGCCGCCGCCCCGCGCCCGAGTGCCTGATAATGTGGCGCGGAAACGCGACTATCTCGCCGGCTTCCTCGCGGGAGAGAAGGACGAGGCGCCGAAGACCGGTGCGGGGGGCGACCTGCAGGCCGCCGTGGTCGAGGTGCTGAAGTCGGTCTACGACCCCGAGATCCCCGTCGACATCTATGAGCTTGGGCTGATTTACGATGTCGACATCAGCGAAGATGGGGATGCGACGATCACCATGACCTTGACCACGCCGCATTGCCCCGTCGCCGAATCGCTTCCGAACGAGGTCGAGCTTCGGGTGCTTTCCGTCCCCGGCATTCGCGACGCGGTGGTCAACCTGGTCTGGGACCCCCCGTGGGACCCTTCGAAGATGAGTGACGAAGCGAGATTAGAATTGGGAATGCTGTGAACAAGGAAACGAAGCTCCGCGCGCGACCGGCGGCAATTACCCTCACATCGGCGGCGGAAGCGCGAATCGCCGAGCTGATGGGCCGTGCGCCCGAAGGCGCCATCGGGGTCAAGCTGTCGACGCCGAGGCGGGGCTGCTCGGGCCTCGCTTACTCGGTCGACTATGTGACCGAGGAACAGCCGTTCGACGAGAAGATCGAAACGCCGGCGGGCAATTTCTATGTCGACGGCGCGTCGGTGCTTTACCTGATCGGCTCGACGATGGACTGGCGCGAGGATGATTTCGCCGCCGGCTTCGTGTTCGACAATCCGAACGCCAAGGGCGCTTGCGGCTGCGGCGAAAGCTTCACCGTATAAACGGAGGGACAATGGAAGAGGTAAGCGACCGGACTTTCGGCCAGGAATCGGTGGAGACAGACGGCAAGAGCTTCACCGGCTGCACATTTGAATCGACGGTGTTGATCTATCGCGGCGGCCCGCACCCATTCTTCGATCGCTGCACCTTCGGTCCCAATAACAGCTGGAGCTTCCTCGGTCCGGCGCTGAAGACGATCCAGTTCCTGCAACGCATTGCCAACGACGAGGGCGGTGAAAATTTCGTCGCCTCGCTGTTCGAGAAGGGAAAGTTCTTCGCCGACGAGGAGGCGCCGCAGACTTCGACTTGATCGATGCTGCCCTGAGGCGGTATTGAGATGGCTGCACAAGAGGTGAGAGCCATGCGCGTTCGAGCCGGCTTCTTGGTCATTTCACTGTTCGCGCCTGTGGCTGCGTCCATCGCGGCGCCGCATCAGGCGGCGCCCGGCTCGGGCTCCAGTTCAGCGTCCAGCTGCCCACGGACGAGGAGTTATGTCGCGGATACGGGCGGGGCGTACCAAGGCCAGCCACTGACGCCGAAGAAGCTGACGGAGCTTCCGCCGGGGACGGCATATATGGCGGTCTACAGGCACATCGGCGGCTGTGAAGCGCCGCTGACCATGGCCAGGTACAGGAACCCGCGCGGACGCTAACTGCACTACCCTCCGGGGGCGAATTCAGAGGGGGATTTTCAGCATGTCACGTGCGTCCAACCTGCTTTTTGCGATCATCTGCTACGCGGTCTTCTTTGCCACCTTCCTCTATCTCATCGCGTTCGTCGGCGGCCTGCCGGTGCCCAAAACCGTTGATGCACCGCCTTCGGCGCTGACGCCTGTCCTGGCCGCGCTCGTCGACGTCGCGCTGATCGCATTGTTCGGTCTCCAGCACAGCATCATGGCGCGACCGGCATTCAAGCGGGCGTGGACCCGGGTCGTACCTCCCGCAGCGGAGCGCAGTGTCTATGTGCTCTTCGCCAGCTTCGCGCTCATCATTCTCTTCTGGTTGTGGCAGCCGATCGGCCCGACTGTCTGGCAGGTCGCCCCGGCGGATCGCTGGCTGAGCGACATTCTATGGGTGCTGTTCTGGGGCGGGTTCGGGATCGTCCTCGTGAGCACGTTCCTGATCAACCATTTCGAGCTGTTCGGCCTGCAGCAAGCTTGGCTGAACGTCCGGGGACAACGAGCCGAGCCGCCGGAGCTCCGCCAACCGTTGTTCTACCGGTGGGTCGCGCACCCGCTTTACGCGGGATTCTTTCTTGCGTTCTGGGCCACTCCGCACATGACCGTCGGCCATCTGCTGCTCGCGGTCGCGCTGTCGATCTACATGCTGGTCGCGATCCGTTACGAGGAGCGCGACCTTACCGCTCTCTTCGGCGACGATTACCGGCGCTACCGCTCCGGCGTCGGGATGCTGGTGCCGCGGTTCAGGCGACGGAGCGCTTGAGCGAACCCGGGCTCCGCCGCCGTCCCCTCCCCAAGCGGGTCCGCTAGAATCCGAGGCTGAAGCGGATCGCGGCGCCGACGTCGTTCGGCGAGCTGGCGATGTGCCCCGGCTGGCGACGGTAGAAAATATTGCCGCCGAGCCAGGCATTGCCGTTTAGCAGGGTCGATCCGTAGCTGACCTCGCCGTCGACTTCGCGACCGCTGGGCGTCAGCGACATCGTCCTGAACGAGTCGGTCGCGGTCTCGGTCATATAATCGTACGAGGTCGGCAGCATCATCGCGAACCCGCCATGCTCGACCCGAAGTGGCTGCGCGATCCGGAACGCCAGCGTGTCGCTGCTTCCCAATAGGCCGAGCTTGGCGATATCGAACGAATAAGCATCGGTCTGGAACTTGCCCGCCGCGAAATCGGTCCAGCCGCGCCGTGCGGTCAGCGTGCCGCTCCAGCCGTTGCCGAAATCGTGCCGAGCCTCGGCGTCGAGGAACATCGAGCTGGAACCGCCGCCGCCGAACGCATTGCTCATGCGGCCGCCAAGGACGCTTTCGGTCTCGTTCAAGCGGCTCAGCCCGAGCTGCAGCCAGTTCCGTCCGAAGCGGTGGTCGACGGCGATGCTCTCCAGCCGGTACGGCGATGCGCTCGCGCTGGTCTGCACGTCCTGCCACACCGATCCGGTCTCACCGGAAACGGTTACGCCCGTTCCTCCAAACTGATGGCGCACCGCCATGCTGCTGCCGCGCTTCGCGAGGAAGCCGGGAGACCCCGTGATGTCATTCGCGACGAGGAAGGCGCCCTTGGTGACGCCCGTGAGCCGCCGCTCCATTTCCTTTGCGCCATCGGCAAAGCCGAACGCCACCGCGGTCTTGTTGTCGATCCGGGCGACGGCGGAGCCGGCAATGAGCTGCGACTTGCGCAAGTCCTGCGGGCCGATGTTCATCCCTTGCAGGTCGTATCCCTGCGTGAGGTCGTGCCGCTGGCGTACGGTCATCGCGATGTTGAGCGGGCCGGCCTTGCCGCCGGCAACCTTCACATCGTTCTGCAGCGAGCGCGACAGCGGATGATCGACCATTGCATGACGCAGAGTGGCCGCGAGATTCATCACATAAGCGCGCTTATAACCGTCGAGGATGATCGCACCCATCGACCGGCCTGCGCCTGCATCGCCCGCGGCGGTCGGGAGATCGCCGTTGATCCCACCAACGGGCACCTTGCTGTCGGCCAACGAGGTGGCGCCCTGCGGCGCGAAGGCGCGAGCGAGGTCGAGCGCGCCGTGGCCATAGACGCTGTCCACGCCGGGCGCGCCGAGATCGTCGCCGCTGTTGAACAGGATCTGCACGATCTGCTTACCGGTGAGATTTGGGAACGCCTGCGCCATCAGCGCGACGGCGCCGCTGATCGTCGGCGCGGAAAAACTCGTTCCCGACCACAGGAACTGCGCTCCGGTCTGGTCCGGCGCGCGGTCGTTCACGCCGACCGCCATGAGATAGAAGTTCGCGCCCGTCCCGGCCTGGTCGGAGAAGCTCGCGATCGTCGCATTGTCGGTGTTGAGCGCGCCCGCGATGATCACCGAGCCCGGGAACTGCTGGGCTGGAGTGAGCGCAAACGGGTCCGGATTGGCGGTGCTGTCATTGCCCGCAGCGATGACGATCACGATTCCGGCAGTGACCGCACGTTGCATCGCGGCGAGCAGAATGCCGCTCGGCTGCGAACCGCCAAGCGAGAGGTTGATAACTCGCGCGCCGGCCTGCCGGGCCGTGTCAATGCCTGCGGCAATCGCCGTATCGCCGAAGGTGCAGCCCTTGGTCGTTGCACAGCTGCCTGGGTCGTCGGCTCGCTCGCTGACGATCGTCGCGTTGAACGCGACTCCCAAAGTATTGACATTGTTTCGCGCGGCCGCAGCGACAGCGGTCACGGCGGTTCCATGCCCTCCTTCGTCGCTAACCCCGCGCGTTCCGGCGACGTCGCCGCTCGCCGGATCGATCCGACCGGTGAATTCGCCAATGTTCGGGTTCACCCCGCTGTCGACGATGCCGACCTTGATTCCGGCCCCGGTCGCACCCGCGTTATAGGCTGCGATCGCCTTTGCCGCGACGGCGTAGGTCGAAGCCTCATATTCGGGCGTGTCGAAATTCGTCCCCGGCGTCGGGGTCGGAGTGGGTGTCGGTGTGGGCGTCGGAGTCGGAGTTGGAGTTGGAGTTGGAGTCGGAGTCGGCGTGGTGATCGGCGGCGGGATCGGAGCAACTCCGCCTCCACCTCCGCCTCCGCCACCACCGCCCCCGCAAGCCGAGACGCTGAATGCGAGCACGACTGCGCAGGCAGTCGACTCGAAAAGCCGCTTGGTCATTGTCGAACTCCGCTCAAGCCGTTGAAAGTACACGGCTTCCCACCCCGCTATGGTTACTGAATCCTTTCAATTTGCTTAAGCCGTTGAATTCTTTAGGGCTCCCAGCCGCATGAAAGCCCGCTTCGAGCACATCGACGACTGGATCTTCGACCTCGACAATTGCCTCTATCCGGCGTCCACGGGCCTGTTTTCGCTGATCGACGAACGGATGGGCGCCTATATCCAGCGCCTGCTCAATTGCACTCCCGAGGAAGCCCGGCGCGTCCAAAAGTCCCATTTTCATGAGCATGGCACGACGCTCGCCGGGCTGATGAAAGAGCATAAGGTTGATCCTGCCGATTTCCTGGAAGATGTCCATGACGTCGCGCTCGACCGCGTGCAGCGCGACGAACGGCTGGCCGGGCTTCTCCCAAGGCTCCCCGGCCGCCGTTTCGTCTTCACCAATGGCGATGCGTCCTATGCCCGCCGCGTGCTCGAGAAGATCGGCATTGGCGAGCATTTCGACGAGCTTCACGACATTCATGCGAACAGCTACCGGCCCAAACCGGACCCGCACGGCTATGAGCTGCTGTGCGAGCGCTTCGGGATTGATCCCGCACATGCGCTGCTGGCGGACGACATGGTCCAGAACCTCGCTCCGGCGAAAGCACTCGGGATGACCACGATTTGGGTCGACAACGGCTCGGAACGCGGCAACCACAATTATGACGAGGCCGTGGTCGACGAGCGGATCACCGACGTCGGCGCATGGCTCGAGGGCATTCTGGGGGACGAGGATGGATGATCGTCTGCAGGCGGTGATCGACCGCGCGTGGGAGGGCCGCGACAAGATCGGTCCTGACACCCGCGGGGAAGTCCGCGCGGCGGTCGACGCCGCAATCGCTGCGCTCGACCGCGGGGAAGCGCGCATCGCGACCCACGAGGCGGGGGAATGGGCCGTCCACCAATGGCTGAAGAAAGCGGTGCTGCTGTCGTTCCGGCTCAATCCGATGGAGGCAATCTCGGGCGGCGCGGGCGGCGCTCACTGGTGGGACAAGGTCGCGTCGAAATTCGCCGGCTGGGGGGACAAGGAATTTGCCGCCGCCGGATTCCGCGCTGTGCCGGGAGCGATTGTCCGCCGCGGCGCTTATGTCGCGCCGGGCGCGGTGCTGATGCCAAGCTTCGTCAATATCGGCGCCTATGTCGGTGAAGGGACGATGGTCGACACCTGGGCGACGGTCGGCAGCTGCGCCCAGATCGGACGGAACGTCCATATCTCCGGTGGCGCGGGGATCGGCGGCGTTCTGGAGCCGCTCCAGGCCGGCCCTGTGATCATCGAGGACGACTGCTTCATCGGCGCCCGCTCGGAGGTGGCCGAGGGCGTGGTCGTCGAGCGCGGCAGCGTGCTCTCGATGGGCGTGTTCCTCGGCGCTTCGACCAAGATCGTCGATCGCTCGACCGGCGAAACGGTCTACGGCCGCGTGCCTGCCTACTCGGTCGTTGTCCCGGGGACGCTGCCCGGCAAGGATGGCGCGCCGGCCCTCGCCTGCGCCGTGATCGTCAAGCGCGTCGACGAGCGCACGCGATCCAAGACCAGCATCAACGAGCTGCTCCGGGACTGATAAGCTCAGTTTATAAGCGGGACCGGAGCATTTGTTGGCGGCGCGGCCGGCCGGCACCTAGCTCCGCCCAATGAAGCGGATCGATCCCCACGCATTTGACCGCAACCAAGCGGAAGCGGCGCCCGTCTGTGACGCCTATCCCGATGCGATGATCCGTTCGCAGATGAACCGCAGCGACTGGCTGATCCTGCTGGTGCTCGCGCTGATCTGGGGCGGCGCGTTCTTCTTCATCGGAGTCGCCGTGCGCCATGTGCCGCCGCTGACCTATGTCTGTCTCCGCCTGACGATCGGGGCGGCGGGGCTTTGGGTCTGGCTTATGATCAGGGGTGACCGGGTCAGGCTTCCACGAAAGGTCTGGGGCTCGATCCTGCTGCTTGCGTTGCTTAACAACGCGCTTCCCTTCGCGCTGTTCGGATGGGGCCAGACCCACATCGCAAGCGGCCTTGCCTCGATCCTCAACGCGACCACCCCGATCTGGGGCGTGGTCGTCGCGCACGTGTTGACGCGTGACGAGCGGCTGACCCCGCGCAAGCTCGCCGGCGTTCTCCTCGGCTTCGGCGGCGTCGCACTGATGATCGGGCCATCACTGCTGACCAGCCTCGGCAGCAGCGCGCTCGCCCAGCTCGCCTGCGTCACCGCGTCGCTAAGCTACGCGCTCGCCGCCGTCTGGGCCCGCCGGTTCAAGCGCCTCGGCATCTCCCCGCTCAGCGTGACGACCGGCCAGCTGACCGCCGGGGCGCTGGTCATGCTGCCGGTCTCCTTCCTGGCCGACCAGCCGTGGACCCGGGCCATGCCGCCGCTCAGCGCCTGGGCCGCGATCGCCGCGCTCGCGCTGCTGTGCACCGCGTTCGGCTATGTCCTCTATTTCCGGCTGATCGACCGCGCCGGCGCGACCAATGCGCTCCTCGTGACCCTGCTGGTCCCGCCCGTCGCCATCGTCCTCGGCGGTCTGTTCCTCGGCGAAACGCTCGCGCCTCAGGACTTCGGCGGTCTGTTGCTGATCGCGCTCGGCCTCGGCGCAATCGACGGACGGCTCCTAACCGTCTTCGTCAGGCGCCGCCTTCGGCAAGCAGCTTAGCCGCCGCCGCGCTCGTCCAGTCCTGGTCGCCGACATAGCGCCACACCTCATGACCGTTCGCGTCATAGAGGATCGACGTCGGCAGCACTTCGGCATTGAGCGCTCCCGAGAGCGCCATCTTCGGGTCCTGGTAGGATCCCAGGTTCGCGATCTTGTGTGCCTTGAGGAAAGCGACGACCGATGCGTGCGGCACGTCCATGTCCTGGCTGATCGCGACGACGTTGAGCTTCCCGTTGTTCGCTTCGGCGACACGGTCCAGCGTCGGCAGCTCCTTGATGCACGGTGCGCACCAGCTCGCCCATAGATTGACCAGCGTCGGCTTGCCGGCGAACGCCTTGAGGCTCGTTGCCTTGCCGTCCGCATCGTTGAAGGCGGTTGCCGGCTCCATCTGTCCCTTGTGGCTCCGGTCGACGCCCTTGCCGGGCACCTCGGGAGCGGCGGCGGCCTGTTGGTTCGCAGCGGGCTGAGAGGACTTGTGGCAGGCTCCGAGCGCGAGCAGCGCGCATGTGACGATCAGGATACGCATGACCGCGGCCGCTAGCCTAACGCCAAGCGAACGGCTAGTCGGCAGCGATGAAGTTGACGCGCATCATCGCCGCTTCGGGCATCCTCCTGCTCGCCGGCTGCGGCCATGTCGCCGACTTGAAGCCCGCAGCGGGTCAGTCGCTTCCGGTCAAACCGCTGATGGCGCGGGCAACGCCCACACCCAATGAGCTCCTGAAGATCCCGACCTATGCCAAGCCGTCCCGGGTCGACGAGCTGATGAAGCGTTCCGAACCACGCCCGCAGGACCCGTTCAACCTTCCGCCGCCGACCGGCGGCTCCGCACCTTCGCTGCCGCCCGGTTCCGAAAATGCGCCGAATCCGCAGCATCCCGATACGCAGCCCGCGCCGGGGATGCCGACCACGACTCCAGGAGCCTGAATGGCGGCGCCCGTCAGAAAGGCCGTCTTCCCCGTAGCGGGCCTCGGCACGCGCCTGCTTCCGGCGACCAAGAGCATCCCCAAGGAAATGGTCACGATCGTCGACCGGCCGCTGATCCAGTATGCGGTCGACGAAGCGCGCGAGGCCGGGATGGAGCAGCTCATCTTCGTCACCGGCCGCGGCAAGGCGGCGCTCGACGATTATTTCGATATCGGCTTCGAGCTCGAGACGGTGATGCGCGAACGCGGGAAGAGCCACGAGGTGCTTGAGCCCTCGCGTTCGGATTTCGGCGAGGTGGTCAGTGTTCGGCAGCAGCAGCCGTTAGGGCTCGGCCACGCCGTCTGGTGCGCGCGGCACATTGTCGGCGACGAGCCGTTCGCAGTGCTCCTTCCCGACGAGCTGATGCTGGGAAAGCCCGGCTGCCTCGCACAGATGGTCGAGGCCTACGATCGTGTCGGCGGCAATATCGTCGCAGCGCTCGAAGTGCCTGAGGGCGAGACCCACAAATATGGCGTGATCGATCCGGGCGCGAGCGACGGGCGGCTGACCGAGATCCGCGGCATGGTCGAAAAGCCGGCGCCGGGCACCGCGCCGTCGAACTTGATGCTTCCCGGCCGCTACATCCTGCAGCCGGACGTGATGCGCGCGCTCGACGCGCAGGAGACGGGCGCGGGCGGCGAGATCCAGCTGACCGACGCCATGGCCAGGGTGATCGGAACGCAGCCGTTCCACGCCTACCGCTTCGACGGCGAACGCTACGATTGCGGAAGCGCCGCGGGGTTCGTCATCGCGAATGTCGCGGTCGCGCTGCAGCGCGAGGACGTGTCGCCCGCGCTGCGCCAGTTCCTCAGCGGCGTTTAAGGCTCCAGCTCGACGTCCCAGTAGAGATAGTCGCGCCAGCTCTCGTGGAGATAGTTGGGCGGGAATGCGCGTCCGTGCTCCTGGAGCTGCCACGTCGTCGGCCGGATCGGCTCGCGATGGGGGTGCATGTGCGCCTCGTTCGGCGTCCGTCCTCCCTTCCTGAGGTTGCACGGCGCGCAGGCGGTCGCGACATTCTCCCAGGTCGTCCTACCGCCATGGGCGCGCGGGACGACATGGTCGAACGTCAGCTCGCGCGCCGCGCCGCAGTAAACACACCTGAACTTGTCGCGCAGGAAGAGGTTGAATCGAGTGAAAGCCGGATATTCGTTCGGCCGGACATAATCGCGAAGCGCAATCACCGACGGCAGCTTCAGCGCGATACTCGGGCTGTGCACCTCGCGTTCGTAATGGGCGACGACGTCCACGCGCTCGAGGAACATCGCCTTGACCGCCGTCTGCCACGGCCACAGCGACAGCGGGTAATAAGACAGCGGCGTGTAGTCGGCGTTGAGCACGAGCGCCGGGCAGCTTTCGGGATGTCGGATCAACTCGGGATGATACATTCGAGCGCGATCAGCCTTTCGTTCGGTCGGTCCGAACTCCAGCTCTCCGGCCTCGTCGCACTCAAGGAGGAGAGGGCACCGGCCCGCTTCCCCAACTCTCCAAAAACCCCGCAAACCGGATGCCAACCCGGCCTGACATGCCTATGACAGCATTTCCGATGAGTGCGGGTCAAGAGTCCATTCGGTCACAGCGCGAATGATTGTCACCCGTTTCGCGCCTTCACCGACCGGAAAGCTGCACCTCGGCCACGCTTACAGCGCGGCCCTTGGGCACCAGCACGCACGTGCGAACGGCGGCAAGTTCCTGCTGCGGATCGAGGATCTCGACCGGACGCGCAGCCGACCGGAGTTCGTCGACGCTATTGACGAGGACCTGCGCTGGCTCGGGCTCGAATGGGACGATGAGCCGCTCATCCAGTCAGAGCGGGCCGATACTTATGAGCAAGCGCTGGCAAGCTTGCGGAAGCAGGAGCTCGTCTATCCTTGCTTCTGCACACGCAGCGACATCGCCGCGGCGCTCGAGGCGCCGCATGGACCGTCAGCCCACTATCCGGGCACGTGCCGCGGGCGGCCCGACGATTCCGAGCGGCGTGCGTCCATGCCGCACAGCTGGCGGCTCGATGCGTCCAAAGGGCTGGCGCTCGCCGGGCTTCCCTCATGGACCGAAGTTGACGGGCGCCGCTTCACATCGGCGCGAGAGGAGTTCGACGACGTGATCCTCGCCCGCAAGGATGCACCCGCGGCGTACCATCTCGCCTGCGTCGTCGACGATGCGGCGAGCGCCGTCACGCTCGTCACCCGTGCGGCGGATCTTCGCGCTTCGACGCCGGTGCAGCGGCTGCTTCAAATCCTGCTGGACCTTCCTGAGCCAAGCTATCTCCACCACCCGCTCGTCGCCCACGCGGGCGGCCGGCGCCTCGCCAAGCGCGACCTGGCGCCGACCCTCGCGGCAATGCGCGAGAGCGGCCTCGACGGCGGCGCGCTCGCCGCCGACCTTTCCGCGGGCAAGCTTCCGCTTGGTTTCAGCTTCATCGACGCCTAAGGCGCGGCCATGCGGATCCTCCTTCTCTTCCTGCTTCTGCTGGCCATGGCGGCGGTGGTCTACGTGCTCGCCCGCGGCGTCATTGCCATGGCCTCGGGCAAGGACGTGACGGGTGAGCAGTCGCAGATGTGGATGCGCCGCCGGGTCATGTTCCAGGCGGTGGCGATCATTCTCGTGATCCTCATCCTCGCTGTCGCGGGCGCCGCCAGCCACTAGGGCGAGAGGCTTGGTCAAGCTCAACAAAATCTATACGCGCACCGGCGATGGCGGCAGCGCCGGCCTCGTCGACGGCAGCCGCGTCAGCAAGTCGAGCGTGCGCATGGCCGCGATCGGCGAGGTCGACGAAGCCAATGCTGCGGTCGGGTTGGCGATTGCCGCGCTCGGCGGCGGCGACGTCGCTTACCGGCTGCTGCAAATCCAGAACGAGCTGTTCGACCTGGGAGCGGATGTTGCGACGCCCGGAGATATCGAAGGCGCCCTGCGGATCGTCGCCAGCCAGGTCGCGCGGCTGGAAATCGAGATCGACGAGATGAACGAGACGCTGGAGCCGCTGACCAGCTTCATCCTTCCGGGCGGCTCGCCAGCCGTTGCCGCGCTGCACTTGGCCCGGACCGTCGTCCGGAGGGCGGAGCGGGCGGCGGTCGCGCTCGATCAAGCCGAGCCGCTCAATCCGCAGCTCCTCGCCTATCTCAACCGCCTGTCCGACCATCTCTTCGTGGCCGCGCGCTTCGTCGCAGCCCGAGAGGGAGGCGACGTGCTGTGGCAGCCGGGCGCCACACGGTCCTAGGCGTCTCCGTTCCTTGGGCGACACAACGGCGGTTTTGGTCTAAGGGCCGCAACCCTATGGCGACCCAGGTCCGCCCAGAGCCTTCGGGCGATCTCGCCGCTCGCCTCTTCGCGACGCGCAAGCTGACGCTCGATCTCGCCGCTCCGCTGTCGGATGCTGACGCGACAATCCAGCCGTTCCCCGATGCCTCGCCGGCCAAATGGCACCTCGCGCACACGAGCTGGTTCTTCGAGACCTTCGTGCTGCGCGACCATGTGGCCGGCTACCGGCCGTTCAGCGAGCGCTACGCCTTTCTGTTCAACAGCTATTACGAGGCCGAAGGGCCGCGCCACGCACGACCCCGCCGCGGAATGCTCAGCCGTCCCTCGCTGGACGAGGTCCGCGCCTATCGCGCCCACGTCGACGAAGCGCTCGACCGCGCGCTCCCTGCGCTTCCGACTGCAGCACTCGGTCTGATCGAACTCGGCATCAATCACGAGCAGCAGCACCAGGAGCTATTCCTGACGGACATCCTCGCGACCTTCGCGGAGAATCCGCTCGAGCCCGCTTACGGCGAGCTTCCGTCGCCCACGTGCTTCGCCGTCGAGCCGCTATCGTGGCATCGCGGTCGCGAGGGCATCGTCGAGATCGGTGCGCCGGATGCGGGCTTCGCCTTCGATGCCGAGCGCCCGCGCCACCGGGTCTTGGTCAACCGCCACGAAATCGCGACCCGAAAGGTCACGAACAAGGAGTGGCGCGAGTTCATGGACGACGGTGGGTATCGCACACCAACGCTGTGGCTGTCTGACGGCTGGGATTGGGTCCAGCGCGAACAGATCTCGGCGCCGCTCTACTGGCGCGAGGAAGCGACCGAGTTCACGCTCGGCGGCCGGCGCGAGATCGACTGGGCCGCGCCCGTCGCCCACGTCAGCTATTACGAAGCCGACGCCTTCGGCCGCTGGGCCGGCGCTCGGCTGCCGACCGAAGCCGAGTGGGAGGATTTCGCCGCCTCGGCCGATCCCGCGCTCGGCAATCAGCTCGACAATGCAGGTGCGGTCGCGCCGCGCCCCGGCGGCGCGGTGTTCGGCGACACGTGGGAATGGACGAGCAGCGCCTTCGCTTCCTACCCCGGCTTCGCGCCCGCTCCCGGCGCGGTCGGCGAGTACAACGGCAAATTCATGTGCGGCCAGTTCGTGCTGAAAGGTGCGAGCTGCGCGACGCCGCGCGGGCACAGCCGCGCCTCCTATCGGAACTTCTTCCCGCCGCACGCGCGGTGGCAATTCACGGGACTTCGCCTTGCTCGCGACGCTTGATCCCCAGATTAAGGCGTTCCGCGACGACGTGCTTGCGGGCCTTTCGGCGCCGATCCCGGCGATCCCGGCGCGCTGGCTTTACGATCGCCGCGGCTCGGAGCTGTTCGACGAGATTACCCGGCTGAAGTCCTATTATCCGACCGAGACGGAAACGCGGCTGCTGCGCGACATCATGCCCGAAGTTGCCGCGCGGGTGCCCAAAGGCGCCGCGGTAATCGAGTTCGGCGCCGGCTCGGCAACCAAGACTCCGATTCTCCTCGAAGCAATCGCCCCCGCGGCCTACATCCCCGTCGACATCTCGGGTGACTATCTCGAGCACAGCGCACGCGAGATCGAGCGGCGCTTCCCGTCGATCGAGGTCATGCCGGTCGTCGCCGATTTCGCCCGCCCGTTCAGCTTGCCGGGCGGGATCGAGCATCTGCCCAAGCTCGGCTTCTTTCCCGGCTCGACGATCGGCAATTTCGTGCCATGGAGCGCGACGGACCTGCTTCGCCAGTTCCGGTCCCTGCTCGGAGCCGGGGCGCAGCTGCTGATCGGCATGGACCGGGTGAAGCACGTCGAGCGCCTGATCGCCGCCTATGACGAGCCCGAGGGTATCACCGCCGAGTTCAACCTCAACCTGCTCAGCCGCATCAACCGCGAGCTCGACGGCGACGTGCCTGTGGACGCGTTCCGGCACGAGGCGCGCTGGAACGACATCCTTTCGCGCATCGAAATGCATTTGGTCGCCACGCGCGATGTCGACTTCTCGATTTCCGGCCGGTCGTTCCATTTCGCCGCGGGTTCCTCGATCCATACCGAGAACAGCCACAAATATCCGCCGCGCGGCGGGCGGGTGCTGCTGCTCGCCGGAGGCTGGACGCCCACGCACGAGTGGAGCGACGCTCGCGACGATTTCGCCGAGATCCTCGCTGTCGCCGAGCCGGAGAGGTTTGCGCCCTAGCCTGCTCGCGGCTAAGCGCCCGCCATGCTTGCCGCGCTTGTCGAAATCGCCGACCTCCTTCTGAACGTCCTCTTCTGGATCATCATCGCCCAGGTGATCCTGAGCTGGCTCCTGGCGTTCAACGTGCTCAACACGGGCTCGAACGGCGTGCGCACCGTCGCCGTCGCGCTCGACCGTATCACCGCGCCGCTTTACCGGCCGATTCGGCGGATTCTCCCTGACTTCGGCGGCCTCGACTTCTCGCCGCTGGTGATCCTGCTTCTGATCGAAGTCATCGAGAAGCTGCTCGCCGGCGTCGTCGCGCAATATTATCTGGGCGGATGACGGCGAAGCGGATCGACGGCAAAGCGGCCGCCCTGGCGATCCGCGAGCGCGTCGCCGGGCATGTCGCCGGGTTCGAGCGCAAGGCGGCCCGTCCGCCGGGGCTCGCGACCGTCCTCGTCGGCGAAGACCCTGCAAGCGCGGTCTACGTCCGCTCGAAGAACCGCGCCACGGCGGAAGCCGGCATGGCGAGCTTCGCGCACAATCTCCCCGACACGACGAGCGAGGATGATCTCCTCCAGCTCGTGCTCGACCTCAACGCCGACGAGCGGGTCGACGGAATCCTAGTCCAGCTTCCGCTGCCGAACCAGATCGACGCCGCGCGGGTGATCGCGACGATCGATCCGTCGAAGGACGTCGACGGCTTCCACGCGATGAATGCCGGAAGGCTGGCGACTGGCCTCGACGCGCTCGTGCCGTGCACGCCGCTCGGTTGCCTTCACCTGCTGAGGAGCGAACTCGGAACCCTCGCCGGCATGGAAGCGGTCGTCGTCGGCCGTTCGAACATCGTTGGCAAGCCGATGGCGCTGCTACTGCTCGGCGACCATGCGACGGTGACGATCGCCCATTCGCGCACCCGCGACCTTCCGTCCGTCGTGCGCCGCGCGGACATCGTCGTCGCGGCAGTAGGCCGGCCCGAGATGATCCGGGGCGACTGGATCAAGCCCGGCGCCACCGTCATCGATGTCGGCATCAATCGCATTCCCGCTGACGACGGCAAAGGCCGCCTGGTCGGCGACGTCGCTTTCGAAGAGGCCGCGGAGGTTGCCGCCGCGATCACGCCGGTGCCGGGCGGCGTTGGACCCATGACCATCGCCATGCTCATGCGCAACACGCTGGTCGCGGCGTACCGCAGGGCCGGCCTCGCGGATCCAGAGGGACTGTGATCGAGCTGTTCGGTTCGGCGCTGGTCACCTTCCTGGTGATCATCGACCCGCCGGGCTGCGCGCCGATCTTCGCAAGCCTGACGAGCGGAGCCACCTCGGCTCAGCGGCGCGGCATGGCGGTCCGCTCGTCGCTGATCGCCTGGTTCATCCTGATGTTCTTTGCGCTGCTCGGCCGGCCGCTGCTCCACTGGCTGGGCATCAGTCTCGCAAGCTTCCGAATCGCGGGCGGGATCATGCTCTTCATGATCGCCATCGACATGGTGTTCGAGCGCCGGACCGAACGACGGACCAAGCGCGCTCACGCGATCGAGCAGACGCCGGAAGTCGAGGACATCAGCGTCTTCCCGATGGCCATGCCGATGATCGCCGGTCCAGGCTCGATCGCGAGTGCAATGCTATGGGTCTCGCGGGCGGAAACGCCCGTCCACGTCGCCGTCGTTCTTGCCGCGGTCACGGTGGTGATGCTGATGACGCTTGCTACGTTGCTCGCGTCGGCGCCCCTGATGAGACTCATCGGCGATAAGGTCGAAGCCGCGATCACCCGCATTCTCGGCGTCATCCTCGCCGCCCTCGCGGCGCAATTCGTAATTGACGGCCTGAAGCAAAGTTTCCCGCACGTCCTCGCTTAGCCGACAACCTTCCACATCTGGTACGGCGAGTCCTTGGGAAGCGGCACCGGCTGTAACCACTTGGGCACCTGTCCGCGCGTCAGCTGGCCGTAAAAGCCGTCCGGCACTTCCGACATGAAGATCGTCGTGGTCGAGCTGCTGGGGCAGCTCAGCACATAATTGGAATGATATTTGTCGACGATGATGTGGTGCGCCTGGTCCGCGCTTCCGCGCCACGCCTTCATGACATCGACGATCTGGCGCCAGTTCCGGTGATAGGGGCCGGTGATCGCGTCATGGTGGGTGACGGTGATCAGGCGCGGCCCGAGATCGACGAAGGTGAACACGAGGCCCTTCGGCTCGAGCGCGATCGGATGGAGACCCCATAGAGATGCGCACAGCGCATTGGCTTTGCCGATCGCTTTTTCATAGGCGGTCGGCTTGGGCTCGGGGATGAAGCCGACGACCATCGGAACGAGGATGCCGGCGCCGATCAGCACAACCGCGCAGGTGCCGAGCACGACGAGAACCGGCTTCCCGCTCTTCCAGAAGCGCGGCACCAGCCACCACATCAGCGTCGAGGCGCCGACCACCGACATCATCTGGGCCGCGGGCGCGGTCCGGGTCTGCCAGAAGAGCAACAGCGTCGCGGCAATGCCCGGCAGCGCCGCCCCAATGATGCGACGAACAAGATCGCGATCACGCCGCTTGATCCAGCCGAGGAGCACCCATCCGACCGCACCCGTCAGCGGCAGCGTCAGGATCAGCGTCGCGATGCGCCAGCCGTGGCGATAGACCGGCCGCGCCTCCTTGACGTAGCTCATCCACAGCCGCTGCGCCTCGGGGGAGATATGCTCCGGCTTCTGGAGGCATTGCGGCCACAGCCAGGCGTGGAAGCCGGCGACGATCGCGCCCGCAATCAGGGCCAGCACGAGCCGCCGCTTCCAGTCGCCCGGCGAAAGCCAGGCAAGCGCATACATCAATGCGCCGCCGAGCATCGCATCGGACACATAGACCGGCGACAGGACGTCGCAGACGGCCCCGCGATTGTCGTACGACGCGAAGATCAGGAAGGAGAGAGCGACACCGGCCGTCATCGACAGGGCATAGGCACGCAAGCGCTCCGTCTGTTCGACGTCGTCGACCCAGAACAGCACCATCGCGACACCCGCGAGCGCGAGATAGATGATCATTTCGAGGCCGATCGCGAGGGACAGCGCGGAAGTGATCCCGAGCACGAGCCCGCCACGCAGCCGCTTCGGATCGGCGATCCCGGCGATGCTCAGTGCCAGGAAGGCAAGCTGCCAGCCGTGATGGTCGATCCGCTCCGGCATGAACATGCCGTTGGTCGAATCGGCGAACAGGATCGCAAGCAGCGCGAACGGA
>Ga0207660_10000436_pt1 | contig 27533 bp, 18 predicted proteins | sample KBSC73BmetaG_FD_184335 | JGI IMG/M metagenome (GOLD analysis project Ga0207660, IMG submission 184335) | Corn rhizosphere microbial communities from Kellogg Biological Station, Michigan, USA - KBS C7-3B metaG (SPAdes) (version 2) | ecosystem: Host-associated > Plants > Roots > Rhizosphere ... | reverse complement strand
CTCGTCTCCGGCTGCAGCGAAAAAGGCTTCAAAGCAGGTCGTGCGCCACAGATCGTCGGCGCGCCAGGGCTCGGTGACGGCGGGGATCACGAAGCGCTCGGCCGGGGCGCTCACGCCGAACCAGATGTTGGTGGTCGCAACGGGGCCCAGGGACGCCACATGGTCGACGCTCGCCCACACCTTGAAGGGCGGCTCCGCCGGCGGCGTCGTGGGGTGCGGAACGAGATCGAATTGCATGGCGATGCAGTAGCAGCGCGAAAGCCGAGACGCTAAGCGGCACTCATGAGTGCTTACCGTTCCTCACTGATGCGCTTGCTCGACGAGCGCAGTTACATCCACCAGGTCACCGAGCCGGGCGAGCTCGATGCCCTGGCGGAGCGCCAGGTCGTGCTCGGTTATATTGGCTTCGACGCCACCGCGCCGAGCCTCCACGTCGGCAACCTGGTCTCGATCATGCTGCTGCGCCGGATGCAGCAGTCCGGGCACAAGCCAATTGTGCTGATGGGCGGCGGGACGACCAAGGTCGGCGACCCCTCCGGCAAGGATGAAGGGCGACAGCTCCTGCCGCACGAGCGGATCGCTGCGAACATCGCGAGCATCCGCCGCGTCTTCTCGAACTTCCTGACGTTCGGCGACGGGCCTTCGGACGCGATCATGGTCAACAATGCCGAATGGCTCGACACGCTCGAATATATTCCGTTCCTGCGCGAGGTCGGCCGGCACTTCACGATCAATCGGATGCTGACCTTCGACAGCGTGCGCCTGAGGCTCGACCGCGAGCAGCCGCTGACCTTCCTCGAGTTCAATTACATGATCCTCCAGGCCTATGATTTCCTGGAGCTTTCGCGGCGCGTCGGCTGCCGGCTGCAGCTCGGCGGGTCGGACCAGTGGGGAAATATCGTCAACGGGATCGAGCTCGCGCGGCGAATCGACGGAGCCGCGCTCTACGGGGTGACGACGCCGCTGATCACGACTGCGGACGGCGCGAAGATGGGGAAAACCGCGCAGGGCGCGGTGTGGCTCGATGGCGAGATGCTGAGCCCTTACGATTATTGGCAGTTCTGGAGGAACACTCAGGACGCCGACGTCGGAAAATTCCTCAAGCTGTTCACGGACCTTCCGCTCGAAGACATCGGCAAGCTCGAGAAGCTCGAGGGCGCCGACATCAACCAGGCCAAGATCGTGCTCGCAACCGAGGCGACCGCGCTGCTCCACGGCCGCGAAGCGGCCGAAACTGCGCGGCAAACGGCAGAAACGACCTTCTCAGGCGGCGGCATGGGAGAGGATCTACCAACGCTGTCGCTCGGCGACGGCATGAACATCGCCCATGCGCTCACCGCCCTCGGGTTCACGCCGTCGAACAAGGAAGCCAAGCGCAAGATCGCCGAAGGCGCGGTTCGGCTCGATGATGTGACGGTGAACGATCCGGGGCTGACGCTGACGGCCGGCGACGAGCCATTGAAGCTGAGCCTGGGCAAGAAGAGGCATGCGCTTCTGGTCCGATAGGCGTACGGCCGCAGAGGGGGGCCGCCGATGGAAGTGCATAAGCCGAAGCTGGTCACAAACTGGCCCGAGCTTTTCAAGGAATGGGGCATCATCGTCCTCGGCGTGTTGACGGCGCTCCTCGCCGAGCAGGCGGTCCAGTCGATCGAATGGCATCACAAAGTCGACGCCGCGGTCGTCGACATGGACAACGAGCTTAGCCTCGGGGACGGACCTCAGGCCTATGCGCGCGTCGCGATGCACGATTGCATCGCCTCGCGGCTCGACCAGATTCGCGTAGCCGTCGAGCGCGGTGATCGCGCGACGAGCCGGCGGTACATCGATGCCTTCTGGTTGCCGAAGCGTACCTGGGACTCACTTGCCAGAGAAGCGGCGACGGCGTCAGACGTCGCTTCCCACATGCCGCACGAACGAATGCTTCAGTATCGTATCGCCTACAACATGGTCCCGGACCTTCAACGGCTTGCGGACAAGGAGCTTGCGGACACGGGACGTCTGCGCAGCCTCCCCACCAGCGGCGGTCCAATCGAAACGGTCGAAAAGCTTCCCGCAGTCGATGCAATTGAAGCGCTCAGACTCGATAACGATGCGATGCGCAGGGAATCCGAGTTCATCCTCGTTCGGCTGAAGATCATGGACTTGCGCCTCGATCGGTTCTTCGTCGCTCGTAACGTCGGCGACGCCCGGGCCCATCTTGGTTCGTGCGTGACCACGCCGCAATTGCCGAAGGATCGTACGGTTCTCAACCAGATCTGATCAGGCCCACGGCCTGGTCGCGCTCGAACAGGTACAGGCAGATCCGCGCCGCCTTCCCGCGCTCGCCTTTGAGACCGCCGTCGCGGTCGAGCAGCAACTGCGCGTCGCTTTGGGCGATCGGCGCGAGGGTTTCGACATCCTCTGGCGTCGCCGCCCGGAACATTTCGTCGCCCGACTGCCGCGTGCCGAGGATTTCGCCGGGTCCGCGCAGGCGCAAATCCTCCTCGGCGATGCGGAATCCGTCATTGGTCTCGCGCATCAGCGACAGGCGCGCGCGCGCCACGTCCGTGAGGTTCTGGCCGCGGATCAGCAGGCAGGTGCTCCTGCCGCTTCCGCGCCCGACCCTGCCGCGCAACTGGTGGAGCTGCGCGAGCCCGAACCGCTCGGCGCCCTCGACGATCATCAGCGTGGCATTGGGCACATCGACGCCGACCTCGATCACCGTCGTCGCAACCAGCACGGCGAGGTCGCCCGAAGCGAAACGCTCCATCACGGCGTCCTTGTCGGCGCCCTTCATGCGGCCGTGGACGAGCCCGACCTTGTCCTCGCCGAAGCAGAGCTGCAGTACGCGCGCGCGCTCCTCGGCCGCGGCGGCATCGCTCTTCTCGCTCTCCTCGACGAGCGGGCAGACCCAATAGGCCTGTCCGCCACCGGCGATGTGCCGGCCCAGGCCGTTGATCACGTCCGGCAGCTTCTCTTCGCTGATCACCCGCGTTTCGACCCGCGTCCGCCCGGGCGGCATTTCGTCGATCCGGCTGACGTCCATCTCACCATATTGCGTAAGCGTCAGCGTTCGCGGGATCGGCGTCGCGGTCATCACCAGCAAATGCGGCGGATGCTCGGCCTTAGACGCGAGCAGCAGCCGCTGCGACACTCCGAATCGATGCTGCTCGTCGATCACCGCCAGGCCCAGCTGCTTGTACGCGACCTTCTCCTGAAAGATGGCGTGCGTGCCGACGAGGATGTCGATCGAGCCGTCGGCAAGCCCCATGAGGACGCTGTCGCGGGCGCGCCCCTTCTCGCGGCCGGTGAGGATCGCGACCCGCACGCCAAGGCTGTCGAGCTGCCCCAGCAAGGTCGCATGATGCTGCCGCGCGAGGATCTCAGTCGGCGCCAGGAACGCCGCCTGGGCCCCGCTTTCGACGGCCGTCAGCATCGAGGCGACCGCCACCAGCGTCTTTCCGGACCCAACGTCGCCCTGAAGCAGCCGGAGCATCGGCAGATCCTGCGCCATGTCACCACGAATCTCGCGGATCACCCGCCGCTGGGCGTCGGTCAGCTGGTGCGGTAGCTGAAGCTTGCGGATCAGCTCGCCGGTGCCGGGGAGTGATGTCGTCCGATGCCGCCGCTGCGACTGGCGGAGCAGCAGGAGCGCGAGCTGGTTGGCGAAAATCTCATCATAGGCCAGCCGCCGCCGCGCGTCCTCAGCTCCCGGCTCGCGATGGATGAGCGCGACCGACGCAAGCCACGCGCTCCAGCATTCCCGCGCCGCGAGCGACGGTTCGATCCACTCGGGTAGGTCGGGCGCACGCTCGAGCACCTCGCGGACCAGCTCGCCGAGGCGGCGGTTGGTCAGCCCCTCCGTCAGTGGATAGACGGGCTCGCGGAGGAGCGGCGCTGGACCCTTGCCCGATTCGGCCACCTCCGGATGGATGATCTGCCACTCGTCGCCATATTGCTCGAGCTTGCCGGAGACGATCCGCTTCTGGCCCACCGGCAGGGTCCGCTTCGCCCAGCCCGGATTGTTGAAATAAACCAGGCTGATCGAATTGCCGTCGGAATCGCTCGCGAAGATCCGGGTCGGGCCCCTTCCCGACCGGCTCTCGCGCGTGTCGAACGGGGTCAGCTCGAGGATCACCATCCGGCCGAGCAGCGAGCCGTCGGCGGCCGGCGCCTTGATTCGCTCGATCGCGCCGGTGGGGAGGTGGTAGAGAAGGTCGACCACCCGGCTGATTCCCAGCTTCTTCAGAAGTTTCGTCAGCTGGGGCCCGACGCCCTTCAGGCTTTCGGCTTCCGCGAACAGCGGGTTGAGGATTTCAGGACGCATCAGCGCTTCCGGAGGGAGCGACCGCGCGCGGGCACCTCTCAGACAAAGGTGAAGTCGACCTTCTCGATCGGTGCCTGGTCGAACGCGTGCTCGCGATAGGGTCCGTCGCGGTCAACATAGAACATGAACAGATGCGCGGACCAGGCATTCGGATTGGGCGTAATCCGGCCATGCGCATAATGGCTCGCCTGGTAGATGACGGCGTCACCGACCTCCATTCCGATCGAGGCATAATCCATCGTCCCAAAGTCCTCGGCTAGCGGATAGAGGCTCTCCGTCCGCTCCCTTCCGACCTGAAGGTCCCAGATTTTGTCGTCGCTGTAGGCGAGTGTCATGGACAGACCATGTTCGCTCGACGGGCGGTCGGAATGCACGCGGCAGATGTCCGACTGCCGATAGATGCGGAAATAGGAATAGGTCGGCAGAAGCTCGCGTCCGAGCAGCTGGCTGATCGTCGGAGTAAGGCCCCACAGGAAGAAGTTGAGCGGCTGGAAGATCTCAGCGGAGACATCGAATGCTGCTCGCTGGAGGACGGCCGGACGGAATTGCGGCTTGCTCAAGGGAATCGGAGCGCCGCGCGTCGCCGCCTTCAGGCTCATCATGAAAGCATGCGCGATTTCCGTGGCGATCAACCCCTTGACGTGGGCGAAGCCGTCCCTGTCGTAATCGCCCAGCAGTTCCATCCCGCAAGAGCTAGAGAATGGCCGTTTCGCTCGCAAGGCGGACCCGCCTTTCTTTAGAGGAGCGCCGCGACTACATCGCCGCCATGCCTTCCGATCCGGAACTGAAGCGCCTCGCCTGGCGCGCCCATCATCGCGGCACGCGTGAAGCCGACATGCTGGTCGGCGGCTTCTTCGATGCGCGCCATGCGTCGTGGAGCGCCGACGACTGCGCGCTGTTCGAACAAATGCTCGAGGAGCAGGACGTCGACATCATGGCCTGGGCGCACGGAACCGCCGAGCCGCCGGCGCGGTTCGCTGGTCCGATGATCGAGGCGCTGAAGAAGCTCGACTATATCCGGGTCAGCCGATGACGGAGTCGCTGCAGCGCGTGCTTGCCGCAAAGCAGTCGTTGACTCTCGCCGGTGTGCCGACGGGGTTCCTGCCGTGGCTCGCTGCAGACCTCGCCCGGGCGTCCGCGGGGCGCGCGGTGGCGATCGTCGCGGATGAAGCGGCCATGCGGGCACTGGCTGAAACCGTGCCGCTGTTCGCGCCGGAGGTGGAGGTGCTGACTCTCCCGGGTTGGGACTGCCTCCCCTACGACCGCGCCTCCCCTGCCCTTCGAGTCATGGCCGAGCGGTTGGCGACGCTCGCAGCTCTGCAGGCCAAGCGCGAAAAGCCGCAGCTCCTGGTCGCAACCGCGAGCGCGGCGTCGCAGCGGCTGCTTACGCCCTTCCGAATCCGCCAGCTCACGCGGCGCATCGCCGAGGGTGAGCGGATCGAACGCGAGACGCTGGTCGAGCAGCTGAACGGGCTCGGTTACCAGCGCGTCGATACGGTCGCCGAGCATGGCGAATATGCGGTGCGTGGGTCGCTCATCGACCTTTTCCCGGCCGGCGAGGAACTGGCGCTGCGGCTCGATTTCTTCGGCGACGAGATCGACACATTGCGCCGCTTCGACCCCACCGACCAACGATCGACCGACAAGGCGGCGGCGTTCACCTTGATGCCCGCGTCAGAAGCGCTGCTGGACGTGGAGAGCATCAAGCGGTTTCGCTCGGGTTACCGCGAGAAGTTCGGCGCGACCGCGACCCAGGACCCGCTCTACCAGGCCTTGTCCGAGGGCCGCCGGATGACCGGCATGGAGCATTGGCTGCCGCTGCTCGAGGAGCGGCTCGCGACCTTGTTCGACCATTTCGGCGACAAGGATCTGGTGATCCGCGACGCGGCCGCCGACAAGGCCGTCGACGCGCGTCTCGAGGCCATCGACGATTATTACCAGAACCGCGTTCGAGCGGCGGAAGCGCAGGCGGGAAGCTATCGTCCGCTGGAGCCCGACTCGCTCTATTTGTCGAAGCACGAATGGGGGTTGGAGGAAGCCGAGCGGCCGATCCATCTCGCATCGCCGTTCCATGAGCCGGAATCGGACCAGGTAATTGACTTCGGCGTCGATGCGGCCCGCGATTTCGCGCCCGAGCGCGCCAAGCAATCGAACGTCTACGAGGCTGTCGCGAACCACGTCGGCGACCTCCGGCGCAGCGGGCACAAAGTCGTGCTTGCAAGCTACACGCGTGGTGCTCGCGAGCGCCTTTCCGGGCTGTTGGAAGAGCATGGATTGAAGGCGCAGAAGCTGGCGGACAGCTGGCAGCAGGCGCTCGCGTCGAAGACGCAGCCGACGCTGCTCGTGCTCCCGCTCGACCACGGCTTCACCACGCCTGACGTCGCCGTGCTCACCGAGCAGGACATGCTCGGCGACCGGCTCGTGCGGCGGCGGAAGAAGCGCAAGGCCGCAGCAGCGTTTCTCGAGGAACTAGCGACGCTCTCGCCGGGCGATCTGGTGGTTCACGCCGACCACGGAATCGGCCGCTATGAGGGGCTGACCCAGATTCCCGTCAGCAAGGTGCCGCATGACTGCGTCGCGCTCGAATATGCGCGCGGCGACAAGCTGTACGTTCCGGTCGAGAATATCGAGCTTCTGAGCCGCTACGGCAGCGAGAGCGAGGGCGTGAGCCTCGACAGCCTCGGCGGCGAAGCTTGGCAGCGGCGCAAGGCCCGGATGAAGGAGCGGATCCGCGCGATCGCGGGCGAGCTCATCAAGTTGGCGGCCGTCCGAGCGACCCGCCCCGGGATCATCGCCGAAGCGGACGCGAGCTATCCGGCGTTCGTCGACCGTTTCCCCTACGAAGAGACCGACGACCAGGACCGGGCGATCGCCGACGTGCTGCAAGACCTCGAAGCGGGCAAGCCGATGGACCGGCTGGTGTGCGGCGACGTCGGCTTTGGAAAGACGGAGGTCGCGCTCCGCGCCGCCTTCGTCATGGCGATGTCAGGAAAGCAGGTGGCGCTGGTTTGTCCGACCACGCTTCTGGCCCGGCAGCACTACGCCAATTTCGTCGAGCGCTTCCAAGGCTATCCAATCCACATCGGACGGCTGTCGCGGCTCGTTCCCTCGGCCGAAGCGAAGCGGACCCGGGAAGGACTTGCGAGCGGCAAGATCGACATCGTGATCGGGACTCACGCGATCCTAGCCAAGTCGATCAATTTCAGGCGCCTGGGCCTCGTCATTGTCGACGAGGAGCAGCATTTCGGGGTTGCTCACAAGGAGCGGCTGAAGGCGCTCAAGAATGACGTCCACGTCCTCACGCTGACCGCGACTCCGATCCCGCGCACGCTGCAGATGGCGATGAGCGGGCTTCGGGAGCTGTCGGTGATCCAGACTCCGCCGGTCGACCGCCTCGCGGTGCGCACCTACGTGACTCCGTTCGACGGCGTCGTGCTCCGGGAAGCGCTGCTCCGCGAGCATTTCCGCGGCGGCCAAAGCTTCTTCGTCGTGCCGCGCGTCGCCGACCTTCCCAGCATCGAGGAATGGCTGCGCGAACAGGTCCCCGAAGTGAAATTCATCACTGCCCACGGGCAGATGAGCGCGACCGAGGTCGAAGAGCGGATGAGCGCGTTCTACGACCGCAAATATGATGTGCTGCTCTCGACCACGATCGTCGAGAGCGGTCTCGACATTCCGAGCGCCAATACGCTGATCGTCTACCGCTCGGACCGCTTCGGGCTCGCCCAACTGTACCAGCTCCGCGGCCGGGTGGGGCGGGCGAAGACCCGCGCTTACGCTTATCTCACGATGCCCGCCGACCGATCGATCACCGAAGCGGCGCAAAAGCGGCTCCAGGTCCTGTCCGAGCTCGACAATCTCGGCGCGGGCTTCCAGCTCGCCAGCCACGACCTCGACATCCGCGGCGCGGGCAACCTTCTCGGCGACGAGCAGTCGGGCCACATCAAGGAGGTCGGGTTCGAGCTTTACCAGTCGATGCTCGAGGACGCGATCGTCGAACTGAAAGCCGGCGGCGTTCCGCGGGCGGAGGAATTCACGCCTCAGATCAGCGTCGACGCGCCGATCATGATCCCCGAGCATTACGTCCCCGATCTCGACCTCAGGATGGGGCTCTATCGGCGCCTCGGCGAGCTCGAGGACCGGGGCGCGATCGAGGCGTTCGCCGCCGAACTGATCGACCGCTTCGGCACGCTTCCCGAGGAAACCGCCAACCTCCTCAAGATCGTCGAGGTGAAGCTCAATTGCCGCGAGGCGATGATTGCGAAGCTCGACATCGGGCCCAAAGGCGCCGTCGTCACCTTCGCCGAAAGCGGCTTCCCCGACCTCGGCGGCCTGCTTTCCTATATGGACCGGCTGAAAGGCGCCGCGAAATTGAGGCCGGACAGCAAGCTCGCGCTCGTTCGGAACTGGCCGACGCCCGACGCCCGGCTCGGGGGAGCGCTGCAGCTGTCGCGGGGACTGGCCCGCGTCGCGGCGGCTGGCGAGAAGAAGGAAGCCGCTTAGGCGGCGCTTGCGAAGCGCGTCAGTTCTTCGTGGCTGAGCGGCGCAGCGCCGATGAAGCCTTGGTATAGGTCGCAGCCCCAATCCTGGATCAGCGCCAGCTGGGCCGGGGTTTCAACGCCTTCGACGACGACCTGCAAGCCAAGCTCGCGGGCGAGGCGGATCAGCGTCCTGACAACGATCCGGTCGCGATCGCGCTCGACGATGTGCGCGACGAGCGCACGGTCGATTTTGACCATGTCGAGCGGCAGCGTGGTCAGGTAGCTGAGGCTCGAGTATCCGGTGCCAAGATCGTCGACCGCGATCCGCAGGCCGGCCTCGCGCAGCCTCCCGAGCCGTGCGGCGACGCTCTCCCTGTCCGCCAGCAGCGCGTTCTCCGTAATCTCGAGCGTCACTCGCGCGGGGTCGATCGCCGCCGCCTCGATCTCCTCGAGTAGCCAGTCCTCATAACCGGCGCGGCTGATGTCGGCGGGGAGAAGGTTCATCGAGATTTTCAGGCGCTTGAGCGGGCCTTCCCAGACAGCGGCGCATCGCAGCGCCTTGCGTTGGACGACCCGCGAAAGCCGCTCGTCGAGCCTCGCCGAATGCGCGCGCTCGAACAAGCTTTCAGCGTCCCGGGCGACGGTCGAACGGGCGAGTGCTTCCGCACCGATCATTTCGCCGCTGCGGGCGTCGATCAGCGGCTGGTAGAGAAGGTCGACCTGCTCGTGCGAAATCACCGCTTCGAGCATCAGGTCGCGAACGGGAGAAACGGGCGCCGCTGCCCCATCGGACGCGCGCCTGCCCCAGATATTGATGCTGTCCCACTTCAGCATGATGCGGCGCTAACGCCGCGGCGGAGGCCGCGGAACCGGCTCCAAAAGTCGCGACCCGAAACGGGACAGTGACCTTGCGCGCCGATTCTCCTATCTTCCGCAGGAACGGAAAGGAGCAGCGGTTGAACGCGGATGCGCCCCAGTCAGGCGGAAAGGCGCCTTTGGACCTGTCGAGCCGCGGCATCGGCCTTCTTTCGTCGCACACGGAGGTCGCGAAGGCCGCCGAGGCCCTGCTCCGCCGCCGATTTAAATTCGCCGATCCGGACCGCGCGGAGGTGCTGGTCGCATTGGGCGGCGACGGCTTCATGCTCCACACGCTGCACGAAATGCTGGACGGCCACCGCGCCTGCGTGGCGGTTTTCGGGATGAATCGCGGCACGGTGGGCTTCCTGATGAACGAGTGGCGGATCGACCGGCTGCCGAACCGGATCGCGGAGGCGAAGGCGATCCGCGTCGCGCCGCTGGAGATGCGGGCAACCACGGTTGGAGGAAAGACCTTCACCCACGCCGCAATCAACGAGGTGTCGCTGCTGAGAGAGACGCGCCAGACGGCGAAGATCGAGATTGCGGTGAACGGCCGCGTCGCCTTGCCCGAGCTTGCATGTGACGGCGTCCTCGTTGCAACGCCCGCCGGGTCGACCGCCTACAATCTCTCGGCGCGCGGGCCGATCCTGCCGCTGCAGGCGCGCATGCTGGCGCTGACGCCGATCAGCCCGTTCCGCCCGCGCCGGTGGTCGGGCGCCATTCTCCCGGACGATACGGCGGTGTCCCTGACGGTCCTCGAAGCGAATAACCGGCCGGTTTCGGCGGTCGCCGACCAGACCGAAGTGCGCGATGTCGCGAAGGTCGAGATCCGCCTCGACCGCGACCGCTCGCTGACCCTGCTCTTCGACCCCGAGCACGCGCTCGACGAGCGGATCGCGATGGAGCAATTCGCGACCTGATTTGCCCGCGGTCACTTGCCTTTAAGGGACGCTTCGCTATCTAGCCGCTGCCTTCGAGACGGCATTCCCCGGTAGCTCAGCGGTAGAGCGTTCGACTGTTAATCGAATGGTCGCCTGTTCGAATCAGGCCCGGGGAGCCATCTTCTTCGTGCAATAGGAACCTTCCCGCCCGCTTTGCTATCCAACTGAACGGGCTGAGCAGAAGGGTAGGCAGGTGGGCGAAGCAGCAAGCGCGACGGGTCACGATTTTTCCGAAGGCATTCGCCTTTCGGACGTGCCGGCGGGCAAGACGATCGCCGGGCGGGTCGGCGACGAGGCAGTCCTCCTGTCAAACGTCGACGGCCAGCACTATGCCGTCAGCGGCACCTGCACCCATTATGGAGCCGCGCTCGCCGACGGGGTGATCGGCCAAACCAGCGTCCGATGCCCGCTCCATCACGCCTGTTTCGACCTCCGCACGGGAGCGGCGCTTCGAGCGCCCGCGCTCGACCCCCTCGACCGGTGGCAAGTCGAAGTCGAAGGTGGGCTGGCCTTCGTCAGGCGCAAGCTCGATCACTCCGATGCTGCTTCAACGCAGACCGACGTGCGGAATGTCGTGATCATCGGCGGCGGGGCGGCGGGCCTCGCCTGCGCGCACGAGCTTCGGCGTCTAGGCTTTGCAGGTTCCGTCACGATCCTCAGCGCGGACACGGACCCGCCGTGCGACCGGCCGAACCTGTCGAAGGATTATCTGGCGGGCGGCATGCCGGAAGAGTGGCTGTGGCTGCGCGGCGAGGATTGGTACCGCGACAACAAGGTCGATCTTCGGCTTTCGGCCGAGGTGACGGGCATCGACGCGCAGGGACGGACGGTTCGCTGCGCTTCTGGCGACGAGCTGCCTTTCGACCGGCTCCTGATCGCCACCGGCGGGGAACCGAACCAGCTCAACGTGCCGGGCTTCCACGGCGAAAACGTTCACACGCTCCGGACCGTCGCCGACGCGCGGGCGATCGTCGCGCAGGCGAAGGCGGGGACCACTGCCGTCGTGATCGGCGCGAGCTTCATCGCGCTCGAGGCCACGGCCTCGCTCCGCCACCGCGGCGTCGAGGTCGACATCGTGTCGGTCGAGGAAGTGCCGCTCGACCGGGTGTTCGGGAAGGAGCTCGGCGAGCAGCTTCAAAGGCTCCATGAACGCAACGGCGTGCGTTTCCACTTGAGCTCGGTCGTGACCGGTTTTGACGGAGAGGCGGTGACGCTCGCCGACGGTGGCCGGGTGAGCGGCGATTTCGTTTTGCTCGGGATCGGCGTTCACCCACGAACGGCCGTTGCCGAAAGCGCGGGTGCGACGATCGACAATGGAGTGATCGTCAACGAATTCCTGGAGACGAGCGTGCCCGGGATTTACGCCGCGGGCGACATCGCCGCCTATCCCGAGCCGATCTCCGGCGCACGCGCGCGGATCGAGCATTGGGTCGTCGCCGAGCGGCAGGGCCAGGCCGTCGCCGCCAACATGCTCGGCGAGCGCAAGCGGTTCGACAGCGCCCCGTTCTTCTGGACCGAGCAATATGGCGTCGCGATTCGCTACGTCGGGCGCGCGAGCGGCTGGGACGCGGTCACCTGCGAAGGTGATTTCGAGGAGGAATCGTTCGTCGCGCGCTATTTCATCGAAGGCACGCATTGCGCGACGGCGACAATTGGTCGCGATGTAGAAAATCTGGAGGACGAGCTGACGCTCGAAGGCCGGGCGGATTATCCGGTCGGCGCCCTTTGAAACTCAGGCGTCGATCGAAGCCATCAGCGAGGCGTTGCCGCCCGCTGCCGTCGTGTCGATGCAGGTGACGCGTTCAGTCGCGAAGCGCGCGACATAATGCGGACCGCCGGCTTTCGGGCCGGTGCCGCTGAGGCCCTCGCCGCCGAACGGCTGGCTCTCGACCACCGCGCCGATCTGGTTCCGGTTGACGTAGAGATTGCCGACGCGCGCATGTTCCTCGACATAATCGCGGACGGTGTCGATCCGGCTCTGGAGCCCGAGGGTGAGGCCAAACCCGGTCGTGTTGATCGCGTCAACGACTTTGTCGAGCTCGTCCGCGGCAAAGCGGATGACGTGCAGGATCGCGCCGAAATTCTCGCGATCCAATTGGCTTAGCGATTGGATCTCATAAAGCGCGGGAGGAACGAAACAGCCGTGCGCGGCCTCTTTCGGCGCGTCAAGCCGGCAGATCTTCTTGGCATTCTTGTCGAGCCACTCGAGGTGCTCGTCGAGCACCTTCTTTGCGGGCTCGTCGATGACAGGGCCGACGTCGGTCGCGAGGTCGCGCGGGTCGCCGACGTTCAGCGCCTCCATCGCACCCGCGATCATCTTGATCATTGGATCCGCGACGTCCTCCTGCACGAACAGGACGCGCAAGGCCGAGCAGCGCTGGCCGGCGCTCTGGAAGGCTGAGGAAATCACGTCGCGCGTGACCTGCTCGGGAAGGGCGGACGAATCCACGATCATCGCATTTTGGCCGCCTGTTTCCGCCACGAACGGGATGATGGGCCCGTCGCGCTCGGCAAGCGAGCGGTTGATCATACGTGCGGTCTCGGTCGAGCCGGTGAAGACGACCCCGGCGAGGAGCGGGTGCGCGGTCAAGGTCCCGCCAACGACTCTCCCTGAACCCGGCGCGAGCTGAACCACGTCCTTCGGGATGCCCGCTTGATGCATCAGTTCGACCGCGAGGGCGCCGATCAGCGGCGTTTGCCCGGCCGGCTTGGTGACCACGGCATTACCTGCTGCGAGCGGCGCCGAGGTAAGACCGGTGAAGATCGCGAGCGGGAAGTTCCACGGCGAAATGCTGGCGATGACGCCGCGGCCATGGAGCCGGAGCTCATTCTGCTCGCCCGTCGGGCCGGGAAGCGGAAGCGGCCTGGTGAACTGACGCCGGGCTTCCGAGGCGTAAAAGCGGAGGAAATCTACCGCCTCGCGCACTTCGAGGATCGCGTCGATCAGCGTCTTGCCTGCTTCGCGAATGCACAGCGAGAAAAACTCCTCGGCATGTTCCTCGTAAAGGACGGCCGTACGTTCGAGCAGTCTCGCGCGGGCCTCGCCGCCGAGAGCATCCCAATCGACCTGCGCCGCATGGGCCGCGCGAACCATTCGATCGACATCCTCGGCGGTCGCTTCGAACGTCGTTCCGACCGTGATCCTGTGGTCGAACGGTGAGACAATCGGCCGGGGCACGCCCTTGCCGTGAGCCGGTTTAGCGGTCCAGCTGCGCGCTTCGAGTGCTTTCAGTCGCCCCAGCAACGGCTCACGCACCAATGGATCGCTGAGATCGACGCCGGCGCTGTTGCGGCGCGTCGGACCGAAAAGGTCCGGCGGCAGAATGATCTTCGGGTTGCGCTTGGGCTCCATCGCCGCGAGCTCGGCGACCGGATCGCGCACGAGCTCGTCGATCGAAACCTGTTCGTCGGCGATCCGGTTGACGAAGCTCGAGTTGGCGCCATTCTCGAGCAGCCGGCGGACGAGATAGGCAAGCAGCTCCTTGTGGCTCCCGACGGGTGCGTAGATCCGCACCGGCGTCGGCGCGTCGCCGATGTGCCGCTCAAGCTTGGTGAGCTCCTCGTACAATTCCTCGCCCATGCCGTGGAGGCGCTGGAATTCGAACTCTCGGCTGCCGGCGAGCGCCTTGATCTGCCCGATCGTGTTCGCATTGTGGGTCGCGAACGCCGGGTAGATGACGTCCGCGGCCGCGAGCAGCTTCTTCGCGCAGGCAAGGTAGGACACGTCCGTCGCGACCTTGCGGGTGAAGACCGGATAATCGGCAAAGCCGCCGACCTGCGTCGCCTTGATCTCGGTGTCCCAGTAAGCGCCCTTGACCAGCCGGACCATCAGCTTGCGGCCGTGCGCCCGTGCCGCCTCGATCACCCAGTCGCACAAGGGCGCCGCGCGCTTCTGATAGGCCTGGATTGCAATTCCGAAGCCGCCCCAACCGTTGGCGAACAGTTCGTCGTCGGCGAGCAGCGCCTCGAACACATCGAGCTGCAGCTCGAGCCGGTCGGCCTCCTCGGCATCGATCGTGAAATGGACGTCGGCTTTGCTCGCCTTCAGCGCCAGCTCGCGGGTGACGGGGATGATGCGCGCGAGCGACTGGACGGTGTGGGTGTATTCGAAGCGAGGATCGAGGGCGGTCAGCTTGACCGAGATTCCGGCCGACTTGCGGAAGCCGCCTTTCGCCTGTGCGGCGATACGATCCAGCGCGTTTCGATAAGATTCGGCATAGCGTTCGGCGTCGGCATAGGTCTTCGCCGCCTCGCCGAGCATGTCGAAGCTATGGCTGAGTCCCCTCGCCCGCTCCGGCGCCGCGCGTTTCAGCGCCTCGTCGATCGTCCGCCCGAAAACGAAGTTGCGGCCGAGGATCTTCATCGCCTCGCGCACGGCGGTGCGGACGACTGGCTCTCCGAGGCGGCCGACGGCGCGGCCCAGCGCCGCTTTCCAATTGTCCGAGCGGTCCTGAGCGCTTTCGAGCACCTTGCCGGTCAGCAGAAGCGAGAAAGTCGCGGCGTTGACGAAGGGCGAGCCGGAACGGCCAAGCTTCTCCGACCAGTCGGGTCCGGCGAGTTTGTCGGCGATCAGCTCGTCGGCGGTGTGCGCGTCGGGGATACGCAGCAGGGCCTCGGCGAGGCACATCATCGCAATGCCCTCGTCCGAGCCGAGGTCGTAAGCGTGAAGGAAGGCGTCGACGCCCGATGGCTTGTGGGCGCGCACACCCTTCACGAGGGCGCGCGCGGTCGCGGTGGCTTCGCCGAGCTCGGTTGGGCCCAGCCGGGCGTGGTCGATCCGCTCCTTCGCGACCTGCTCCTCGTCAGGCCGGTAGGCGCGCCTCAATGCCGAGCGGTCGACCGCCCCCACGGAGGGGGCAGCTACGCGAGCTGCCCGTGGCAATGCTTGTACTTCTTGCCCGAGCCGCACGGGCACGGCGCGTTGCGGCTGATCGGCGCTTCGACCACGCCCCCCTCGGCCTCACGCTGGGGGAGCGGCTGCTGGGGGATGATTCCGAAGGGGATGCTCGACAGAACCGCGCCGGTCGAAGCGTCGATGTCCGCGGTGTCGTCGTCGCCCGAGAACGGGTCGAGATGCTGCGTGATGAAGTCCGGAAGCACGGGCGGCGGCGCCGGCTCGAGCTGGACCTGCGCGCGCATCAGCTTCTGCGTCACGTCCTCGCGAATCGACACCAGCAGCCGCTCGAACAGCAGGAACGCCTCCTGCTTATATTCGTCGATCGGCTTCTTCTGCGCGTAGCTCCTGAGATGGATCACCTGGCGGAGCGCGTCGAGCGTCGCGAGATGCTCCTTCCAGTGCTGGTCGAGGACTTGGAGCAGGATCTGCTTTTCGACATAGGACCAGTGCTCAGGGTCGAGGCCCTCGAGCTTCGCGGTCATCGCTTCGTCCGCGAGCTTCTCGACGCGCTCGCTGATCATCAGCGGATCGACCGCTTCTTCCTCGAGCCAATCGTCAATCGGCGGCTGCAGCCCGAACACGGCTTCGAGGCTCTCCTTGAGGGTGTCGATGTTCCACTGCTCGGGATAGGTGCCTGCCGGACAGTTGACCGCGACGATCGCCGCCGCCGTCTCCGCGCGCATGTCGTTGATCACCTCGTTGACGCTCTCCGCGTCCATGATGTCCGCGCGCTGCTCGTAGATCACCTTGCGCTGGTCGTTCATCACGTCGTCGAATTCGACGACCTGCTTGCGGATGTCGTAGTTGCGCGCCTCGACCTTCTTCTGCGCAGTCTCGATTGCCTTCGAAATCCACGGACTGACAATCGCTTCGCCGTCCTCGAGATTCTTGTTCATCAGGCGCGAGAACATGGTTTGCGGGCCGAAGATTCGAAGCAGGTCGTCGTCGAGGCTGAGATAGAATTTGCTGAGGCCCGGATCGCCCTGCCGGCCTGACCGCCCGCGCAGCTGGTTGTCGATGCGGCGGCTCTCGTGGCGCTCAGTGCCGAGGACGTAGAGGCCGCCCAGTTGCAGCACATGCTGCTTCTCCGCGATGATTTCCTCGCGGATCTTTTCGGCCTGGGCCTGGTATTCGGGCGTGCCGATCTCAAGCTCAGGAAACTCGTCCTGCATGCGGAACTCGAGGTTGCCGCCGAGCTGGATGTCGGTGCCGCGGCCCGCCATGTTGGTCGCGATCGTGACTGCGCCGATGCGGCCCGCCTGCGCGACGATGTGCGCTTCCTGCTCGTGGAAGCGGGCATTGAGCACGGAATGCTTGACGCCCGCCTTCTGAAGAAACTCCGACAGCATCTCCGATTTCTCGATGGAGATGGTGCCGACGAGCACCGGCTGCCCAAGCTCCTGCTTCTGCTTCAGTTCTTCGGTGATCGCCGCGAACTTCTCCGGCATGGTCTTGTAGAAGACGTCGTCCTCGTCGACGCGCTTGACCGGCAGGTTCGTCGGGATCGCGACCACGTTCATCTTGTAAATGTCGAAGAATTCCGGCGCCTCGGTCATCGCCGTGCCGGTCATGCCCGAGAGCTTGGGGTACATGCGGAAATAGTTCTGGAAGGTGATCGAGGCGAGCGTCTGGTTCTCGGGCTCGATCGCCACGCCTTCCTTCGCTTCGACGGCCTGGTGAAGGCCGTCGGACCAGCGGCGCCCCTCCATCATCCGGCCGGTGAACTCGTCGATGATGACGACCTTCCCGTCCTTGACGATGTAATCGATGTCCTTCTTGAACCGGACGTTCGCCGCGAGCGCCTGGTTGAGGTGGTGGACGACCTGCGTGTTGGCGATGTCGTAGAGGTTGCGGCCCTCGATCAGCCCGGCTTCCTCAAGCATCCGCTCGGCCTTCTCCGTGCCGTCCTCGGTAAGGACCACGGTCCGCTGTTTCTCGTCATGCTCGTAATCCACTGGCTGGAAGGTCTTCACCAGCTTGTCGACCGCGATGTACAGCTCCGACTTGTCGTCGGTCGGACCGGAAATGATCAGCGGGGTGCGGGCTTCGTCGATCAGGATCGAGTCCACCTCGTCGACGATCGCGAAATTGAATGGCCGCTGGACCATCTGCTCGCGCGAATATTTCATATTGTCGCGCAGATAATCGAAGCCGAGCTCGTTGTTGGTCGCGTAGGTGATGTCGCTGTTATAGGCTTCGCGCCGTTCCTCGTCGGACAGGTTGGGAACGATCACCCCGACGGTCATCCCGAGGAAGCGGTAAATCTGGCCCATCCAGTCGGCGTCGCGGCGAGCGAGATAGTCGTTGACGGTGACGACGTGGACGCCCTTGCGCTCGAGCGCGTTCAGATAAACCGCAAGCGTGGCGACGAGCGTCTTTCCCTCGCCGGTCTTCATCTCGGCAATCTCGCCGCGGTGGAGGGCAATGCCGCCGATCAGCTGAACGTCATAGTGGCGCTGGCCGAGCGTGCGAATCGCCGCCTCGCGCACGGTTGCGAACGCCTCCGGAAGGAGGTTGTCGAGCTTTTCGCCGTTCGCCAGCCGCTCGCGGAATTTGTCCGTTTGAGCGCGCAGCTCCTCGTCCGACAGCGCCTGAATCGACCGTTCGAATGCGTTGACCGCGTCGACATATTTGCCAAGACCACGAACATAGCGGTCGTTGGCCGATCCGAAGATGCTTTTTGCCACTGCGGCGAACACAAGAAATCCTTTAAATATCCGCGCGCCCAGCAGGCCGGAAAAGCTGTTGCCAGGGCTCTCGGGAAACCGTCGCGGGCGATGTAAGGAGCGCCCTAGCCGTAGTCAATTAAAGGGGCCGTGAACGATATGACAGGTCTGACCGGCGGATGCCTGTGCGGAGCGGTGCGCTACGAGCTCAAAAGCGCGCCGTTCGACTGCGGCTGGTGTCACTGCCGGACGTGCCGGCTGAACAGCGGAGCACCGGCGATGGTCTTCGCGACAGTGCCGGAGGGCGACTTCGTCTGGACCAAGGGCCTGGAGACAGTGCGGAAAATTGCCTCGTCGAGCTTCGGCCACCGGGAATTCTGCGGCGAATGCGGCACGCCCTTCCTGATGAAGGTGGATCATCAGCCCGAGACGGTCGATTTCAGCGTCGCGACACTGGACAATCCGGAGGCAATCGCGCCGGGCTTTCACATCTTCTGGGGAAGCCGGATCGGCTGGTTCGAGCCCAAGGACGAGCTCCCCCGGCACGAAAGGTTCAGGCCGGATACGCGGGGGCTCGATGGAACCGAGCCGCCCGACTGATCAGCCGGCGTTCGACGTCGCCGAGGCGCCGAGATTGCTCTCCAGCCATTGCTGAATCTGACTGCGGGGCGCGGCGCCCACCTTCTGGGCGACGGGTTGCCCGCCTTTGAACAGCAGCATGGTCGGGATTCCGCGGACGCCATAGCGGCCCGGCGTCTCAGGATTCTCGTCGATGTTGAGCTTGGCCACGGTGACCTTGTCGCCGAGATCGTTCGCGATCTCCTCCAGCGCCGGGGCGATCATCCGGCAGGGACCGCACCATTCGGCCCAGAAATCCACCAGCACCGGTCCGTCGGCGCCGAGAACGTCGGTTGAAAAGCTCTGGTCGGTGACCGTCTTCGTGGCCATGGCGGACGACTCTCCTGACAAAGGTTAACGGGCATATGGGGGCTGGACCAACGGCACTCAAGCCAAGAGTTGGATCAGTTTAGGACCCGATGTGTACAAGAGGGAGGCCTGGATCTGCCGGCCCGGGAAGATCACCCGGAGTGCCTCGGCATAAGCGTGCATCTGCGCGCGGTGGGCAGTCGGAATGTCCGCGTCGGTCTCCGGAACGCGGCCCGTCTTGAAGTCGATCACCGAAATGCGCTCTTTCTCGACGAGGAGACGATCGACGGTCCCGGCGATCACCCGCCCGTCGGCCAGGGTTGCCGCCAAGGGCGCTTCGCCCAGAGAGCCGTCGCCGAACAAGGGCGAAAACCGGCTGTCCGAAAGTATTCCCCAGACCTGGTGGACGATCTCGGCACGCTTGCGCTCGTCCGCCAGTCCGGCAGAGCGTTCAAGCCAGCGGTCCGCAGCAGCGGCGCGCTCTCCAGCTGGAACCGCGGGCAGGCGCTCGAGCAACTGGTGGATCCAGGTTCCGCGAAGCGCCGCCGTACGCATCGCCTCGCTCGGCGGCGGAGCGCTTTCGTCGTCGACGGCAATCGCCGAAGGCGCGAGTGGCCGCGGCGGGCGCGCCTCAGGCGGCGCGGGCGCCTTCGCCCATCGAGGGATCGCAATGTCGGCGAGGACCGGCTTGTCCAAGCGGCGCTTCGCCGCAGCCGCCGGCGCGCCATAGAACAAGCCCTGGCCCCATTTGGCATTGTCGGCCCCCATCGCACCGAGCGATGCGATGGCGCCTTCGACCGCCACGTGCCAGCAATTCAGCGGCCGAGCCTCCGAACCGTCTTTCTTCGGCTTTGGCGCGACGCCGGCGACGATCAGCCGGTCCGCCGCGCGGGTGAGCGCGACGTAGAGCAATCGCCAATGCTCCTCGAGGTCGCGCTTTTCCTCGGCTAGGATCTGCTCCTCGAACGGCGCGGTACGCTCCTCCTTTTTCGGCCGCAGCAGCGGCGCCGTACCGCTCTCTTGGGTGATTTCGAAATCGAGCGTCAGCGGCGTGCGTCCCAGCCGCGCAGGATCGGCGGTCGCGTCAGCGAGGATCACCACCGGCGCCTCAAGGCCCTTTGCGCCGTGAACGGTCATCACCCGAACCTCGTTCGCCGGGCGGCCCGGGTCGCGCTGCACGTCGACCGTGCCGCGCGAGAACCACGCGAGGAACCGGTCGAGCGAGGCAATCTCGTTGCGCTCGAACTCGATCGCGCTGTTTAGGAGCTCGTCGATCGGGTCCCGGGCCGACATCCCGAGCCTGCCATAGAGCTTTCGTCGCCCCTGCATCGGACCAGTCAGGATCGCCTCGAGGAACACTGACGGGGTGGTGAAATCCGCGATGCGGAGCAGCTCCGACAGCGCTTCATGCGCTTCGGCGAATTCAGGCGCGCGCTGCCGAAGCTCGCGCCAAAGCGTGCTCTTACGCCCGTACGCAAGCGCTCGCAGCTGATCCTGGTCCCATCCGATCAGCGGCGAGACGAGCAGGCACGCGAGGCTGAGGTCGTCGTCGGGCTGAACCGCGAACTTCACCGCGGCGAGCAAATCCTGGACGGCGAGCGGCTCGTGCAGGTGAAGCCGGTCGACTCCCGCGACCGGTACGCCCGCCGAGAAGAGCCGCGCGACGATCAGCGATGCAAGCTCGCCGCGGCTGCGGACGAGGACGAGGATGTCGCCGGGCGTTAGTGGCTGCTTTGTCGAAGGAAGGAAGGGAGCCTCTTCGACCAGGTCGCGAATCCGCTCGGCGAGCGCATCGGCATATTGGCGCGCCCGCAGGCTGACCCAGGTTTCTTCGCCCTCGTCGCCGGCCTCGTCGAATTCGGGCGCGAACGGCTGCCACAGCTCCACTTGCCCGGGCCGATCGCGGTGGAACGCCTTATGCGGCGGCGGCCGGCGGTTCACGCCCAGCGCCTCGGCGCCGAGCGTGTCGATCACCGCATCGACCACGTCGAGCACGGGCTGCGCCGAGCGGAAGCTGGCGGCGATCGACAGGTCGTGAAACTCGGTCGCGGCCTCTGCGCCCGACAGCTCGTCCGCCTTCCGCTTGAACAGCTCGCGCGCTTCGCGGAAGCGCTGCGGGTCCGTGCCCTGGAAACCGAAGATCGCCTGCTTGAAATCGCCGACCATGAACAAGGTCCGTCGGCGCTGCTCGGCCTCGCTCGATCCGCTGAAATATTCCTCGACCAGCCGCTCGATGATCTCCCACTGCGCGGCATTGGTGTCCTGCGCCTCGTCCACGAGGACATGGTCGATCTCACGGTCGAGCTTGTAGCGCACCCACTCGCCGATCCCGGGCTGTGCAAGCAGGTTCCGGGTCCAATCGATGAGGTCGTTGAAGTCGGCGACGCCCGCCGCACGTTTCGCGCGCGTGTACGCGTCAGCGAAAGCTTTGCCCGCGCGGAGGCCTGCCGCGATGTCGGACGCGAGCCTCGATGCGCGCTGCACCTGCAGCAGAGCAGCGACCTTTTCGGCCAACCGTTCAACGTGCCGATCGTAATCGGCGTCCGCTTTGAGCTGTCCGGCCTGCGTCTTCCGCAGCTCGCCTTTGCCGGTGAACACGACCGACGAAAGATCGGGCAGCGCCGTTGCCCTGTCGGCAGCGGGCATGGCGAGCCATCGATCGATATCACTGACGATCTTGGCGCCGGTGCTGGTACCCCAAGTTCGATTGGCGCTCGCGATTGCCCGCAGCAGGTCGCAGTCGAAGCCGTCGTCGGCGCACTGCGCCGCGAGGTAATCGTCGATCGAATCTTCCGGCAGCCCCATTCGCTTCCGGAGGAGCGGCTCGACCGCCTCTCCCTGGCCAAGTGCCGACAGGGACAGCGATTTGCGCGCACAGGCTTGGAGATATTCGATTGCGCCGGTCTCGCCGAGGCGGCGGCTAAGGCATTGCACGTCGGCGATGAGCTGCTTGTCCCCACGCGCCTCGGCGTCAGCCATCAGGTCGGCGAGAGTGCGGCGGACGAGCTCCTGCTCGGCGCGTCCTTCGATCGGCTGGAAACCCGGCGTGATCCCCGCCTCCGCGGGAAAGGCCGCGAGCAGCGACTTGGCGAAGGCATGGATGGTCTGGATCTTCAGCCCGCCGGCGCAGTCGAGCACGCGCGCGAACAGCTGCCGCGCGCGTTCGATGGTCCGCGGATCATCGCCCTCGTTGAGCGCGAAGAGGTCCTTGCGCAGAAGCTTGTCGGGGAGCCGCACCCAGGCTGCGAGACGCGCACCGATGCGGTTCGCCATTTCCGCGGCTGCCGCCTTGGTGAACGTCAGGCAGAGAATCGATTCCGGGCGCGCGCCCTGGAGCAGCAGGCGCAGCACGCGCGCGGTGAGGACTTGGGTCTTGCCCGTGCCGGCCGAAGCCGAGAGCGCCGCATGCGCCTTCGGATCAGCGGCCAGCGCCTGGTCGCCCTCGAGTTGCGGAAGCAGGGTAAAGCGCCTCCTCATACGGCTTCCAAAGCGGCGCCGAACGCCATAGATGAATGCGCATGAGCGACGACAACGACAAAGCGAGCGAGGAGCGGCGGGCGAAGCTGGTGAAAGCGGGCGTGGCGGTCGGGATCGGATCGGCCGCGATCGTCGCCGCTTTGCTTTACGCGTCCAAGGTCAAGAAGAAGCCGCGCAGCTAGGCTCATTTCCGGCCGTACCATTCGTCCAGCCGCATCAGCTGGTCATAATCGCCGTAGGGCGCATAGGCGGGGTTGAGCTTGGCCGTGAACGGCTCGGTCCCGTTCAGCCATTTGGCGGCAGCGTCGGCGAAGGAGCGATACGCCCGGTCGAGGAATTCGCCCTGGGCCATGTCCTTGTCCGCCCGAACGCATTTGCCGAAGCCCCCACGGTCGCGGATCAGCGACCAATATTCGAACGCTTCCGGCTGACCGTTGATGTGCTCGAATCCGCCGGCGCGGCCGATAAGGCCGAGGAGGCCGAGCTGGAGAGCGAAACCGTTCTCAATCGCTTTCTTCGACGGCGGCTTGCCCGTCTTGTAATCGACGATGGCGAGGCCGCCGTCCGGCAATCGGTCGATGCGGTCCACGCGCCCATGGACGACGATGCCGGCCAGCGGACTCTCGCCGGTGATTTCGGCCTTGAGCGGCTTGCGCCCTTCGGACTGGTTCGTCCGCTCCAGCTCGGCGATCCAGTCAATCGCCTCCAGCAGACGCGGCGCCCACAAAGCGCGCAGCATCGGATGGATGGCCTCGTCGGCAAGAAGGCGCTCGGCCCGTGCGCGAAGCTTTTCGGGGTGACAGTCGTCATGGTCGAGCCATGCCTGGAAGACCTTGTGAACCTCATCGCCTTTCCAGCGCGCGGAATAATCCGCATCCACCGGGTCGAGGAGCTTCAGCCGCAGCATGGCGCTCGCATAGAAGGCGAACGGATCGGCCTTGAGCCGGTCGACCTGCGTGACCCAGATGTCCTTCGGCCGCTGTTGCTCGGGTGGAGACGGCGCCGGACGATCGACAGGCTGCGGCGGTCCCGGATTGTCGAGCGCCCCTGTGATCCGCTCGAGCACGCGATCGCGCGGCAGGCCGCCGCTGATTGCATCCAGTCGAAGCAGGAACCGCGAGGCGACGGTCGGCGAGCGGCCGTCGCGCCGAGCACGGGTGATCAGCACTTCCGGAGCGCCCAGCGCGCTTGCGAAGTCGTGCGCCGCGAGGCCGATCCTGAACTCCAGCGCCGGCAATCCAAGGATCGCCCTCACCTTCGGCGGTAGCCATGGATCGGGCGCAGGCAGCCCAGGCCATACGCCTTCGTTGAGACCGCCGAGCACCACCAGGTCGGCGCGCTGAAGCCGGGCTTCGAGCAGGCCCCAGATGAAGACGCGCGGATGTCCGCCGTAGGGCGGCCGAACCGCACGCTGCTCGAGCAGCTGTCGCAGCAGCGGCACGGCATCCTCCACGCCGACTTGAAGCTGCGCCGCCGCCTCGGAAGCCTCCAGCTCCGCGATGAGCTCCGCGGCCATGCGGCCATCCGGCCCGCGCCACGACGCTTCGTCGGTGAGCGCGGTCGCCGCCTTGCCGAGGAGTGATGCGAGCCGCGACAGTGCCACGGGCCCAGCCAGCATCTGGTCAAGCACCGCGACGCGGTCCCGCACAGCGCTCCATGCGCGCGTCGCGCCCTTTTGCGCGAACCAGGCGTCAAGGCCGGCGAGACCTCCAGGCGGCCGCGGCCCGCGCAGCGCGCGGTCGAGCGCCCGCACGTGCTCGAGCCATCGCGCCCGGTCCTCGCCTTCGCCGCCGAGAAAAGGGTGCTTCAAGAGCGCAAGCAGCGGCACCGGCGCTAGCTCTTCGGCCGCGGCCGATGCAATCCCGAGAAGCAGAGTGCCGGCTGCGACCTCGGACAGCGATCTTCCGGCGCTGTCGTCGGCCTGGACGCCCCAGCGGCGAAGGAGAGCAGACACGCGGCCGGCCAGCTGGCGATCGGGGCTGACGAGTGCCGCCGTCTTTCCGGGAGTCTCCAGCGCCTCACGAAGCGCAAGCGCGATCGCCTGCGCTTCCGCCGCAGCATCCGGAAGTTCGGCGAGGCGAATTCCGCCCAGTCGCCTTTCGGCCGGTCGGAGAGATTCCCATTTGTGGGAAAAATCCGGCGCGGCCATCGCATTCGCAACCGCGCGCGACCGCGCCGGCGGCGATGCGCCGCGGCCCGACCAGCGCCAGCGCTGCACTTCGTCCCGGGCGACGCCGATCCGATCGAGCAACTGCTTGAGGTGGAACTGCGGATGGCCGCTTTCTCCACGGCCCTTGTCGTCCGGGCCAAGTGCTTGCCACTCTTCCGTCGGCAACAGGTCCGCGAGCCACAGGCCCGGAAGGGCCACCATTCCACCCGACATCCGCGCGATCGTGCGGAGGAGCGCAGCCACGGCCGGCGCCGAAGTCGTGACTCCGGCAGCGACCGTGAAACCGGGCGGCGGCTCGACGGCCCACGTTTGTGCGAGACTGTGGAGCAAGCGGTTGCGACGCTCCGCGAGGTCGACCGCCCCTTCGTCGCGCAGGATCGCCGGCCATTGATCGTAAATGAGCTGGAGCTTGGCGAGCGATATTTCCCAATGCCTCGCCAGCTCCGTTGCCTCTCCAACTGCCGTCCGGAGCTCCGTCGGGGCGACCTCTTCGATGATCAGCGCATCGAGCGTCCGCGCCAGATCGGCCGCGAGGCGCAAGCTTTCGGCAGAGCCTTCACCACGGATCAGCGATGCTAGCCTGAGGACGCGATCAATGGGATCAATCGCCGGAGGGACCGGCTCGTCGTCGATCGGCTCCAGCGCGCCGCCCACCCGCTCACCGATGTCAGGATCGCCGATGGGGATCAGTCGCGGAAGCAGCAAGCCGGTGCCGCTCGCGCGGACGAACGCGTCCGTGACGGCGCGCACCGCGCGATTGTTGGGGAGCAGGATGCGTCCGCGCGCGAGACCGAGCGGGTCCTTGCCGAAGCGGGCGATCAGGCCGGCCGCGAGCGCGTCGGCGAACGAGCGATGCGACGGAATGGTGTAGACGTTGACCCGCTTCGGGTCAGACATTCTCGAGCGCCGTTTCCGTCAGCTGGATGCATTCCGGCGTGCCGACGTCGAACCACAGGCCCTGGTGGACGGCACCGAAGCACCGGCCTTCCTCGATCGCGCGGTCCCACAGCAGGTTGGTCGAAAAGGGCCCTTCGGGGGAATCGCGCAAGAGGCGCTTGGAGACAATCTGGATCCCGGTGAAGACGAACGGTGCGACATGGCTGCGCTCGCGGCGGCGAAGACGGCCTGTCCGGTCCATGTGGAAGTCGCCCATCCCGCGATGGTTGAGCGCGCGTGCGAGCGGCACGAGAAGCAGTAGCGCGTCCATCCTCGAATCGTCCCACTGCGACGCGAGCAGCTTCAACGTGTCGGCCGGCCCATCGACCCAGAGATTGTCGCTGTTGAGGGCGAGGAACGGATCGCAGTCGATTAGCGGCGCCGCTTTGACGAGACCGCCCCCGGTTTCCATCAGCAGCTCACGCTCGTCGGAGATGACGACCTCGAGGCCGTGACTGCGGCTCATTAGATGCGCTTCGAGCGCTTCAGCGAGATAATGGACATTGACGACCACCTTGCGCACGCCGGCCACGCGCAGCCGCTCGAGGACATGGTCGAGGAGAGCCTTTCCCCCGACCTCGATCAGCGGCTTCGGCTTGGTCGCGGTCAGCGGGCGCATGCGCTTGCCGAGGCCGGCGGCCATGATCATCGCGGTCGTCGGAACTGCAGCGGGGACTTCCGCACGGAGCCGCAGCGCGCGCCTCGCTTGGCTCATGCGGCGCGCTTCCACGGCTCGCGCCGCTGCTCATGCGGAATATTCGCGTCGAACCACGTCCGGAGCGGCGCAAGATGCGCTTCGGCCAAGTCGCGCTCGAGAAGCCCCCACATTCGCGGCTGGAAGCGCCGGTACCCCGGCTTGTTGTCGCGCTTCCACAGCCGGGTGAACACCCCGAGGATGCGCGTATTCCGCTGAGCCGCAAGCGCCCAGTAAGCGCGTTCGAACTGCTCGCCGAGGCCGGTCGCGCCGACATAGCGATCGATCATCGCCCGCTCGATCGCCGGCGGCACGTCGCGGCGCGCGTCTTCGAGCACGGAAGCAAGGTCGTATGCCGGGTGGCCGGACAGTGCGTCCTGGAAATCGAGTAAACCGAAATGGGCGACTCCCTCGCGACCCTCAACCAACATGATGTTCTCGGCATGATAGTCGCGAAGGACCGTCACCGGCCCGAGCCCGTCGCGCTCCACCGGCTCCAGCACCTCGCGCCACGCCCGTCGGTAGCCCTCTTCATCGACCTCGGCGCCCACCGCGGGGCAATACCAGTCGGTGAACAGCTTCACCTCGTCGAGCCACTGGTCGAGCCCGTGCACCGGCAGTCCCTCCATCGGCGGATGCTGGTGGAGGTGGATGAGCACGTCGGTCGCAAGTTCGTAGAGCTCGCACTCGCGGATGGGGTCCGAATCGAGCGATTCGCGGAGGCGGGCATTGCCGAAGTCGCCCAGCAGAAGGATGCCCTTGTCGAGGTCGCGGGCGAGGATTTCGGGAGCGCTGAGGCCACGCGACACCAGCCATTCGGCGACGGCAATGAATGGCCGTGGGTCTTCATGCGGCGGCGGTGCGTCCATCAACACCGCCGTGCGATCTCCCTTCACCACCCGGAAGTAGCGGCGGAACGAAGCATCGCCCGCGAGCGGCAGGATATCGGCGCCCTCCCAGCCACAAGAGGCAAGGAATTCAGATGCATGGGCGGGCGGCTTCATCGGCAAAAGGTCATTGTAATGGCCATCGCGCATCCCATGACGGGGGCACCTTGGCTGTCAAGATTCTCTCGTTGCCGCTGCCGAACTCGAGCGTGAGGGCGAGCACTTCAGGCCACACATTTGCGCCGGCCCGTTCCGGCCACTCGACCAGAAGTACCGCGTTCGCGGCAGAGTCG
>Ga0207660_10000433_pt1 | contig 27598 bp, 27 predicted proteins | sample KBSC73BmetaG_FD_184335 | JGI IMG/M metagenome (GOLD analysis project Ga0207660, IMG submission 184335) | Corn rhizosphere microbial communities from Kellogg Biological Station, Michigan, USA - KBS C7-3B metaG (SPAdes) (version 2) | ecosystem: Host-associated > Plants > Roots > Rhizosphere ... | reverse complement strand
GCGCGGATCGCGACCGTCAGCAACAGGCTATCGAGGCGGTGTCCCTCGATATCGATCGGATGCTTCGGCTGATCTCGGCGACCCTGGAGATCAGCAGCACGGAAGCCGGCGTCGGCAAGCAGCATTTCGAGGAGTTCGACCTCGCGGGGCTGCTTCGCGACATTTGCGAAATCTACAACCCGCTCGCCGAAGAGCGCGGGATGGAGATGACAATCGTCGCCCCGTCGACGCTTGCCTATACCGGCAACCGCCAGTCGATTGGGCGAGCAGTCGCGAACCTTGCCGACAATGCCGTGAAATATGGCGGGGGCGCGATCGAGCTGGGAGTCGCCGACGCGGGCGAGTTCATCGAGCTGTGGGTGGCCGACGGCGGGCCCGGAATCTCGTCGGACCTGCACGAATTTGCGCTCGGCAAATACCGCCGCCTGGAGCAGGCGCGGACGACGGAGGGCAGCGGCCTGGGCCTTGCGCTCGCGCGCGCCGTCGCTCGGCTCCACGGCGGCGACATCGAGCTCGAGGACAACCGCCCGGGCTTGCGCGTCATCCTTCGGCTCCGGCGCGAGCCGACCAATCTTTCCCTTTTGTAACCCGCCGAACGGCCTGAGGTCAGGCGGCTCGGCCTAGCCGGGATGCATCGGGTGCGCGGACCGACCGCAGGTTCCCAATCCCTCCTCGCCACGGCGGGAGTCCGCGCAGCCGATGACTAGCGGCGGAATTTGGGAATGAGCTGCTTGAACTTCTCGATCGTGCAGCTTCCGCCCATGCGCGAGCGGATCGCGTCGCGGCCGGCGCAGATCCGATCGTCTTCCGGCTGAAGGTAGAAGTCGCCGTAGAAATCGAGCGCAGGGCAATCCTCGTCGAGCTGCGCGCGGAGGCGCGCGTGGTTCACCAACAGGATGTCGATTTGCTGCGTATCGGAGAGGAACGCGCGCTGGATCGCCGCGATCGGGATGCATTTGGGTCCCTTTCGCTCTTCCCATTGGAACTGCGGGAACGGACGCGGCAGGAGCGGTACGCGAAGGATCACCTCATCCTGTACGACCAGGCGGGTGACCGATTGTTCGATGATCGTCGGCTGCGCAGCGAACAGACCGAGCAGCAGCGGCACGAAGGTGAGGAACGACCCCGGGATCATCTGAAGCGCGCCGCCATTACGGCCGGATTCGCAGCGAAGCGTTGAATGTTCAATGAACTGGCCGGTCCGGGCCGGACAGACCGGCTTGCCTAAGAAGTGGAAGGCCAATAGAGGCCCCGTCGACGACTGCCGGCAGGCCTGCAAGAGCAAGGCCGTAAGCCCGTGCCCCAGGAGACGATCCGAACATGGCGACTGCCGCCCCGAACCAGAACCTGCCGTTGTTCTACAACGCGATCGAGCCGCTGAACTCGACGCAACATGCCAAGATGAAGGTCAAGGGCCTGCTCAGCATGGCCCAGGTGGGGCGGACGCATGCAATTCCGGTGACGGTCGACGAGTTCACCCTGGTCCAGCGCCACTACCCAATCGTCTTCGCGGTGGGCGAGAATCCGGTGCCGATTGCGCTGATGGGGCTCAACGAGGGGGTCAACGTCTTCCTCGACGACGACGGCCGCGCGCTCGAGGGTAGCATCTACATCCCCGCCTACGTCCGCCGCTACCCGTTCCTGCTCGCCCGGCTGAGGCCCGACAGCGACGAGCTTTCGCTGTGCTTCGACCCGACCGCCAACGCCGTCGGTGACTTCGACGAGGGCGAGGCGCTGTTCGACGGCGACCAGCCCAGCGAGGCCACGAAGGCGATCCTCCAGTTCTGCGAGCAGTTCGAGGCGGCCGGGCAGCGCACCGCGGCGTTCGTTGAGGACCTTACGAAGGCCGACCTGCTGATGGACGGCGAAGTCGCAATCCAGCCCGAAGGCTTCGAGCAGCCGTTCGTCTATCGCGGCTTCCGCATGGTCGACGAGGAGAAGCTGAGGAACCTTCGTGGTGATGAGCTGAGGCGGATGAACCAGAGCGGCTTGCTCGCGCTCATCCACGCCCATCTCTTCTCATTGTCCGAGATGCGGACCATCTTCGCCCGCCAGATGCAGCAGGGCAAAGCCCCCCAAGCGGCCCCGCAGCCCGCGCCAGCGGACGCTTGAGGGGTGCCGCGCCAGGCGTATTTTCTTCTTGACTTAAAGTGCACTTGAACCGGTAGATGGGTCGTCAGCCTCAACTTTTGGAGCTGACTAGTCATGAAAACTCGAGCTTTTTTGATCGCTGCTGTGGCGGCGGTCTCGGCGCCGGCAAGCTTCAGCGCGACGGAGGCGTCTCCGCGGGTCGTGCAGAGCCCATTCGCTTGCGATCGGCTGGCTCTTACGCCTGCCGAGCGTCACCGGCATTTCGACATTCTTGGCCCACTTCTTCGCACCAAGGTTCTCGGCGCCCGCGCCGAGCCTGATGGATACACCTTCCGTTTCCCCAACGACTGGGCGACCTACGCCGAGCTTACCGAATGGATGAATGGCGAGCGGCTTTGCTGTCCGTTCTTCGACTTCAATCTCAGTGTGACGCGTGAGCACGGCGAGATCTGGATGAAGCTTTCGGGCCGGCCGGGCACCAAGGACTTCATCCGCTCCGATTTCGTCAATTGGTTCGCTCGGACCGGGATTCCAAAATGAGTCTGCCCTTGACGCTTCCGGCGGCGACCTTCGCCGCCGGAGTCATCTCATTCCTTTCGCCGTGCGTCCTGCCACTGGTGCCCGGTTATGTGTCGATCATCACCGGCACGGGCGTTGCCGAGCTGCGGTCGCCGACGCCGGAGATGAAGATCGCCAGCCTCAAGCATGCTTTCGCATTCGTCCTCGGCTTCACAGTCGTCTTCGTTTCGTTCGGGCTGGCTGCCGGCGCATTCGGAAACATTCTCGGCAAATATCAGTCGACGCTCGAAACCGGCTTTGGTCTGCTGATCATCGTTCTCGGCTTGCACATCACGGGTCTGGTCAAGCTGCCGGTGCTGGCACGAGAGGCCCGTTTCCATGCGCTCATGAACGGCGGAGGCTTGTCGCGCTCGTTCGTGACCGGTTTCGCTTTTGCATTCGGCTGGACGCCCTGCGTGGGGCCGGTGCTCGGCACCGTCTTGGCCCTTGCGGCAACCCAGTCGGCCATCCTCACCGCCGCAGGACTCCTGGCCCTCTATTCGGCGGGACTTGCGATCCCGTTCCTTCTGACGGCGCTCAGTGTCGGCAAGTTCCTTGCCGCTTACAAACGAATGAAGGCGCCGCTCGCCTATCTGAACCTCGCCAGCGGCCTGCTCCTCATCGTCACCGGCGCACTGTTGATGAGCCATCACCTCAGCCGGCTGAGCATCTGGATGAACGACATCCCGATCTTCCGTAAATTGGCGGAGAATTTCCTATGATCTCGCGCAGGGCCCTGATCGGTAGCGCCGGCGCCGCGTTGCTGGCCGTCGGCGCTGCGGTCGCAATCAAGCGCTCCGAAAGACGTTCCGCCCAGAATTCCAGGGATATGGCGCCGGATTTTTCGGTCGAAGCGATCGGCGGCGGACGACACTATCAATTGAAGGACTTCGCCGGCGGCGTGCTTCTCCTGAACTTCTGGGCGACCTGGTGCGCGCCCTGCCGGATCGAAATGCCGTGGCTCGCCGGAACCTACACCCGCCATCGTTCACAAGGTTTGACCATTCTTGGCGTCAACATGGATGACGGCGACATGCCGGCTGTCGAGCGCTTCGCGCGCGAGATGGACGTGACCTATCCAATCGCGCGCAACAACGACGCGATCGTGTCAGCCTACGGCGGAGTCCGTTTTCTTCCGCAAAGCTACCTCATCGGACAGGATGGCGAGGTCCTTCAGCGCATCTTTGGTATGCCGTCGACGCGCGCTCTCGAAACTGCAATCATGGGCGCACTCTCGACAAGGTGATCGCGATGCCAGACCTCACGATCTCAAAGGTTGCAAAGCAGTTCGGAATCCGGGCCTCTGCGCTGCGCTATTACGAACAAATCGGCGTACTCCCCGCGACCTATCGCCGCGGTGGCCAGCGGCTCTATGATGAATCCGCCGTACGCAGGCTCGCAATCATTCAACGAGCTCGCGAGCTGGGATTCACGATCAAGGAAACGCAAATCCTGTTTGCCGATTTCTCCTGTGGTCCGCCAATTTCCGAACGCTGGCATTCTCTGTGCGAAGCGAAACTGGAAGAACTCGCAATCCGTATCGAACAGATTCACGAAATGCAGGGCATGCTGCGCAAGATGATGCAGTGCAGGTGCGCCGCGTTCGATCAGTGCGGTGAGGGAATCTTGCAAGGCAAGCGCAGGCGGGCCCTCCAGCTTTGTTCTGACTCGTAATAGCCGGGCATATAGGCGGCGATCCGAATGAGTCTCGACGCGATATCAATTCACTGAGGATTGAAGGAGGAAAGCTTACTCCGCAGCCGTAGCGTACTGTCGGCCGAGCAGCGCTTCGCCGAGCTCCAGCGCGAGCGTGTCGATGAAGGCGGCGGTGCGGTCGAAGCCGGGGCCGGGCTGCCGCAGCGCTTCGTCGAGATAGAAGCGCCGGTCGACCTCTAACTGGAGCGCGTGGACGCCGCGCGCCGGCCAGGCGTGGCGGTCGATCACGTGGCCGCCGGCAAAGGGGTCGTTGAGCGCTGCTTCGAAACCGGAGCGGCGGGCGATCTCCATTGCTTCGCGGCTCACCCACGCATCGGCGGTCCGGCCGCGGCCGTCCCCGATGATGATCGGCGGCGTGTCGGGAGGCGGCGGGGGCATGGAGTGGCAGTCGATGAGGAGGGCGCAGCCGAAGCGCTCGACGATCAGCCGGAGCTGGTGCTCGATCGCCTGGTGATAGGGCCGGTGCGCCTGGTCCAGGCGCTCGTCGAGCTGGAACGGGGTGATCGGCCGCCGCCACAGGAAGCCGTGCGCCTGCGTCCGTGACGGGACGATGCCGAGGCCGCCGCGGGCCCGCGCCGTCACCCGCCCGCGCCGCGCCCCGTCGACGACCGACGGGTCGACATCGTCCTCGGCCCGGTTGCAGTCGATCGCGGCGCGCGGCGCGCGGGCGATGACCGCGCCGCAACCGCGCTGGAGCGCGCGCCATACGAGGCGGTCGACCAGGGGATCCTCGAGGCTGGAGAGCGCCGTATGGCCGCCCGACGCGCTGTCGAGCAGCCAGTCGGGATAGTCGCGTCCCGAATGCGGCACGGACAGGAGCACCGGGAGCGGGCCCCGCGCCTCGTGGATGATGGGGGAGGAAAGCGGCGTCATCGGTAAGGGTTAAATTTTGTGCCGGAATAGGACTGGCGGTGAGGCCCTGCAACGCATGAGTGCGTTAATCGCTTCTGGAAAATTGGAATTGGGCAGAGCATAAGATGGCAATGGCGAGAATCCTGCTGGCCGAAGACGACACGTCGATGCGCGAATATCTGCAGCGCGCATTGCAGCGCGTCGGCTATGAAGTCGAGGCCGTCGGCTGCGGGACCGAGGCAATGCCGCTGCTCGAAAGCGACCGCTTCGACCTCCTTTTGACCGACATCGTCATGCCCGAAATGGACGGCATCGAGCTCGCGCAGAAAGCGAGCGCGATCGATCCGTCGATCCGGGTGATGTTCATCACCGGCTTTGCGGCGGTCGCGCTGCAGGGCGGACGGACGGCCCCGGAAGCCAAGCTTCTGTCGAAGCCGTTCCATCTGAAAGACCTCGTGATGGAGGTCGACCGCATGTTCCAGACCGAGGACCAGCACGGAAGATTGTAGGGGTTTCCGCGAAGGTGGTACTATCGCCGAGGCTGCTCGAGCACCCTCTTCTTAATCAAGTCTTAGCCATAGCTGTTCGGCGGCAATTAAACGCTCGCCGTTAATCTCGGCGCTCGCAGGCAGGCATTTACCCTCCTCCCGGACTGGAATTGCAATTGCTCACAGCCCTATCCAGGCACTTCGACCACCAGCGAGGAAAGGAGGCGATCGCGCTTCTCGGGGAGCTGCGTGACGCGCACGACAGCCTCCAGGCATGTTTGCGCGAGCTGGACAAAGTGCTCGCGCAGCCGATGTTCGACGCAACGGCGCTCGTCTCCGTTCGGCTGAGACTCGCGGGGCTCCGCCTGACGCGGGGGCCGCTGATCACGAAGCTCTCCGATTTTCTGGTCGGAAATGTCTCTCCACGCGAGGAAGGGATGCTGGCAGAGCTCCGCTCCTCGCATGTTGCTCTCCTGCAGAAGGCGACGGCCCACACCGGCAGATGGACGCTCGATGCGATCGCGAGCAACTGGGAGGGATATCGCCAAGAGACTTACGAGCTGGTGCGCGGTTGGGGCGAGAAGGCGGAGCGGGAACAGCGCCTGGTCTACCCGCTGGTGGAGCGTTGGGCCAACATCCGCCGCGACGATCTCCGCGCCTGACGGCGAGTGGCTGGCTGGACAGGAGCGGAAGCGACAGACGCGCTAGGCCAGGCTCAGCCGCTCTTGCTCTGCAGGTAGGCCGCGGCGGCGAGGTCCTGCACGACATGGCCGAGCGATTTGTAGATGGTGATCTGCTCGTCATTCTCGCGGCCGGTCACCCGCCCGGCGAGGACTTCGCCGATTTCGGCGACCACATGGCTGTCGTCGACAAGCCCGGCATCGCGCGCGACCGCGAGCTCGGACGCCTGGGCGAGGACTCCGGGCCGGTAATCGGCGATGTAGCGGGCCCTGGCGACGAGGGCGAAATCCACCTCGACTGGGCCGAGATAGCTCGAGCCGACGAGGTTGATGTGCGTGCCGGGCTTCACCCATTTGGCGAGGAGGACCGGTTCGGGCGACGACGTGACGGTGCAGATCACATCGGCGCGGGTCGCGGCTTCGAGCGGCTCGGCGACGATTGTGATCGGGCGTCCGAGCTTCGCGCTCATCCTGTCGGCGAGCGCGCGGGCGCGTTCGCGCGAGCGGCCCCACAGAAGGATTTCGCGAAAATCGCGCACGAGCGGCAGCGCGTTGAGGTGCGCTTCGCCCTGGACGCCGCTTCCGACGATGGCGAGAATTTCGGCGTCGGCGCGGGCGAGCGCGTCCGTGGCGACCGCCGTGGCACAGGCGGTGCGGATCTTGGTGATCGGCTCGGCGTCGGCGATGCAGCTGACGGCGCCGGTCTTGCCGTCATAGGCGACGACGACGCCCTGATGGCGCGTGCAGCCGGGGCGCTCGGGATCGGCGAAGACGCTGACGATCTTGGCCCCGAAGGTCGAGAGGGCGGCGAGCTCGCCCGGCATGGTTCCGTAGACGCCGTTTTCGACCTTGAAAATCTGCCGCAGCGGCTGTGGGCGTTCGCCGCTCGACAGCGCGATCATCGCGCGGCGCATCGCCTCGATGCACCCGGGATAGTCGAGCAGCTGTTCGACCTGCTCTGCGTCGGTGAAGCGGATGGACATCGGTGCCCCGTAGAACGGCCGCCGTTCGGGCGAAAGCCGGTTGCGCGGTTCGCCCGCCGTCCCTAAATGCCGGCCCTGGCGGGCGTGTAGCTCAGTGGTAGAGCACTGTGTTGACATCGCAGGGGTCGCAAGTTCAATCCTTGCCACGCCCACCATTTTCCCCTTCGAATCAACCTCTTCACTCAGCCGAAGGTGAAGCTGAACGCCTCCGCGCCGGGATCGAGAAACTCGATCGTGAACGTTCGGTCTTCGACCCCGCCTTTCTGGCGGATCAGCTGGTAGAGGCGCTGGCCGCTGACCGCGCCCATCCCTTGAGCATTGGTGTCGGTGCCAGCGTTTGCGCCCGGGGCCTTGCCGTCGAGCGTGACCCGGAAACGAACTGACTTGCCGCTCGCCGAGCCCATGACGAGGTGGAGGTCGCGGGCGTGGAAGCGGAAGTTGATCTTGGCTCCGGGCGCCAGTGACTGGGCGCTCTGGCGCTGGTCGATCCATTGGCCTTCGAACGACCATTGATTGAGCGACAGCGGCGCGGCGGCATAGGTCCTCGGCTGGTCATGGGCGAGGCCGCCGGGCGAGGCGAAGCGGTCGGCGCGGTAATAGCCGATATAGGTTTCGGGCGAGCCGATCTCGCTGAAGGCGGCGGCGGCCTCGGCGCCCGCGCCATTCGCCTGGCTCATGCTCCCGGCGGGCGCGTGGCCGGCCTCGGCGAGAAGCTGGCGGATGACCCGCTCCGACATCGCATATTCGCCCTCGCCGAAATGGTGGTAGCGGACGCGGCCCTCAGCATCGATGAAGTAATGCGCGGGCCAGTAATTGTTCTGAACCGCGCACCACAGCTTCCAGTCATTGTCCATCACCACGGGATAGGTGATCCCGAGGTCGTGGACCGCCTTGGCGACATTCGCCGGATCGTGCTCGAAGGCGAATTCGGGCGCGTGGACGCCGATGACGATGAGGCCGTCCTTGCGATAGCGCTGGTCCCACGCCTTCACGTAGGGGATCGAGCGCAGGCAGTTGATGCAGCTGTACGTCCAGAAGTCGATCACCACGACATGGCCCTTGAGGTCCTTGCTCGTCAGCGGCGAGCTGTTGAACCACGGGCCGATGCCGAGACTTTCGAGCGGTGGGAGCGTGCCTTCGACCGGAAGCTCGAGCTGGCCCATCGCATTCTGCCGGGCCTCGGTCGCGCGCATCGGCTGGGCGATTCCGAGCCTTTGCGCGAGCGAGGTTTCGAGGCCCGTGGTCTGGGCGCTCGACAGGCTGGCGAGGACTCGGGTGTCGAGGCCGAGCGCGATCGCGGCGACGCCGACGAGGACGAGGACGCCGAGGACCTGGCGGATGCGCTCGCTTGCGCCCAGCGACCTCTTCATGCGCGCGAAGACCTTCCCGCCGACGAGGAGCGCGAGGGCGAGCGAGGTCGCGGCGCCGAGCGCGTAGGCGAGGAGCAGGAGCGTGGTGTTGAAGCTCGCGCCCTGGAGGGCGGCCGCCGTGAAGATGATGCCGAGGATCGGCCCTGCGCAGGGCGCCCACAGAAGGCCAGTGGCGATGCCGAGCACGGCCGACGACCCAATGCTGTCCTGCTGCCCCTCCTTCTCGGTCAGGCGCGAGCCCAGCGCGACGAGCGGGCGGGTGAGGCGGTCTGAGATGCTCGGGCAGACGAGCGCGATCCCGAACAGAGCGAGGAGGATCAGCGCCGCCCAGCGGCCGATCGCATTGGCGCGCACCGCCCAGCCGCCGCCGACCGCGGCGAGCGTGGCGACGACGGCGAACGTCGCGGCCATACCGGCGAGCATCGGCAGGGTCGAGCGGGCGAAGGTGCGGTCGGCGCGCGCGAAGACGAACGGCAGCACCGGCAGGATGCACGGGCTGAGGATGGTCAGGATCCCGCCCAGATAGGCGAGGAGGATCAGCAGCATGGGTGAGGTCCGTTCGGTTTCAGTCGGCTAGTCGACGCAGGCCCTTTCATTACGCGGCAATAACCATGGATGAACGGGCTGCGCCACGCAGCCGCAGGTGATGCGCGAGCAGGTGCGCGAAGCGGTGCTTGCGAAGGCCGATGGGCATGAACCGCTGGAGGATGTCGAGGTCGGGGTTGCCATTGCCCTCGATGAAGATCGGCCCGTCCTCGAGCACGGCAATGTCCCAACCGATGACGACCCGGTCGTCGAACGCCCGGTGGGCGGCGACGGCCTGACGCTTCACGTCCTCCCAGCAGGGAACGAGGATGCCCTCGATCGGCGCGCCGGTGTCCGGATGCGCGGAGAACCAGCCGAGACGCGCGTCCGCGCCGAGATTGCTCGCCTTGCCGAGCTTGCCGGTGTCGACGTCGACCAGGGTGCCGATCCCGCCGGCGTGGAGGTTGTCGACCGTCTTGTTGGCGCCGAACGAGGTGCGGATCATCGCCGTCATCACCTGGGGCTCGTTGTTCTCGTCGAGGCAGGTGAGGACGCGCAGCGTCGGGAGCGCGCCGGAGGTGATCTTCGCGAGGCCGGGATGGGGCTTCATGCGCGGCTGGACGATCAGCGGGCGTTCGCGCGAGCGCTCCACCAGTTGGCTCATGAGCTCATCCGCCGTCAGTCGCTCGCCGGCCGGACTGGCGAAAGTGCGAGGTGCGACGCAGTCCCAGCGCTCGGCGCCGCGGCCGCCGCGTCCGCCCCGCGGCTTCACGAACAGATCGCGGTCGGGCAGCGGCCGGGCGGGATCGCCGCCGTCGATGATCATCAATGTCTGGACCGAGCGGATGCCGTGCTTCGCGCAATGCGCGGCGAAGGCGCTCTTGTCGTTGAGCGGCGAGCCTTTGCGGCGCTTCAGCACGCGGAAATAGCAGGTCTTTGTTTCGAACCGCTGGATGTAGGTGGGCGCGCGGCGGGCGCCTTCGTCGTGCAGCGAGAAGATATAGTACCAGGGCGGAAGGATGCCGTCCGAGAAATAGAGGCTGAGCTGCTCGCGGATTTGCGCGGGGACGCTCTTGCCGTAGCGGCTTCGGATCACCGCCCCGTTGCGCGCGGTGAACCAGGCGGAGGCGCCGAGAAGGCCGAAGGGCCACAGAATCAGCGAAGCGATCAATTCGGCCCATTCGCTCGCGCTTTCCGGGTGCCAGTAGCGCCGGGCGAAGGCGGCGTGCAGCGAGTCGTCGGCGTTTCCGAGCGCGGCGCCGAGCGCCACCGGGAGGCCGCCGACCCGATAGACGATCCGTTCGGCGCTTTGGCGCAGGCGCAGCAGCGACATCGTCACGAGTCTAGGAGCGAAATGCCAAAAGTATAAGAGCGCTGGCACTTTCTTGCCGCTATCAGCGGCGCATGTGCGGGATTTTCGCGGCGGTGGGGCCTCAGGTTTCGGAACGGGCGCTCGAACATGTGTTCGCGGCGCTGCATCATCGCGGGCCCGACGGCCGCGGCCTGTTCGTCGACGAGGCTGCGCGCCTGACGATCGCGCATACGCGCCTGGCGATCATCGACCTCGTCACCGGCGAGCAGCCGATGGTGAGCGATGACGGCACGATCGTCCTTTCCGCGAATGGCGAGATCTACGATTTCGAACGGATCCGCAGCGCGCTCGAGGCCAAGGGCCATAATTTCAAGACGAAGAGTGATTCCGAGGTGATCATCTACCTCTACAAAGAATACGGCCTCGGCTGCTTCGAGCATTTGCGCGGGGAGTTCGCCTTCCTGCTGTACGACAAGGCGAAGCGGCTGCTGATCGCCGCGCGCGACCCGTTCGGGATCAAGCCGCTGTATATGGCGAGGCTGGCGGACGGGTTCGTGTTCGGCTCGGAGATGAAGGCGATCTTCGCCAGCAGCCTCGTCGAGGCAAAGCTGAATGTCGAAGCGCTCGACCCGTTCCTCGAGCAGGATCCCGCCGATGCGCGGTTTCCGTTCGAGAATATCGGGCACGTGCCCCCGGCCTCTTATGCCGCGGTCAACCTCGACACGCTGGAGTGGGAGACGGTTCGCTACTGGTCGGACACGATTCCCGACGAGACTGCGGCGCCGGTGCCGAAGCCGTTCGGCGATGGGCCGGCCGAGGCTGCAAAGCAGGTTCTCGACAAGCTCGAGGAAGCGGTGCGGCTGCGGCTGAGGGCGGACGTTCCGGTCGGCCTGTATCTGAGCGGCGGGATCGACTCCGCGTTCGTCGGCGCGCTGATGAAGCGCAATCTGAAGACGCAGCTGCACAGCTTCTCGATCGCGTTCGTCGGGAGCGGGAGGAACGAGCAGGAGTTCGCGGCGCGGGCGGCGGAGCTGATCGGGACCGAGCACCACGAGCTCGAGGTCACCAAGCACGCGCTGTGGGAGAATCTCGAACGCTGCCTGTGGTTCTCCGAGCTGCCGTTCGTCACCCTGGCGCCGGTGGGCAAGTTCCTGCTGTCCGAGCTGGCGCGGGGGAAGGTGACAGTCGTTCTGACGGGCGAGGGGGCGGACGAAGTATTCCTCGGCTACCGTTCGTTCTTTCAGAAGGCGATCCGCGACACACGCGCTGGCAGCCGAGGCGCGTCGGCGAAGCGGCGGCGGTTGAAGATGGGCGCGAGTGCCGAAAAGCTGTCGCTGCGCATCTTCCACAAGAGCCATCGACAGCGGCTGGCGAATGCGCGCTCGAACGAGCCGAGTTCTGCAGGGTCCAAGCCGCTGATCAATGCGGTGCAGGAGGCGCGGATCGCGGCGATGCCGTTCGACATCCTCGCTTACCTCGGCGACCGCGAGGAGATGGCGCATTCACTGGAAGCGCGGCTGCCGTTCCTCGATCACCATCTCTACGACGCGGCGAAATTCATTCCGGTCGACTTCAAGATGCGCGACGGGATCGAGAAAGCGGTGCTGCGCGATGCGGCCGAGGGAATATTGCCGGACGATCTCAGGATGCGGCGGAAGAGCGGGTTCATGCTGACCAGCGACGCGGCCGATTTCTTCGGCGCGGACCGCGCGATGACCGAAGAGCTGCGGCGGCGGTATTTGTCGAAGCCGGCGTTCGAGCGGTCGGGGGTGTTTTCGTACGGGGCTTACAGGCTGGCGAGCCTGATCGCGCGTGTTCCCGCCACGAACCGGTCGCGGCGGCTGCGGCGCAACGCGAACAAGGTCATCTTGTACATGATGCAGACCCACATGCTCCACGAGATGTTTATCGCGGAGCCGCCGTGGAGGGCCGCGGGCTAGCGCTGCGGCGGCTGGTTGCCAAGCTGTCCGTGGGGAGCCAATCTGTCCCGCAGTACGGGAGGTTAATGATGTTGCGTTTCCTCGCCTTTGCCAGCCTCGCCGCGGTCGGGGTCCCAGCCGCGGCCCAAAGCGTTCCAGCGGCGACGCTCGACCAATTGGCCGCGACTCCGGTCATCACGGTTCACATCAGCGAACAGCTGCGCAAGCCGCCCGACGAGGCGATCCTGCGGGTCGGGACCGAATCGCGCGCCGACACGGCGACCGGTGCGCTCGCCGCCAACAACGCCAAGACGGAAAAGCTGCTCGGCGCGATCAAGGCCGCGGGGATCGAATCCAAGGACACCCAGACCCAGGGCGTGTCGCTGAGCGCGGACTATGTCTACGACCCGCCGGTCAACGGACGTCAGAACCGCCGCCTCGCCGGCTATATCGCGCGCAACTCGGTCCAGATCAAAACGCGGCGGATCGACCAGCTGACGCAATTGATCGACAGGTTGACCGCGTCCGGCGCCACGGAAATCTACGGTCCCCAGTTCAGCATCGCCGACCCGGCGCCGCTTCGCGCGGAAGCCCGCAGGCTGGCGATGGCACGCGGCGAGGCCGAAGCCAGCGAATATGCGCGGAATGCCGGCTTCGCGCGTGTACAGCTGCTTTCGGTCGAGGAGGGCGTGTCCTATCGCGTGAACGACCTGCCCGTCGTGGTCATGGGGAGCCGGATCGGAGCGGTCCCCGCGCCGCCTCCGCCTCCGCCCGCGCCTGAACGGGACTCGATCGAACCGGGGCAGATCGAGACGGGAGTTTCGTTGACGCTGCAATATCGAATGCAGCGATAGCCCAAGACTAGAGGCAAGCCTCCAGGTACGGCTGGTCGAAGCCGTACTGTTTGGCCTTCTCGAGCGTGTAGGGGCGAAGGCCCATCGAGCGATATTCGCCGACGATTTTCCCGTCCGCGGTCTCGTCGAGATACTCGAACTTGAACAGTTCCTGGGTGACGATCACGTCGCCTTCCATCCCGATCACCTCGGTGATGTTGGTCGTTCGGCGCGAACCGTCGCGGAGGCGCTTCACCTGGACGATCAAATCGACCGAATCCGCGATCTGGCGGCTGATCGCCTCCTTCGGGATCTTGATGTCGCTCATCATCACCATGTTCTCCATACGCGCGAGGCATTCGCGCGGGGAGTTGGAGTGGAGCGTCGCCATCGAGCCATCGTGGCCGGTGTTCATCGCCGCCAGGAGGTCGAAGCACTCCTGGCCGCGAATCTCGCCGAGGATGATGCGGTCAGGCCGCATACGCAGCGCGTTGATCACGAGATCGCGGATGGTGATCGCGCCTTGGCCCTCGAGGTTGGCGGGCCGCGTTTCGAGCGGCAGCCAGTGCGGCTGCTGCAGGCGAAGCTCGGCCGCGTCTTCGATGGTGATCACGCGCTCGCCCGGGTCGATCATCTTCGACAGAGCGTTGAGCATGGTCGTCTTACCCGAGCCGGTACCGCCGGAGATGATGACGTTCATGCGGGATGCGCCGGCGATCTTGAGGATCGTCGCCATCTTGTCCGACATCGAGCCGAAGCCCTTCATCATGTCGAGCGTGATCGGCTTTTCGGAGAATTTACGAATCGAGATGGCCGTGCCGCGAAGCGACAGCGGCGGAATGATGACGTTGACGCGGCTGCCGTCCTGGAGGCGCGCGTCGCAGAGCGGGGTGGTCTGGTCGATGCGGCGGCCGACCTTGTTCACGATGCGCTGGGCGATCTGGAAGAGGTGCTCTTCGTCGCGGAACTGGATCTGGGCGAGCTCGAGCTTGCCCTTGCGCTCGACGTAGGTCTGGTCGGGGCCATTGACCATGATGTCGCTGACCGCCGGGTCGGCCAGGAGCTCTTCGAGCGGCCCGAGGCCCAACAGCTCGTCGACGAGCACCTTTTCGAGCGCGAACTGCTCGCGCCGGTTGAGCGTGATCTTCAGCTCGGCGAGCACTTCGGAGATGATCGGGCGGAATTCCTCGGCAAGCTCGTCCTTGCTGAGAGTCGCGGCGGCTTCAGGGTCGACGCGCTCGAGCAGGCGCGGAAGCACCTGCTCCTTGATCCGGTGGACGGAGGCCTCGAAGCCTTCGCTCTTGCTGCTGCCCTGCTCGCCGCTCGCGTTCTGGCGCGCGGTCAGGCGGTCCATGGCCCCCTGCTGAGGGTTGGCGTTCTCCCCAACGGGAGCATCCGCCGGCGGCGTGAGCTCGTCGATCGGAGGAAATTGATCGCCGCCCTCGGGCGCCTCGGTGGGCTGAGCTGACGCGGACGAGCCGCCGCCCTTCATCGGCTTGGCGACGCCGAAGGCGGGCCGCGCGCCGCTCATTCCCCCACGCTTACCGAATGCGCTCATCTTTTCGCCTGCGCCTGTTCTTGCCGATTGCGCCACGGGGATAGGCCGTAAACTTTTAGAAAAAGCTAATTGCCCGCACGTTAGGGTTGACGCCGAAGTAACCTTTTATCGTCAAAGGACGTGGCGAAGGGGGAGCGCCATTTCGACCAGGGCCGACAAATTGACGTCGGAGTTTCGCCGCACGACGCTGAGACTCGCCTGGGTCTTGGCTGTGGCGACATGCTTGGCCGCGCTCACTGCGCCGCTTCTGCTGCCCCGACTGTTCTTCGTGCGCCAGGACGGTTTCGTAATTGCCGGCCTCATCGGACTGCTATTCGGTGCCGGCGCGTCACCGGCCTACCGTTGGAACTGGCGCCTGCCCGCCGCGCGCCTAGAGTTCCGCTGGGTCGTCCTCGGAGCAACCCTCGCCGCACTCCTGCTGTGGGCGGGGACCTATGGACTGTTCGGCAATTATCCGCTGACTCGCGACGAGCATATGGCCGTGTTCGATGCGGCCATCTTCCGCTCCGGGCGGCTCGCGGCGCCGCTGTCCCTCGGGTGGCGGGCGTATGCCGTTGCGCTCACGCCGGATTTCCTTCTGCGCATTCCCGGAGATGCAGCGTGGGTGTCGGCCTACATGCCGGTGAATTCGATGCTTCGAGCGCTGTTCGGAACCATTGCCGATCCTGCGCTGATGAACCCGACGCTGGCCGCAATCGGCGCGGTTGCGACATTCGATTGCGCACGCCGGCTCTTTCCCGACAGTCCGGGCGCGCAGGGCGTCGCGCTGCTGATCTATGCGACGTCCGCGCAAGTGCTCGCAACCGCGATGACCAGCTACGCGATGACCGGGCACCTCGCGCTCAACATCGTCTGGCTCTCACTGTACCTGCGCGGAACCCGCGCTTCACACGCGGGAGCAATCGCCATCGGCTTTCTCGCGATCGGGCTCCACCAGGTCCTCTTTCACCCGCTGTTCGCCGTGCCGTTCATCGATCATCTGCGGCGCCAAGGGCAGTGGCGGACGGCTGCCGTCTATGGCGGCTGCTACGCGCTGTTCGGCCTGTTGTGGATCTCATACCCGCATCTCGTTGCGACGTCGGCCGGCTTGCAGGCGCAATCGGGCAGCAGCGGTGGCGGTGCAGGGTTCATGGCCGAGCGCGTCCTTCCTCTCCTGCTCCACCGCAATCACGAAACGATCCAGCTGATGGTCGTGAACCTCCTGCGGTTCGTCAGCTGGGAGAACCTGGCGCTGCTGCCGCTGATGGCGCTCGGATTCGGGGCCGTTCGCCGCAACGAGGGCATTGCGCGCCCACTCGCTTACGGCATTCTCCTCACGATCCTCGCGACGGCTTTCCTACTGCCATTCCAGGGCCATGGCTGGGGCTATCGTTACCTTCACGGGGTGATCGGCAGTTGCGCGCTGCTCGCCGCATGGGGATGGCGCGACTATTCGGATCGGCAAGAGGTTCGTGCGTTCGTGCGCACCGCAAGCCTCGCGACCCTGCTTGGCAGCCTGCCGTTCCTGATCTGGCAGGCGGCGGCATTCATCGGACCCGATGCGCGGACCGATCGAAAGATCGCGCTGATTAACGCCGACATGGTGATCATCAACGCCGATTATTCCGACTATCGCATCGATCATGTGCGAAACCTTCCCGATCTCAGCAATCGTCCGATCCGCCTTGCGAGCTATTGGCTGAAGCCGTCGGACATTCGCGCATTGTGCAGCCGCGGCACGATCGCGTTCGTGGACCTTCCGCCGATCGACCTGCACGACCTGGGAGTCCATCGAACAGAGAATGCGAACGATTTCGAAGCCTTGCGAGCCGCAGCACCCGCGCAATGCATTCGCCGGTGAATGCGCGCGCGCGCGATGCCGCGCCAGCCGGCTGCGTAAGCGGTTCGTTAACCATGTTGGGGCAGGTCTGCGACATGAACCGCGCATCCATCGCCGATCTGATCGTCGCGCGCCTCAAGCCGGAGCTTGAACGGCTCGCGGCCGAATTCCACGATCGAGCGCGAATTCCTTCGTGCCAGATTCTCGACCTGCTGCCGCCCGAGCTCGCAAGCGAGATCCACGGCCGCTTCCCGCCCTCCGACAGGATGATGCTGAAGCGCTCTATCAAGGAAAACAAGCATGTCGCAGCGCAGATGGACGCGTTCGATCCGCTGCTCGAAGAAGTGGTCTATGCGTTCCAGGACCCGCGCGTCGTGGCGCAGATCGCGCAAATCACCGGCCTCACGACGCTGGAGCCCGACGTGGACCTCTACGCCGGCGGCATCAGCGCCATGTCGAAGGGCGCCTATCTCAGGCCGCATCTCGACAATTCGCACGACAAAAAGCGCGAGCGCTACCGCGTGCTCAACCTCCTCTATTACGTGACGCCCGGCTGGCAGGAGAGCTACGGCGGCTCGCTGCAGCTATGGGATGAGGGGCCGCGCGGCGCTCCGCGGACTTTCCCGAGCCTGTTCAACAGCCTCGTCATCATGCTCACGAACAAGGGATCGTGGCACTCGGTCAACGAGGTGCGACACGACGGCCGCCGCTGCTGCGTGTCCAACTATTATTTCTCCCGGCGCTCGCCGGACGAGGCGGACTATTTCCACGCGACCTCGTTCAGGGGAGAGCCGGGCCAGGTTTCGGCCGACCTCGTGATGCGCGCCGACAATGCTCTGCGCACGGCTGCGCTGAAGCTGCTCGGCGACAAGATCTATGTGAACCCGCATGTCTACAACCGCGACCGCTAAGCGCGCCGAGCCGGCCTGGTCCCGAGCGCGGCGCGGCGCTTCACTCGCGAACGACTGTGCGGCCCGGCCGGGGCGGCCTTGCGAGTTCGAAAGCATCGGCGAGTTCCCGGATCGGAGCGGAAAGGTCGGACAAATCGAAGTCCATCGGTGCCGTTCCTGCGGCCACGGGGTGACGACGCCGCCGCTTGCCGACGTCGCTTTCCTCTATGAGGGGCGCGAGAGCCAGGATTACCAGCCGGACTCGACCGGCTTGTCCGCGGCGATCAAGAGCTTCGCCTTCACGCTGCGTGCGCGCAAGCTGTTGAAGCAATTGCCGAAGCCGCCGGCCTCGGTGCTCGATTTCGGCTGCGGCAACGGGCAGTTCACGCGCGTCCTTGCCGAGCTCCTACCGCACGCGACGGTGGTCGGTGCCGACTTTCACGCGGCGGCTCCGGCCCAGCTGGGTGCCATCCCTTACAAACCGATGACCGAGCTTGCTGGCGAGGCGGGCCGGTACGAGCTGGTCATCGCGATGCACGTGCTCGAGCATGATGACGATCCCGACGGGCTGCTAAGGAAGATGGCGGCGTTCGCGAAGCCGGGCGGCACCCTCATCGTCGAGGTCCCCAACGTCGACTGCATCTGGGCCAAGGTCTTCGGTACATATTGGGACGCCTGGTATGTCCCCTATCATCGCACGCACTTCACCAAGGCATCGCTGCGGCGCCGGATCGAGGCGGGTCATCTCGATGTGCTCGCGATCGAGGACGTAACCGTGCCGACGACTGGCCGGACGCTCGCGCGGCTCGCGGGCAGCGGAAACAATTTCGCCTGGCTGCTCATCGGGGTTGCACTTCACCCGCTGCAGTGGCTCGGCGAGAAGCTTTCCGGACAGGCGAGCGCGATCCGGGTCATCGCGCGGGTCTAGGCGCTCAGCCGCGCTGGCGCTCGGGTCGGAGAATGGCGAGATGGGCGAGCGCGTAATTCCAAGCGAATAGCAGGACCGTGGCAATCGGCATCGCGACCGATGCGCTGAGGCCCATGCCGCTGCACATCACGAACATCGCGCCAAGCGACAGCGGGAAGGACGTCAGGCTGGCGCCGACGAAACGAAGCCCACCGGCACGTGAAGCGCGAACACCGAACGTGTAAGTGGAGTGCAGCAGATAGCCGATCAGCGTGACCAGGGCGAAGGCGGTGCATACCGCCGCCACATATTGATCGCCGGCGTGATCCATCGCGAACACAATCAGGTTGTTGAGCACGGCGCAGAGCAGGCCGACCTGCGTGTAGCGGCTCGTCCTCTTGACAAATTCCATCATGCCGCGGCCTTCATCAACAGGGCGAAATTGTTCCGCCACGGCCTCACCCGGAACGAAGCCTTCGCGCCGGTGGCGTCGAACTGCGACGCAAGCAACGCGGCCGCTTCGCCTTCCGTCACAAACTGGACGCGGTCGCCGGTCAGCCAGCGGTCCGCGGCGAAAGCGATCCAGTGGATCGGCGTCGACCGCCGCTCCCAATCCTTGAACAGAAAGCTTCCGCCGGGCGCGAGGAGCTTGCGCGCCGCAGCGATGATGTCGGGGCGAAGCTGCGGCGGGATATGGTGGAGGACATCGCACATGACGATGAGGTCGAAGCGCTCGGCGTCAGTCTTCACGAGGTCGGTGACCGCAACCTGGCGGAACGACACATTGCCCTCGGGTCCGCGGTACAGCCGGCCGAGGTTCGGAGCGATGTCGATGGCGAGGATCGAAGCGTCGGGGTAGGCGCGGGCGAGCCGCCCGGTGCCGGCCCCTTCTCCGCAGCCGATCTCGAGGATCCTGCTCGCGCTCGGCACGCAGCTGCGAAGCTGGGCGAAGAAATGGTCGAGATCGATGAAGCCCGCGCGCCAAAGGTCGGAGATCGGCTGTTCGTAGCGCCCGAACATGCGCCTGACGCTGCTGCCGATGCTCATGGTCAGAAGCTCCCTGCGAGGCGAGCGCGAAGTCGCGGCAGGGCGCGTTCGAGAACGCGGGAATCCCGGACGTAGGCGAGGGCCTGCGCGGGACCGAGCGACAGCACTTCGGCCATCGCTCGAAGCAGCGCTTTCGCGCTGCCTGCCGAAGCCTGGGCAAGCGCGCAATTGACGGCGATCGAGGCGTTCGCACGGCGGCGGATCCGCGGTAGCTCCGAGGCGGGCACGAGGTGGCTGTGGCGGTCGAACACCTGCTGCATCTGCTGGCGGAAGTCGGGGCGCTCGCGGCTGCCCGACACGGTGAGCGAGCTGCCGTGGACTCGAAACGCGGTCGATGGCGTCCTGCTGTAGAAGGCCGCGCCGCGCGCGAGCAGCTTGAGATAAAGGTCCCAATCCGCGGTGTACCACAGAGCCTCGTCCATTCCGCCGCAATCGAGCCAGGCGCGCCTGTTTACGACGGGCGCCGGGATGGCGACGAAGTTCTGGACAAGCAGCCGCTCCGCGACCTTGCGCCCGTCGAGCAGCCGGTCGGCCGGAAGCGGGCAGCGCCACAGCCCGAGTGGGCGGCCGTGCTCATCAACGATCCGCGAAGGGTTGAGGAACAGGACGGCGTCGGGCGCGGCAAGGATCGCTTCGCGTGCCGCGGCCGCGCGCTGCGGCTCCCACAAATCGTCCTGGTGAAGCATGGCGACATGCCCGGCCAACGCGCGCTCGACGGCAAGGTTCGTCTTTGCCGGCCATGAGTTGATTTCGGGCACGTGGTCGTAATGGATGTGCAGCCGGTCGGCGAAGCGCGAAACAACCTCTTTGCAGCCATCGCCCGGCGTCGAATCGAGGATGATGAACTCGACGCCCGAACAATCCTGGGCTGCCGCGCTTTGCAGGGTCAGCGGAAGCCAGCGCTCGCCGTCGTGGACGGGCATGGCGACGCTGAGCCAGGGCTTTTCAGGCTGCGATCGCGACGTCATCGGCGGGTTTGGCGCTTTCGCCCGAAACAGTCATGAACCGGGCTTCATTGCCGCCGACGATCGCGAGCAGGAAGCCGCCGAGCACGTTCTGGAAGCCCAGGGTCAGGCACAATGTGCCGACGACGGCGGGAACGACGCTGTAGGTCGCGGCGAAGTCGCGCAGCTGCCACATCCTGAGAACGATGCCGAGCACGCCGAGGCCGCCCGCGATAAGTACGCCGCCCGAGAGAAGCATGGATTCCAGCGAGAAGAGGCGCGCGAGCCTGCGGGTGAACGGATTGGGCAGGCGATAGCCGGCGCGCACTCCGTAGAGATTGCCCGCGGCCGCCAGGATTCCGGCCATGTGGCTCACTCCCAGCAGGCCCGCCGCAAGGATTGCCCAGTAGTTGCCGACCGACGGAAAGGCGCCGGGAAGGAGCTGGTGCGTGACGGCGGCGACCAGCAGCGCGAGTGACACCAGCGAGCCAAGAATTGCGGGGATGCCGAAGACCCAGGTCGGCGAAAGCATGAAGAGGTAGCGCAGGTGGCGCCATCCGTCCCGCCACGGCCTGAGGTGCGGCGCGCGGTCGCGGAGGTCGGGAAGGAGCTTCACCGGAGTCTCGGCGATGCGCAGGCGCCTCAGCGCGGCCTTGATCACCATCTCGCTCGCGAATTCCATGCCCGCCCCGCTGAGATCGAGGGCGAGGAAGGAGTCCTTGCGGATCGCGCGAAGGCCCGAATGTGCGTCGCTGATCCCGGGGCGAAAGAAGAGGTTGAGGATGCCGGTGAGGACGGGATTGCCGATGTAGCGGTTCTTCCACGGCATCGCGCCGGGCGAAATGCCGCCCTTGAAGCGCGAGCCCATGCACAGCTCGGCGCCGCTCTCGAGCTCGCCGATCATCCCGACGCCGTCGGTGAAGTCGTAGCTTCCGTCTGCATCGCCCATCAGGACATATTTGCCGCGCGCTGCCTTGCCGCCGCCGATCAGCGCCGCGCCATAGCCGCGCTCGGAAACGTCGACGACGCGGGCGCCGAGGCCAGTCGCCAGCATCTGGCTGCCGTCCGTCGAGCCGTTGTCGGCGATCACGATCTCGCCGGAAAGGCCGTACTCGCTTTCGATGCGGCGAAGGGCTTCGCGGGCGTTCATGATGCAGTGCGGCAGGCACTGCGCCTCGTTGAGGCAGGGCATGACGATGGTGACGTCGACGCGCTCCTCGCGCGTTTTCGGCGCAGCTTCCACAAACTTTCTCGCCGCCTGCTGGCGCATCCGTCCCCCCGTCGTTTCCGTCGAGGGTTAGGTGCGAGCGTCTAAGGAAGTGTTAATTATGTTTCGAAAGATTTCGGCAGTCCGGCCGCGATCGCATTGACGTGGCGGCGAGCTTCCGGCTTCAACGTCGTTGGGGGAGGGCGCGGCGTGGTAAGTCCGAAGGTGGCAAAGCCGGGACTGGAGCTGCGCGCCGTCGCCCTGCCGCTCGCGTTCGTCCTGATTGCGTTCGGCCTTTCAGCGGCGTTCACCGCCCCGGGGTTCATCCCGCGCTATTACGTCCTTCACCAGGACGCGTTCGTCGTCGCGGGATTGGCCGCGCTTCTGCTCCTGTTCTCAATACCCCGATTTAGCGCCTCGGTGCTCGCACTACCGAAGGTCGAGTTCACGAAGCGATCGGTGCTGATCGGCGCCGCGATCGGCGCGGTGCTGCTGTGGGCCGCGACCTATTGGCTGTTCCGTAATTACCCGCTGTCGCGCGACGAGCAGATGGCCGTGTTCGACATGCAGCTGTTCCGCCGCGGCGAACTTGCAGCGCCGATCCCGCCCGAGTGGCGGCATTATGCCGACGCGCTGGCCCCCGCCTTCTTGCTCCCTCTACCCGGCAATGTGGCGTGGGTTTCGTCCTATATGCCGGTGAACGCGATGCTGCGGACCTTGTTCGGGCTTGCCGATCCGGCGCTCACCGGCCCGGTGCTCGCGGCGGTGGGCGCTGTCGCGACGTTCGATTGCGCGCGGCGGCTATTCCCCGACGATCGCGGCGCGCAGGCGATTGCACTGCTGATCACCGCGACCTCGGCGCAGGTGCTCGTGACCGCGATGACGCCGTACGCGATGACCGCGCACCTGGCGCTCAACATGGTCTGGCTGTCGCTCTACTTGCGCGGGACGCGGTGGGGACACGCGGGCGCGATCGCGGACGGGTTCTTGGCGATCGGGCTGCATCAGGTGATCTTTCATCCCCTGTTCGCGCTACCGTTCATCGAGCATCTCCGCCGGCGCGGCGAGTGGCGAACGGCGGTAATCTATCTCGTCAGCTATGCGCTGTTCGCGCTGTTCTGGATCTCATGGCCGCAGCTGGTTGCAACGTCGTCCCGGCTGAGCCTGTCGTCGGCGCAGGGAAGCTTCTTTGCCGACCGCGTGCTGCCGCTGTTGGTCCACCACGAGCCGCAGACGATTCCCTTGATGATCGCCAACCTGCTGCGGTTCGTGGCCTGGCAGAATCTGGCGCTGCTGCCGTTGATGCTGTTCGCGTGGCCGGCGGTTCGGCGCCGCGAGGGGGTTGCGGCGCCGTTGATCGCCGGCGTCATCCTCACCGTTGCCGCAATGGCTTTCCTTCTGCCGTACCAGGCGATCGGCTGGGGCTATCGCTACCTGCACGGGCTGATCGGCAGCTGTGCGCTGCTCGCGGGCTATGGGTGGCGCGAGGCGGCGGAGCGGCGCGGCGTGCGTTCGTTCGTGACTGTCTCGACCTTGGCGACGGTCGTGCTCGCCATTCCGTTCCTGACCTGGCAGGCGACCGCGTTGGTGCGGCCCTATGCGCGCGTGAACCGGATGATCGACGGCATCGACGCGGACATGGTGGTGGTGAACAGCTACGGGCCGGTGTTCCGGATCGACGAGGTGCGCAATCGGCCGGACCTCACCAACCGGCCGCTGCGCTTCGCGGCGAATGAGCTGACGCCCGCGGACATTCGCACGCTTTGCAGCCGCGGGACGGTCGCGTTCGTCGACGTGCCCCGGATGCAGGCGCTCGGGCTCGGCTTCGGGAATGTGCCCGACCCAGCCCCGTTCAATACGCTGCGCGACGCGGCGCCGGAGCGCTGCCGCCGCTGACAAAGCGCGGGTCGGTCCCGAACAGGCGCGCCACGAGCCGGCTGAACGCCATGAAACGTTCGCCCTGCTTCGTCAGGCGGACCTTGCCGTCGGCGGAGACGGTGACGTTGCCCGACTTGCGCTGCTCGTCGATGCGGCGGTCGATCGCGCCCATGTCGACGACATAGCCGTCGATGAAGGCGGCTTGCAGCTCGGCCGGGGTCATCTGGCGCCGCTCGATCGTCGAGAGGAGATAGACGCTGACCGACCGGTCGACGGTGACGGGGAGGAGCACGAGGAAGCAGATGTTGAAGCTGAGGGATAGCGCGGCTGCGGCGATCGGAAGCGAGCTGTCGCGCGTGCGGCGCGCCGGCCATAGTGCGAACAGGCCGACGAGAATTGCGGTGCCGATGGCGAGCGCGACGCCGCGATAGAAGAGGATGGTCATCGACGCGCCGATGCCCGCCCAGAACAGCAGGACGTAGATCGCGAAGCCGACGAGGGTGAGACCGGCGAGAACGAGGAGCTGGCGGAGGATCGTCATTGCGGCTTCTCCAGGAGCATCACGCAGCTGTGCGCCGAACGATACTGGCAGGTCCAGCCGGCGGGCGGGCCGTCGTTGGCGCGCCACAGCGGATCGACGCTGGTCAGGAGGATGCCTCCAACGCCGGCTTGCGCTGCACGCTGGCGGAGCTCGGCAGGGGAGAGGGAGCGCTGGAAGACGGGGGCGAGCAGGGCGACGCGCGACTGCACCGCTGGCTCGGCGGCGCCGAACAGGCGCGCATCGCCGTCCGCCACCGCGACCGGACGATCGCTGTAGAGGCCGAAGTCCATCGCGCGCGTGCCGGCGGGATCGTGCTGGATAAGCACGGTCGCGGGCACCGAGCGGTCGATCCACTGGTAGGCGCCGCGCATGTCGTAGTCGGCGGCGGGCTGTGCGTTGACGAAGCCGCCGGGGCATCGATCAGGGCAGGCGAGGCGCAGGCCGGCCATGTCCCACACCATCGTGGCGAGGCCGACCGCGAGCGCGGCGCTCCAGGCGGGCGACCGGGTGAGCGGTTCGCGGCGGCTGGTGAGGACCGAAGCGGTCCATAGCAGGGCCGGGAGCTGGGCGAGCCAGACCGCGCGCCAGCCGAAGTCGTTGTACATGATCGACGAGCGGACGAAGGTGACGAGGAGGAGCGCGACCGGGGCGGAGACGAGGAGCAGGCGGCCGATCGGGGTCGCGCGGCTCTCGGCGAGGCGGGCGCTCGTTAGGAAGGCGATGGCGCCGAGAGCGAAGATCCCGAACTCGATCAGGTAACCGCCGGGAAGGACGGCGAGGTGGATGAACCACTCGCCGAGGCCGTGGGGCAGGACGCGGACCGGTCCGACGGGGCGGACGAAGAAGGCGAGCGGCGGGCCCGAGGGCGCGCGGCCGGCGCGGATATCGCCAATCTGCGGCAGCGAGACGACGAGCGCGGCGGCTGCGCTCAGCGGAAGCGCCCAGATGTTCGCGGTGCCGAGCTTCGCGCGCTCCCACAGCCACCACAAGGCGAGGACCGGCGCCGCGCCGACGACGATCCAGACCGAGCAGCCGAACGCGGTTGCGAAGGCGAGGCCGGCGGCGACGGCGCGGAGCGGAAGGCTGGCGCGCTCGCCGGTCGACAGCAGCAGCGCGCCGGCGAAGACCGCCATCACCGCCGTCATGTGGTGCGGCTCGAACAGGATCGAGCTCAGGGTCCAGCGGATCTCCTCGCTCCACCAGTCGAGGTCGGCCATGACGCGACCGTACTGCAACCACATCCACAGGCCCGGCAGCAGGTCGAATCCCGAGAGGCAGCAGAGGAGCAGGAGGATGGCGACGAAGCGGCGGCGCGCACCGTCGGCGATCAGCGCCGCTTCCTGCGCGACCAGCACCAGCATCCCGACGAAGGCGAGGAGGGTTGCGAAGCTTGCGGCGGCGAAGGCCGCCCTGCTGTCGACGATCGCGCCGGCGATCCAGTGGATCAGCGCCGGCGCGATGTAGAAATAATAATAATAACCGCTCGGACCCGGCCGCGCGAAGAACGGGTCGTGGAGCGGGATGCCGTGCTGCGCGAGCGAGGCGACGACGGCGGCGTGCTTCACCGCGTCGACGACATATTGCGACTGGTAGAGGCGGCCGTTCCAGTCGAAGTCGATGTTCGCCCAGGCCGTCGCGACCCACGCTAGAGTGACTGCAGCCCACCATCGAGAGGGAACTCGGCGGGCGGTATCCCATGCGGCGCGTGCGCCCAGGCTCGCGAGACCGAGGTGGAGGACGAGCATCGCGCCGAAGCCGAGCCATCGCACGAGGACCGCATCGATGGCGGGGAGCAGGACGGGGCCGAGAAGCAGGCCCCAGCAAGTGCGGCTTGCGCCATCTTCGCGGATCAGGCCGCGGCGGCCGAGAAGCTCGGCGATGCCGAAGCCGGGGACGAGCATCAGCAGCACCGCGAGCGGCGTGGCCGCGGCGAGGCCGAGCAGATCCTCGAAGAAATAATGCATCAGCGCCGCCGATCCCCTCAGCGGACTGCTACCAACAGCGGTTTAAAAGCCTCTTAACCCTGTTCGCCCGCGCTCTCGGCGAGGACGGTCAGGCCGCGCTCGTTGACTTCCGCAAACCCGCCGGTGACGGGGATCCGTTGGGGCTGCGCGCCGGCGCTCCGGTAAACCGCAACCTCGCCGTTCCTGAGCGTCGTCATATAAGGCGCGTGGCCGGCCATGATGCCGGATTCGCCCTCGGTCCCGGGGACCACGACCATATGGACGTCGTCGCTCATCACCTGCCGGTCGGGGGTGACAAGCTCGAAATGGAGGTCGGCCATCAGTTGCTGCTTTCAATCTTTGCGTCGAACGCGCGGGTCGCTGCGTCGAACTTGTCGCGGCAGCCGGTGTTGCAGAAGCCGACGACCTTCCCCTTGTAGCGCGTCAGGCTGTCCGCGCTGACCGGCTTGCCGGACCACGGACAGGTCTCGTTGATGCAATCTTCGAGACGAAGCTCCTGCGCCAATCAGGCCTCCTGCGCGAGCTTCTCGGCCTTGGCGACCGCTTCGTCGATGCCGCCGACCATGTAGAAAGCGGCCTCGGGAAGGTGGTCGTACTCGCCGTCGACAACCGCCTTGAACGACCGGATCGTGTCCTCAATCTGGACGAACTTGCCCGGGATGCCGGTGAACACTTCCGCGACGTGGAAGGGCTGCGACAGGAAGCGCTGGATCTTGCGCGCGCGGCTGACCGTCAGCTTATCCTCTTCGCTGAGCTCGTCCATGCCGAGGATGGCGATGATGTCCTGAAGGCTCTTGTAGCGCTGGAGCGTCTCCTGGACGGCGCGGGCGGTCTCGTAATGCTCCTGGCCGACGGTGCGCGGCTCGAGCACGCGGCTGGTGGAATCGAGCGGGTCGACGGCCGGGTAGATGCCGAGCTCGGAGATGGCGCGGCTAAGCACGGTCGTCGCGTCGAGGTGGGCGAAGGAGGTGGCGGGCGCCGGGTCGGTCAAGTCGTCGGCCGGCACGTAGATCGCCTGCACCGAGGTGATCGAGCCCTTGTTGGTCGAAGTGATCCGCTCCTGGAGCGCGCCCATGTCGGTCGCGAGCGTCGGCTGATAGCCCACGGCCGACGGGATGCGGCCGAGGAGCGCCGACACTTCCGAGCCCGCCTGGGTGAAGCGGAAGATGTTGTCGACGAAGAACAGCACGTCCTGGCCTTCCTGGTCGCGGAAATATTCGGCGACGGTGAGACCCGACAAGGCCACGCGGGCGCGGGCGCCCGGCGGCTCGTTCATCTGGCCGTAGACGAGCGCCACCTTGGAGCCCTCGGGCGTCGGCTTGCCGTCCTTGTCCTTCGCAATGACGCCCGCGTCGAGGAACTCGTGATAGAGGTCATTGCCCTCGCGGGTGCGCTCGCCGACGCCGGCGAACACGGACGTGCCGCCGTGGCCCTTGGCGATATTGTTGATCAGCTCCTGGATCAGCACGGTCTTGCCGACGCCGGCGCCGCCGAACAGGCCGATCTTGCCGCCCTT
>Ga0207660_10000428_pt1 | contig 27695 bp, 30 predicted proteins | sample KBSC73BmetaG_FD_184335 | JGI IMG/M metagenome (GOLD analysis project Ga0207660, IMG submission 184335) | Corn rhizosphere microbial communities from Kellogg Biological Station, Michigan, USA - KBS C7-3B metaG (SPAdes) (version 2) | ecosystem: Host-associated > Plants > Roots > Rhizosphere ... | reverse complement strand
ACGGCTCCTGTCCGAAGGAGAATTGCGAAAACATGTGGTAACCGACCCTGCCATTCGTCGGGTGCGCGTACCCTCCGGCAAATCCGCTTTGTGCAGAGGCCGCAGCGGTCGTCATCAGTCCGCTAAACATCAGTGGCGCAAGAGACACCACAATCGCCCGTCGCCAGAATCTCCGCATCGCTCGTGTCCCCGTTGCGCCGCCCAAGGCCGCAATCATGACGCTATTCTCATTTCGTACCCGCAACAAGCGTTCACTCGCTGCAGCTGAACGACGTGCCGTCTCGGGCGTTTGTGCGCCATGGTCCGGCTCATCCTCGCGCTTTGCCTTGTCGCGTTCGCCGCCCCGCTCGTCGCGCAACCGACACCCGCAAGCCTCAAGACGCCGCCGCCGGCCATGCGGCTGTTCGAGCGCGACTGGGTGCTGATGAACTGGGCGCTCAAATATTATGACGCCAATCACGACGCCCTGATCGAGCCCGACGAAGCGGAGGCCGCCGCGGAGGCATTTCGAAGGATCGCCGATGCAAATCACGACGGCCGAGTCACGCCGCAGGAATATGCCGCGGCGCGGGCCGACATCCTCTCCCGCGATTGATCGTCAGGCGTCGGCCTTGATCGGGGCTTCGCGGCCGACCATCGCCATCTGCGCGGGTGCGTAGCGTTCGCCCTCGGGCTCAATGCGCGATGCGCCTTCGTCGATTTCCCGCAGGTCGTCCGGCGACAGCTTCACGTTCGTCGCGCCGATATTCTCATCGAGGCGCTGGAGCTTCGTCGTGCCGGGGATGGGGACGACATAGGGCCGCTGCGCCAGCAGCCACGCCAGCGCGACCTGCGCCGGCGTCGCTCCCTTTTCGGCGGCGACCCGCTTCAACAGGTCGACGAATGCCAGGTTCTTGTCGATCGCTTCGGGCGAGAAGCGCGGGCTCGACTTGCGGAAGTCCTTGTCGCCGAGCCTTGTCTCCCTGGTGATCGCGCCGGTGAGAAAGCCACGCCCGAGCGGCGAATAAGGAACGAAGCCGATCCCGAGCTCGTCGCAGGCGTCAAGGATCCCGTTGCTCTCCGGCGCCCGCCACCACAGCGAATATTCGTTCTGCACGGCGGTGACCGGCTGGACCGCGTGGGCGCGGCGGAGCGTCTGGACGCCCGGCTCGGACATTCCGAAGTGGCGGACTTTCCCCTCGCCGATGAGGTCGCGGACAGCGCCGGCGACGTCCTCGATCGGGACGTTCGGATCGACCCGGTGCTGGTAAAGCAGGTCGATGGTCTGGGTGCCGAGGCGGCGGAGCGAGCCTTCGACCGCTTCGCGGATGTGCGCCGGGCGGCTGTCGACGCCGCGGGTCGAGCGCGTTTCGGGATCGATGTCGAAGCCGAACTTGGTCGCGATCACCACACGGTCGCGGACGGGGCGAAGCGCTTCGCCCACGACCTCCTCGTTCGCGAACGGGCCATAGACTTCGGCGGTATCGAAGAAGGTGATGCCGCGTTCGACCGCGTCGCGGATCAGCCTGACGCCCTCGTTGCGCGGGAGCGGCGTGCCGTAGCTCTGGCTGATGCCCATGCAGCCGAGGCCGATGGCCGAAACCTCGAGGTCGCTTCGGCCGAGTTCACGAGTCTTCATCCTATTTCCTTTCGGGCTGCCGCTTCCCGTCAATGAACGAGCGGAAGGAGTGCCGTTTCCCTATTTGTAATCCGACCCGCGCTTGCACCCGAAAAAGGGAGATGCAACGGCAGCTCGCATGAGCGAGCAATCTTCTGCCGTGCAGGCGTTGAGCAAGGTTCCGGCCGTCACGCTGGGCTTCTGGATCATCAAGATCCTCGCCACCACGCTGGGCGAAACGGGCGGCGACACGGTGACGATGAGCTGGCTCGGCGAGACCACCGCGCACCCGGTCTATGGCGGTTACCTGATCGGCACCGCGATGTTCGGAATAGCGCTGATCGTGTTGGTGTGGGTGCAGATCCGATCCCGCAAGTTCAATCCATGGCTCTATTGGGCGACGATCGTCGCGTCGACGACCTGCGGAACGACCCTTGCGGATTTCGCCGACCGGTCGCTCGGAATCGGCTATCCGGGCGGGTCGCTGCTGCTCCTCGCCTGCGTGCTGGCTTCGCTCTTCGCCTGGCACCGGACGCTCGGTCATGTCGACGTGCGCCGGATCGTCGGTCCACGCGAGGAGAGCTTCTACTGGCTCACCATCACCTTCTCCCAGACGCTCGGCACCGCGCTCGGTGACTGGGCGGCGGACGGCGTCGATGCCGGAGGGCTGGGCCTCGGCTATGGCGGCGGAGCGCTCGCGTTCGGCACGGGGCTGGCAATCCTCGCCATTCTCTATTTCGGCAGCAGGAAGGTGAACCGCGTGTTCCTGTTCTGGGCCGCGTTCATCCTGACCCGTCCGCTCGGCGCGACTGTCGGGGATTTCCTCGACAAGCCGGTCAGCGCCGGCGGGCTCGAGTGGAGCCGGCCGCTCGCGTCGGCGGTGCTCGCCATCGTCATCATCGGGCTGATCCTGGTCCTTCCGCAGCGGCCGGGGAGCCATCCCGGGGAGGCGGAAGCGCGAACGTGAAGCGTCGTCTCATCGCTGCATGTGCGATCGCCGCCGCGGCGGGTCCGGCGCTCGCCGGGCCCCCGTACATCACCGACGATCCGGCACCGACCGACACCGGTCATTGGGAAATCTACGCCTTCACCGACGGCGGCGGCCTGCGGTCCTATTTCGACGCCGACGCGGGCGTCGACCTCAATTACGGGCCGGTGAAGGACGTCCAGCTGTCGGCGACGCTTCCGATGAGCGTCTCGCACGAGCCGCCCCAGGGCTGGCGCGTCGGCACGGGCGATGTCGAGCTCGCCGTCAAATATCGCTTCTTCAATGACGAGAAGCACGGTCTTTCGGCGGCGATCTTCCCCCGCGCATTCCTGCCGACCTCGACGCTCGCGAGTCACGAGCGGACACGCCTTCTCCTGCCGGTCTGGGCGGAGAAGGACTTTGCCGAAGGAACGAGCGTCTTCGGCGGGGGCGGATATGTGATCAATCCAGGGCCGGGGAACCGCAACTTCTGGCAAACCGGACTTGCGGTCACGCACGATGTCAGCAAGGCCGTGTCGCTCGGCGGCGAGGTCACCTGGCAACAGCGAGATTCCGACGACGGCTCCGCCGAGCCCGACGCCGGCCTCGGCGCGATCGTCAAACTGTCGGAACATTATGCCTTGCTGTTCTCGGGCGGCCCGACCTGGGCCAATCACCGAACCGGCTATCATTTCTACGGCTCGCTCGGCCTGTTCTTCTGACCGGCGGCGCGAGACCGTCCGGATTACCTTTTTGCAATGCGGGCGTTCCACGTTTGACGCGGAGGCGCGGGAACGCTTTGCATCGGAGCGCTCAAAAGGGAGGATCATCGTGAAAGTGCTTGGCCTCGCGTTCGCCGTTCTAACCGCCGCCACGTCACTGTCCGCCGCGCCCGCACCGACCTATGTCCTGGTGAAGAGCGTTCCGCTGGGTACGCCCGATCGATGGGACTATGTGGTCTACGACGATCAGACGAACCGGGTTTACGTGGCGCATGGCGATCGGCTGGCGGTGGTCGACGCGGGCACCGGCGCGCTGGTCGGCAATGTCGAGGGGATCGCCGGCGGCACGCATGGAACGGCGATCTCGTCGGCGACGCACCAGGGATTCACCGACGACGGCCGCAACGGGAAAGCTGTCGCCTTCGATCTCAATAGCCTGAAGGTCACCCGCGAAATCCCGGCGCAGGTCGACGCCGACGGAATCGCGTTCGACCGCGCCACCGATCATCTCTTCGTGATCGAAGGCGATTCAGAGTCGCTGACCGTCATCGATCCGAAGACCGATGCGCCGATCGCCACGATTGCCGCCGGCGAGAAGCTCGAATATGGTGAGGGCGATGGCCGCGGGTCGATTTACGTGGCGGGCGTCGCGACCGGCAATTTGATCAAGATCGATGCGCGAACCAACCGGGTGGTCGGGCGCTGGCCCGCTGCCGGCTGCACCGCGCCCCATGGCCTGGCCGTCGATCCCCGCACAAGCCGTGTATTCATGGGCTGCGCCAACGCCGTGATGGCCGTCATGGATGGGAGAAGCGGCCGGCTCATCGCGTCGCTTCCTATTGGCCGAGGCAATGACGCCGTCGCGTTCGATTCCGTGCGCAAGCGCGTGTTCAGCTCCAACGGCCGCGACGGGACCATCAGCGTGTACCAACAGGAAGGCGCCGATCGCTACGTAGCGCTCGCTCCCGTCCAGAGCCTGGTCAGCGGGCGGACCATGTCGGTCGACCCCAGGAACGGGCGATTGTTCGTCGCTGCCGCCGATGTCGATCCCGCACCGACGCCGAATGGCCGCCCGAAGGTCAGGCCCGGAACGGCAAAGCTGCTGATCTTCGAGCCACGCGGCTGAGGCTCGCCGGGCGGACCGCCTATTTGCCGAGCAGTTCCCCGGCGCGCATCGCAAGCTCGGTCCGGTTGTCGACGCCCACCTTGTCGAAGATCGCGTGGAGATAGACCTTCACCGTCCCCTCGGTGACTCCGAGCTGCGTGGCGATCTCGCGGTTTCTCAGTCCCTGACGAACCAGCTCGACCAGCTCGCGCTCGCGCGGGGTGAGCGACGGCGCGTTCGACGCCTTCTCCTTCGCGAGGCGCGTTCGTTCGGCAATCTCCGGGTCGATCCAGGTTTCGCCGGCGCGGACCTGCTCCATGCATTCGAGCAGAAGTGCCGGATCCGACGTCTTGAGCACCATTCCTTCCGGATCGAGACTGTCCGCGGTGAGGAGTTGCGTATCGTCCATCCCGGCAGTCAGCAGGATCACCGCCGGCGCCCGCCGCACGCCGCGCAGCTGGCGGAGAACGTCTAGGCCCGAGCCGTCGGGCATGTTGACGTCGAGCAGGAGAATGTCGGGATTGAGGCGCTGCGCCTGGCCCGAGGCGTCGGCGCCGCTCCGGGCGCGGCCCACGAGCTCGTAATCGGTGCCGCGCAGCAGCACTTCGAGCGCGGCGGCAATCATAGGATGGTCATCGGCGATGAGGATGCGCGTCATGCACCTGCCCCTGAGAGTGGAAGCGTAATTACGAGATTGGTACACCCCGGTTCGGAAAAGAGCGACAGGGAGCCGTGCGCACGGTCGACGCGCTCCTTCAGCGACCATGGCTCAACGAGCGAGTCGCCGTTGGCGGGAAGGAAGCCGGTGCCATTGTCCTTGACCTGAAGCCGGAGATGGTCGTGATCGATCCCGACGTCGACGTCGATTCGACTGGCGCCGCCGTGACGAACTGCATTGGCCACCGCTTCGCGCAAGAGCTGTTGCAGATCCAGCTGCAGCCGGATGGGGATCGATGCGTCGTCATTGCTTGCGTCGACGCGGCAGTCGACCGACCATTGCTGCCCCAACCGGCGGGCCAGCGACTTCAGCTCCTCGACGGCCTCAGCAAGTTCGAGCTCCCGATCCTGGCGGAGTGCCGAAACGAAGGCGCGGATTTCGCCCTGCTCTTCGATCAGCAGGCGCTTGAGCTCCTTCAGGTCGAGCTCCACCTGGCCGCCAGAACGCGTGCCGCGCATGATCGCCTCGACGCGGAATGCCGCGCCCGCCAGGAACTGGACCACGCTGTCGTGAACGTCGCGCGCAAGCGAAAGACGCGTCCGGGCGGCTGCGCCCTCTTCGATGGCGGACACCAGCGCATCGTGGTTGAGCACCGCCCCGGCGGCGCGACCGAGCTCGCGGCCGAGTTCCACGAAATCCACCGAAAGGTCGGGCACGTCCCACAGCAGCAACCAGCCCTCCAGCGTCCCGGTACGCACTTCGGCGATCATCCCGGTGACGGCGCCGAGCTCGGCCAGGGCCTCGCGGTCGAGGAGGTTGGAGACCGAAATGAAGCGGTGCCAGCCGTCGCTGCGCCGGCTCAGCGTGCGGTTTCTCGCAGTATCGAACAGGGCGACCGCAATGGCTTCGCGCATCAGCGGGACTTCGATGCTGACAGGCCGCGCCGAATCGCCGCGCAGCCGAACGCCGACGAACGGCTGCGCGTCCTTCGAGCGGAGCAGCAGCGCGCCCGAACCCGCGCGGGTCGCCTCCATCGTGAAGGCCAGCGCCTGGAGCAAAGGGTCCTCGTCCCGGCCGATGCGCCGGTCCAACTCCTCGACTCCGAACAGAAGGCGGGCGACCTGCTGGTGCATTCCGAACCAGATGAGGATCGCAGAGAGGATCATGAGGTGACCGCTGCGGACGATGAACCGTTGTAGTTCGAACGTCTCGCTGCCGGCGACCAGAAGCCCCGCGGCGAGATAAAGCAGCACGAGCGCGAGCGCCGTAAGTGTGGTTTCGCGCCAGCCCCAGCGGATCGCGGCCGACAGCAGCGGCAGGATGAAGAACAGGAAGAAAGGGCTGGTGTAGCCGTTGGTCGAGAAGACGATCCCGGTAAACACGGCCATGTCGATGATGTGCGCAGGCGCAGCGAGCCGCGCGTCGAGCCACCAGTTGCGCCAGGTCAGAGCCGCCAGACCGATCGCGAACAGCACATAAGAAAGCAGCAGCGCATAGGTCTGCGCCGGCGCCTGCGCCGGTTGGCTCTGGTCGAGCCAGATCGAGAGCAGGAACAGCAGCGCCAGCATTACGCGCCCGAGCGCGATCACTCGCCCGCTCTGGTACTTGAACATGCTCTGCGGACCCGAAAACGTCACCGAGAGCTCCCCCCGAGCCGAAGGCAATCCGAGCTTAGACGGAAGAGCGCGAGGGTGGAAGCGGCGATAGCGCCGCGCCCGGCAATCAGCCGGCGAGCCGCTTGGCGCCGAGGCCAACGACCATCTGGTTGGCCCGCTCGTAAGGAAGCGGCTTTCCGAACAGATAGCCCTGGATGGTGTCGCAGCCGAGGTCCCGCATGCGTTCGAAATCCTCTGCCGTCTCCACCCCTTCGGCGGTGATCGACATTCGGAAGCTCTTGGCGAGCTGCACGATCGATTGGATGATCGCCACGTTCTCGGGACGCGAGCCGGCTTCGCGGACGAAACTGCCGTCGATCTTGAGCTTGTGGAAGATCGCCTTGTTCAAATAGCCGATCGACGAATAGCCCGTGCCGAAATCGTCGAGCGCGATTCCGACGCCGAGTGCGCGAAGCCGCTTCAGCACATCCAGCGTCGGCCCGTTGTCGCCGAGGAACACGCCCTCCGTAACCTCGAGCTCGATCCGGTTTCCGGCGAGCTTGTTGCGGGCGAGCGCTTCGCTGACGACGTTCGGAAGGCCGGCAAGAACGATCTGCTTGGGACTGACGTTCAAAGCGACCGTGATCGGCTCCGGCCAGGTTGCAGCCGCCCGGCACGCCTCTTCGATGACCCATTCGCCGATTGCGGGCATGAGGCCAGTCTCTTCCGCGACGGGAATGAAGACGACCGGCGGGACGAGGCCGCGCTTCGGGTGGTTCCAGCGGATCAGCGCCTCGAAGCCGATGAGCTTTTGAGTCTTGGCGTTGATCAGCGGTTGGTAGACCAGATAGAATTGCTTCGCGGCGAGCGCACTCCTGAGGTCGGCCTCGAGGCGGACTCGGCCCTCCTGCTCCGACTGCAGCTCGGACGAGAAATAGCGGGCGCAGCCGCGGCCCGCGTCCTTCGCCTGGTAAAGCGCCAGGTCGGCCTTGAGGATCAGATCGTCGACCGTCGCTCCGTCGATCGGGCCGAACGCGCAGCCAATCGAGACCCCGATCCGGATCTCGGTCTGGTCGATGAGGTAGGGTTCCTTGATGGCGCCGATGATCCGATCGGCGAGCGCCTCGACGATCTTGCGGCTCTGCCCGTCGGTGATGACGATCGCGAACTCGTCGCCGCCCATCCGGCCGACATATCCCTGGTCGCCAACCTGGTCGACGAGACGTTTGGCGACGGCACGAAGCACGGCATCGCCCTTGGGATGGCCGAAGGTGTCGTTGACCGGCTTGAACCCGTCGAGGTCGAGAAACATGATCGCGCAGGGCACATTGCTGGTGGTCGCCGCGCGAAGCGCCTCTCCGAGCAGCTGGCGGACGCGGCCGCGGTTCGGCAGCCCGGAAAGCACGTCGACGTTGGCGAGATGGGTGAGCCGCTCCTGAGTCTGGCGGATTTCGGTGATGTCCGACCCCACGCCGCGGAACCCTTCGAAGCGCCCGGCAGTATCAACGATCGGGTCGCCGGCAATCGAGATCCAGCGGGTTCCCCGCGGCGTCTTCAGCTCCATTTCGAGCGCATTGAACGTCTTTTTCTCGAGCAACAGCCGCCCGAGCTCCGAATGACCCCCGAGCAAGGCGGGCAAGGAGTGGCCGAGCAGCTGGCCGGCGGGCTTTCCGAGCAGCGCGCTCATTCGCGAGCTGATGTAGGTGACACGGTTTTCGCTATCGACCTGCCACAGCCAGCCGACGCCGCGCTGCTCATATTCCTGGAGCAGCAGGCTTGCGCTCTCACTTTGGCTGCCGACGTCGGCGTTGGTCTTGAGCTGGTGAAAGGCCCATCGCGCCACGGTGAGAATGCCGAAGATCGAAATTCCGAGGGTGAAGACGATCGACAGCATGTGATGGAACGGGACCGTGTGGCGGCCCATCAGCAACGCCCCGACCACTCCGCCAGTAAACGCGATCATCCACGCGCTGGCGCATGGCGGAATGACCACCAGCCCGAGCGCGCCCACGCCGAGCGCGGCCATGGTCGAGGCGGCGATGACCTGGCTTTCCGGGTCGAGCGAGGGAAACATGTAGAGCGGAACGCTGAGCCAAACCACGGCACGGAGCGCGACTTCGGCAACCATCGTCCACATCGGAATTCGGCGGCCCGACCTTCCGACGCAGCTGATCGACTGGATGCGGGCGAGCTGCATGGCGCCGAGGTTCACGACAGCGACCGCGCCGAGCCACGGCAAGAGCCATTTGGCGGCTGCGTCGCTCCACAGGCTTGCCGCGATCATCAGCGCGGCGACGACGTTCGCGGCAGCAAAGAAGGGCGCGAGGTGCGCGCGGGAAATCAACTGCACGTCTCTTAACGGTGAGCTTTCCGATTCCGCTGCACCAGCGGCCAGACCCGCCGACTCCCCGCCGGGAAGTCGCGCTGAAATCAAGCGCTTATAACGATCTGGAGCCTCGTACATCCGCCCGCCGTCCAACGTTGGAGGGCCTCAGTAGCCAAAGAGAGTTGAAGGGGGGTTAAGCGCTTTGATCATTTCCTGCGCTTCTTTTCACCTTGGATGTTAACGCCGGTTGCGTTCACCTCGGCGCGGGCGTTGTTCTCGCAATGACGGGCAAGCCCCTCTATATGCGACCCAATGGCGACTGACAGCGCGACGCTAGACCGGCGGGTAACGGCGCCCAGGCGCGCATCGGACAGCCCGAAGATCCAGTCGCCCGCCGACCCGATCGCGCGCGGGATGGGCCTCGACCGCCCGTTCTTCGACGACAAGAACCGCGCCTTCTGGATCCTGCAGTCGATCGGCTGGAGCGGCTATTTCTTCCTGCGCTCGCTATCCGGCTTCGCCAATTCGATGGCGTGGATGTTCCTCGTCCACACGCTCTTGCTGACGGCGACGGGCTATTCGCTGACGCTGCTGATGGCTTCGCTGTTCCGGCGGCTGATCCGGATGAAGCCCATTTGGACGCTCGTCCTTTCGCTGGCCGCGGTAGTGCTCGCTTCGGGCATATTCTCGGCCATCGAGACGTGGAGCTACGCGACCTTCTTGAAGCCCGGCGCGCGCCCCGTCGGAGTCGAATATCTCGGCGCGATCGTCCTCGATTTCTCGCTGCTCGCCGCATGGACCGCGCTCTACTACGGGATCAATTACTTCCTGCTGCTCGAAGATCAGATCCGGCAGCGCGAGAAGCTCGAGAGCCAGGCCTCGACCGCACAGCTGGCAATGCTGCGATACCAGCTCAACCCGCACTTCCTGTTCAATACGCTGAATTCGATTTCGACCCTGGTGCTGCTGAAGCAGACCGAGCGGGCGAATGCGATGCTGGCGCGTTTGTCTTCCTTCCTGCGCTACACGCTCGCCAACGAGCCTACCGCGAAGGTGACGCTGGCGCAGGAGGTCGAGACTTTGAAACTCTATCTCGAGATCGAAAAGATGCGTTTCGAGGAGCGGCTGCGCCCGCATTTCAAGATCGATTCCGACACGATCGGCGCTCGGCTTCCGTCGCTGCTTCTGCAGCCGCTGATCGAGAATGCGATCAAATATGCCGTGACGCCGTCCGAAAATGGGGCGGACATCTGGATCACCGCGACCCGCGAAGGCCAGGCGGTGCGGATCGAGGTGGCCGACAACGGCGACGGATCGGGAGGCGAAATCGCGGCCAGTCCGTCGACCGGCGTCGGACTACCGAACATTCGCGACCGGCTGTCGCAGGCCTATGGCGCTTCGCACCGGTTCGAGACGAAACAGAACGAGCGGGGGGGGTTTAGCGTTATCATCGAAATTCCCTTTGAAACCGGAGAGACTGCCTGATGACCATCCGGACCATCCTGGTCGACGACGAGCCGCTTGCGACACAGGGCCTGCAGCTGAGGCTGCAGGCATTTGAGGACGTCGAAGTGGTCGCCACGGCGGCGAACGGGCGCGAGGCGATTCGACAGATCAAGACCCACAAGCCCGATCTCGTCTTTCTCGACATCCAGATGCCGGGCTTCGACGGTTTCTCGGTGATCCAGGGACTGATGGACGTCGAACTCCCGCTGTTCGTCTTCGTCACCGCCTACAGCGACCATGCGCTGCGCGCGTTCGACGCGCAGGCGGTCGATTATCTGATGAAGCCAGTCGACGAGGACCGGCTCGCGGCGACCATGGACCGGGTCCGGCAGCGGCTTGCCGAAAAGCGCAGCGCGGAAGAGGCGGGGCGTCTGAAGGAAGCGCTTGCGGAACATGCGCCCGAAGCCGCGGAGGAGCTGGCGGAAAGCACTCCTGACGCAGCGCCGGCGTCGAATCGCTACGAAAGAATGATCAACATCAAGGACCAGGGCCAGATCTTCAGGGTCGACGTCGACACGATCGAGCGGATCGACGCCGCTGGCGATTACATGTGCATACAGACTGGCGACAATACGCTGATCCTTCGCGAGACGATGAAGGACCTCGAGAAAAGGCTGGACCCGCGCCGCTTCCAGCGGGTCCACCGTTCGACCATCGTCAACCTCGATCTGGTGCGGCAAGTGAAGCCGCATACCAACGGCGAATGCTTCCTGGTGCTAGATTCTGGAGCACAGGTGAAGGTTTCGCGTTCATACCGCGATGTCGTTGCGCGATTCGTCCACTAAGCCCCGCCGCCCAGCAGCGGACAAAGCCGATCTCAAGGGCCGGCGCATCCTCGTCGTCGAGGATTCGCCGGTCGTCGGGCCATTCACCGCGGACCTGCTCGGCGAGCTGGGATACGAGGTGGTCGGCCCCGCCCCGAACATGGCCGCCGCGCGCGAGCTGGTCGAGGCGGGAGAATTCGACGCGGCCCTGATGGACATCCACATCCGCGGGGAGCGGGTGTTCCCGCTGTGCGAAATGCTGGAAGCACGCGGGCTGCCGTTCGTGTTCACCAGCGGCTATGCCGACCGCAGCATGCCCGAGAAATGGGAAGAGCGGCCGCGGCTGCAAAAGCCCTATACGCTGGACCAGATCGAACGCGCGCTGAGCGCGCTGTTCGCCTAGCCTAGATCATATTGTTGGTGGTCGTGCCGCCCATCGTCTGCGGGCCGCCGGTGACCGAGCCGCCCGAAGCGATCTGCTGCTGAACCGCCTGCGTGAGCGCGGGCGTCGTTGTCGTCGCCGTGCAACCGGCCTGGCCGTTGGCGATGGCGGCGGCGAGTGCGTCCACCGACACACCGCACACGCTTGCGGCAACATTGATCGGCACCTGTGCGGTAACCGGAATATTGTCGCGATTGACCTTCAGCGACACCGACAGGTTGTTGAGCACGTTCTGGAGATTGACGTTGACCAGGGTGGGAATGCTGGTCCCGCCGCCGCTCGAGCCCGACGGCACGGGGGTTGGGCTGCCCGGAACCGGCGTTGGCGTCGAAGCACTGACCTCGCCCGGCGAGCTCGGCGCCGGCGGTTGAGTGGTCTTACAGGCGACAAGGCCGAGAGCAGCAATTGCTGCAGTCGCCCACATCGCGGAACGTGCGGTCATTGGAACTCTCCTGTTCGATTATGAATGCGGAGTCGTCGACGGTTGCGGCGTCGTCGTAGTTGTCGTCGTCGGCTGCGGCGTCGTCGTGGTGGTGGTTGGAATGGCGGTCTGCGACCCTCCCCCCACGGACCCGTTGGCCGCGAGCTGCTGCTGCACCGCCTGGTCTAGGGCCGGCGAAGTCGTCTGCGCCGTGCAGCCCTTGCTCGAGCCGCCGCCCGCGCCGATCGAGAGCACATTGATCGAGACGCCGCAGATATTCGCGGCGATGCTGATCGGGATCTGCGCATTGATCGGGATGTTCGCCTTGTCGATGTGCAGATCGAGCGCGAGATTGTTGAGAACGTTCGACAGGTCGACGTTGACCAGCGAAGGCACGCTGCTCGCCGCGCTGGATACGCCCGAAGCGACCGCCGAACCGGCGCTTTCGACGCCGCTCGCGGCGGATGAAACGGTTTTGCAGGCCGAAGTGGCAAGAAGCAGCATGAGTGCCGGGGCAACCAGGAATGTACGCATAAAAGGTCCCTCTGTTGCGCCACCCAACGCGCAAAAAGGCCCGATTGTTTCAGCCGGTTTCCGCGATCGCTAAAAGGACGCCCGTGCCGAGAGGACGAGGCGCGGACGGAACGGTTGATCGTTGCCGTGATCGGTATCGTAATAGCGCAGATCGATCGAAAGCGGCTTGTACGGATTCCATGAAAGGCCCGCGTTCCACGCCGTGTAATCGTCACCTCCAATGCGCTGGCGCCGAGCGACGGCCGCGCTTGCAGTGATGGCTTTGCCGAGCGGGTAGCTGGCGCCGGCCTCGGCGAAGACCGTGCGGCCCGTGCCGCCCAGGTCATCCGGACTCCACACGATCGAGATGCGCGGCTGCAACCGGCCGATCGGATGGCCGATCGACCCGCTCACTTCGAGCGCATTGGCGTCGGTCCCGGGCGCGGCATTGATCGCGTGCTTCCAGGCGAGGCTCGCATTCAGGTTGAAGCCGCCTTCGGTCAACTGGACCCCGACGAGCGGTCCGCCTTCGCCGTCTTCGATCGGAGAGGTCACGTTCTTGCCGTAAGCACCGACGTAAAAGGCGCCGAACGACAGCTCGCCCCGAACGAGCAGCTGCGGGCCGTCCGTCTGGGCGATCCCCTTGGACATGCCGGTGCTCGACAGATTGAATTCGATGGACGGTACGGGGGGCGGCAATGCAGGCATGAAACAACAGTAGAGGCGGGGGACTCCGAGCGCCAGCGTTGCGCGCCGCGACAATGCGGCCTAGCGCGCGCCGGTGCCAAGCAAGTTCGAGATCTTCGCAGCGCTTCACGTGCCGGGCGATCCACTGATCCTCTACAATATCTGGGACGTGGGCAGCGCAAGGGCAGTTGCCGAGGCGGGCGCGAAGGCGCTCGCGACCGGAAGTCATCCGGTCGGCGATGCGTCAGGCTTCGGCGACGCGCAGCAGGTGCCCCTCGATTATGTTTTCGCCAATGCGCGGCGCATCGTGAATGCCGTCGACCTGCCGCTCACGGTCGACTTCGAAGGGGCCTATTCGATCGATCCTGACGAAGGCGCGGCGAATGTGGCGAGGCTCGCCGAAACGGCCGCGGTCGGGTGCAATTTCGAAGACCAGGTCGTCGGCGGTGAAGGCCTTCACCCGCTCGACCTGCAGGTCCGGCGGATTGCGGCGATCCGAAAAGTGGTCGGAAATTCCTTCTACATCAATGCCCGAACCGACCTGTTCCTCAAGACGCAGACCTACGACGATGCGCTCATCGAACAGGTGATCGAACGCGGCAAAGCCTTCGCGGATGCCGGCGCGAGCGGCTTCTTCGTTCCCCGCCTGTCAGACCCGAAGCAGATCGAGCGAGTGGTGCGCGAAGTGCCGCTGCCGCTCAACGTGATCGCCTTTCCGGGAGCGCCCGACAAGAAAGTCTGGGCGGAGGCCGGGGTCGCGCGGATCAGCCACGGGCCCTTCCCCCATCGGGCACTGATGGCGAAGCTGACGGAAATGGCGCGAGAAGCGATCGGTTAGCCTGGCCGCATCAGGCGCGGCCGAAGCGCCACCATTTCGTTCGCGGGCCGGACTTCAGCACCGTCTTTCGGAACAGCTGCGCGCCGAGGCGTAGGATCACCGCCACCCACAGCGCCTGCCACGCGATCGCGGCGACGTGCGGCCACAATTGCGGTTTCTCGGCGGCCCGGGCGAGCATCGTCAGCGGCGAGGAGAGCGGGAACACTGCCGCGGCGATCCCCTGGGCCGAATCGGGAGCATTGATGGCGGTCGCTGCGAGCGCGAAGATCAGCATCTGCGCGAAGGTCACGGGCAAGGACATGGTCTGGACCTCGCGCGCGGTCGACGCCTGCGCGCCGATCATCAGGAACGCGGCGCCGAACAGCAGATAATTCATCGCGAAATAGATGACTGCGAGGGCGAGGAAGGTCGTCCATCCGACCGCCGGCGACGGAAGCGAGGCGGCGCCGCCGTGCTTGACGGCCTGGAGGAGCAGCGCGCCGGCGGACAGCCAGACGATCAACGCCAGAACCGACGCGGCGAGCATCGCGAACAGCTTGCCGACGAACATGCCGTCGATCGGCATCGCCGCGGCAATCACTTCGATCACCTTGTTCGACTTCTCTTCGATCAGCTGCGACATCACCATCGTCGACAGCATCAGGGTCAGGAAGAAGAGAACCGCCTGCGAAGCCCAGGCGGTATTCACCCGGTCGGCATCGAGCGAGCCGGTCGAAACGTGGACATCCGTGACGGCGACGTCCGGCGCCTTGTCGAATCCGCCGGCCTTTGCTCGGCCGATCACGAGCTTCAGCTGTCCGGCGGTCGCCGGGTCGTTGCCGAGCGCGCCGACGAGCCGGGGATGATCGAGTCCGCCGCTCAGCACCGCGCGTATCGGCGGATCCTGGCTGGCGAGCAGGTGCTTCTCCTGCGCCGCGGGGTCGGGCGCAGGCGAATAGCCGACGAGCTTCACGATTGCGTCGTCGCCAAGCGCCGAAGTGATCTGCGCGCGCGCGGCCTCGAGGCGGTCGAACTCGGCCTTGGGCGCGATGACCGCGACCACTGGATGCTGCGCCTGGGTCGCGACACGCGCACCGATTCCGCCGAACAATCCGCCCATGGCCGCGGGAAAGAGCGGCGCCAGGAGGAAGAAGATGAAGGTCTTCGAGAGAACCGTCGCGGTGAAGTCGCGCCGGGCGATGACGAAGGCCGAGCGGAGGAAGCGCATCACTGGACTTTCTCCTGGTCCATCGCCGCCGCCACCCGATCGCCGGCGATCGCGACGAACGCGTCGTGAAGGCCTGGCCGCTCGATCGCGAGAGTCTCGATCCCCGCGCCGCCGTCGAGCAACGCCCTCAGAAGCGGTTCGGGACCTGCGGCGGGAAGCTCGAACACCCACTCGTCGCCCTCGCGGCGAGTGCCCGCGGGCAAGGCCGAACGCCACGGTCCGTCGCTGGAGCGGGTGCGAAGGCGCACGATCGAACTCAGCTTCGCGCGTGCATCGTCTACGCGGCCGTCGAAGGCGACCTTACCCTTGGCCATGATCGCGACCCGTTCGCACAGCCGCTCGGCATGGGCGATGACGTGGGTCGAGAAGAGGACTGTCGCTCCGGCGCGGGTCTCGCGGCGGATCATTTCCTCGAGCCGCCCCTGGTTGATTGCGTCGAGGCCGGCGAATGGCTCGTCGAGCACGATCAGCTTGGGGCGATGGATGATCGTGCCGAGCAGCTGAACGGTCTGGGCCATTCCCTTGGAGAGGGAGCGGATCGGCTTCCTCGCCCATTTGCCGAGATTGTGCTCCTCGAGAAGCTGGTCGGCCCGGCGCCGCCCCTCGTGCAGCGGAAGCCCGCGCAGCGCACCCATAAAGGCGATCGCGTCGCGCGCGTGCATCGCCGGGTAGAGCCCGCGTTCTTCGGGGAGATAGCCGACCTCGGAAGCGGCCTCGAGCGGACGCTCGCGGCCGAGCACGCGGCGCATTCCGCTCGACGGATCGATGATTCCGATCAAAATCCTAAGCGTCGTGGTCTTGCCCGCCCCGTTGGGACCGAGCAGGCCGTAGATCGAGCCGGGAGGCACCGCGAGACTCACCCCGTCGACGGCGCGCGTGTCGCCGAATTCCTTGACCAGGTCGACCGCCTCAACCGCAAGGCGATCGAGCCCTTCGTGCTGAGCTTGACGAAGCACTGATTTTCCTTGGAGATTCAACGGGAGTCCTTCGACAAGCGCCGGCCGACCGGTGTAGGTGGGCGCAGTGGATAAGGCGCAAACCCTTGAGGAAGCAATAAGGGCGAAGGCTACGGAGCTGGGCTTCGCCGCCTGCGGGTTCACGCGCGCCGATGCCGCCGACGGAGCCGGGATCGACCTCAGGCGCTGGCTCGAAGCCGGGCACCACGGCTCGATGGAGTGGATGGAGACGCGCGCCCATCACCGCGTGTCGCCCACCGCGCTGTGGCCCGAAGCGAAATCCGCAATTGCGCTGGGCATGAGCTACGCGCCCGCGACCGATCCGCTGGCGCTTGCCGAGAAGCCGGAGCTCGGCCGGATCTCGGTCTATGCGCAGGGCGGCGATTATCACAAGACGGTCAAGAAGGCGCTGAAGGCCCTCGGCCGCTGGCTCGCCGAGGAAGCCGGTTGCGAACTGAAAGTGTTCGTGGACACCGCGCCGGTGATGGAAAAACCGCTCGCCCAGGCGGCCGCGATCGGCTGGCAAGGCAAGCATACAAACCTCGTCAGCCGAGAGCACGGCAGCTGGCTGTTCCTCGGCGTGATCCTGACCAGTATCGAGCTCGAGCCCGATCCGCCGGCCGACCACGGCCAGCATTGCGGGTCGTGCACGCGCTGCCTGGAAGCGTGCCCGACCCAAGCATTTATGGGCCCCCACCGGATCGATGCGCGCCGCTGCATATCCTATCTCACGATCGAGCATGACGGACCGATCCCGGACGAGCTCCGGGCGGCGATGGGCAACCGCATCTACGGCTGCGACGATTGCCTCGCGGTCTGTCCGTGGAACCGCTTCGCCGATGCCGCAGCGGCCAATCGCGCCTTCTTGCCACGGGCGGAGCTCGCGGCGCCGCGGCTCGCGGACATGCTCGCGCTCGATGACCAATCCTTCCGCGAAATGTTCTCCGGCTCGCCAATCAAGCGGATCGGGGTGAAGCGGATGACCCGCAATTGCCTGATCGCGGCCGGCAACAGCGGCGATTCGGCCCTAATCCCGTCTATCGAGCGGCATTTGGGCGATCTGGACCCAGTGATCGCCGAGGCCGCGCAGTGGGCGCTGGATCAGCTCGGATATTCCAGTGCGGCGATGCAGGTCGCCTGATCGGTGTCCGCGCCCAATGGCGAACGCGTATCGACATGGGTGACTCGAAGGATCCCGGACTGGTTCGGGTACAAGTAAGCATCGAGCACGCAGGCGCGGTTGCGAAACTGGAGCTTGATACTGGTCCCTTCCTGCACCTGAAGCGCGGGGCGGCCGAACCGTCCGACCAGATCCTGCGCCGACATGCCCGTCAGCCGCGTGACCTCGCGCTGCTGCGGCGCGGATTGCGGCGCCGGTTCGGGCTGCGATTGCTGGGGACGCGTGGCGCAAGCGCCAAGAAGCAGGGTGGAGGCGAGGACCAGGCGGCGCATGCGCCAAGGATGCCCGCGCCGCTTCGCCGAGGCAAGGTTGCGGCTGCACGAATGGGCGGCTAGGCGCGCGACTTTCCCCCGATTTCCCCGGAGACTCCATGCCCGACCGCCGCCTCGACGTGCTCGCCATCGGAAACGCAATCGTCGACGTGATCACCGACGCGGATGACGAACTCATCGTCCGCGAGGGCATGCACAAGGGCGGCATGCGCTTGATCGAGGAAGCCGAGGCGGTTCGGCTGTACGGAGTCATGGGTCCGGGCCGCGAGGCGAGCGGCGGGTCGGCCGCGAACACTGCCGCGGGAATCGCCTCGCTTGGGCTCAGGGCCGGCTTCGTCGGCCAGCTCGCCAGCGACCAGCTCGGCACCATCTTCGCCCATGATATCCGAAGTCTGGGGGTCGAATTCGAAACGCAGCCGAGGGACGACGTCGGCGGGACGGCCCGGTGCCTGATCCTGGTTACACCCGACGCGCAGCGGACGATGAACACCTTCCTCGGCGCCGCGCAAAGGCTCGGGCCAGAGGCGGTCGATGCGGGCCACGTCGCCGGCGCCCGTATCCTCTACCTCGAAGGCTATCTGTGGGATCCGGAAGAGCCCCGTCAGGCGATGTACAAGGCGATGGACGCTGCGCGCGCGGCGGGCACGAAGGTCGCCTTCACCTTGTCGGACAGCTTCGTCGTCGATCGCCACCGGGCCGACCTGATGCGGCTTCTCGATAATGGTCGGATCGACATTCTCTTCGCAAACGAGGCCGAGATCACCCAACTCGCCGGCGCAGCCGACTTCGACGGTGCGGTGGCGAGTGTTGCATCGAAGGTGCCTACGCTCGTCGCGACGCGCAGCGAGCAGGGCGCGGTCGCTGTGCGCGGCGGCGAACGCGTCGACGTTCCGGCGGAAAGGATCGAAAAGCTGGTCGACACGACCGGCGCCGGCGACCTGTTCGCGGCTGGATTCCTTGCCGGCGAGGCGCGCGGCCTCGACCTCGAGCGCTCGCTCAGGCTGGGCGCGATCTGCGCCGCCGAAGTGATCCAGCATTACGGCGCGCGCCCCGAGGCGGACCTCCGGGATCTGGCAGGCGAACTACTCGCCTAGTCTTTGCTTGTCTCTCGGTCCGCCGCATGTCAGCTTTGCTGCGTAGGGGGACGTCACATGAGAGCTATCATCATAGCCATGCTCCTCGTCGAGGCAGCTATCTTCCTGGTGGCGATTTTCACGACAGCGCTGAAGCGTTCGGACGGGCCGCGTCGGCCGATGTGGACAAGCCTTGCGGTCGCGCTGATCGTCGTTGCGTCGAGCGCAAACATGATTGGTGATCGTCATTCAGGCCAGCCGGGGGCCGACGTGCTCCAGAGCGGCGCGATGGTCCTGATTGGAATGGCGATCATGGTGGTCATGATCGCCGTTCGCCAGCGGCGCGCGCTCGACTAACCGACGCGCCTGATCAGTTCGACGAGATTGCCGAAGGGATCACGGACGTAGAGGGATTGCTCGTCCGCCTCGAACCGCTCTTCCTCGATGGCGACCCCGTGGCCGGCGAGCCAGGCACGCATGCCGGCTTCTTCCCATTCGCTCGTGCGGATCGCGAAATGGTCGAGATTGCGGCCGCGCTCCACGCCCTGGAGCGCCCAGGTGCCGTTCGGGTCATCCGTGTCGACGAGAACCACGCCGGCCGAAAGTTCGATCATGGCTAGGCGCGGGACGCGGTGCTTCACTTCGCAGCCAAGCACACCGCAATAGAAGCGCTCGGCCTCGACCATGTCGCGCACGTGGAGCAGCAGATGGTCGAGACCGAGCGGCTTGAACGGCGGTGCGGTCACATGCCGGCGACCGGACTAGTCGCGGTCCTGCGGAGGCACCGGCGCTCCCGGCATCGGCGCGACTCCGACCGAGCCGGGCGCGTCCGCCGCCAACTCCGGAACATCGACGATCCCGCGGGCGAGGTTGCTGTTCCGGTATCCGTAGAGGAAGTAGATCACGAGCCCGAGCACGGTCCAGCTGACGAACAGCAGCTTGGATTCGTTGTTGAGGTTGACGAACAGCAGCGCGCAGCCGGCGATCGATAGAGGCGCCACGACAAACAGCGCCGGCGTGCGGAAAGGCCGCGGCCTGTTCGGGTCCTTCTTACGCAGGATCATGACGCCCAGCGACACCGCCGCAAAGGCGAACAACGTCCCTGCGTTCGAGTAATCCGCCAGCGTTCCGACCGGCAGGAAGGCCGCCGCAATGGCGACGACGACACCGGTGACGATAGTCACGACGTACGGCGTCCGGAAGCGCTCGTGGACCGTCGAGAGCCGGTCGGGAAGAAGCCCGTCGCGCGCCATGACGAAGAAGATCCGGGTCTGACCGTACATCATCAGCAGGACCACCGAGGGCAATGCGACCGCGGCCGCGAGCCCGACGAGGTTGCCGAACAATGGGTTCGAGACCTGGCGAAGGATATAGGCCAGCGCCTCCTTCGAGCAGACCGTCGGCGCGTTGGCCGCCTGGCACGCGGCGGAGGCATAGAGCTCCGGCGAGCCCTCCTTGAACGGCAGGCCCGTCGCCGGATTGAACACCGGCTGCGCCCCGTGAGCGCCGACCACGCCGGCCGAGACAAGCAGGTAGAAGACGGTGCAGATCAGCAGACTGCCGATAAGGCCGATGGGAACGTTGCGCTGCGGATTCTTGGTTTCCTCGGCCGCGGTCGAGACCGCGTCGAAGCCGACGTAGGCGAAGAAGATCGAGGCCGCTGCGCCGAGGATCCCGGTGCCCGACGAGCTCAGGGGATTGCCCCAACCGCGCGGCGCAAATGGCTGGAAGTTCGTCATGTGACCGCTCACCATCGGCAAGGTGATGATCAGGAACAGGGTCAGCGCGGCGACCTTGATGCAGACGAGGACGGCGTTGACGGTCGCGCTCTCCTTCGTCCCGATGACGAGCAGCGTGGTCACGACGGCCACGACGAGCACCGCCGGAAGGTTGACGATCCCGCCGATTTCACCGCCCTGGAGGAAGCCCCACTGGATTGGAGGACCCACCGCCAGTGCATGCGGCACATGGATCCCGATATGGTCGAGCAAGCCGGTGATGAAGCCGGACCAGCCGACTGCGACGGCACTTGCGCCGAGCGCGTATTCGAGGATCAGCGCCCAGCCGACCATCCAGGCTACGGCCTCGCCCATCACGGCGTAGGAATAAGTATAGGCTGAACCGGCGACCGGGACCATCGAGGCGAGCTCGGAATAGCAAAGCGCGGCAACGGCGCAGACGGCGCCGGCGACGATGAAGCTCACCATCATGCCCGGGCCGGCCTTCTGCGCCGCAGTCGCGGTGAGCACGAAGATGCCCGTGCCGATCACGGCGCCGATGCCGAGCAAGGTCAGCTGGAACGCGCCAAGCGAGCGCTTGAGCGCTTTCTTTTCGGCCGTCGCGAGGATTTCGTCGAGCGGCTTCACTCGGCCGCGGCCCGGCGCGCGCGGTGCTACAGTCGCCATGTCATTCCCCTACCGATTTGACCTTCGCCACGACCCTAGCGGCTCGAAGGCCAAGGGCAATCCCCCTTCGACGGTCGGCTATCGCGCGAGCATGGGTCCGAGCGGCCGGCCGGCGAAGATGTGCAGGTGCAAATGCGGCACTTCCTGGCCCGAGTTCGGCCCGGTGTTCCCGAGTACGCGATATCCGCCTTCGACCAGCCCGGCCTCGCGGGCGATTCGGCCGCTGGCGCGGACGAACGCCGCAATCTCCGCATCCGAGGCTTTGTCGGAAAAATCGTCCCACGACACGTAGGAGCCCTTGGGGATTACGAGAATGTGGGTCGGCGCGAGCGGATTGATGTCGTGGAAGGCGAGCACATGCTCGTCTTCATAGACCTTCTTCGACGGGAGCTCGCCCCTCAGAATTCGCGCGAAGATGTTGTTGTCGTCGTAGGGCTGAGTTGCATCGATGCCCATGTCTGACTCCGCTTGACCATGTCCACCCGCTCGCTACCACCTCAAGATATGAGCGACGAGACCCCCGAGAGCCTGATCCCGTACGACGAGATCGTACAGGATGCGCTTCGGGCGGTCGTCGGGCGCGTGCTCGGCGAGGTCGAGGCAACGGGCGCCCTCCCCGGCGAGCATCATTTCTACATCACCTTCAAGACTCGTGCGCCGGGCGTGTCGATCCCCAAGCACCTGCTCGAGCGCTTCCCGGACGAGATGACGATCGTCATCCAGCACCGCTTCTGGGACCTGAAGGTCGAGGACGACGCTTTTTCCGTCGGACTGTCGTTCGGCGGCGTGCCGGCGACTCTGCACGTCCCCTTCGCGGCCGTGACCCAGTTCCACGATCCTGCCGTCGAATTCGCGCTGACCTTCCATGCAGATGCTGCCGAAGAGCCGGCCGAGGAGCATGAGGAAGCCGAGAACGACGCACCCGACGGCGACAAGGAGGAGCCGGCCAAGGACGACGGCTCCAACGTCGTCAGCGTGGACTTTACGCGCAAAAAATAACAGGAGCGCCTCTCGTCGAAGAGGAGTCCAATGCCGAGCACCGCCACCCGCACCGAGACCGACAGTTTCGGCCCGATCAAGGTCCCCGCGGATTCCTACTGGGGCGCGCAGACCGAGCGCTCGATCGAGAATTTCCCTTTCGGACCGAAGGAGCAGATGCCGATCGAGATCGTCCACGCGCTCGGCTTCATCAAGCAGGCCGCCGCGCGGGTGAATGCCCGGATCGGCGGGCTCGACCCAAAAATCGCCGAAGTCGTCCAGCAGGCGGCGAGCGAAGTCGCGCGGGGCGACCTCGACAGCCAATTCCCGCTGGTTATCTGGCAGACCGGATCCGGCACGCAGTCGAACATGAATGCGAACGAGGTGATCGCCGGGCGCGCCAATGAGATCCTGACCGGCAAGCGCGGCGGCAAGGAGCCGGTCCACCCGAACGATCATGTCAACAAGAGCCAGTCGTCGAACGACAGCTTCCCGACGGCGATGCACATCGCCGCGGCGATGGCCGTCCACCGGCGGCTGCTCCCGGCGCTCGCGGCGATGCACGCACAGCTCGCCGACCAGGCGCGCCGCTGGGACGAGATCGTCAAGATCGGGCGGACGCACCTGCAGGATGCGACTCCGCTGACTCTGGGCCAGGAGTTTTCCGGTTATGCGGCGCAGATCGAAGACTGCATCGCGCGGGTCGAGGGCGTGCTGCCGCGGCTGATGCGCCTGGCGCAGGGCGGCACCGCAGTCGGCACCGGCCTCAACACGCCCAAAGGATTCGCCGAGGATTTCGCCAGGGAAGTTGCGAAGCTGACGCAGCTGCCGTTCACGTCGGCGCCCAACAAGTTCGCCGAGCTCGCCGCGCACGATACATTGGTCGAACTTTCGGGCGTGCTCAACGTGATCGCGGTCGCGCTGACGAAGATCGCCAACGACATCCGCCTGCTCGGATCGGGGCCGCGTTGCGGGCTGGGCGAACTCAAGCTGCCGGAAAATGAGCCGGGAAGCTCGATCATGCCCGGCAAGGTCAACCCGACCCAGGCCGAGATGCTGACGATGGTCGCCGCGCAGGTGATGGGCAATCATGTCGCGGTCACGGTTGGCGGCATGCAGGGGCACCTCGAACTGAACGTGTTCAAGCCGCTGATCGGCGCCAATGTGATCCGGTCGATCAACCTGCTGGCGATCGGTATGGAGAGCTTCACGAAGCGGATGCTGGAGGGCGCCGAGCCGAACGTCGAACGGATCAGGGAGCTGATGAACCGTTCGCTGATGCTGGTGACCGCGCTCGCGCCGGAGATCGGCTATGACAACGCCGCGGCGATCGCCAAGCATGCGCACAAGACGGGCACGACGCTGAAGGAAGCGGGGCTTGAGCTTGGGCTGGTCGACGAGGAGACGTTCGACCGGGTCGTGAAGCCGGAAGGGATGGTCGGGCGCTAGAGCGCCAGGTTCAGCCGCACGCCCAGATTGTCAATTCCCGGGTTCTCTTTTCCGAACAGCTGCGCATGGCTCATGTGAATCCAGCTGGCCTCGATGCTGAGCCGGGAGTTGATCCGCGTGCCGACGCCGAGTTCGGGCTCGAACAAGACGCGGCTCCCGAAGGCGATCTTGTCGGGATTGAAGAACTTGCCCGCCGAGCCGGTGTGGATCGCAATGCCGAGGCCGGGCCGAATGTAGATGCTGTGACCGAACTTCGCCGAAAGACCCACTGCCGCATAATTGGTCTGCCCTGCGCTGTTGAGCGCGGCGAAGGCATAAGGCCGCAGCGGCGTCAGCGCGATCCCGCCGCCGCGATAGCCGACCTGGATATCCATGCCGTTTTCGATCCCGCTCTTGTCGGTCGGCAGCTTGACGTCGTGGACATAGAGGCCGCCGAACAATTCACCGGCGGCGGCGGGACCGGCGACGCAAGCGGCGGCGAAGAAAGTGAGGCACATCAAGGCTGAGCGAGGCACGAAGAGTCTCCCGAGCGAGTTGCCCGTAAGAATGCTCCGCGAGATGAATGGTGCCTTGCTCAACCGCGCGCCTGCCAGGCTGCGATCGCAGCGCCAGGGGCAATCAGGTTGATGATATTGAGCGTGAGATTATCGCGAATTGCGAACAGCGGCACCAGCTCCAGCATGACCACCAGCGCAACTGCCGCCCAGATCGGCAGCCGTCGCGCGGCCAGGAAGCCGACGCACATCATCAGCATGTCGGAGACGGAATTGAGAACGCTGTCGCCGCTATAGCCGAGCGCCGCCGTGGTTTCGCGGTAGCGATCGATCACGAAGGGCGTGTTCTCGGCCACTTCCCACGCGGCCTCTATCAGCAATGCGGCGAGGAAGCGCAGCGAAACCGGCGAGCGGCGGAAGATCAGCCACAGGGCCGCATAGAAAAGCAATCCGTGGACGATGTGGCTTAGGCTGTACCAGTCCGCGAGCATCTGGCTCGTCTTCGGGCTGTCTCGAGCCCCGATCCAGAGCTCGACCGTCCCGCAGGTGCAGATCGGGTGGCGGCCCATCGCCAGCTCGATCGCGGCTGCAATCGCGATTAGAGCAACGGCCGTAATGGCGGTGCGGCGCGACGTCATTTGACGCACGGCTTAGCAGAGCGAAGCGGCTTGCAAAGCACCGCTGTTCAGCGGAGACACTCGGCATGCTGCGCGCTTACGGACCCGGTTGCGAAGGCCAACTCATCGATGCGAGGATCGAGCGCATTCCCGATGAAGCGACCTGGATCGACCTCGAGGAGCCGACGCACGACGAGGAGAAGCTCGTCGAGCAATGCATCAAGGTCAATGTGCCGACCCAGGCGGAGATGGCCGAGATCGAGCCGTCGAGCCGCCTCTATGAGAAGAACGGGGCGCTCTACATGACCGTCAGCGCGCTTCGCGGGGTCGACGAGCATTATCCGACCACGACTCCGATCGGCTTCGTGCTCGCCGGAAACCGGCTGGTGACGATCCGTTATGCGTCGCCGAAACCCGTTCGAACCTTCGAGAGCCATGCGCGCCGCGATACCGAGCTCGTGCGCGACGGACCGACCGCGCTGGTCAGGCTGCTTGATGCGATCATCGACCGGACCGCCGACGAGATCGAACAGGTCAGCTCGACGATGGAGCAGCTGTCACAGGAGATATTCCAGGAACAGCAGGACGAGCGGCGCATTCCCGCCGCCAAGCTGACGGCGCTGCTGACGAGTATCGGCCGCGCCCAGACCCTGCTTACGAAGATCCGCTACTCGGCGGTCAGCACGCTTCGAATGCTGAGCTTTTTCAGCGGCTCAAATCTGATGCACGAGGAATTGAACAAGGACCTGATGCACCACGTCACCAGCCTGACGACCGACATCACGGCCCTGAGCGAGCATACCAGCTACCTGATCGACAGCCTGCAATTCCTGCTCGATGCTTCGCTCGGCCTCATCAGCATCGAGCAGAATGCGGCGATGAAGCTGTTCTCCTGGGCAGCCGTGGTTTTCCTTCCGCCGACGCTCATTGCGGGCATTTACGGCATGAACTTCCATTATTTTCCGGAGCTCGGATGGCATTACGGCTACGCGCTGTCGCTCGTCCTGATGTTCCTGAGCGCGGTTGGGCCGTATCTCTATTTCAAGAAGCGCGGCTGGATTTGATCCGCGCGGCTATGCCGCGGGCATTTGCGAGCAGATCAAACGACCGGCAGCGGAATCGCCGGCATCTCGGCCTCGCCGTCGGCAGCGGCGCGACGGCGCGCGAGCGCGGAATAGGCGAGCGCCAGCTCACCCGCGACGGCCGCCGCTTCGCCGCGGCCCTTGGCGCAGGAAGCAGCACGGGCTTCCGCCGCACGCTTGCGAAAATAATCCGTGTCACGAGTCATCAACCTGAAATTTAATCGTCGCGGGTAAGCTTTTCGAGATCGGCAGTGGCGCCTTGCCGCAACTGTTGTTCCGTTCATCGCAGGTGCAGGCTTCGCCCCCGTGCGTTTGCGAGCGAGAGACCAGCTTGCTAAGGCGCCCTCGCCCCATCCGGCGGCCGCCAAGACGCCGCCGACCCGAAGATTCGAAGGACGCGATGATCCCCACCGGCCAGGATAGCCTCCACACCCGCTCGACCCTCGAAGTCGAAAGCAAGACCTACGCTTATTACTCGCTGAAGAAGGCCGGCGCCGCCTTGGGCGACGTCACGCGCCTGCCCTTCTCGATGAAGGTGCTGCTCGAAAACCTGCTGCGCTTCGAGGACGGAGCGACCGTCACCCGGGAGGATCTCCAGGCGATCGTCGACTGGCTCAAGGAGCGGCGGATCAACCGCGAGATCCAGTACCGTCCGGCGCGGGTGCTGATGCAGGACTTCACCGGGGTTCCCGCGGTGGTCGACCTGGCGGCCATGCGCGATGCGATGGTCCAGCTCGGGGGCGATCCGCAGAAGATCAATCCGTTGGTGCCGGTGCACCTGATCATCGACCACAGCGTGATGGTCGACGAGTTCGGCAACCCCAAAGCCTTCGAGAAGAACGTCGAGTTCGAATACGAGCGCAATGGCGAGCGCTACCAGTTCCTCAAATGGGGCAGCCACGCCTTTGACAATTTCAAGGTCGTGCCGCCGGGCACCGGGATCTGCCACCAGGTCAACCTCGAGCATATCGCACAGTGCGTCTGGACCGACCAGGACTCGAACAGCGAGACTCTCGCTTATCCGGACACTTTGGTCGGCACGGACAGCCACACGACGATGGTCAACGGACTAGGCGTGCTCGGCTGGGGAGTCGGCGGGATCGAGGCCGAGGCGGCGATGCTCGGCCAGCCTGTCAGCATGCTCATCCCCGAGGTCGTCGGATTCCGCCTGTCGGGCGAGCTCAAGGAAGGGATCACCGCGACCGACCTGGTCCTGACCGTTACGCAGATGCTTCGGCAGAAAGGCGTCGTCGGACGCTTCGTCGAATTCTACGGACCCGGCCTCGCGAACCTGCCGCTCGCCGACCGCGCGACCATCGCCAACATGTCGCCCGAATATGGCGCGACCTGCGGCTTCTTCCCGATCGACGAGCGCACGATCGATTATCTCCGGCTCACCGGCCGCGACGACACGCAGATCGCCCTCGTCCGGGCCTATGCGCAGGAGCAGGGGCTGTGGCGCGACGAAAATTCGCCCGAGCCGCTGTTTACCGACACGCTCGAGCTCGACATGGCGACGATCGAGCCGTCGGTTGCCGGCCCCAAGCGGCCGCAGGACCGGGTCCGCCTGAGCGAGGTCGACGAGCAGTTCAATGCCGAGCTCGACGGCACCTATCACAAGGCGAACGACCCGCGAGTCAAAGTCGATGGCGAAGGGTTCGACTTCGGCAACGGCGACGTGGCGATCGCCGCGATCACCAGCTGTACCAACACGTCGAACCCGTCGGTGCTCGTCGCCGCCGGCCTCGTTGCACGAAAGGCGCGCGCGAAGGGCTTGAAGCCCAAGCCCTGGGTCAAGACCAGCCTGGCGCCCGGGAGCCAGGTAGTCACGGATTACCTCA
>Ga0207660_10000423_pt1 | contig 27874 bp, 20 predicted proteins | sample KBSC73BmetaG_FD_184335 | JGI IMG/M metagenome (GOLD analysis project Ga0207660, IMG submission 184335) | Corn rhizosphere microbial communities from Kellogg Biological Station, Michigan, USA - KBS C7-3B metaG (SPAdes) (version 2) | ecosystem: Host-associated > Plants > Roots > Rhizosphere ... | reverse complement strand
CGGATGGATGGCGTCGTGCCCGCCGTCCGGCGAACCGATGGCCCAGGGGGAGCCGGGGTCGGCGGGCTGGGTGAACAGCGAGTTGTTGGCACCCTTGCGGAACGTCGTCCCGATCGGGTGCACCGGAGGAAGGTAGACGACGTCGAAGCCCATGTCGCGGATCGCGGGCAGCCGCTCCATCGCCGTGCGCAGCGTGCCGGAGCGCCAGGTCTCGGACTCCTCGTCGTAGGCCGCGCCCTCCGACCGCGGGAACAGCTCGTACCACGAGCCGTAGAGCGCACGCTCGCGGTCGACCCACACGTCGTACGCCGGGGTGCTGGTGACCAGCTCGCGCACCGGGTGCTCGGACAGCAGCGCGACCAGGTCGGCGTCGAGCGCCGGGGTCAGCCGGTCGTAAGCGCTGCGGCCGGTGTCGCGCATCGTGTCGACGACCTTGCGGACGTCGTCGGCCCGGCCGCCGGGAAGCCCCTCCAGGGTCCGCTCGTAGAGGCGGGCGCCTTCCTCGAGCACCAGGTCGACGTCCTGGTCGGCCTCGATCTTGATCGGGGCGTCGTGCCACCAGGTGCCCAGCGGGTCGCCCCAGCCCTCGACCCGGAACCGCCAGGCGCCGGGCGCGGTCACGGTGACCTGCGCCTGCCACTGCGCGAGCCCGTGGTTGACCTCGACCATTCGCGTGAACGGTGCCTCGGCGCCGTCCGGCCCGACCAGCACCACGTTGGCCGCGACCGCGTCGTGCCCCTCCCGGAACACGACCGCGCGCACGGTGATCGTCTCGCCGACCACCGCCTTGACCGGCCAGTCGCCGCAGTCCACGACGGGCCGTACGTCCGTGATGGGTATCCGTCCGATCATCGGTGCGACCGTACCCGGGGGCGAGCGAAGCAACGCAACCCCGCGAGTCGACGCGCTCGATGGGTAACCTGCGGCCGGTGAAGGCTCTTCGTCGATTCACCGTCCGCGCCGCGCTGCCGGAGCCGCTGCTCCCGCTCGGCGAGCTCGTGACCAACCTGCGCTGGTCGTGGCACCCCGCCTCACTCGACCTCTTCGAGTCGGTGGACCCCCAGACGTGGGAGGCGGTCGGGCACGACCCGGTCCGGCTGCTCGGCGAGGTGAGCATCGAGCGGTTCGCCGAACTTGCCCGCGACGACGCGTTCCTCGCCCGGCTGTCGGAGGCGGCCGCCGACCTGCGCCGCTACCTCACCGGCGAGCGGTGGTACCAGCGCCAGCCCGACGCGCCCGCCTCGATCGCTTACTTCTCGCCGGAGTTCGGCATCACCGAGGTGCTGCCGCAGTACTCCGGCGGCCTCGGCATCCTCGCCGGCGACCACCTCAAGGCGGCCAGCGACCTCGGCGTACCGATCATCGGCGTCGGCCTGCTCTACCGCCGCGGCTACTTCAACCAGTCGTTGTCGCCCGACGGCTGGCAGCTCGAGCGCTACCCGCCGCTGGACCCCAACGGGCTCCCGCTGACCCTGCTGCGCGGCGCGTCCGGTGAACCGCTGCGGATCGGCGTCGGGCTGCCCGAGGGGCGGGTGCTGCGCGCGCAGGTCTGGCAGGCGCAGGTAGGCCGCGTGCCGCTGCTGCTGCTCGACTCCGACGTCGAGGACAACGAGCCGGCCGAGCGCGAGGTGACCGACCGGCTCTACGGCGGCGGCACCGACCACCGGCTGCTGCAGGAGATGCTGCTCGGCATCGGGGGTGTGCGCGCCGTACGCCGCTACTGCGAGCTGACCGCGACGCCGCAGCCGGAGGTGTTCCACACCAACGAGGGCCACGCCGGCTTCCTCGGCCTCGAACGCATCCGCGAGCTGACGGACAGCGCCGGCATGACCTTCGACGAGGCGCTGGTGGCGGTGCGCGCGGGCACTGTGTTCACGACGCACACGCCGGTGCCGGCGGGCATCGACCGCTTCCCGTGCGACCTCGTCGAGCACCACTTCGGCGGCGACAACGCCTGCCCCGGCCTGCCGGTCGAGCGGATCCTCGACCTGGGTGCCGAGCCGGGCGGCGATCCCGACGTCTTCAACATGGCGGTCATGGGGCTGCGGCTCGGGCAGCACGCCAACGGGGTCTCGCGGCTGCACGGCGCGGTCAGCCGTGAGATGTTCGCCGGCCTGTGGCCCGGCTTCGACGTCGACGAGGTGCCGATCACGTCGGTCACCAACGGCGTGCACGCCCCGACCTGGGTGGCTCGCGAGGTGATGGATCTCGGAGCTCGCGAGATCGGCCCGGGCCTCACCGAGGACGCGCAGGACTGGGCCGCCATCGCGCGCATCGACGACGCGGCGATCTGGGCGACCCGCAATCTGCTGCGCGCGCGGCTGGTCGAGGAGGTCCGTCGCCGGCTGCGTGAGTCGTGGCTGGTGCGCGGGGCCTCCGAGGCGGAGCTGGGCTGGGTCGGCTCGGTCTTCGACCCGAACGTCCTCACCTTCGGGTTCGCCCGGCGCGTCCCGTCCTACAAGCGGCTGACGCTGATGCTGCGCGACCCCGAACGGCTGCGGTCGCTGCTGCTCGACCCCGAGCGGCCGGTGCAGATCGTCGTCGCCGGCAAGGCGCACCCGGCCGACGACGGCGGCAAGGCGCTGGTGCAGCAGATCGTGCGGTTCACCGACGACCCGGAGGTGCGGCACCGCATCGTGTTCCTTCCCGACTACGACATGGGCCTGGCGAAGTTCATGGTCACCGGGTGCGACGTCTGGATGAACAACCCGCTGCGGCCGCTCGAGGCCTGCGGCACGTCGGGCATGAAGTCGGCGCTCAACGGCGGGCTCAACCTGTCGATCCGCGACGGCTGGTGGGACGAGATGTACGACGGGGACAACGGCTGGGCGATCCCGTCTGCCGAGGTCGCCGACCCGGACCGGCGCGACGAGCTGGAGGCGCGCGGCCTCTACGACCTGATCGAGAACTCCGTGCGGGTGCGGTTCTACGACAGCGAGAGTGGCCTGCCCGACCGCTGGATCGAGATGGTGCGGCACACGCTGATGTCGCTGGGGCCGCAGGTGCTCGCCTCGCGGATGCTGCGTGACTACGTGCAACTGCTCTACACGCCGGCCGCGCAGTCGTCGCGTCGGATGTCGGCCTCGAGCTACGCCGGTGCTCGCTCCTTGGCCGCGTGGTCGGCTCAGGTGCGGGCGGCCTGGCCTCGGGTCGACGTGTCGCACATCGAGACGCTCGGCATCGGCGACGCCCCGGAGATCGGTGGCATCGCCACCGTGCACGCCGCCGTCGAGCTGGGTTCGCTGACGCCGGACGACGTCGAGGTGCAGGTGGCGTTCGGCCGCGTCGACGAGTCCGACCAGATCCGGCACCCGTCGGTCGTGTCGCTCAAGGCGCGTGAGCAGGTCGGCACCGGCTGGCGCTACGAGGGCTCGGTGCCGTTGGAGCGGACCGGCCCGTTCGGCTACACGGTGCGGGTGCTGCCGCAGCACCCGTTGCTCGCGTCGTCCGCCGAGCTCGGCCTCATCGTCGAGCCGGTCGAGTCGACGGAGTACACCGGCGTCCCACCCCGCTGACCCCGCGCGCTCGGTCCCGCCCTGCTGGCCCCGCGCGCCGGTCCCGCCCTGCTGATCCTTACCTGCGCCCCCCGCGGACGATCTTCCTCGTCGACGGATCGATCTCCTGGTTGCAGAAGACGTTGATCGACTGTCTGGTTCGTCCAGGTTCTCGAGCGCAGGGCGCCCTCCGAACTGCAACCAGAAGATCGACCTAGTCGATTACCTGACGGTGAGGGCAGCGCGCACCATGGCCGCGGTCTCGGCCGGCCTGTGCACGACGTCGGCCCAGGTGAAGCGCAGGACCGTATAGCCCGCGCGGACAAGCGCGTTCTGCCGTTGCTTCTCTCGGGCGAGCTCGCCGGGCTCGGCGTACTTCGCCATGCCGTCGACCTCGACCACCAGCCGGGCGGCCCGCCACAGGAAATCCACCCGCGCCACGAAACGGCCACCGGCCCTGATCGTGGCCTGGATCTCGGGAGCCGGTAGGCCGCCCTCATGCCAGAGCAGCCGCGCGAGGCTCTCCAGGACCGACTCGGCCCTCCCGTCGGCGAAGCGCACGACGAAGGCAGCTTGTCGGTAGCCCGGCCAGCCGCAGCAAGCGAGCAACTCGCCGACCACGTCGATGCGGGGATCCGCGGCGAGAGCCGAGTCTGCGGCCACCACCGCCTGCTGAACCGACTCGGTCCGTGCGACGTCAAGCACGGTGTGAGCAAGATCGGTCACCGGGACGCCACCGACAATCGCCCTCGCGACGGGTCTTCGAGCGGTGTGCGCCCGGCAGCCGGCGATGCGGACCGGCGCGGCGCCACGCGGCACGGTGACGTGGATCTCCTCGGCTGCGTCGTCGACCACAGAGGCCAGGCGCCACAGGGCGCCTGCCGTCTGATGGCTGATCACGCTGCCTGGTGGCAGCACGAGCAACAACGCACGGCAACGTTGCCGGAGCTGTTCGTGGGGGTCGGGTGGCCACGCTGCACTTTCCACGTAGACGCTGCGGAGCACCCGGCGCCACGCGCCGGACTGCACTCTGGTGCGTATGGCCTGCGCCGACAGGCCGCCGCGCCGACACTGCTCGGTGGTGATCAGGCCGCGTTGCCGGGCCAGGAGATCGTCGACCGAGAGGTGCTGCGACGAACGGGGTGTGGGGACGTCGCCGGCACCGGCAACAGATGGCTGCATCGGGGTACGGTCGCCGAACTGCGGTCAGCGTCGCGGGCGTCGTCCACAGGGTCGCCGAACGGCGGTGAGCGCCGCAGGCGTCGTCCACAGGCCCGCCGAACTGCTGTCAGCGCCGCGGGCGTCGTCCACAGGCCCGCTCCGCGATCCTCACCACATGGATCGAACTTCTGGTTGCAGAAGGCGTTGATCGCCTGCCCGTTTTGCCCTGTTGCCAGCCGGTCGCAGCCACGACAACTGCAACTAGGAGATCAGCAACGGCTGGCGCTAGTCTCCCGGGGGCTTGTCGCCGGCGAGCAGCGAACCGACCCAGGGCGTCGATGCGGACGCCGCGGTGCACCAGCGCCTGGCGCAGGACATCGCGTCGTTATGCGTGTACGGCGACGGCACGGTCGTCCAGCGCTGGATCTCCGGGTCCTGGCAGGCCTCGAAGACCGCCTCCACGTCACCTGGTGCGAAGGGCCGCAGCGTCAGCTGCTCGGTCTGCAGTTCGTGCGGGCGAAACGCGGCAGGCCGCCAGTGTCGAGCCACGGTCAACCGAAATCGTGACGAGGCAGCCCTCTACCAGGTGCCGAGCAGCTGGTCGACGAAGGCGTGCACCGACGCGACGTGTGGGTGGTCAATCGCGGCACAGTCGGTGTGGGGGGCCACATGCACCGCCGGGATGCCCGCCGCCCGCGCGCCGTTGACGTCGAAGTGCACGGAGTCGCCGAGGTAGACGCACTGCTCGGGCGGCAGCTGCAGCGCTTCCAGGGCAAAGCCGAAGATCGCCGGATCGGGCTTTTCGACGCCGACGACCGCGGAGTCGATCACGACGTCGACGTACGCGCAGTCGGAGTCGGCGGTCGTGCAGATCCGGTGCTTGGCGAGCTCGGCGGCGACCTTGCCGGTCGCGTTGGACACGATCGCCAGCCGGATCCCGGCGGCCTGCAACCGCAGCAGCTGCTCGGCCACTCCGTGCACCGGAACGAACGGGTCCTCGAGATAGACGTCCTTGATCGCGTCTGCCGCCGCCTCGACCTCCCCGGCCGCCACGCCCAACCACTGCGCGATGACCCGATCGGCGTGGGGGTAGTCGGTGCGTCCGATGCGGTCGAGCTCGGCCATGCCGAGGAAGTGTGCGCGGTGACATGCCTCGTCGTCGGGAGCGATGCCGTACGGCGCTAGCCGGACCCGAAACGCCGCGGGATCGGGCATGAGCAACACGCCACCGGCGTCGAGCAGCACGGCCTTCACCTCGGGCTCCACGACGGCACACGGTAGCCATCCCAGCGCCGGACGATCTTCTGGTTGCAGAAGACGTTGATCCAATGCCCGCTTTGTCATGGCTTTCGGCACAACGAGCTCACATGAAGTGCAGCCAGGAGATCCACAAGCGCAAGGCGCATGACGGCGAGAGGTGCCGGTCAGCGGTGCGCGCGTAGCAGCAGGAGGCTGCGGGCGGCGAGCTGGATGTCGCCGACCACGGTCTGCTCGGTGGTGTCGTGACTCGTGTCGATGACCACGTCGTACGCCGTTGCCCAAGGTTCGCCGGGAAGCGTGAACGTCACCGGTACGTCGTCGGCGTGCAGGACGAGCAGGAACGAGTCGTCGACGATCCGGTCGCCGCGGGCGGTCCGGGTGCGGATGCCGTCGCCCGCGAGGTACATGCCGAGGGTGTGCGCGGGCTGCTCCCAGTCGGTGTCGGTCATCTCGAAGCCCGCCGGCGTGAACCACGCCAGGTCTTTCACGCCGGCTTCGTCGACCGGCTGGCCTTGGAAGAATGCCCGCTGCCGCAGCACCGGGTGCCGCCTGCGCAGCGCGACGAGCCGTTGCACGAACGCGAGCAGTTGCGTGCGGTCCGGGTCGAGGTCCCAGTCGATCCAGGAGATCTCGTTGTCCTGCACGTAGGCGTTGTTGTTGCCCTGCTGGGTGTGCGCGACCTCGTCGCCCATCCGCAGCATCGGCACGCCCGTCGACAGCAGCAGTGTCGCGAGCAGGTTGCGCATCTGCACGGCACGCACCGATCGGATCGCGGGATCGGTGGTCGGACCTTCGACGCCGTAGTTGGCCGAGCGGTTGTCGTCGCTGCCGTCCCGGTTGTCCTCGCCGTTGCTCTCGTTGTGCTTGCGCTCGTAGGACACCAGGTCGTGCAGGGAGAACCCGTCGTGCGCCGTGACGAAGTTGATGGAGGCGAACGGCCGGCGCCCGTCGTCCTGGTAGAGGTCGCTGGACCCGGACAGGCGGTAGGCCAGCTCGGCGACGCCGGTCGTGGCGTGCGGGCGCCAGAAGTCCCTGGTGGCGTCGCGATACTTGCCGTTCCACTCGGTCCACAGCGGCGGGAACTCGCCGACCTGGTAGCCGCCCTCGCCGAGGTCCCAAGGCTCCGCGATGAGCTTGACCCGGCTGACGATCGGGTCCTGCTGGATCACGTCGAAGAACGCCGAGAGCTTGTCGACGTCGTGGAAGGACCGGGCCAGCGCTGCCGCGAGGTCGAAGCGGAACCCGTCGACGTGCATCTCGGTCACCCAGTAGCGCAGCGAGTCCATGATGAGCTGCAGCACGTGCGGGTGGCGAGCGTCGAGCGTGTTGCCGGTGCCGGTGTAGTTGACGTAGTAGCGCGGGTCGTCGTCGCGCAACCGGTAGTAGGCCGGGTTGTCGATCCCGCGCAGTGACAGCGTCGGGCCGAGGTGGTCGCCCTCGGCCGTGTGGTTGTAGACCACGTCGAGGATCACCTCGATGCCCGCCGCGTGCAGCGCGCGCACCATCGCCTTGAACTCCCGCACCTGCTGCCCGCCGGAGCCGCTGGAGCAGTAGGCAGCGTGCGGGGCGAAGTAGCCGAGCGAGTTGTAGCCCCAGTAGTTGGTCAGCCCGCGCTGCAGCACGGCCGGCTCGGTGACGAAGTGGTGCACCGGCATCAGCTCGACGGCGGTGACGCCCAGCCCGCGCAGGTGTTCGATCGCGGCCGGATGGGCCAGCCCGGCGTAGGTGCCCCGCAACGCGGCCGGGATGTCGGGGTGGCGGGCCGTGAAGCCCTTGACGTGCAGCTCGTAGATGACGGTGTCGGCCCACGGCGTCCCCGGTCGCTGGTGGTCGTCGCCCCACGGGAACACGTCGTGCACCACGACGCTGCGCGGGACGTACGCCGCAGAGTCGCGGTGGTCCTGCACGGTGTCGTCACGATCCTGCGGGTAGCCGAAGACGGCGACGTCGAGGACGAAGGCGCCGTCGATCGCCAGCGCGTAGGGGTCCATCAGCAGCTTGCTCGGGTTCCAGCGGCAGCCGCGCGACGGGTCGAACGGCCCGTCGACCCGGTAGCCGTAGCGCTGGCCCGGCGCGACCTGCGGCAGGTAGCCGTGCCACACGTGGTAGGTGACCTCGCTCAGCGGGTGGCGCGTCTCACGCCCCTGCTCGTCGAACAGGCACAGGTCGACCGCTTCCGCGCCGTCGGCGTAGAGCGCGAAGTTGGTGCCCTCGCCGTCCCACGTCGCGCCGAGCGGGTGCGGGCGCCCGGGCCACGGCGCGCTCGCCGGCGCCGGTGATGCGGGACTGCCCTCGGAGCTCATCGCGGGCCAGTCTGCCCTGCGTCAGGACTGCGGCGCGTGGCGGTCGAGAAACGCGTAGACGTCGGTCGTGTCCACGCCCGGGAAGGCGCCCGGCGGCAGTGCCGCGAGCAGGTGGCTGTGCGCGCGGGCCGACGGCCAGGCGTGGCCTGCCCACTTGTCGGCGAGCTCCCGCGGGGGTCGCTTGCAGCACGACGGCGCCGGACAGGTCGACTTGCGCCGGCGCTGGGTGGTGTCGGCACCGCGGAACCACTTCGCGTGCTGGAACGGCACCCCCACCGTGACCGCGAACTCCGTGCCGCCGGCGGGCTCTACGTGGGAGTTGCAGAAGTAGGTGCCGGCCGGGGTGTCGGTGAACTGCGTGTAGGTCGCGTAGCGGTCAGCCGACCCGAACACGCGCCGGCTCGCGAACTGCCGGCAGGCGAGCTGGCCCTCGATCGCGCCCGAGGCGTCGGTGGGGTAGGGCAGCTCGTCGTTCTCGTAGGCCTTGTAGATCGTGCCGCTCGCGTCGGTGCGGGTGAAGTGCACCGGCAGCCCGAGGTGGTGGGTGGCCAGGTTGGTGAACCGGTGTGCCGCCGTCTCGTGCGAGACGGCGAACACGTCGCGCAGGTCCTCCATCGACAGCGCGCGAGCGCGCTTGGCCTCGAGCAGGAACGGTACGGCGGAGCGCTCGGGCACCAGCAGCGCGGCGGCGAAGTAGTTGGCCTCCACCCGCTGGCGCAGGAACTCCGCGAAGTCGCCGGGGTCCGTGTGGCCGAGCGCGAAGTGCCCGAGGGTCTGCAGGATCACGTAGCGCGGGTCGTGACCGGCGGGCCGCTGCGGCAGGTAGATGCGGCGGTGGGTGAGGTCGGCGACCGAACGGGTGGACTCCGGCAGGTCGCTGACGTTGTGCAGCGTGAAGCCGTGGTGCGCGGCGAGGTCGCTGATGATCCGCTGGGGCACCGCACCGCTGGTGTGGCCCACCGCGCGCAGCGCTTCGTCGGCCACCTTCTCGACCTCGGGGAAGTAGTTGTTCTGCGCGCGCATCTGCCGGCGTAGCTCCACGTTGGCGAGCCGGGCTGCCTCCGGCGTGGCCGCGACGTGCTCGTCGCGGCGACGCAGCTCGTCGTACAACGCGACGATGTGCTCGAGCACCTCGGTCGGCATCCGCGGGCTGGGTCGCAGGGGGGTCAGCCCGATGGCCTGCAGCGACGGGTCGTGCTGCGCGCGCTGCAGCGCGATCTCCAGCGACGCCCGGCGGCTGGGCGCCTCCGGCCGGAGCAGGTCGTCGAGCGGTACGGCGTAGGCCGCGGCGAGTGCCTGCAGCAGGGACAGCTTGGGTTCGCGGCGGCCGTTCTCGACCAGGCTCAGCAGCGACGCCGCGGCGCCGACACTGCCCGCGACCTGCGCGAGGGTGAGACCACGGTGGCGGCGGGCATGACGCAGCCGCTGGCCGAGGACGACCAGGTCCAGCTCCCCGGGCGGCGCCGGAGCCGTTGTGAGTTCAGCCACGTTCTTCACTCTCATGAAACATCTGCAGAAATTCTCCAGGAACCTTCATCGACAATCGCCATGATGCCGCGGATAGTGAGTACAGATCAAGGAAGTTCACTCAGCGCAGAGGAGCGATCCGGCCCATGACCAACCCCACCGACCTCCAGCAGCAGGCCGCCGCACTCCAGAAGGAGTGGGACACCGACTCCCGTTGGAAGGGCGTCAAGCGCACCTACACCGCCGATGACGTCGTCCGGCTGCGCGGGTCGGTGCAGGAGGAGCACACGCTCGCCCGTCGTGGGGCCGAGAAGCTCTGGCAGCTCGTCAACTCCGCTGACTACATCAACGCCCTCGGCGCGCTGACCGGTAACCAGGCGGTCCAGCAGGTGCGCGCCGGGCTCAAGGCGATCTACCTATCGGGCTGGCAGGTCGCCGGTGACGCCAACCTGGCCGCGCAGACCTACCCCGACCAGAGCCTCTACCCGGCCAACTCCGTGCCGGCCGTCGTCCGGCGCATCAACAACGCGCTCAAGCGGGCCGACCAGATCACCTGGAGCGAGGGCAAGACCGACGTCGACTGGTTCGCGCCGATCGTCGCCGACGCCGAGGCCGGCTTCGGCGGGCCGCTCAACGCCTACGAGCTGATGAAGTCGATGATCGACGCCGGCGCCTCGGGCGTGCACTGGGAGGACCAGCTGTCCTCGGCCAAGAAGTGCGGCCACCTCGGCGGAAAGGTGCTGATCCCGACCGAGCAGCACGTCAAGACGCTCAACGCAGCCCGACTCGCCGCCGACGTCGAGGGCGTCCCGACGGTCGTCGTCGCCCGCACCGACGCGCAGGCCGCGACGCTGATCACCAGCGACGTCGACGAGCGCGACCAGCAGTACGTCACCGGCGAGCGCACCGCCGAGGGCTTCTACCGGGTGACCAACGGCATCGACCCGTGCATCACCAGGGCCCTGGCCTACGCGCCCTACGCCGATCTCATCTGGATGGAGACCTCGACGCCCGACCTCGAGCTGGCGCGGCAGTTCGCCGAGGCGGTGAAGAAGGAGTTCCCGGAGCAGCTGCTCGCCTACAACTGCTCGCCCTCCTTCAACTGGAAGGCCGCCCTCGACGACGACACCATCGCGAAGTTCCAGCGCGAGCTCGGTGCCATGGGCTACAAGTTCCAGTTCATCACCCTGGCCGGCTTCCACGCCCTCAACTACTCGATGTGGGAGCTCGCGAGCGGCTACGCGAAGGGCGACATGGCGGCTTACGTCGAGCTGCAGGAGAAGGAGTTCGCGGCCGAGGCCCAGGGCTACACCGCGACCAAGCACCAGCGCGAGGTCGGCGCCGGCTACTTCGACCTGGTGGCTACGGCCATCGACCCGCAGGCCGAGACCCTCGCTCTCAAGGGTTCGACCGAGGAAGAGCAGTTCCACTAGACCGAAGAGATTTCGCCATGGGGGCCGCGACCTGACGGGTCGCGGCCCTCGTCGTACGTCGCCGTTCCGGCCAGGGGGTCGTGCCGGTCGATCATGACCGGCATGACAGGCTTGACGGCGATTCCCAACGATTCACAGGAGGTCGGCCGCCGGCCATGAACATCGTCGTCTGCGTCAAGCAGGTGCCCGACACCTGGGCGGAGAAGAAGCTGAGCCCGCAGGACAAGACCGTCGACCGGGAGTCCGTCGACGGCGTCATGAACGAGCTCGACGAGTACGCCGTCGAAGAGGCACTGAAGATCAAAGAAGCGCAGGGCGGCGAGGTCACCGTCCTGACGATGGGCCCGGAGAAGGCCGCCGAGACGATCCGCAAGGCGCTGTCGATGGGTGCCGACAAGGCGATCCACCTCGTCGACGACTCGCTGCACGGCTCCGATGCGCTCGCCACCTCCTACGCGATCGCCAAGGCGCTCGGCACGACCGAGTGGGACCTCGTGATCCTCGGTTCCGAGTCGACCGACGCGCGGATGAGCGTGCTCGCGCCGATGCTCGCCGAGCGGCTCGGCGCCACCCAGCTGACGATGGCCCGCAAGGTCGAGGCCTCCGACGGCAGCGTGAAGATCGAGCGGCAGACCGACAACGGCTACGACGTCGTCGAGGGGCCGACCCCGGCGATCGTGAGCGTGGTCGAGAAGATCAACGAGCCGCGTTACCCGTCCTTCAAGGGGATCATGGCGGCCAAGAAGAAGCCGCTCACGGCCCTGTCCGCGGCCGACGCCGGCATCGAGGCCGACAAGGTCGGTCTCGCGGCCTCTTTCACGGCGGTCGACGAGGCGCAGCCGCGCCCGCCGAAGCAAAAGGGCCAGATCGTGACCGACGAGGGCGACGGCGGCGTGAAGCTCGCCGACTTCCTCGCCAGCCAGAAGTTCATCTAGGAGCGCCCCGTCATGGCAGAGATCCTCGTCCTGGTCGAACACCTCGACGGGACCCCGAAGAAGGTCACCTACGAGCTGCTCACGAAGGCACGTCAGCTCGGCGAGCCGAGCGCGGTCTACGTCGGTCAGGGATACGACACCGCGAAGGACAAGCTCGCGGAGTACGGCGCGCAGAAGGTCTACGTCGCCGCCGGTGACGACTACGACTCCTACCTCGTCGCGCCGAAGGCCGAGATCCTCGCGCAGCTGGTGCAGGAGGCGTCGCCGGCCGCCGTGCTGATCCCCTCCTCCCCGGAGGGCAAGGAGATCGCGGCCCGGCTGGCGGTCAAGACCGAGTCGGGCGTCATCACCGACGCCGTCGACGTCACCCCCGACTTCGGCTGCGAGCAGTCGATCTTCGGCGGCGCGACGATCGTCAAGTCGAGGGTCACGAAGGGCACGCCGATCATCGCCGTGCGGCCCAACTCGACGGCCCCCGAAGCGGCGCCGGCGCAGCCGACCGAGCAGCAGGTCACCGTGTCGGTCTCCGATGCCGGCAAGCGGGCCAAGGTGCTCGACCGGGTGGCGGAGAAGAAGGGCGGCCGGCCCGAGCTCACCGAGGCGTCGATCGTCGTCTCCGGCGGCCGCGGTCTCGGTGGCGGCGAGAACTTCGCGCTCATCGAGAAGCTCGCCGACACCCTGCACGCAGCGGTCGGTGCCTCGCGGGCCGCGACCGACGCGGGCTGGTACCCCCACACCAACCAGGTCGGCCAGACCGGCAAGACCGTGTCGCCGCAGCTCTACATGGCGATCGGCATCTCCGGCGCGATCCAGCACCGGGCCGGCATGCAGACGTCGAAGACGATCGTCGCCATCAACAAGGACCCCGAGGCGCCGATCTTCGAGCTGGTCGACTTCGGCGTGGTCGGCGACCTGTTCGACGTCGTCCCGCAAGTGACTACCGAAATCGAGAAGCGGTCCAGCTGACGAAGTAAAGTCCCCGGCCGTGGCGTCGGCATGGGACACGTGGTCTGACAAGGAGCTGCGCGACCGGCAGGACGCCCTGCTGCGCGCGCAGGTCGCCGACGCCGTGGCACCGTTCGGGCCGTTCTGGCGCGAACGGTTCCGCGCGCTCGGGATCTCGCCGTCGTCGGTGAAGTCGGTAGCCGGCCTCTCGCGGCTGCCGGCGGTCGGCGAGCGTGACATCAGCCCTGACGGCGACCCGGCGGCGATGGCGGCGCTGGTGCTGCAGCCCAGCGAGACCGGCTACGCGGTGCACGCCACCGGGCCGGCCGTCCGCCGCGCGCTCGCGCGGCGGCTGGTGTCGACGCAGGCCTACCGCCAGGTCGTCGAGACCGACACCCGGCCGACCTCCTACCTGACCACCGGACTCGGCTTCCGCTGGCCCCTGGCCAGCACCCGCGGCGACCTCGACGTCGTCGCGCGCACCGGACGCCGGTTGTGGGACGTGCTCGGCCTGACGGCCGACGACGTCCTGGTCAGCGCCGTGCCGGTGACCCGCAGCGCGGAGCACCTCGGCCTGGAGTACGCCGCGCTCGCGGCCGGGGCTCCGGCCTACTTCCCGGGCCCCGACGCGCGCGACGTCGCCGCGGCGCTCCGGGTCATGCCGGCCACGGCCCTCGCCGCGCCCGCGGACGCCGCTGCCGACCTGGTGGACGACCTCGCGACGCTGGGCGCCGACCTGTCCGGCGTACGCCGTCTGCTGCTCGTCGGCGCACCGAGTGCCGCCGAGCGGCGGGCGGCGGCGGGCGCGCTGTCGGGGATGGCCGCTACCGGCGCCGTCGTGCTCGCCGTGCACGCGCCGTCGGGGGCCCGGGTGCTGTGGGGCGAGTGCGCGCCCGGCTCGGGCCTGCACACCTACCCGGACGTCGACCTCGTCGAGGTGGTCGACCCGGAGACCGCGGAGGCCTACGCCGGCAGCGGCCCGGGCGAGCTGGTGCTCACCCAGCTCGGCATGCGCGGCAGCGCGCTGCTGCGCTGGCGCACCGGTGACGTGCTGCCCGGACCGCTCGAGTCGGGCTCGTGCCCGTCCTGCGGTCGCCGGGTGCCTCGCGTGCCCTCGACCCTGGCGCGCGGCGGACTCGTGCAGCGGGTACCCGACCTGCGCCGGCCGCTCGACCTGCGAACGCTTGCCGGCGCGCTGGTCGGCAGTGCCGACGTGGCCGACTGGCGGGTCGTCGTCCACCCACGGTTCCGCGACCACCGGCCGCAGGTGGTCGTGCACCTGCAGACGGCTGCCGATCCGGCCGACGTGGCGGTGGCGGTCGCGGCCGACGTCCGCGCGGGGGCCGGCGTGCTGCCGAGCCAGCTGGTCGTCGTGGCCGCCGACGAGCCGCTGCCCGTGGTCGTGCCGACGCAGGGCCCGCGAATGGGCGCGCCGGTTTCCTAGCCGCGCGGTTAGGCTGAACGTCGATGGTCTACCTGGATCACGCCGCCACGACGCCGATGCTGCCGGAGGCGGTGGAGGCGATGGCGGCGCAGCTGGCGCAGGTCGGCAACGCCTCCTCGCTGCACGCCGCCGGTCGCCGGGCTCGTCGCGTCGTCGAGGAGTCGCGCGAGACGATCGCCGCGGCCCTCGGCGCGCGTCCCAGCGAGGTGGTCCTCACCAGCGGCGGCACCGAGGCCGACAACCTCGCGGTCAAGGGCATCTACTGGGCCCGCCGGGCGCAGGACCCGCGCCGCCGCCGGGTCGTGGTCAGCGCGGTCGAGCACCACGCGGTGATCGACGCCGCGGAGTGGCTCGCCGAGCACGAGGGCGCCGAGGTGACCTGGCTGCCCGTCGACGAGACCGGGCGCGTCCAGGTCGAGGCGCTCGACGAGCTGCTGCAGCGAGCGGGCGACGAGGTCGCGCTCGTCTCGGTCATGTGGGCCAACAACGAGGTGGGCACCGTCCAGCCGGTCGCCGAGCTCGCTGCGCTCGCTCACGCGCACGGCGTGCCGGTGCACAGCGACGCGGTGCAGGCCGTCGGCCAGCTGCCGGTCGACTTCGCGGCCAGCGGACTGGATGCGATGACCGTCACCGGGCACAAGTTCGGTGGCCCGATCGGTGCGGGCGCGCTGCTGCTCGGTCGCGACGTCGACTGCGCGCCGCTGCTGCACGGCGGCGGTCAGGAGCGCGACGTCCGGTCCGGCACCCTCGACACCCCGGCCGTCGCAGGTCTCGCGACCGCGCTGCAGGTCGCGGTGAAGGAGCAGCCGACCCGGGCCGAGCGGTTGCACGACCTGCGTGGCCGGCTGGTCGACCAGGTGCGGGCGGTGCTGCCCGACGCGCTGCTCAACGGCGACCCGACGCTGCACCGCGAGCGGCGGCTGCCCGGCAACGCGCACTTCTCCTTCCCCGGCTGCGAGGGCGACTCGCTGCTGCTGCTGCTCGACGCGCGCGACATCGAGTGCTCGACCGGGTCGGCCTGCTCGGCAGGGGTCGCCCGGCCGAGCCACGTGCTGCTCGCGATGGGCCAGGACGAGGACCGCGCGCGGGCCTCGCTGCGCTTCTCTCTGGGGCACACCTCCACCGACGCCGACGTGACGGCCCTCGCCGAGGCGATCGGCCCCGTCGTCGAGCGGGCCCGGCAGGCCCAGAGCCGGTGAGAGAGCGCCGCCGGTGAAGGTCCTCGCCGCCATGTCCGGCGGCGTCGACTCGGCAGTCGCTGCCGCGCGGGCGGTCGATGCGGGCCACGACGTCACCGGGGTGCACCTCGCGCTGTCCCAGCAGCGGCAGACGTTCCGCACCGGCGCGCGCGGATGCTGCACCGTCGAAGACGCGCACGACGCGCGCCGGGCCGCCGACGTCATCGGCATCCCGTTCTACGTCTGGGACCTCGCCGACCGGTTCCGCGCCGACGTGGTCGACGACTTCGTCGCGGAGTACGCCGCGGGCCGTACGCCGAACCCGTGCCTGCGCTGCAACGAACGCATCAAGTTCGCCGCCGTGCTCGACAAGGCGCGGGGCCTGGGCTTCGACGCGGTGTGCACCGGGCACTACGCGCGGGTCGTCGACGGGTTGCTGCACCGCGCCGTCGACCCGGCGAAGGACCAGTCCTACGTCCTGGCGGTGCTCCGCCCGGACCAGGTCGCCCATGCGCTCTTCCCGCTCGGGGACTCGTGCAAGGACGGCGTACGGGCCGAGGCCGCCGACCGCGGGCTCGCCGTCGCCGACAAGCCCGACAGCCACGACATCTGCTTCGTGCCCGACGGCGACGTCCGTGGCTTTCTGTCCCGTCGGCTGGACAAGCGGCCCGGCGAGCTGGTCGACGCCGCCACCGGGGAGGTGCTCGGCCGGCACGACAACGTCTACGGGTTCACGGTCGGCCAGCGGCGCGGCCTGCGCCTCGGCCGGCCGGCGCCCGACGGCCGCCCGCGTTACGTCCTCGACGTGCAGCCGGTGACCGGCACGGTCACGGTCGGCGGAGCCGACGCGCTCGAGGTCTCGACACTGTGCGCCGGCGTTCCCACGTGGTGCGGCCCGGCGCCGTCGCTGCCGATGCGCTGCGCCGCGCAGATCCGGGCGCACGGCGAGGCGGTGCCCGCGACGGCCGAGCTGCGCGACGGCCGGCTGCACGTGGCGCTCGACGCGCCGGTCCGTGGCGTCGCACCGGGCCAGTCGGTGGCGCTCTACGACGGCGACCGCGTCGTCGGTCAGGCGACGATCGGCTGAGTCACGCCACACCCGGGGCGACAGGTCGCGATATCGGCCCGACAACCGGACCGGTCGGTAAGGTCGCGGGCATGGCCGAGCAGGTGGAGCTGACCGATCTCGAGGTGATCTGCCGGTGGAGCCTCGCCGTCCGGGCGGCGAGCGCCGACCGCGACGAGCTCATCAAGGCGTTCGAGGCCGACCTGCAGTGGCTGCGCGGCGAACGGCGCGGCGCGAGCCCGGGCGCTCCCGCCACCGGCACCACGCCGCCGCGGACATCGGTGAAGCGGGCCGCGGCGGTCAGGACCGCGGCGAAGACCCCGGCGAAGAAGGCGCCGACCAAGGGCACGCAGCGGCGGGCTCGGTAACGCTCGACACGTGCGCCGGGCAGCGCTCAGCGCACCGCCCAGCCCTCGGCCGCGGCCTTGGTCTTGAGTCCGGTCCAGAACGACTCCTCCGTCGCCATCCCGACGCCGGGCGCGCCGCAGATGTGCGGTCCGGGGTCGGGCACGATCGGCAGGTTCGGCACTGCGGTGTCGGGGTGCGCGAAGTCGAACGTCTCCGCCAGGTTGCGCGCCGCCGCGTCGCGGCTGGTCAGCGGGGACAGGCCCCAGCGCCACTCGACCATCTTGAGGATCGAGGTGTGGTCGTACTGCGCGCTGCCGACGTAGCCGCGGCGGGCGAACGGCGACAGCACCATCGCCGGCACCCGGAACCCGGCCTGCCCGTGCGGCGTGCTCGTCGGGTTGAGGTCGTGGTCGTCGGGGAGCACGGGCGGCACGACGTGGTCGAAGAACCCGCCCCACTCGTCGTAGGTGATCACGAGCGCGGTGCGGTCCCACAGCGGTGAGTTGAGGATCGCCTGCACCACCAGCGAGAGGAACGCCTGCCCGCGTCGGATGTCGGCGTGCGGGTGGTCGTCGTTGGAGCCGCCCTGGTCCTCACCGAGGAAGAACGGGTCGAGGTAGGAGTACGACGGCAGCGTGCCGGTCGCCGCCTGCGCGAAGAACGTCTCGATGTGGCGGGCGAGCGAGATGTACTTGGTGCCCCACAGCGCGAGGAACGGCAGGTCGCTGAAGTAGTAGTTGGCGCTCACGTTCTTGGCCGCGAGCTTGTCCCAGATCGTCGGCAGCACCGAGGTGACCATGGCGTTGTCGAGCCGGTCGGTCGCCGCGGCGTGCGTGTAGAAGCGGTTGGGATAGGTGGAGCTGAGGATCGAGCAGAAGTAGTTGTCGAAGACCGTCGCCTGCTCGACCAGCGGGCCGTAGAGCGCCAGGTCGTTCTTGGTGTAGTAGCCGAGGGCGTAGTCGTCGTTGCCGCCCTTGCGGAACCCGTCGCACTTGCCGCCGTCGAGCTGCACCCGGCCACCGGAGTAGGAGTGGTCGGGGTCGTTGAAGCCGCAGCCCTGCCACTCGGTCAGGTGGTGCGTTGGGTGCAGGGCGCCCTTGTCGTCGGGGTAGGACAGCCCGGCCTGCCTGCCGTTGGCGCCGGGCAGCCAGCCCAGGTAGTGGTCGAAGCTGCGGTTCTCCATGCAGACCACCACGATGTGGTCCAGCCCGCTCTTGTCCGGGTCGGGCAGCGGCGCCAGCGGCTGGTCGGCCGGGCCGGGCCGGGTGGCCCAGGCGGGCGAGGTCGCGGCCAGCGTCGCGACCCCGGCCGCACCCAGCAGGAACCGGCGCCGGTCGAGCGGCGACATCAGAACGCTCCCTTCGCTGCCTGGAACACGTCCTTGCCGAACGGGACCAGCCCGGTCGCGCCCGCGTAGCCGAGGTGACCCTGCCCGTCGGCCCCGCCGGTCGTGACGCCGAAGAGATCCTCGAGGCTGCGCAGCAGCGAGTAGTGGTTGTAGGCCGTGGTGCTGGTGGAGTCGGGCTTCACCCCGTGACCGATGACCAGGGTGCCGATGCGGCCGCCGCCGGGGCCGGGGCTGCCGGAGGTGATCCCGCCGCCGCCCGCGAGCGGGGTGTTGTAGCCGGACTGCTCGTTGCAGCAGGACGTCGAGTCGCTGCTCTCCGCCTCGTCGCCGCTGACGATGATCAAGCCGTCCTGCTGGAAGGCCCGGGACGCCTCGATCATCGGGATGTACTTCTGCAGCCACAGGTCGACGGCCTTCAGACCGCTGGCCGTGCCCCCGTCGACGTCCTTACCGACGCAGGGGTCGTCATGGCCGTCGTCGCAGAGGTTCGGGGTGATCAGGTTGAAGTTCGGCACGTCGGCCGGCTTCTTCGCCAGGTCGGTGGCGAGCGCCGTGAGCGGCACCACGTTGGTGACGCAGGTCGCGTGGTTCGGCGCGTCGCCGTAGGTCCGGTCGAGGATCGAGTGGAAGTAGACGAACGGGTTGTGCCGGGCGGCGTACTGGTCGGTGGCCGTGGCGGTCTGCGTCCCGTCGCGCATGCCGTTGGTCGGGTCGAGCGGCGGTGCGCCGCACCGGTCGGGCTCCCGGGACGGGTCGTTGCCCATGTCCTCCATGTAGCCCTTCCACGTCTTGCCGACCGCGTCGAGCTGGTCGGGCAGTGTCTTGACCGATGCCGGGTAGACGCAGCCCTGCCCGATCGCCTGCCCGTCGGGCCCCGCCACGCCCGGCACCACGTCGACGTAGACCTGGCAGTCGCTCTGCGTCAGGAGCGTCGGCGCCTGCCCGGACAGCTGTGCGATGTAGTTGTCGAGGCTCAGGTGCCCGATGCCGTAGTACTGCTCCAGCAGCACGCCCTGCCGGCGCAGCGTCGAGTTGAGGTAGGTCGGCGTCGCGCCGCCGTAGGTCTCGGCGTAGCTCTTGTTCTCGACGTTGATGAGCCAGACGTGGCCGACACCGAGCCGGCTCAGCGCGGTGCCGGCGGGCTGGCGGGCCACCGCCGGCGTGACCAGGCCGGCGATCAGCGCGAGCGCGCCGGCGAGCAGCAGCGGACGTCGGGGGACGCGTGGCAACACGGAGCGACTCCTGTACGCCGGAGGACGGTGCTGCATGGATTCGCCGCGGCTGCGGCGTTCACCTGCCCTGTCGGCGGCCCGCATTAGGCTCGGCCGGTGACCGGTGAGGCCTTGCGACCCTGGCAGCCCGGGGCCGCGACCGGCATCGGGTCACTGCCCGGCGACGACCCCCGCGAGGCGTGCCGGCTGGTCGTCGGCGAGCTGCCCGACCTGCCGCACCTCCCGGAGCTGCCCCACCGCGGTCCAGGCGCCGACATGGTCGGGCGGTCCTGCGGCCTGCTCGTCGACCTGCACGTCGACCTGCAGCCGTCCGGTTGGCGGGTGGTTGGCCGGCCGGGGGTCGACGAGCGGCGCGCCCGCGACCTCCTGACCCGCGACCTTGACGCCCTGGAAGAGGCCACCCAGGGTTACGAGGGCCCGTTGAAGGTCCAGGTCGCCGGGCCCTGGACGCTTGCCGCCGCTCTCGAGCTGACCCGCGGTGACAAGGTGCTGGCCGATCCCGGCGCGGTCCGCGACCTCGCCGACTCGCTGGCGGAGGGGGTCCGGCAGCACCTCGACGACGTCCGCCGCAGGGTGCCGGGCGCCACGTTGCTGCTGCAGCTCGACGAGCCGTCGCTGCCCGCGGTGCTCACCGGCAGCGTGCCCACCGCGAGCGGCTTCGGGGCACTGCGTGCGGTCGACGGGCCCGACGCGGCGACGCTGCTGCGCCGTGCCCTCGACGCCGGCGAGGCCTTCCGCGTGCTGCACTGCTGCGCCGCGCGGCCACCGCTCGCGCTGATGGTGGCCGCCGGGGCGCAGGCGCTGTCGGTTGATGCCGCGATGCTGACCGGGCGCGACGACGACACGATCGGCGGCTACGTCGAGGCTGGTGGCGCGCTGCTCCTCGGCCTCGTCCCCTCGACCGGTCCGGGCGCGCCACCGTCGCCGGGCGAGCTGGTCGGTCCCGCCCGGGCCCTCTGGCAGCGGCTCGGGTTCGCCCCCGAGCGGCTGGCGCAGGCCGTCGTCCCGACCCCGACCTGCGGGCTGGCCGGTGCCTCCGTCGGCTGGGCGCACACCGCCCTTCGGCTCCTGCGCCAGATCGGGCGCGTCCTCGTCGAATCCCCGGAGGCGCCCCGGTGACCGCCGACGCGCCGCCCGCGGTCCGGGAGCGACACGTCGAGCTGGCCCGCGAGATCGACGAGCACGCCTACCGCTACTACGTGCTCGACGACCCCTCGGTCAGCGACGCCGACTACGACGCGCTGATGCGCGAGCTCACCGAGATCGAGGACGCCCACCCCGAGCTGCGCACGCCCAACTCGCCCACGCAACGGGTCGCCGGCTACATCGAGACCCAACGCTTCGCGCCGGTCGCGCACCTCCAACGCATGCTGAGCCTCGACAACGCGTTCTCCGACGAGGAGCTCCATGCCTGGGCCCAGCGCGCGCTGCGGGAGGTCGAGTCCGTCCCGGCCTATCTCTGTGAGCTGAAGATCGACGGTCTGGCCATCGACCTCGTCTACGACAACGGGCGGCTGGTCCGCGCCGCCACCCGTGGCGACGGGCGCACCGGCGAGGACGTCACCGCCAACGTCCGCACGCTCGACGACGTGCCGGGCCGGCTGTCCGGCGACCCGCCGGAGCTGCTCGAGGTACGCGGCGAGGTCTACTTCCCGGTGGCGGCGTTCGAGGAGCTCAACGCCGCCCTGGTCGAGGCCGGCAAGTCGCCGTTCGCCAACCCCCGCAACGCCGCGGCCGGGTCGTTGCGGCAGAAGGACTGGCACGTCACCGCATCGCGACCGCTGCGGCTCACCCTGCACGGGATAGGGGCCGCCCGCGGGTTCGAGGTGCACAGCCAGTCGCTCGGCTACGAAGCGCTGGCCGCTCTCGGGCTGCCGGTCAGCAGCTACTACCAGGTCGTGCCGGACCTCGGGGCCGTGCGCGACTACATCGCCCACTACGGCGAGCACCGGCACAGCGTCGAGCACGAGATCGACGGCGTGGTCGTCAAGGTCGACGACATCGCCCTGCAGCGCCGGCTCGGCTCGACGGCGAAGGCGCCGCGCTGGGCGATCGCGTTCAAGTACCCACCCGAAGAGGTGGTCACGAAGCTGCACGACATCCGGGTCAACGTCGGGCGCACCGGCCGGGTCACGCCGTTCGCCTTCATGGAGCCGGCCCAGGTCAGCGGCTCCACCGTCGGGCTGGCCACCTTGCACAACGCCGACGAGGTCAGGCGCAAAGGCGTGCTCATCGGCGACTGGGTGGTGCTGCGCAAGGCCGGCGACGTGATCCCGGAGGTCGTCGGACCGGTCGCCTCCCGGCGTGACGGCAGCGAGCGCGAGTTCGTGATGCCGACGCACTGCCCGGAGTGCGGCACCCCACTCGTCCGTCCCGAGGGCGAGGTCGACGTCCGCTGCCCCAACGCCCGGTCCTGCCCGGCGCAGCTGCGGGAGCGGCTGTTCCACCTGGCCGGCCGGGGCGCCTTCGACATCGAGGTGCTGGGCTACAAGGCGGCCGTGGCACTGCTTCAGTGCGGTGTCGTCGAGGACGAGGGGGACGTCTTCGCGGTCACCGAGGAGCAGCTGCTCGGCTGTGCGTTCTTCACCAAGAAGGACGGCACCCTGTCGGCCAACGCCCGCCGGCTGCTCGACCAGCTGCAGCGGGCCAAGGAACAGCCGCTGTGGCGGGTGCTGGTCGCGCTGTCGATCCGGCACGTCGGCCCGGAGGTGGCTCGCCCGCTCGCTCGCGAGTTCGGGGACCTCGAGGCGATCGCGACGGCGAGCCTCGAGACGTTGTCCGAGGTGGAGGGCGTCGGGCCGACGATCGCCCAGTCGCTGCTCGACTGGTTCGCCGTCGACTGGCATCGCGCGATCGTCGACAAGTGGCGGGCTGCCGGCGTGCGGATGAGCGAGGAGCGAGAGGAGGCCGGGCCGCGCCCGCTGGAGGGCGTGACGGTGGTCATCACCGGCTCCCTGGCCTCGCACTCGCGCGACTCGGCGACCGAGGCGGTGCAGGCCAGGGGCGGCAAGGTCGCCGGTTCGGTCAGCAAGAAGACGACGTTCGTCGTCGTCGGCGACGCACCCGGCTCGAAGTACGACAAGGCGGTCCAGCTCGGTGTGCCCGTGCTCGACGACGACGGTCTGCGGGTGCTCCTGCGCGACGGCCCCGAGGCCGCCGCGGCCGTGGCCCGCCCCCCGGAGGGCTGAGCCGCCGGATATGCGGCATTCGTCCGCGGCTCGCCGGATTCCGCTGGCCGGTCAAGCGCGACGCGGTGCCGGACACTCGCAGGCGTGCGCGCCCGACGTCCCAGCTTCGCGCGGCACGTCGGGCTCACCGCGGGCGCCGGCCTGCTGCTGACCGTGGCCGCCCTCACGCGGCTGGCGCCGGCCGACCTGCGCCGGATGGGCTGGAGCCTGGTCGTGCTGGCCGCGCTCGTCGCGCTGGCCGAGATCCGCCCGCTCGTGACACCGCGCACCAAGCAGGCCGGCGGGCTGCCGCTGTCCTCGGCGTTCGTCTTCGCGCTGCTGATCCACTGGGGCCTGCCGACCGCGTTGCTCGTGCAGGGGGTAGCCACCGTGGCCGCCGACCTGGCCCGCCGCCGTCCGGTGTGGCGCTCAGCCTTCGATGTCGGGCAGCAGGCCCTCGCCTGGTGCTCCGCCGCCATCGTCCTCGCACTGGCCGGGAGCCTCGGCTCGCCCGCGCACCCCGAGGTGCCGGCGGGCGCCGACCTGCCGGCGATCCTGGTGGCCGGCACCTGCTGCTTCCTCGTCAGCGAGATCCTCGTCGGCCGGGCGATCGCGGCCTACGACGGGAGCGCCGTGCGTGCCGCGGTGCGTGCCGACATCCGGTCCCGCGCCGCCACCGCCGGCACGCTGCTCGGCCTGGCGCCGGTCGTCGTGGTCGTCGTCGACCACGGGCCGGCCCTGGTGCCGCTGCTCGCGCTGCCGCTCGTCGCCGTCTACACGACGGCCGCCGTCTCGGTCGATCGGGACCACCAGGCGATGCACGACGCGCTGACCGGGCTGCCCAACCGCAAGCTGCTGCTGCAGCGCGCCGACGAGCAGCTGGCCGCAGCTCTCGCCGGTCACCGCACGGCCGCCCTGCTGTTGCTGGACCTCGACCGGTTCAAGGAGGTCAACGACACCCTCGGCCACCAGGTCGGCGACGACCTGCTGCAGCAGGTGGCGAGCCGGCTGATCGCGACCGTGCGCCCGCACGACACGGTGGCCCGGCTCGGCGGCGACGAGTTCGCCGTGCTGCTGCCGGCCATCGACCACCCGGGTCGCGCCCTCGACGTCGCGCAGCGGATGCGGCGCGCGTTGTCCGAGCCGTTCCGCCGGGGCGAGCTGACGTTCGACGTCGACGTCTCCGTCGGCATCGCGCTGTGCCCGCAGCACGGTGACGACGTGGCCGCGTTGCTGCAGCGGGCCGACGTCGCGATGTACCTCGCCAAGGAGACCGGGTCCGGTGTCGAGGTCTACGCGCCCGACCGTGACCGCCACTCGGCTGCGCGGCTGGAGATGCTCGGCGAGCTGCGCGAGGCCTTGGCCCGCGGTGAGGTCGTCGTCCACTACCAACCGAAGATCGACCTGCGCGACGGTGCGGTCAGCGGCGTCGAGGCACTGCTGCGCTGGCCGCACCCGACCCGCGGTCTGCTGAGCGCGGCGGAGTTCCTGCCGATGGCCGAGCAGGCCGGGCTCACTCGCGTGATCACGCCCTACGTGCTCGACGCGGCGACCGCGCAGGCGGCGCGCTGGTGGCAGACCGGTGTGCGGGTGCCGGTCGCGGTCAACGTCAGTGCGCGCGACCTCTACGACGGTCACCTCGCCGAGGTCGTCGGGGAGTGCATCGCCCGCCACGGCGTCCCGGGCAACGCATTGGCGCTCGAGGTGACCGAGAGCGTGCTGATGAGCGACCTGGCCCGGGCGGGGGAGACCCTGCACCGGCTGGCGGCGCTCGGCGTGGGCGTGTCGCTCGACGACTTCGGCACCGGCTACTCGTCATTGGTGCACCTCACCCAGCTGCCGGTGTCGGAGATCAAGGTCGACCGGTCGTTCGTGCACCGGATGGCCGCGCACGCCGGCGACGCGGCGATCGTGCGCACGATCGTCGATCTGGGCAGCGCCCTCGGCGTACGCGTCGTCGCCGAAGGCGTCGAGGACAGCGACGCCTGGGACCGGCTGGCCGTGCTCGGCTGCGACGCGGTGCAGGGGTGGTACGTCTCCGACGCGCTGCCCGCCGACGAGGTCACCGCCTGGTTGAGCAGAGTGGCGTCTGTCGGGGCCCACCTAGACTGACGCGCGTGGCAGGCATCACCCGAGCCGAGGTCGCGCACCTGGCGGGACTAGCGCGCATCGCGATGACCGACGACGAACTCGACCGCATGCCGGCGCAGCTCGACGTGATTCTGCAGGCGGTGGCGCGGGTCGCTGAGGTCGTCGACGACGACATCCCGCCGACGTCGCACCCGGTGCCGCTCAGCAACGTCTTCCGGCCCGACGAGGTGCGGCCGTCGCTGCCGCGCGAGCAGGTGCTCGCCGGTGCGCCGGACGCCGAGCACGACCGCTTCCGGGTGCCCCGGATCCTGGAGGAAGAGTGAACGCCGGCCGCGACGGCAGCGCCCCGGGACGGTCGACGTGACGGACCTGGTCCGGCTGACCGCCGACGAGCTGAGCCGGTGGATCGCCGCCGGCGAGGTCTCCTCGGTCGAGGTCACCCAGGCGCACCTCGACCGCATCGCCGCGGTCGACGAGCGCGTCCACGCGTTCCTGCACGTCGACGCCGAGGGTGCGCTGAGCGCCGCCCGCGCGGTCGACGACCGGCGCGCCGCGGGCGACCCGCTGCCCTCGCCGCTCGCGGGCGTCCCGCTCGCCCTCAAGGACGTGCTCACCCAGAAGGGCGTCCCGACGACCTGCGGCTCGCGGATCCTCGAGGGCTGGCGACCGCCGTACGACGCCACCGTCGTGCGCCGGCTCAAGGAGGCCGGCGTCGTCATCCTCGGCAAGACCAACATGGATGAGTTCGCGATGGGCTCGTCGACGGAGCACTCGGCGTTCGGGCCCACGCGCAACCCGTGGGACCTCGAGCGGATCCCCGGTGGGTCCGGTGGCGGTTCGGCGGCTGCCGTCGCGGCCTACGAGGCACCGCTCGCGATCGGCACCGACACCGGCGGCTCCATCCGTCAGCCGGCCGCGGTGACGGGCACCGTCGGTGCCAAGCCGACCTACGGCGGGGTCAGCCGCTACGGGCTCGTGGCGTTCTCCTCCAGCCTCGACCAGGCCGGCCCGTGCGCCCGGACGGTGCTCGACGCGGCGCTGCTGCACGAGCTCATCGCCGGTCACGACCCGCTCGACGGCACCAGCATCGACGCGCCGGTGCCCCCCGTCGTCGAGGCGGCGCGCGCTGCCGACGTCAGCGGCATGCGGGTCGGAGTCGTTCGCGAGTTCGCCGGCGAGGGCTACCAGCCGGGGGTCGAGGCGCGGTTCGCCGAAACCGTTGCCCTGCTGGAGGAGCTGGGAGCAAGCGTTGTCGAGGTGTCGTGCCCGCACTTCGCCTACGCACTCGCCGCCTACTACCTCATCGCGCCGAGCGAGGCGTCGAGCAACCTGGCCCGCTTCGACGGCATGCGCTACGGCCTGCGCGTCGGCGACGACGGCGAGGCCAGCGCCGAGGAAGTGATGGCACGCACCCGCGACGCCGGTTTCGGCGACGAGGTCAAGCGCCGGATCATCCTCGGCACCTATGCGCTGTCCGCCGGCTACTACGACGCCTACTACGGCTCGGCGCAGAAGGTGCGCACGCTGATCAGTCGCGACTTCGCCGCGGCCTACGAGCAGGCCGACGTGCTGGTCTCGCCGACGACACCGACCACGGCGTTCCCGCTCGGTGAGCGGCTCGCCGACCCGCTCGCGATGTACCTCGCCGACCTGTGCACGATCCCGGCCAACCTCGCCGGTGGAGCGGCGATGTCGATCCCGTGCGGTCGCTCCGACGACGGGCTGCCGGTCGGGTTCCAGGTCATGGCACCCGCGCTGGCCGACGAGCGGATGTACCGCGTAGCCGCCGCCGTCGAGGCCGCGCTGCTCGACCGGTGGAGCCACCCGCTGCTCGACGAGGCGCCGGCGCTGTGAACGTCCTCGGTCGTGGGGTCGACGCCGACCTCGTGCGGGCCGTGTCCGCCGTCCTCGCCGTCGCGCTGCTCCTGCTCGGCGTCCTCGTGGTCTCGGTGGCGGCGCTGGCGCTCGGCGCCCTCGCCGGGCTCGTCGCGCTGACACTGTTTCTGGTCCGGGCCGAGGACCGCCGCCACTCCGGGAGAGGATCCGCGTGACGACGACAGCCCTTCCGGCCTACGACGACGTGCTGACGCGCTGGGAGCCCGTGCTGGGCCTCGAGACCCACGTCGAGCTGGGCACCGCGTCGAAGATGTTCTGCGGGTGCGCGACGACGTTCGGCGCGGAGCCCAACACGCAGGTGTGCCCGACCTGCCTCGGGCTGCCCGGCTCGCTGCCGGTCACCAACGAGGCGGCGATCCGCTCGACGGTCCTCATCGGCCTGGCGCTCGGCTGCGACATCGCGTCGTGGTGCCGGTTCGCGCGGAAGAACTACTTCTACCCGGACATGCCGAAGGACTTCCAGATCTCGCAGTACGACGAGCCGCTGTGCACCGACGGGCACCTCGACGTCGAGGTCGGCGGGCGCACCTGGCGGGTCGACATCGAGCGGGTGCACCTCGAGGAGGACACCGGCAAGACCCTGCACGTGGGCGGCGCGACCGGGCGCATCCACGGCGCCGACCACTCGCTGGTCGACTACAACCGGGCCGGGATCCCGCTGGTCGAGATCGTCACCCGGCCGGTCGTCGGGGCGGGCGCGGAGGTCGCGCGGGCCTACGTCGCCGAGCTGCGCGACCTGCTGCGGACGCTCGGCGTATCCGACGTACGCATGGAGCAGGGGTCGCTGCGCTGCGACGTCAACGTCTCGCTGCGACCGCGCGGCGAGCAGCGGCTCGGCACCCGCAGCGAGACCAAGAACGTCAACTCCCTGAGGTCGGTCGAGCGGGCGGTCCGGCACGAGGTCGAGCGGCAGGCGGCGGTGCTCGAGTCGGGCGGCCGGGTGGTGCAGGAGACCCGGCACTGGCACGAGGACACCGGCGTCACGACCTCCGGGCGGAGCAAGGAGACCGCGGAGGACTACCGCTACTTCCCCGAGCCCGACCTGGTGCCCCTCGCTCCTGCCCGCGAGTGGGTCGAGGAGCTGCGGGCCACGCTGCCGGAGCTGC
>Ga0207660_10000417_pt1 | contig 28047 bp, 26 predicted proteins | sample KBSC73BmetaG_FD_184335 | JGI IMG/M metagenome (GOLD analysis project Ga0207660, IMG submission 184335) | Corn rhizosphere microbial communities from Kellogg Biological Station, Michigan, USA - KBS C7-3B metaG (SPAdes) (version 2) | ecosystem: Host-associated > Plants > Roots > Rhizosphere ... | reverse complement strand
CTTTACCTTATCATCCTCATCCCGGTTCTGGCCGTCGCGCTGCTTACGAACCAGGAGATTTTCAACGCGTACCTGACCTGGGGCGATCAGCAGTTCGACCTCACCTTGCTCAATCACACCAGCAGCTGGCTGATCACGGTCGATGCGACCGTCAGCTTTGCCATGCTCGTCGCGGTCGCGGCATTCTGGAAATGGTGGAGCATCAATCGCCGCGAACCGGACGAGATCAGCAAGATGATCATCGGCAGCCTGTTCACGATCGCCGGCGGGCTTGCGCTTTTCATGGCTGCGCTGACGCAGCAGCCGGGCGAGAAGATCAGCCTCGCCTGGCCGATGGTGTTCGAGGTCTGCAACAGCATTGGCTTCGCGCATGTGCTGCCGATCAGCCTTGCACTCTTCTCGAAGATTTCGCCGAAGCAGATCACCGCGACCGTGATCGGCCTTTACTACCTGTCCTTCTTCATCGCGAACGCGGTCGTCGGCTATGTCGGCGGCCTTTATTCGAGCCTTCCGACCACGACCTTCTGGCTGATCCATGTCGCGAGCGCGGCGTTTGGGCTGGTCGCGTTCATCATCTTCAAGATCGCGATCGGCAAGCGCATGCAGAGCACGCCGGAGGATCAGGCCGCGGCGCTCGGCTGAGGCTAATTGGGCTCGAGGCCCGACTCCCGCAGCCAGCCCCGATGCATGGCCATCCGGAAGACAAGGTTGACCACCGGGTTGGACCAGCCGGTGTTGGTCGCGAAGTCGCGACGCAGCGTCTCATGATGCAGAGAGTGCGCTTCGGGAGTCATCAGCAGTCCCACGCGGCGCATGGCATGCACGATCCAGGGATTGTCGGGCCGGTGAAGAGTGCCGTGGAAATATTGGGCGAGCGTCCCGCCGATAATCAGCACGACGACCCCCGCAAGAACCCAGCCCGGTACCGGAACGGCCAGGCAGAGCAGGTTCATGAGGGCCGACGCCGGCAGCGAAAAGAAGAGGATCGTCGAGCCGATCTGCACGAGGAATGACCGGCGCCCAAGCGCATTCGGGCGGGGGTGGTGGTTCTTGAAGTCGTAAACCAGCCGCTCGAACGGCGAAATCCGCGGCAGGACGCGGTCACGAAGCGCCAGATATTCCTCGCTTTCGCGCGACCCGGCATAGTGGAACATCTCGCCGAGTCCGACGCCCGGCGTGCACGGTCGATAGTCCATGTACATATGGGTCAGGCCGGAAAGCAGGTCGGCAATGTACCATGCGCCAAGTGCCGCCGGAATCCACCGCCAGTCGGGCACGCCGGCGAACCACAGGTTCAGCGCCAGCGACAGCGCGAGCAGGACTGTGACCCACGAGGGGGCAGCCTTCATCATCGCAGAGGAGTGTCCAACGACGCCAGCATTACCCTCATTTGCCTGAAACTGCCCGACTTTGGAACCGCCAAGCTGCGGCAACGCGGCGCCTCCTCGGTCGTTCTTGGTCTGGATGGCTGATGTTATCACCGAAGGCCGGCGCCAAGCTCTCGAGGCCGAGCGCGCAGTGGCTCAGCCGAGCAACCTGCGCGCTTCGTGGGAGGCATTGTTTGATGAAGCGCGGGGCTGCAGGCGCTGCGACCTCTACAAATACGCGACGCAGACGGTGTTCGGCGAAGGCCCGCTCAACGCGAGCATCATGTTCGTCGGCGAGCAGCCCGGCGACCAGGAGGACGTCGCCGGACGGCCGTTCGTCGGCCCCGCCGGTGCGCTTTTCGACGAAGCGCTGCAGAAGGCCGGGATCGACCGCTCGACCGTTTACGTCACCAATGCCGTCAAGCATTTCAAGTTCGTCGCCAAGGGTAAGCGCCGCATCCACAACAAGCCCGACGCCGGAGAGATTTCCGCCTGTCGCTGGTGGATCGAGCACGAACGCGAGCTGATCCGGCCGCCGGTGACGGTGGCCCTGGGCGCGACCGCCGCGCGCTCGCTGATCGGCAAGACGGTCACGATCACCAAGGTCCGCGGCGAACCGCTGACGCTCGAAGACGGAAGCGAATGCTGGGTGACGGTTCACCCGAGCTCGCTGCTGCGCATGCCCGACCGTGAAAAAAGGCATGAAGCGCGGGCGCTTTTCGTGCGCGACCTGAAGCTGATCAAGGCACGGGCGGCCGAGCTCGCCGGCTGACTATTGCGCGGCGAGGAGGGTCTCCGCGCCCATCAGGTCGACGGAGACGAGGCGGCTGACGCCTTTCTCGATCATGGTCACGCCGTAGAGCCGGTGCATCCGGCTCATCGTCACCGCATTGTGGGTGACGATGAGATAGCGCGTGTCGGTTTCCTGAGTCATCCGGTCGAGCAGCTCGCAGAAGCGCTCGACATTGGCGTCGTCGAGCGGTGCGTCGACCTCGTCCAGGACGCAGATCGGCGCTGGATTGGTCAGGAATAGAGCGAAGATCAGCGCGATCGCGGTCAGCGCCTGCTCGCCGCCGGAGAGCAATGTCAGCGTGGACAGTCGTTTGCCGGGGGGCTGGGCCATGATCTCGAGCCCGGCCTCCAGCGGGTCGTCGCTTTCGACGAGCTCGAGATGCGCCTGGCCCCCCTCGAACAACGTCGTGAACAGCCGGCGGAAATGGGTGTCCACCTTCTCGTAGGCATCGAGCAGCCGGACCCGACCTTCGCGGTTCAGATTGCCGATCGAACCGCGCAGGCGGTGGATCGCCTGCGTCAGCTCCTCGGCTTCTTCCGCGCCCTTGGTGCGCGCGGCATCGAGTTCGGAAAGCTCTTGCTCGGCGACGAGATTCACGGGGCCGATGCGCTCGCGCTCCGCGGTCAGCCGTTCGAGCGCCGTCGCTTCCTCGTCGGCGTCGCGCGGCTCGTCGACGTCGAAGCCGAGCTTCTCCGGCAGCCGCTGCGGCACGCATTCGAACTTCTCGACGCTCGCGCGCGCGAATTCAGCGCTTCGAGCCTGCTGTGCCTCCGCCCGGGCTGCGGCCGCGGCCCGTCGTTCGCGAGTATCCGCCGAGCGCTCGTTGGCGGCGGAAACCGCCTGGGCGGCTTCCACAACCGCTTCCTCGGCAGTGCGCTCGGCGACGGCCGCCTCGCCGATGCGCACCTGACTCTCGTCGTTCGCTTGCTCCAGCTCGCGAATCTCGGTGTCGAGCGCGGCCGGCTCCTTCTCAAGTTGACCGCGCTCGGCTGACTGCTGCTTTTCCCGTTCCGCTCCTTGGGCGAGGCGTTCCTCGGCGTTCTCGCGGCGCTTGCGCCATTCCGTCTGTTCGCGCGCTGCAGCGCTGAGCCGCTCGCGGTCGGCAGCAGTTTCGCGAGCGCGCGTCGCCGCTTCCGCGCGCTTGTCGGCGACGGCCGACGCGGCGGCGCCCGCGACTGCGCGCGCCTTTTCGACTTCCTGCTCGAGCGCCGCTGGGTCCGGGAGAGTCGCGAGCGCACGCTCCGCAGCCGTCACCGCTTCACGTGCCGCGTGAAGCACTGGCTCCAGGTCCGCTTGCCTTTGCGAAAGCCCGCTTCGCTGCGCCTCGATCCGCTCGAGCGCGGCGGCCGCAGCGTCGATCGCCCGGGCCGCCTCGCGCGCATCACGCTCCGCAGCAAGCGCGGCGTGGCGCGCTTGCTCGGCGGCGTCGCGACATTCCTCCATCGCGCGGAGCGCCTGGTCGCGCTCGGCGGTAGCAGTTTCAACGGATTGACCTAGGCGCGGCAATTCCTCGGCGAGCTGTGCCATCCGGTTCGCCCGAAGCAGGCGCTCGGCGGCCGCCGCGCCGGCGCCTTTCGCGACGAAGCCGTCCCATCGGCGCACCATGCCGTCGCGGGTGACCAGGCGCTGGCCCATCGCCAGAACCTGTCCCTTGTCGGCATCCGCGACGGCGATCTGCCTCAGCCGTCGCATCAGCTCGGCAGGCGCGCGCACGTGATCGGCGAGGCTTTCGGTCCCCGCAGGCAGCCTGGGATCGCCGGCCTGCGGATCGCTTCCGGTCCACCGCCGCGGGCTATCGCCGTCTCCCACCGCCGCATCGGCATCCTCGCCGAGCGCCGCGGCAAGCGCACGCTCATAGCCGGAATCCGCCGAGAGGGTGGCGATCGCGGATCCGCCGCCATGTTCAAGCGCCGCGGCGAGCGCGTCATGCTCGGACTTCGCGGCCGAAAGCGCCGCTCGCGCGGCGGCGAGCTTCGTCTCGGCGGAGTCGCGCTGTTCGGCCGCGACGGCGCGACCTTCGTCGGCGTTGACCCGCCGAGCTTCGGCTTCGGCCAAGGTCTTCGCTGCAGCAGCCACTTTCGCTTCAGCCAAATCGCGCGCCTGCGACTGTTCGCTGCCATCGCCAAGCGCGCTCAGCTGCTCGGCAAGCTTCGAGCGCTCATGGTCGGTTCGCGCAAGCTGCGCCCGCGCGGCATCGAGCGCCGCTTCCGCGACGCGCCGCTCCGCCCGCATTGCCGCCTGGCGCGCGAGCAGCTCGGCAAGCGCAGCCTCCGCCTCGCGCGAAACGGTTTCCGCCGTCGTCAACTCCTGGCCGAGCCATGCCGCCTGGCCTTCGGCATCTTCCAGCCTTTGCTCGACGGCTCGGCGCTCCTGCTCCAGCTGCCCGATCGCGCGCGATGCGTCGTTCCTGAGCGCCTCCTCCCGCGCGCGGTCAGCGGCGAGCGACGCATCCAGCCGATCGAGCTCCGCAAGCCGGCGTGCAACCGTGTCGCGCCGCGCTCGTGCCGTGGCGAGCTGGTGCGCGAGCGCGTGGCCCTGCTCGCGAAGTTCGGCGACTGCATTGCGCTTCGCCGTCAGCTCCTCGTTCGCGCGGTCGTGCGCCGCCTGCGCGTCGGCGATCGCTTGATGGATGCGCTCGACCTCTTCCCCCGCCGCCTTGGCTTCAGCCATCGCTGATTCGGCGCTTCGCTCAGCCTCGAGCCAGCGCGCGTGGAGCAGCCGCGCTTCGACGCCGCGGATCTGGTCGGTGAGCTTGCGATAGCGCTCGGCCGCCCGCGCTTGCCGCCGAAGCTGCGCCGCGCGCTGCTCCTGCTCCCCAAGGATTTCACCGAGCCGCGTCAGATTCGCTTCGGCCGCGCGCAGCTTCTGCTCGGCATCCTTCCGCCGCGCGTGAAGACCGGAAATGCCCGCCGCTTCCTCGAGGAGCAGCCGGCGCTCCACGGGCTTTGCCGAGATGATCGAGCTGATCTTGCCCTGGCTGACGAGCGCAGGGGAGTGCGCGCCCGTCGCCGCGTCGGCGAACAGCAAGGCGACGTCCTTCGCGCGAACGTCGCGGCCGTCGATCCGGTAAGCCGAGCCGGCCCCACGTTCGATCCGGCGTGTGACTTCGCTTTCGCCCGCGCCGCCTTCGTCGCCGGCTTCGCGCTCGAGCAGGATCGAGACTTCGGCGAAATCGCGCGGCGGTCGCGTCGACGTGCCCGCGAAGATCACGTCGTCCATGCCGCCGCCGCGCAGCGACTTGGGGCTCGATTCGCCCATCGTCCAGCGAATCGCTTCCAAGAGGTTCGACTTGCCGCAGCCGTTCGGACCGACCACGCCGGTCAGGCCCGCCTCGATCCGGAGCTCGGCCGGTTCGACGAAGCTCTTGAAGCCGCTGAGCTTGAGCCGCCTGATCTTCAAGCCGTCAGTCCCTCTCCCTGCGCGACGTTAGCTGCCGAGCGCGGCCTTGATCTTCGATTCGACCGTCGGCCACACCTGGGCCTCGCTCACGCCGTTCAGATCGACCATTGTCCCGTTGAGGATGAAGCTCGGCGTTCCGGGGAAGTCCGGCCATTGCTGCGTCACCTCGCCGCTCTGGCTCACCAGTTGGTTGATCGCATTGGTGTCGGTCAGGCACTGCGTCGCCTTCGCCTGCGGTACGCCGCGCGCCGCGGCCCAATCGAGGAATCCGACAATCTTCGCCGCCTGCAGCTCCACCTGGTTTGCAGGGAGATTCTGCATTTGCTCCAGCTGGTCCTGCGGCACTTTCTGGAGGTCACCCTCCCACTGCGGCTGGGTGTCATAGAAAGCGCGAACCAGCGGGAAGAAGCCGTTGGGGCCGTTGCACTTCGCAATCAGCACCGCGGCGAGGTCGAACGAGTCACGGATATAATTGCGGAATTCGAAGCTGATCTGCCCCGTCTTCACATATTTGTTGGTGAGCTCGTCCGCAGCGGATTCCTCGAAACGCTGGCAGTGCGGACAGGTGAGCGAACCGATCTCGATCAGATGGACCTTCGCGTTCGGGTTGCCCATCATCACCCCGCCGTCGGGCGTGGGATTGATGACCTGCGTCCAGTCGCCGCCCGCCGGCGGCTTCACGTTCGCGTAGTGAACCGGGGCGCTGGTCGTGGTTTCGCTTCCGCTCGGCTTCTTGTTGCAGCCGGCGAGTGCGACGAGCGCCGTGGCGCAGGCGAGAAAGGCAGTCGATTTCATCAATTCGCTTTGCTCCTCTAACCGCGCTTGCCGAGCGCATCCTTCAATTTGGGTTCCAGTTGCTCCCACGTTGCAGCATCCGACACCTGGCCGTTGATGATGAACGTCGGCGTGCGGTCGATGCCGCGGTCATTGGCGTCCTTGCTGATGGAAAGCAGCCGGTCGAGCCCATTCTTGTCGGTCAGGCACTGGCGTGCACGGGCAGGACTCACTCCGAAGCGGCTCGCCATTTGCGCCATTCCGCCAATTTCCGCGAAGCGGACGATGCGCTGCTCGTCGCTCATCTTGTCGATCGCGGCTTTGTCGACGTCGCTCATCCTTACGAGCCGGTCCTCCCATTGCGGCTGAGTGGCATAGACCAGCTGCGACATCGGGAAGAATTTGGAGGGCCCGGCGCACCGCGTCAGCAGGCTCACGGAAATGTCGGGACCGTTGAGCAAAAGGTTGCGGAACTCGTAGCTGACCTGGCCGGACCGGACATATTGCTGGACCAGCGGCTTGTAGCCCGTCTCCTCGAAATGCCGGCAGTGCGGGCACGCCAGCGATCCATATTCGACGAGCTTCACCTTGGCATCCGGATTGCCCATCACGAACCCGCCCGCTGGAGTGACGCGCACCACCTGTGCCCAGTCGCGCACCTTTCCCGCTTTCGCGCGGGCCGGCTTTGACGGCGCGGCAGCGACGCCCGCCGGTTGCATGTTCGCGCCCAGCAATGTTCCCGCTGCGATTGCACAGCTGAGGAAAACGCGACGTCTCATTGCCTGTTCGGCTCCTTGATTGCCGGTATGGGATCTACGCCCTCGTCTAGCGAGGGCGGACCGCTGCTAGCGGCAATTCGCGCTGCAAGCGACTCCAGGCAGGCGCGAAGCTCGGGATCGGCGATTTCGCGCAAGCCCTCGCCGAGCTCTTTTGGCACCGGCTGTAAATCGGGGCGCGTCCGCTTTGGCGCGGTGGGAGCCGGCTTGCCTTGCCGGAAAACGATCCGGTTGATTGCAGCATAGCCGAAGAAGCGATTGACCCGTTCGACGATCATCGGCGTCAGATGCTGGATCAGCGGCGCATGTGCCCCGTCGACCATCAGGGTCAGCACTCCGCCGGCCTTCTTGCCCGTAGGAAACCGGATCGATTCGGGCGATGAGACCTTGGCATAGCGCTCGCCGACGATCTCGGCCCAGCGGCTGACGATCGAGCTCTGGACGAAGCCGAAGCGGCGGAACGACGGATCGCCGGCGGCGCTGACGAGCTCGCCCGCCGAACGCGGACGGCAGCTCCTCGCCACCTCCTCTTTATCCAGCTTTCGCTTCGACATGACGCCGGAGCATGCCATAGCCCTATCGTGACCGCCAATGCCGCAAGCCGCCTGATCCAACATTATGTGGATAACTTCAGGCGGTTGCCGTGGCGGTCATCACCGGGTTCGCCGGCGGCCGGCCCGTACCGCGTCTGGCTCAGCGAGGTCATGCTCCAGCAGACCACGGTCGCGGCCGTGGTCCCGCGCTTCCAGCGCTTCATCGGCCGCTGGCCGACGATCGAGGCGCTCGCCGAGGCGCGGGACGAGGACATTCTCTCCGAATGGGCCGGCCTCGGCTATTATGCTCGCGCACGGAACCTCATCGCCTGCGCCCGCGAAATTGCCCGGCGCGGCAGGTTTCCGACGACGGCCGCAGAGCTGCGGCAGCTTCCGGGCATCGGCGCCTATACGGCCGCCGCGATCGCCGCGATCGCGTTCGGCGAGAAAGCGGCGGCGGTCGATACCAATGTCGAACGAGTCTTTGCCCGGCTGGATGGCATGACGCAGGTGCGGCGCTCGCAAATCGGCTCCAGGCTCGTCGATTTCATGGACGGCCAGCAGCCGGGCGACGTGATCCAGGCGCTGATGGACCTCGGCGCGAGCGTTTGCAGGCCGCGGCAGCCGCGCTGCGACGCTTGTCCGCTCAGCGCCGACTGCGCCGCATTCGCCAGCGGCGAGCCCGAGCGTTTCCCCGCAAGACGCGAGCACAAGGCGCGCCCGCACCGCTATGGCACGGCCTGGTGGATCGAGCGCGACGGCCATGTATGGCTCGTTCGCAGGCCTGAGACTGGCTTGCTCGGCGGAATGCTGGCGCTCCCTGGCGGCGACTGGGTCGACGCCGACATGGCCGCGGACATGCGGCTCGGCACCGTTCGCCACGTCTTCACGCATTTCTCGCTCGATCTCGCCGTCGAAGTGCGGACGGAGCCGGTCGGCGAGGGCTCGTGGCATCCGATTGCGCGCCTGCGCGACGCGGGTCTTCCGACGCTCTACCGGCGTGCTGCCGAAGTCGCGCTCAAGCGCCCGCGGGAGGCCCGCGCTGCGGCTTGAAGAAGCCAGCGCCGCCCCTTAAGAGGCGGCGCAAATCTTCCGCCTCCGCGCTTTTCGAAAAACAGGGAAACTTCATGGACGATCGCTTCAACACCATCGCCGGCTGGGTGCTGTTCGCTGGGATTGTCGCGCTGGGATCGTCGATTGTCGCGAACGGATTTTTCGAGAGCGAGCGGCCGGAGAAAATGGGCTATCCGATTGCCGGGGTCCAGGAGGAAGGCGAGGGCGGCGCTGCGGCCGCCGAGCAGCCGATCGAAGTCTATCTTGCCAAGGCCGATCCGGCCAAGGGGCAGCAGATTTTCAACAAGTGCATGGCGTGCCACAATGCCGACAAGGGCGGCGCCAACCAGCTCGGCCCGAACCTCTGGGGCATTCTCGGCGCCGGCATCGCCGAGGACCGCAATGGCTTCGCATTCTCGGACGCGCTGAAGAAGGTCGGCGGCACCTGGAACTGGGATAATCTCAGCAAATGGCTGACCAGCCCACGCACGTTCGCGCCTGGCACCAAGATGACCTTCGCGGGCCTCAGCGACCCGCAGGACCGTGCCGACGTCGAAGCCTTCCTCAACGCCCACAGCGATTCGCCGCAGCCGCTGCCGAAGGCGCCAGCGCCCGCGGCGAACGGCAGCACGGGCGAGCAAGCTGCCGGAAGCCCCGCCGGCACGGGCCCCAACAACGGCCCGCAGAAAGCCGGCAAGGAGCCGGTGCTCAACACCGCGACGGCGGAAAAGAACCAGAAGAATGTCGGCGGTCCCGCCGCGCCGGTCGGGCCGACGGGCAAGCCGCACTAATCACTCGGGCGGTCCGCGCTCCTCACGTGGCGGGTTTGGGTGTTCGGCGTAGAAGCGGGTGACGAAGTCCCATGCTTCGTCGGCCTCTTCGCTCCAGTGGATGAGGTCGAGGTCGTGCGGCGCAATCACGCCCTCCGCGACCATCGCCTGGAAGTTGATCACCCGGTTCCAATAATCGCGTCCGAACAGCAGGATCGGGAGCGGCCGCACCTTGCCGGTTTGAACTAGCGTCAACAGCTCGAACATCTCATCGAACGTGCCGTAGCCGCCCGGGAACACAGCGACCGCGCGCGCCCGCAGCAGGAAGTGCATCTTCCTCAGCGCGAAATAATGGAACTGGAAGCTTAGCTCCGGGCTCACGTAGCGGTTCGGCAGCTGCTCGTGCGGAAGGACGATATTGAGCCCGATGGTTGGGCGGCCCTCGTCGGCAGCGCCGCGGTTCGATGCTTCCATGATCGATGGGCCGCCGCCCGAGCAAACGACGAAATGGTGCTTGCCTTCCTCGTCCTGCGCGCTGCGGCTCGCGAGCCGCGCAAGCTCCCGCGCGACGTCATAATAATGCGACTTCGCCTTGAGCCGCTGTGCGATCGCCTCCTGCTCGGGGTTCGTCGCGGCGGCCACCAGCGCGTCGGCCATGTCCGGTGCAGGAATGCGCGCCGACCCGTAAAACACGAAGGTCGAGCCGATATTCGCTTCATTGAGGAACAGCTCGGGCTTCAGAAGCTCCAGCTGGAAGCGCACGGGCCGGAGATCTTCGCGCAGCAGGAATTCGGTGTCCTGGAACGCGAGCTTGTAGGACGCGCTTTCAGTCTGCGGGATCGAGGGGACATGCTGCGCGGACTGCGCTTCGGTCTTGGAACTCGGGAAGATGCGCTTGGGCGGCCGGGGATGCTCGGACATACCCCGGCCGCCTAGCGTCAAACTTCGGCGCGGTCACGCCGCTCGCTGCACCTCGCGAGGCGCGCCCCAGTCGATCCGGCGGGTCGCGTACATCACAGCCGCCAAAGCTGCGAAGAGCAGGAGCGAGCCGATCAGCAGCGAGTAAGCTTCGAGGCTCAGCAGGATGTAGAGCACCGCATAGAGGCCGATGAGCAGTCCGCCGATGAACCCGGCCCGCCGCCAGCTGCCCAGCACGGCCGCCGAATAGGCCGTGTCGAGGCCGGCGATCGCCGCCGACGCAAGCACGTAAGCCGCGGCAAAGCCGATCACCTCGGCGAAGGCGAGGAGAAGCACGAAGAAGAGGATCAGCGCCGCGCCCATCAGCAGATATTCGACTGCCGACACCCGCACGCCGCCGATGACGTCGAACATCAAAAGCGCGAGAAAGGTGAAGCCGATGAACAGGAAGCCGTACTTGGTCGCGCGGTTGACTTGCGAATAGAGGTCCACCGGTTGAATCAGGCTGATCGAGGCGGCTTGCGGTCCGGCCGCGCGCGGGCCGTCCGCCGGCGGCGCTGGCTCCGTCGCTGTGACAGCGCCGACATCCCCGGTGCTGACCAGTGAGCGGCCGAGTGCGAGATTGCCGATCTGATAGGTGGCGGCGAAGCCGCTGCTTCCGACTTCCCGCTGATCCGGAAGAAACTCGCCGCCGAAGCTCGGGCTTGCCCATGACGAGCGCACCGTCCACCGTGTGTCTCCAGCCTGCGGCCCAAGGCTCAGCGATTCATTGCCGCGCAGGTCATAGGCGAACGCGACGCTGAGCGGTTTCGTCCCCAAACCGCTCGCGTCGATCCAGGCGAAAAAGCCGCGCCCGCCGCTGCTTCCTGCGCCCGGCTGTAGCCGCAGCGGCTGATCGTTCACGGTCACCTGCGGGTTCGCGCCGAGCCCGCGCGGATCGCTGAGCGAGAAGCGGAGCTCGGCCCGGGCGAGGTCCATCTGCGACGGGTCGACTCCCGTGCGGGCAAGGTCGGCCGGAAAAGCGAAGCGCGCCGTCCCGGCGTTGCGCGCGTCATAGACCACCGCTTTGTAGATCGAGCGCTTGCGCACCTGGGGCAGCAGGTTGGTGGTCATCTCCGTCACCTCGGGCGCCAGCGTCAGCTCGCGAATGACCGGGTTGCTGCGCGTCACGCTCTGCCCGTTCTCCACCACAGTCTCGGTCGCCGTGGAGCGATAGGGGATCACCAGCACCGGCCCGCTCATCACCTGTGCCGCGCCCCAGCCGGCGGTGATCGAGGCGGTCGCCTCGTCCGACTGCGACTTGCGGTCATACACCAGCAGCCAGATCGAAAAGAGCGGGATCGTCAAAGCGAGCGCCACGACGATCACCAGTGCCAGCCTGAACCCCGGAGTCCGGCCGCCGTCGAATTTCAGCTCCATTGTCGTCCTCCACCTGTTGCCGGCGAAGGATCGCTCAGGCGCGGATGAGGGTCATGAGCGACTTGTGAGGAATTGCTGAGAAGCGAGCGTCCGCTGCCGACCCTTTCCTGCCGTTAGAGCCTTCTGTTACGCTGACGTAATCGCTGGGGGTCAGCCGAATGCACTTGCACCTTCCCAAACCGCTTCACGGCTGGCGCGAGTTTGTCGGCGAAGTGGGCATCATCGTGCTTGGGGTGCTCATTGCCCTTGGCGCGGAGCAAGTCATCGAGAACTTGCATTGGCGAAACGAGGTGAACCAAACCCGAGAGGCACTCGACGCCGAACTGGGGCATAACTTCGCAACTCTCGATCGCTGCGTTTCGGCCCACTCCCTCGCGCGCGCGCGCGTGAAACTCTCAACTTGGCAACTTCCGGCGTGCGGATAGCCGTCCGCGACAGTCACATCGCTGACACTTGATGCCATTCAAACGGGACCCAAATCATTCCCATGATCGACATCCGCCCCTTCAACAGTCTCGGCCACGCCGACCACGGCTGGCTTAACGCCCGCCACCATTTCTCCTTCGCCGGCTATCACGACCCCGCCCGCATGGGTTGGGGCCGGATCCGTGTGTGGAACGACGACACGATCGGCGCCAAGAGCGGCTTTCCGCCGCACCCGCACCGCGACATGGAGATCGTCACCTACGTCCGCACCGGCGCGATCACCCATCAGGATTCAATGGGAAACAAGGGCCGAACCGCGGCCGGCGACGTCCAGGTGATGAGCGCAGGCACAGGCGTCACCCACGCCGAATATAATCTCGAGGACGAGTCCACGACCCTGTTCCAGATCTGGATCGAGACCGACAAGCCGAACGCGCAGCCGAGCTGGGGCGCAAAGCCGTTCCCGAAGGATTCGCGCGAGGGTGCGTTCCAGTTGCTCGCCAGCGGCGATGCGGGCGACGGCGTGCTGACCATCAACGCCGACGCGCGAGTCCTCGGCGCCACCGTCAAGGCCGGTCAGTCGATCGAAATCGACGCCAGCCCGGATCGGCACCTCTATCTGGTCCCGAGTGGCCGCGTTCGGGTGAACGGGGTCGAGGCGGGGCCGCGAGACGGAGTCGCGATCACGGGCGAGGAGCGCGTGAGGATCGAGGCCGAGAACGATTCCGAGCTGGTGTTGGTCGACGCGCGCTAGGCGCGGTTCCGCGGCCATTCATCCGCCCTGTGCTTGAAAGCGCGGCCAACGGCGGGCATGTGCCTGTCGCGCCGCGGAATTTCGGCGCGACCACCGTTTGAGCGGGAGCAAATGAGGGCGGTTTCACGCTTGGGAAGACGATTGCTGGCGGCGGGGCTCGTGCTTGTGCCGGCGATGGCACTCGCCCAGGAAGCTCCCGCGCCCGCCGCTCCGCCGCCGGATTCGGTCGGCCCGAAAGCCCTTCAGGATTTCAGACTCAACGGAACGGTCACGCGCCAGGCCGATCAGCCCGTCACGCAACCCTCGGCGTCCACGCCGAGGCAGGCACGCACCGATCCGCAGCCTGCTTCGTCGCAGCGGGCACGGACCATCCGCAGTCCGGCCGCGAGCGGCCCTGCTCCGAAACGCGTCGAGACGGCTTCGGCCGCGCCTGCCGGGCAAACGGCAGCGCCGCCCGAGCCCCTGTCCTCGACGGAGGCCAATGCGCCTCCGATGAGCGGGAATGCGGACGCTTCGCCGACGCCTGCCTCGGTTCCCGCCGTGCCTTCGTTCGCGCCGAGCACGCCGCCGTCGGGCGTGCTCGCATCGGGTCACCGGTTTCCGATGCTCGGCTGGCTCGTCGCTGCGCTGGCGGCCATGCTCGGCGGCGGATTCCTGTTCTGGCGCAATCGCTCGCGCCCTGCCTATGCCGGAAGCGCGCAGTTCGACCTCTTCAGCGCTCCCGAGCCGTCGCCCGCACCCGCTCCACTACCGCGCGCGGCCCCCAGTCCCGTTCCTTCGCCAGCACCCGCTCCGGCACCGAAGCCGGCGACTCCGGCAACCACCCGCGTCGTCTCGTCGAGCCTGCGCCCGTGGATCGATGTCGGCTTCCAACCCCTCCGCTGCATCATCGAGGATGCGCATGTGATGGTGGAGTTCGAGCTCGAGCTGTTCAACTCGGGCAGTGCTCCGGCCCGCGGCGTCCTCGTCGAAGCGAGATTGTTCAATGCGGGCGCCGACCAGGATGCGCAAATTGCCGACTTCTTCGCCAATCCGGTCGGCGCCGGGGAGCGCATTTCGCTCATCCGGCCGCTCCGCCGGCTAACGGTGCGAAGCCAGGTCGTCGCGGCCCGTGAGCAGGTCCTCGCCTATGAGCTTGCCGGGCATCCGGTGTTCGTCCCGCTCATTGGCTTTAACGCGCTGTACAGCTGGAGCGGGGGCGACGGTCGGACCTCGGTCAGCCACCTGATCGGCCGCGACACGAAGGGGGAGAAGCTCGCGCCGTTCCGCCTGGACCTCGGGCCCCACATCTTCCGCAACCTCGGCGCTCGCGTGCTCCCGACGGGCATTCGCCGGTAGCGGGACTGGCAACTTCGCAACGTTTCCCCTTCTTCGGCGGGCCGTGGAGCAAAGGCGATCATCAAGAGTTGTTTGCTCCGGGCGGCTCCCCATCGGAGGAACAGGGCTATGGATCGTTTCCGCAGATCGATTGCAGCTGCAATAGCTTCCGTGTCGCTGATCGCGACCTCCACGGCGGCCGTGGCATCTGCTCCGACACCGGCGCCTGCGTCTGGCAGCTGGCTGGCGTTGAGCATGCTGACGCCGAGCGGAGCGGCGGTCCTCGACAGCGCTGCTGTTGCGGCCGCTCAGCCGGCAGTCGTCACTTGCGCTGACGGGACGGTCGTTGCCGCCGGTGCACCTTGCCCGGGAACGGTTGCCTATACGAGCCCCGGAATGCCGCCGATTCCGGTCATCATCGTCTGGCTCGTCGTGACCGGGGGCGCGATCTATCTCGCGGTCCACAACCGCCATAACCACGCCAATAGCCCGGCCTAAGCGATCGCATTACTGGCGATAAGCCAGCTGCGGCGTCGGCTCGGCCCGCGTCTCTGCTAGGCTATTGGGTTCGCTTCGTTTTTCAGGACCCTGCTGGCTGAATTATAGCTATGCCAGGCGAGGATGGCCGCTGCGCCGCGGTAGGGGCGCCAGCGCTCTCCAAGCTCGCGCAGCTGCTTTTCGCTGGGCTTGTCCTCGAGGCCCAGGAGGCGGCCAAGCTCAACCATCACCGCGAGATCGCCTGCCGGGAAGACGTCGGCGCGGCCCTCGGCGAACAGCAGGTAGATCTCCGCCGACCAGCGGCCAATGCCCTTGATCCGGGTGAGGAGCGCAATCGCTTCCTCGTCGTCCCCAGGAAGATTGTCGAGGTCGAGTTCGCCGGAGATGATCAACTCGGCCAGGCTCCGGATGTAGCCGGCTTTCTGGCGCGAGATCCCGGCTGCGCGAAGCTCTTCATCTTTCGCGATGAGGAGCAAGTGAAGGTCCGGCGGGCTGCCATACGCCGCTTCGAGCTTCGACCACATTGAGCGCGCGGCCGCGACGCTGACCTGCTGGCCGACGATGGTCCGGAGCAAGGTCTGCGCGCCGCGCTCGCTATTGCGCGGCCCGGGAATTCCGTGGCGTTCGATGACCCGCGCGAAAGCGGGCTCGCGCTCGGCCAGCGCCTCGACGTGCCTGGCGATGCTGCTCTTTGTCCTCACCATCAGCTGACGCTCGCGGCATAAAGCGCGACGGCGGCCGCGTTGGATACGTTGAGGCTTTCCACCGCCTCGTTGATCGGCAGGCGCGCAAGCGCATCGCAATGCTCGCGTGTATTGTGCCTGAGGCCCGCCCCTTCCGCGCCGAGCACGAGCGCAATGCGCTTGGGGCCGAGTGCGTCGCAAAGCTGCATGTCCGCGTCGCCGGCGAGGCCGATGCGCCAGAAGCCGGCGGCGCCGATTTCATCGAGCGCCCGCGCGAGGTTGACGACACGCACCCACGGCAGGCGCTCGAGCGCGCCCGACGCAGCCTTGGCGAGCGCTCCGCTCTCCGGCGGCGAATGGCGGTCCTGCGTGACGATGCCGATCGCTCCAAACGCGGCCGCGGAGCGCAGGATCGCGCCGACATTGTGCGGATCGGTGACTTGGTCGAGCACGAGCAGAAACGCGCGCTCGGCGGGGCTGGCAATGAGCTCATCGAGCCAGGCGTCCTCGAGCGGGGCGACATCGATCACCACGCCCTGGTGCGGCGCGTCGTGCGGAACGAGCCGGCCGAGATCGGCTGCGTCCGCGAGCGTCAGGGGCACGTCCTTGGGGAATTGCATGACGGCGGCGGCATCACGGGTAGCCCAGGCACGCAGCACCTTCCTCTCAGGGTTGTCGAGCGCGGCGCCGACGGCATGCCGACCCCACAGCCGCGGACGGCTCTCGGGATGATGGGTCTGATGCGAAACTTTGCGGCGCGACATGGCCGCAGAATGGGCGGCGGCGGAGCGTCGCGCAACCCGGCGTCAGGTCGGTGCGCCGGTCCGCTCGGCCATGTGCCGCCGGTGCTGGCGCCACGCGCCGATCAGGAGGACGATGAGGATCGGGTAGCTCCAGAACCGCTCGGCCGCGCCATAGACCTTCGGGATGAGATCCGCATCCATGGCCTTCATCACATGCGACATGCTGTCGACCAGCTGCAGCCCCGCTGCCCAGAGCGGCCAGAAGCGGTCGGACACGAGGGCAATGGCGACGACCGCGAGCAGCACCGCCGAATCGACGATCAGGTCGCTGGTCTCAAGCGCGACATAGCGCCCGCGCAGCGGCGAGTGCCCGAGGATCGAGAGGACCGTGGCCGCGACGAACACCAGCGCCGCGATCCGTTCATAACGGCGACCGCGCCAGAGTGCGTAGCCGCAGGACACGACCAGCACGATCCAGAAGATGATCCAGTGTGGGAGCATGGCGATGAACCGGACCGCATCGCTGCGGTCCGGTCAACCGTTGATCAGGCAACGACCCGAAGGTCGGTTTTCGCGATCGACCCGCAGCACGGATCGCCGTCGCCCCACGAGGTTGTGCGGACGCCGGGGATCTTCTCCTTGGTCTCGACGAACACGTTGTGGCAGTCGGCCATGGTCCCACGGACCTTCACCAGCTCGGCAATCGTCGCGGAAACGCCTTCGAACGATTCCTGCAGCGTCGCATAGGGGACGCCGGCGACGTTGCTGACCTGGACGAGCTTGGACTGGAGCTCCGACAGTTCGATCAGGGCCGATTCGATCAGCCCCTCGACCGCGCGGGTATGGATTCCCACCTCATGGACGGCATTCCAGATTGCTTGTCTGCGCATGACTACTCCTTCCCCGGCGCGCTTCGCGCCGGAGTGGCTATCGGTCTGATCTGGCTGTCGGCTGGTTAGCTCTTGAGGAGCCTTGCGAGGCTTTCGAGCCCGGCGAGATACATGCCCGCCGAGAACGCCGCTCCGATCGCGATCGTCGCGATCCAGAACAGCCTCTGGCCGACACTCATCTCATTCCGGGGGTTGCTCCTCGTTGCGAACGGCAGTTGCAGGGAAGGCCAGAATGACGCTGGCCTCTGCTCGGTAAGGAAACCCGGCCCTCCGGCCTCCCCTGCGCGGTCAGCGTGCCGAATCTGATTACTGACCGCGGCTTCGGGGTGGACCGATTCCGCTGCGCCGGGAATGTACGGCGGTTGATGTATCAATCGTTGATATGGCTCGGAATATTGGGCGACGATTCGTGCCGCCTGCGCGCGCCGCTCGACTCCGAGCGTCTGGAGCGACTGGCGAATCCGCTGGTCGACCGTGTGCGGCGAAATCCCGAGCTCGGCGGCGATTTCCTTGGAGCTCAGATGCTGGTTGACGAGCCGTAGGCAATCGAGCTGACCGGGTGTCAGCCGGTGAACGCGCTCCGCAAGCGGATCGCTGGCGCCATAATCCAAGGGCGGCCGATCACCGTCAGGCAAATCGTCCGAGTGTTCCAAGCTAATCCCCACCTCGCGCAGTATGGCGCTTACTCCCGAGCAACGAGTCTCGATCCGCTCTTAGGTCATTCCTGAAGATTTCGCCATAATTTCAGGAGATTTCCGCCGAATTGGGTGAATCGTCGTTAACTTCGGTTAGCACGGCCGGGCTCCAGTCCAAGGGGCCGGATCATGTGTCATGCTCCTCCATTGGCTCACGCGGCAATGGTGGAGAGGGCTGGATTCGAACCAGCGTACGCTTGCGCGGGCAGATTTACAGTCTGCTGCCTTTAACCACTCGGCCACCTCTCCAGAAGTGCAGGCAGGCGCGCCATGTGGCGGCGCTCCGAAGATGAGTCAACGCGCGTCCGGCGCATTCGAAAGAGCGGGGCCATGCGCCGCGCGCGCTACGCCCCGCGCTATCGGTCGCGTGCGCTCAAGCACTTCGACATGGCGCCGGCGTGTCGGTGCTGGAGCGGGTGAAGGGAATCGAACCCTCGTCGTAAGCTTGGAAGGCTTCTGCTCTACCATTGAGCTACACCCGCTTGAGCCGCGGCCATGCCATTGGCGCGGCGAAGCCGTCAACCGGCGAGGCGTTGACGGGCAACGAGATCATGAATTAGGAGGCGATTCGAATGACGCACCTGAACGCCATCGCCGCTTCCTCGACCGCTCACCTCTGGTGGCGCGGTTCGACCTTTGCGGCGCGATGGCGCGACTGATCGACTAGCTACCGATCATCGACTGCCCGCCCGCCTTTGGCGGGCTTTTTTGTTTCAGGTGAACTCCAATGAACCAGTGTCTTACGATTTCCAGGCAAGCTCAGGCCGGTGAGCCGGCCACGGCCGATATCGCGGAAAGCGCGATCGCCCGCCTGCTCGATGGTGACGACCTCGACCGATCGACGGCTCGCGAGCTGTTCGAGCGGCTCGTCGAAGGAAGCCTCAGCGAGCCGTTGATGGCCGCGACATTCGTCGCGCTTCGCGTGCGCGGCGAGACCTCCGAAGAGCTGATCGGCGCGGCGGAAGCCTTGCGCGAAGCCGCCAGAGCCTTTCCTTCCCCCGGCTATATGTTCGCCGACAGCTGCGGCACCGGCGGCGACTTTTCCGGATCGATCAACGTCTCGACGGCGGCGGGAATTGTCGCTGCGGCATGCGGCTTGCCGGTGGTCAAGCACGGCAACCGTTCGTTCACGTCGAAGTGCGGTTCCGCCGACGTGCTCGAGGCGGTCGGAGCGAGGCTCGACCTGACGCCGATGGAATCGCGCGAAGTGCTCGACCAGACCGGCTTCTGCTTCCTCCTTGCGCCTTATTATCATCCTGGGATCGCCCATGCGGGGCCGGTGCGGCGTGCGCTGAAGGTCCGCACGATCATGAATCTGCTCGGACCCTGCCTCAATCCCGCGCAGCCGAAGGTGCAGCTGCTCGGCGTCGCCGACCCGAAGCTGCTCCGGCCGATCGCCGAGACGCTTCGCGCGCTCGGCGTCCTCCGCGCGCTCGTGGTTCACGGATCGGGCCTCGACGAAGTCGCGCTTCACGGCTTTACCCAGGCGATCCTGCTCGACCATGACACGCTAGAGGAGATCGAGATCACGCCGGAGGAAGCGGGGCTGAGGAGGCTGCCGGTCGAGCGGATCGTCGGCGGAACGCCGCGGGAGAATGCGGCGCGGCTGACCCGGGTCCTCGAAGGCAAGGCACGGGAGGCGGATTCGTCGATCGTCGCGCTGAATGCCGGCGCGTTGCTGATGACGGCGAGCGTCGCGCCCGACCTGCGGCGAGGCGTCGCAATGGCGCTCGACGCCATGACATCGGGTCAGGCGGTGAACCTCCTCCATCGCTTCGTCGAGGCGAGCCGTGGCTGAAGGAGTCCTCGGCCGGATCGCGGCAGCGAAGAAGGACGAGCTCCGTCGCCGGTTCGACGGCGTCTCGCTCGATTCGCTCCGCGCGCGAGCACGGCGGACCGAGCGCTCGCTCCGGCAGACGCTGGCGCAGGATGGCACGCGGTTCATCCTCGAGATCAAGAAAGCCTCGCCGTCGGCCGGGATGATCCGTGCGGGCGCCGATCCCGCGGCGCTCGCGCGCGGCTACGTCGGCGTTGCCGATGCGCTGAGCGTGCTTTGCGACACGGCCCACTTCGGCGGCTCGCTCGAGGATCTCGCCGCTGCCCGCCGCGAATTTGAAGGACCAATCCTCGCGAAGGATTTTTTCATCGACGTCCGCCAGGTCGCCGAGGCGCGCATTGCGGGCGCCGACGCGGTCCTGGTGATGCTCTCGCTGCTCGACGACGCGTCGGCCCGGGCGATGATGATCGAAGCGCGGCGTTTCGGCATGGATGCGCTCGTCGAGGTGCATGACGAAAGCGAGATGCGCCGTGCACTGGCGCTCGGTGCGTCTCTCATCGGAATCAACAACCGCGACCTCCGCGACCTCACGATCGACCTGTCGACGACCGAGCGGCTGGCCAAGCTCGCTCCGGATCGAGTGGTCGTTTCCGAGTCCGGCATTTCCAGCGCCGCCGACGTCAATCGCCTCGGGCCTTTGGTCGACGGTTTCCTCATCGGATCGTCGCTGATGCGCTCGGCCGAGCCCGCGCAAGCTGCGCGGGAGCTGATTTTCGGCCGCACCAAATTGTGCGGACTCAATTGCGGCGCCGATGTGCGCGCCGCCCGGCCGGCGGCATATGCCGGCTTCGTCTTCGTGCCTGGCAGCCCCCGCCATGTGACCGCAGATGAAGCTGCGCCGCTGGCCGGTCTTGCTCAGCGGAGCGGCATCCGGCCGGTCGGTGTATTCCGCGATGCGCCGCTCCGCACCGTCGGCGACATCGCGACGCTGCTCAACCTCCGCGCGGTCCAGCTCCACGGCCATGAAAGCGTCGACTACGTTCGCTCGCTGCGCGGAGACCTGCCTGCGAACTGCGAAATATGGACGGCGCTGAGCGTCGGGAGGGAGCCGCTGACGAACCGTGGCGGCGACCGGCTGCTGTTCGACAATGAAAGTGGAGGCAGCGGCCGCAGCTTCGACTGGGCGCTGGTGCAGACGCATCCGGAGCTTCCGCGCGCGATCATCGCCGGCGGCATCGGCGCCCACAACGCCCGTGCCGCGCGCCGCCTCGGCGCTTACGCGATCGATGTGGGCTCGTCCCTCGATGTCAAACCGGGACGGAAGTCGCTCGACAAGATCGCAGCCCTGTTCGAAGCGCTGCGACCTGAATCGCGCCGGCGCCTTCGCGCATGCGCCTGAACGGCCGCTTCGGCCGCTTCGGCGGCTGCTATGTGCCCGAAATCCTGGTTCCGGCGCTCGAGCAGCTCGAGGCGGCGTTCCTCGATGCTCAGGAGGACCCGGCCTTTTCGGCCGAGCTAACGGACCTTCTCCTCAATTACGCCGGGCGCCCGACTCCGCTGACCCGCTGCCGCAACCTGCCAGATAACATCTATCTGAAGCGCGAGGACCTGCTCCACGGCGGCGCTCACAAGACCAACCAGGTGCTCGGGCAGGGACTGCTCGCGAGACGCATGGGAAAGACGCGGCTGATCGCCGAAACGGGCGCCGGGCAGCACGGTGTGGCGACCGCGATCGTCGGCGCACTGCTCGGTTTCGAAACCGTCATCTACATGGGCGCAAAGGACGTGGAGCGGCAGAAGCTCAATGTCTTCCGCATGGAGCTCATGGGCGCGAAGGTGATCCCGGTCGACAGCGGCGGAAGGACGCTCAAGGACGCGATCAACGAGGCGCTGCGGGACTGGTCGGCGAGCTTCGAGACCACGCATTACCTCCTCGGCACCGCCGCCGGGCCGCACCCGTTCCCGACGATGGTTCGCGAGTTCCAGCGGGTGATCGGCCGGGAGGCGCGCGCACAGATGGTCGAGCAGCTCGGCCGCTTGCCCGACGCGGTCGTCGCCTGCGTCGGCGGCGGCTCGAACGCGATCGGGCTGTTCGCGGATTTCATCGACGATCCGGTGCGGCTGATCGGGGTCGAACCGGCGGGAAAGGGCCTCGACGGCGACGAGCATGGCGCGACCCTGCTTCGCGGCCGGCCGGGAATCCTCCATGGCGCCGAGACATATGTGCTCCAGGATGAGGAAGGGCAGATCGACGAGACCTGGTCGGTGTCGGCCGGCCTCGACTATCCGGCCGTCGGCCCGCAGCACGCACACCTGAAGGACAGCGGCCGCGCCGAATATGTCGGCTGCACCGACGCGGGAGCACTGGCTGCGTTCAAGGCGCTGGCTGAGAGCGAAGGCATCCTCTGCGCGTTCGAATCCGCCCACGCGCTGGCCCATGCCCTGAAGCTTGCCGAGGAGCAGCCGGGCAGCGCCATTCTGGTGGGGCTGTCGGGACGCGGCGACAAGGATGTGAGTCAGGCTCAGGCCCTGGTTGGGGCCGGGTCCGACGAAGGCTCACAGGCGCAGGTTCTGCTCGCATGAGCCGCTATTCCGCGATGTTCGATCGCCTGGACGGGGCGGGCGCATTCGGCGCGTTCCTCATGCTCGGCGATCCGAACCTGGAGACCAGCGCCAGGCTGCTCGACGCGGCGGTCGAGGGCGGCGCGGACATGATCGAGGTCGGCATCCCCTTCTCCGACCCCGTCGCCGACGGACCCGTCATCCAGGCCGCGGCGCAGCGCGCGCTCGCGGCCGGGGTGCGCGTACAGGATTGCCTCGACCTGATCGCCGCATTCCGCGCCCGTCACCCCGACGTGCCTGTGGGCATCCTCACCTATGCGAACATCGTCATGGCGCGTGCGGGCTTGATGCGCGACATGGCCGAGGCGGGCGCCGACAGCCTGCTGATCGCCGACCTGCCCGCGCTCGAGGCGGAGCCGTTCGTCGGCGAAATGGATCAGGCCGGGATCGAGCCGGTGCTCATCGCCGCGGCGAACACGCCCGACGCGACGCTCCAGCGGATCGCGAAGCTGTCGAAGGCCTACACCTATTGCGTCAGCCGTGGCGGGATCACCGGTACCCACGCCGGCGGTCAGTTCAATGCAGGCCTCATCCGCCGCCTCCGCGCGGCAGGAGCGCCGCCTCCGGTCTTCGGTTTCGGAATCTCCGCGCCCGATCATGTGCGCGCAGCGCTCGAGGCGGGCGCGCGCGGCGTCGTCTGCGGCTCGGCCATCGTCGACCTCGCGCAGCGCGGCGGTGACGTGGCTCAATTCGTCCGCTCCCTCAAAGCCGCGACAGGGAACGAGTCGGCGACGCAATGAATTGAGTCTCCTTGAATGTAAGGAGACGAACGCATGGCGGCGCGCGCGATCTGGCGAGGGCAAATCCGGCTGGCGCTCGTGTCGATTCCGGTGGAGCTGTTCCCCGCGACCAAGAGCGGCGCGCAGATCCAGTTCCACCAGGTCCACGAGCCGACCGGCAAGCGCATCAAATATGAGAAGGTCGTGCCCGGAGTCGGCCCCGTCGACCGCGACGAGATCGTCAAGGGCTATGAGGTCTCGAAGGGCCATTACGTCCTGCTCGACCCCGAGGAGATCGAAAGCGTCAAGCTCGAGAGCAAGAAGACGCTCGACCTCGTCGAGTTCGTGGACGTCCACGACATCGACGCGATGTATTACGACAAACCCTATTTCGTCGTGCCCGCCGACGACCTCGCCGAGGAAGCCTATGTCGTAATGCGCGACGCGCTGAAGGCGTCGAAGAAGATCGGCATAGGCCAGCTCGCGATGCGTGGGCAGGAATATGTCGTTGCGCTCAAGCCATGCGGCAAAGGGCTGCTGCTCGAAACCCTCCGCTACGCTGACGAGGTCAACAAGGCCCAGTCCTATTTCCGCGAGATCGGCGACACGAAGCCGGACGCCGATCTGCTCGACATGGCTTCGATGCTGATCGAGCGGAAGGCGGGGAAGTTCGACCCGAAGGAATTCCACAACCGCTACGTCGACGCGCTTCATCGCCTGATCGAGGAGAAGCAGAAGGCCAAGGGGCAGAAGATCATCGAAGACCCCGATGCCAACGCAGGCCCGCCCAAGGGCTCCAACGTCGTCGACCTGATGGCCGCGCTCAAGCGAAGCCTCGGCAATGCCGATGAGGGCGGCAAGGCCGCGAACGAGAACAAGGGCAGCGCGGCGAAGAAGCGCACACCCGCCAAAAAGGCCGCGCCGCGCCATGCGCCCAAGAAAGCGCCGGCGAAGAAGGCGGCCGGCGGGCGAAGGCGCTGATCCATGGCCCAGCGCGGCCTCGACATCGCGACCTACAATCGCAAGCGCGACTTCACCAAGACGAAGGAGCCCAAGGGCCGCAAGCTCAAGGGCGGCGGCGACAGCTTCGTCGTCCAGAAGCACGAGGCATCGCGGCTTCACTGGGACTTCCGGCTCGAGCTCGACGGCGTTCTGAAGAGCTGGGCGGTGCCCAAGGGGCCGAGCATCGACCCCGGCGAGAAGCGCCTCGCGATGCGCACCGAGGACCACCCGCTCGATTACGGCACGTTCGAGGGCACGATCCCGGCCGGCGAATATGGCGGCGGCACGGTGATGCTGTGGGACAAGGGCCGCTGGATCCCGCAGCCGGGCAAGGACCCCTCGAAGACGATCGAGGAAGGCCATCTCCACTTCACCCTCGAAGGCGAGCGGATGAAGGGCGAGTGGGTGCTGTTCCGCCTCAACCCGCGCCCCGGCGAACGCGGCGAGCCGTGGATGCTGAAGAAGGTCACTGACGAATATGCCGACCCCGAGAACGGTGACGAGCTGGTCGATGAGGGCACCACGAGCGTGACCACCGGCCGGACCATGGCCGAGATCGCCGCGGGCGAGGACGTGTGGCGGTCGAACCGCGGCGGCCAGAAGGGCGGGCGTGCGAAGAAGAAGGCAGCCAAGGCGCCGCCCGCGTTCCAGCCGCCGCAGCTCGCGACCCTGGTCGACGACGTGCCAACCGGAAGCGACTGGCTCTACGAGTACAAGTACGACGGGTACCGGCTGCTGCTCAGCGTCGGCGACGGCGTCGCGAGCGCCTTCACCCGTCACGGCAAGGACTGGAGCGACAAGTTCAAGGCGCTGGTGAAGGCAGCCGCCAATCTCCCCGCCGGATGCCTGATCGACGGCGAAGCGGTGGCGCTCGACGCAAAGGGCAAGCCGAGCTTCCAGCTGCTCCAGTCGACGCTGAAGGACCGCAAGGGCGCCAACCTTGTCTTCTATGCCTTCGACCTGCTGGTCGACCGCGGCGAGGACATCAAGCGGCTGCCCAACATCGTGCGCAAGGACCGCCTCGCGTCGCTGCTCGCGGGCGTCAATCCGCCGATCATCTACGGCGACCATGTGATTGGGAAGGGCGAGGCCCTGTTCCAGGAGGTCTGCAAGCAGAAGGGCGAAGGCATCGTCGCGAAGAAGGCGAGCTGCCCCTATAAGGGCGTGCGCACGCGCAACTGGCTCAAGATCAAGTGCATCGAGCGGCAGGAGTTCGTGATCGTCGGCTGGTCGGAGAGCGACAAGCGCCGCGGCTTCCGCTCGTTGCTGCTGGGGGCGAAGGAGAAGGGCAAGCTCACCTACGTCGGCAAGGTCGGCACCGGCTTCAACGCGAAATCGATCGAGCAGATGATGGACCTCATGCGCCCGCTCGCCGTCGAGAAGGCGCCGGTCGAGATGCCGCGTGCCGATCGCAAGGGCGCACACTTCATCACGCCGAAACTCGTCGCCGAAATCGCCTTCACCGAATTCACCAATGAAGGCATCTTGCGCCACCCGAGCTTCCTCGGCCTGCGCGAGGACAAGCCGGCGTCGGAAGTGGTGGTCGAAACGCCGAAGCACCTGTCAAAATCGGAGAAGGCGCGGGCGACCGCCGAGAGCTTCGGCATCAAGATCAGCAGCCCCGACCGCATGATCTTCCCCGACGAGAACCTCAGCAAGCTCGACCTCGCCGATTATTATGCCGCGGTCGACGCCCTGATCATGGTCGATTGCGCGCGGCGGCCGATGACGCTGATCCGCTGCCCGCAGGGCCGGTCGAAGAAATGCTTCTTCCAGAAGCACGACACCGGCTCATTCGGCCCCGACGTCAAGCATGTCCCGGTCAAGGAGAAGAAGGGCATCGTCCAGGACTATCTCTACTTCGACGACATCAAGGGCCTGCTCGCCTGCGTTCAGATGGGCACGATCGAGTTCCACGGCTGGGGCAGCCGAAGCGACAGGATCGAATATCCGGATCGCCTGGTGTTCGACCTCGACCCCGACGTCGGTCTCGATTTCGGCAAGGTGAAGGAAGCGGCGGTCCGGCTGCGCGGCCTGCTCAAGGACCTGGGGCTAGAAACCTTCCCGCTGCTTTCAGGCGGAAAGGGCCTGCACGTCGTCGCGCCGCTCGATCAGTCGGCGGACTGGCCGGCGGTGTCGGACTTCGCCGAACGCTTCAGCCGGGCGATTGCGGAGGCCGAGCCCGACATGTTCACCGCCAACATCCGCAAGGTCCAGCGCAAGGGCCGCATCTTCCTCGACTGGCTACGGAACCAGCGCGGCTCAACCGCCGTAATGCCCTATTCCGCCCGCGCCCGCGAAGGCGCCCCCGTCGCCGCCCCGATCGCCTGGGACGAGCTCGACAAGTATCAAGGCGGCAACCACTTCACCATCCGCGACGCCGACGAGCTGCTCGAGCGCGCGGGCTCGAAGCTGCTGAAAGGATGGGGCGAAGCGAAGCAGGCGCTTCCGAACGCCTAGCTAGCTGCTCCCCTGCGAAGGCAGCCCAGACCTGAGCTGCAGCGTTAGCGAAAGCTCAGACACTAGGAGGGCTAGTTGGAGTGGTGTAGTTCGCCAAACGGGGGACAACATGCACTTTCATCTGCCCAAACCACTGCACGGCTGGCGTCAGTTCTTCGGCGAGGTGGGCATCATCGTCATCGGCGTGTTGATTGCTCTCGGCGCGGAACAGGTCGCGGAAGCGGTTCACTGGAGATTTGAAACAGACCAACTGCGGGCGAGCCTGCATCGCGAAATCAAGGACGATCTGCAGAATGCCGCCTACGACGTGACGGTATCTCCATGCGTCCGCGGACGAATACAAAGGTTGGACCGCGAGCTCAGCGAAAGTGGAACGAGCTGGCGGGGCGACGCGGCAGACGACGGCAAAGATGCGCGATGGCAAGCACTTCCGGTAGCCTTCAAGGTGTCGGACGTCGAGGGATTCTACACGGACGGGCACTGGCAAACGGCACTCGCGAGCGGCGCGCTCGCCCATATATCGGAATCGGAACGCAATGGATTTTCCTATGCCTATGGAGCCATCGGGGACCTCAGTTCCTACGCGAAGGATGAGGACAGAATAGCCGCGCGCCTGCAGCCGCTCTCGATGCCGCAACGGCTTTCGGATGAGCAAAGGGTGGCGTTCGAGACCGACCTCGCATCACTTGACCGAGTGAATGCGCTTCTGACTGTCTATTCGCGTGAAATGCTCGAAGGCGGGCGCCGAGGCGGCATAGCTCCTCGGCCCGCGGATATAGAAGCCGTCTATCAGCAGGCGCGGGCGGACTACGGCCCGTGCGCGACGCGCGTGGGCTCGACTTACGATGCTCTGAGTCCCGGCAACAACGCCTACAACCCGCAGGAGGAATGATCCCGGGGAGCGCTCGGTCAGATGCGGCAGCTCATGTGATACGCCAAGTGTCCGCGGGCGGTCCTCATCCAAAGCGCGCTTTCCATCCAAAGCACGCAGTAGCTCTTACCGAATCTCCGACAGCTCCACGCCCTTGGTCTCCCGCGCCAAGAGCGCGCTGACGCCGCTGATCGCGCAGGCGATGGCGACGTAGATCGACACCGGCACCGACGAGTGCAGGTCCTTGTACAGCCACAAAGCGATGATCGGCGCGAGGCTGCCGGCGAAGATCGCGGTCAGCTGGTAGGCGATCGACACGCCCGAATAGCGGATGCGCGTCGGGAACAGCTCGGTGATAAAGGCCGCCTGCGGCGCGTACATCGACGCGTGGAGCACGAGCCCGATCACGATCGCGAGGATGATCAGCGCGTCGCTCCCGCTCGCCAGCATCGGGAAGAACAGGAAGATGAAGATCGCGCTGGCGAAGCCGCCGAACGCATAGACCGGACGCCGTCCGATCCGATCCGACAGCGCAGCGAGCAGCGGGATCGATACGAACTGCACCGCCGCGCCGATCAGCAAGGCGTTGAGCGCAAGGGCTCGGCTCTGAGCCGCGACATCGACCAGGAAGGTCAGCGAAAAGACCGTCAGCACGTAATAAATGATGTTCTCGCCTACCCTTAAGCCCGCGCCGATCAGGACTCCGCGCGGATAATCGCGAAACACCTGCATGACCGGCGCGCTCGGCGGCGCCTCGGCGGCTTCGATCTCCGCTTCGAACATCGGGC